>Ga0123329_1004580_pt1 | contig 10737 bp, 12 predicted proteins | sample BioC12SIPDNA_FD_89703 | JGI IMG/M metagenome (GOLD analysis project Ga0123329, IMG submission 89703) | Anaerobic biogas reactor microbial communites from Washington, USA - Biogas_R1_B C12 SIP DNA | ecosystem: Engineered > Bioreactor > Anaerobic > Unclassified | place: Washington, USA | collected... | reverse complement strand
GCGCGCGCCGCGGCGAGGTTCCATGCGACCCTGGTGGAGATGATGGCGGCGGTCGCCCGGCGCACCGGGCTGGCCGATGTATGTCTGTCCGGCGGCTGTTTCCAGAACCGCCGGCTGCTGGCCGGGGCGCTGCGGCGGCTGGCGGCCGACGGATTCCGGGTCTGGCGGCACCGGGAGATCCCCCCCAACGATGCGGGAATCGCCCTGGGGCAGCTGGCGGCGGCCGCGGCGCGAAGAGGCGTCGCGGGGCTTGCCATCGGGGGGGCGGACATGATTGAATGCCCCCCGTAGTTCGGTTGCACCCGAAGGAGAGCGGAAATGAAAAAATACTTTTGGATGTCCATGGCGTGCCTGGCGGCCCTGACGGGGCCCGGGATTTCCGCGGCGACGGCGCAGGAAAATGCCGTGCTGCTGGTGGTGCCCGCGCGCTATTCGGTGATGCAGGTGGCCTTTGACGTGGCGCGCCGCTATCCCACTGTGCTGGTGAGCTACCAGGGCACGATGGAAGAGCCGGTGCTGCACGTGTGGAACGGCTACGAGTGGATGCCGCTGTCGCTGACCGACTACCAGAGCGGCGCGTTCCTGCAGGCGCATCCCGGCCGCACCGTGTTCCTGGGCGACGACGCCCTGCTGCCGGCGGATCTGCGCTCCATCAACGCCTGGTGCGCCGACGTGATCCAGCTGCCCGATCTGGACACCCACGAACTGGTCAACGGCATCGGCCGCTACCTGCCGTTCACGCCGGCGGACTGGCGCTGGTTCGCCGGTCGCTACAACCTGACCCTGACGAACCTCAAGGCCGAGGAGGCCGAGGCCGCCCGCCGCCAGAGCTGGTATGACGAGAAGGCTCCGGTGACGGATCCGGCGCCGTCGTTCTTCAAGTACTTCACGCGCTCGCGCCGTTCGCGCGCGCCGGAAGCCGCCGCCCCCATGCAGCCCGTCGAAGTGCGGGAGGGCGACGTGGTGGAAATCCCCGCCCCGTAACCCCGGCCGGCTTTCTCCATGCCGCGGGGTTTCCAGTCCGTCCGTCTGCTGGCGCTGCTGCTGGCGCTGCCGGCGCTTTATGGCTGCATGACGGTTCGCGAGGAAGTCGAACCGCTGCGCGAAACCACGCTGACGGTCGCCCGGTCGGGCGACGAGGTCACGCTGTCGTGGATCGGCGTGCGGGGCATGTACTACACCGTGATGCATGCCGAGGCCATGGGCGCCCGGGCCCGGTGGAAGATCCTGCCCGATGCCGTCAACATCCCCGCCATCGCGTCGGGCGAGCCCATCATCGTGCATGACCGCGTTCCGGCCAGGCAGCCGCGCTACTACCGCCTGGTGCAGGACCGCAAGCCGCTCGTGCCCTGAACGGGAGCGGCGGGCGCATCTCCAATTGGGTGTAGGCAGAATCGGCCCCCGTAGCGCGGGGCTCCCGTCCCGCGCGGATCCAAAACCAGCCGCACGCGACAGGAGCCGTGTGCCGCGAAGACAACAGGCTGTGTGACTGTCATCCCAGCGGACTTGTCCGCCGACTTGTCCGCCATAGCCTTGGCGAAGGAGGAAGCCTTGCGCGAAGGCGGAGTCGAGGGATCTCGGCTTGGCCCCGCCGGCCGGCCATTGGGATGGGGCCGAGTGATTTCGACTCCGGCGCTGCGCGCCTTCGCTCAAGATGACTCCAAAGGTGTACCTAATCGCAGATGCGCCCCACGGTTCGCCTTCCTGAAATTTATTATTGCACAATAGGCCGTCAGGCCATAGGTTTCGCCCTTGTTTGATCGAGCACCCCCGGCGCCGATGCACGGCCCCCGGGGGTGTTGGTTTCCACGGAAAAAAGGCACAGACGATGGCACGCTCCACTCCCATTTCAAAGATTCGCAACATCGGCATCATGGCCCACATCGACGCCGGAAAGACGACGGTGTCGGAGCGGATTCTCTATTTCGCCGGCAAAACCCACAAGCTGGGCGAGGTGCATGACGGCGCCGCGACGATGGATTCCATGGTGCAGGAACGCGAGCGCGGCATCACCATCCAGAGCGCCGCCACGACGCTCGAGTGGAAGAGCCATCTGGTGACGCTGATCGACACCCCCGGCCACGTGGATTTCACGGTGGAGGTGGAGCGGTCGCTGCGGGTGCTGGACGGCGCGGTGGCGCTGTTCTGCGCCGTGGGCGGCGTCCAGCCCCAGTCCGAAAAGGTCTGGCTTCAGTCCGAAAAATACGAGGTGCCCAAGATCGCCTTCGTGAACAAGATGGACCGCACCGGCGCCGATTTCTTCGGCGTGCTGGCCGAGATTCAGAACGAACTGGGCTGCAACGCCGTCCCGGTTGTTGTGCCCATCGGCAAGGCGGAGACGTTCCAGGGGCTGATCGATCTCGTGAAGATGAAGGCCGTTTATTTCGACGACGCGGACAACGAGCGCTTCCGCGAAGCCGAGATTCCGCCGGAGAAGCTCGACAAGGCGAAGAAATGGCGCGCGAACCTGGTGGAAAAGTGCGCCGAGCAGGACGACGCGCTGATGGAGAAGTTCTTCGAAACCGGCGACCTGTCGGCGGACGAGATCTGGGGCATTCTGCGCAAGGCGACGATCGCGAGGAAAATCGTCCCCGTGTTCTGCGGCGCGGCGTTCAAGAACAAGGGCGTCCAGCACCTGCTCGACGGCGTGGTGAACGTGCTGCCGGCGCCCAACGAGATCCCCCCGATCATTTCGGAGGCGGTCGAGGAGGGGCAGGAGCCCGCCCGCCGGGAGCCGACGGATGAAGCGCCCTTCAGCGCGCTGGCGTTCAAGATCGTGGCCGACAAGCATGCGGGGAAGCTGACGTACATCCGCATCTATTCCGGCACGCTGACCGCCGGGCAGAACGTCCTCAACAGCACGCAGGACAAGAGCCAGCGCATCGGCCGCATCCTGCGGATGCATGCCAACCATTCCGAAAACCTCGACACGGCGCAGACCGGGGACATCGTGGCGGTGGTGGGGCTGGCCCATACCCGCACCGGCGACACCATCTGCGACGAGGATCATCCCATCCAGCTCACCACGATCGAATTTCCGGCCCCGGTGGTGTCCATCTCCATCGCGCCGGATTCCACCGCCGACAACGAAAAGCTGTCCGCCGCGCTCTACAAGCTGGCGGACGAGGATCCGACCTTCACGGTCGGATTCGACCATGAAACCGGCGAAACCATCATCTCGGGCATGGGCGAACTGCATCTGGAGATCATCGTGGACCGACTGAAGCGGGAATTCGGGGTGTCGGCCCGGGTGGGGCGTCCGGAAGTGGCCTACCGCGAGACCATCACGCAGCCGGTGGAAGGCCAGTACAAGCACGTCAAGCAGAGCGGCGGCCGGGGACAGTACGCCCACGTCTGCCTGCGTCTCGAACCGCTCAAGGCCGGCGAGGGCTTCGAGTTCGTCAACGAGGTCGTCGGCGGACGCATCCCGTCCAACTTCATCCCGGCGGTGGAAAAGGGCGTGGTCAAGGCAATGACCAGCGGCCCCTACGCCGGCTATCCGGTGGTGGACCTGCGCGTCGTCCTCACCGACGGGTCCTACCACGAAGTGGACTCCTCGGACTTCGCGTTCCAGGAAGCCGGCCGCGCCGGCTTCAAGGAGCTGTTCCTGAAGGGCAGCCCGATCATTCTCGAACCGGTGATGTCCGTCGAGGTCATCACGCCGGAGGAATTCATGGGCGGAGCCACCGGCAGCATCTGCCAGCGCCGCGGCCGCATCGAAACCATGGAGGAAAAAGGCGCCCAGAAGCTGATCCAGGGCATGGTGCCGCTGGGCGAAATGTTCGGCTACGCCACCGCGCTGCGCAGCATGAGCCAGGGCCGGGCCAATTTCACCATGCAGTTCGAACACTACGAGGCCGTGCCCTTCTTCCTGACCGAGCAGATCATCAAGGCCCGCCGCGCCGCCAACAAAATCCGCTGATCCCGCCAGGGCCCCGGAGGGGCCCCGGAGGGGTTGAAATCGCCGCCGGGGTGGGGCATCATGTTGCGGTCATGAAAACGCATGGGAAAATTGACCGTCGAAGTCTGCAGATGGCGCGGGCCATTGCGGAGAAGCTGGAATCCGGCAGCGTGCAGGCCGGGCTGGAAAAAGCCCGGGCGGTCAACCGTCGCTGGCGTCGCCGGATGCCGACGCGTTTTCATGAAGACTGGGCGGAGATTCTGCAGCAGGGCTGGCCAGTCATACGCGCGGCCTTGCTGGATCCGTCGGAACGCGGTGTGCAGCTGCGGCAGAACAGCCCGTTCTGCGGCATTTTGACCGCGCAGGAACGCTGGGCCTTTTATCGGAAGAGGAAGCCATGAAGCGCGAACATCTGGAACATATCCTCCGGGCGGCCTTTGCCATTACCAATGAGCGGGAATTCATCGTTGTGGGCAGCCAGGCCCTGCTGGCCGCGGTGCCCGCGCTTCCGGCGCCGCTGGACCACTCCATGGAACTGGATCTGTATCCGCCGGCCAATCCCGAAGCCGCGGATTTGATTGACGGGACCATCGGGGAGCTTTCTCCCTTTGACGAAACCTTCGGATATTATGCGCATGGTGTGGGGCCTGAAACCGCGATCCTTCCCCGCAATTGGCGTTCCCGTTCTCTGGTGGTGGAAAATGCCAATACGGCGGGCGCCCGGGGCATTTGCCCCTCCCCGGCGGATTTGGCGATCTCGAAACTGGCGGCCGGCCGTGACAAGGACTTTCGCTTTGTCGAGAGCATGGCGGATTTGGGGCTTGTGTCCAAAGAGGAATTGACGCCTCTCCTTTCTGAATTGCCGGAGGAATGGCGGACGATCATCCAGCCGCGGCTCGACCGCATGGCCCAGCTTTGATTGCGCTATTGTGCGACTGCGCTCCAGGGGCCGGGAGACCGCGGTCTTCTTCTTTTCAGGCTGCCGGCGGGGTTGAAATCGCCGCCGGGGTGGGGCATAGTGCTGCGAGGTTGATCCCGCCGGCTTAGCTCAGTTGGCAGAGCAGCTGATTTGTAATCAGCAGGTCATCGGTTCGAATCCGATCGCCGGCTCCATCGGGTCAACGAGGAGCGCCAAGATGAAATACCTGCTGGATGTCGTGCTGCTGCTGGGCCTGCTGGGCCTGGGCTGGATGTGGAACGGGGAGAAACAGGCCGGCCTGGCCATGAGCGACGAGATCGACAAGCTGAAAGCGAACATCGCCCGGCTGGAGCTGGATGTGAATGCCGCCCGCGAGACGGGCGCCCAGGCGGCGGCCGATCTGGAAACCGCCCGCGCGGAACTCGAGGCGGCATCGGCCGCCCTTCAGGAGACGGCCGGGGCGCTCGAAGAGAAGACGAAAGAAGCCGAGGCGCTGAAGGAAACGGGCCTGCGGCTCAAAGCGCGCGTGGACGAGCTGGAAGGCTACAAGGCGAAGGCCATCGTGGCCGAAATGCCCAAGCCGCCGGCGCCTTGAGGCCGGCGGGCGGCCACCAGACCGGGCGCGGGCCATGGGCAAGATGCTGGGCGTGGATTTCGGCGACCGCCGGACCGGCGTGGCCGTCAGCGACGCCGACGGCGTCATCGCGTTTCCGCGCGAGACGCTGGACTGTCCCCTGATCGAGCAGGCGGCCGCCGCCGTGGCCCGCCTGGCCGATGCCGAGGGCGTTTCCGCCATCGTCGTGGGCCTGCCGCTGAACATGGATGGTTCGCGCGGCCCGCGCGCGGAACGGACGCAGGTGTTTTGCGCCGAGCTGGCCCGGCGCACGGCGATTCCCGTGAAGCCCTGGGACGAGCGCCTGAGCACCCGCCTCGCGGAATCCGTGCTGATCGAAGCCGGAACCCGCCGCGAGAAGCGCCGGGGGGTGGTGGACAAGCTGGCGGCGCAGATTATTCTGCAAAGCTATCTGGATGCCGCGGGAGGGGCGGCGGCGCACGGTTATTCCGAGGAGCCGCCATGACGCCGGAGGCTCCGGCGGGCGCCCAACCCCGGACCCGCCCGCCCCGCGGAGGACGGCGGTACCGCATGACCGTCGCCTACGACGGCACGGATTTTTTCGGCTGGCAGGTGCAGCCGGACCGGCCCACCGTGCAGGGCGCGCTGGAAGACGCGCTGCACAAACTGATCGGCCGCGTCATCCATGTTCATTCGTGCGGCCGGACCGATACCGGGGTGCATGCGCGCGCGCAGGTGGCGCATTTCGACCTGCCACGGCCGTGGGAGCCCGTCCCGCTGCTTCGGGCCATGAATGCCCTGCTGCCGGATGCCGTGCGCGTGATGGCCTTGCGCCGGACACGTCCGGACTTTCACGCGCGCTATGACGCCAACGGCAAGGAATACCGCTATGTGCTCTGGAACGCGCCCGTGGCCTGTCCCCTGCATCGGCGGCAGGCGCTTCATGTCCGGCGGCCCCTGGATATCGCGGCGATGAAAGCGGCGGCCGCCCAGCTGGAGGGCACCCACGACTTCGCGTCGTTTTCGGCCAATTCGCGCCGGGACATCGGCGGAACGGTCCGGACCCTCTGGCGCCTGTCGGTTCGCCGTCAAGGGCCCGTGGTGACGATTTCCGCCGTGGGCGATGGGTTTCTCTACAAGATGGTCCGAAGCCTGGCCGGGCATCTGATCCGGGTGGGGACGGGGGCGGTGTCCGCCGCGGAGACGCGCCTTCTGCTGGAGGCCCGCCAGCGGACCGCCCGCGTGGAAACCGCCCCCGGCCACGGCCTCTGCCTGTGGAAGATCCATTACGGGGCCGTTCCCGCCGCCGTGCGGCGGAACCCTGTATCCGCCGGCGCCCATAAGAGGCTTTCCAAGCCGGCGCCGGCGTGATAGGTTTCCATATAGAGTGAAAGTGGCGTAGTACAAATCGCGAGGAATCCAACATGGCCGACATCAATTTCAAATGCCCCCACTGCGGACAGGATCTGAACGGGCCCGAGGAACTGGCCGGAGAAAGCATCGACTGCCCCGTCTGCAGCAAAAGTTTCCAGATTCCCGGCGGGATCATCGAAGTGCCCAAGAGCCAGATGGCGCCGCCGGCAAAGCCCGCCCCGCCTTCGCCGTCCAGCGCCGCCGCGAATGCCGAGACCACCTCGATCCCGCCGCCTTCCAGCAACGACGACAAAGGCAAGACCGTGCGCATTGAACTGCCGCCGGAATTCCTGGCCGAGCCCGAAAAGCACATTTTCAAGATCAAGCGGATCCAGCACTAGGATGCGACGCAGCACGACGGTGGGGGAAGTGGATGCCGGCGTTCTGGCCTATACGGCCGGGCAGGACCGGGTGCTGGATCTGGCCCTCGTCGAAGCCGACTGCATGGGGACCGCGGCGCACGCCGAGATGCTCAGCCGGGTGCCCGTCCGGCCGCCGCTGCTGAAACCCGCCGAAGCCCGGCGCATCGCTGCCGAATTGGCGCGCATTGCGGATGACGCCGCCGCCGGACGGTTTGTCATCACGCTGGAAGACCAGGATGTTCATCTGGCGGTGGAACGCCGGCTGACGGAAAAACTGGGGGACCTGGGCCGGCGGGTGCACGTTTGCCGCAGCCGCAACGACCAGGTGGCGGTGGATCTGCGGCTGTTCGCCAAGGGCCGTCTGCTCGAAGCCGTGGCCGCGGCCGCGGAACTGTCCCGCACGCTCCTGGCCCTGGCCCGCAAACACCGGAAGGTGCCGATGGTCGGCCGCACGCACATGCAGCCGGCCATGCCGTCCAGCGTGGGGCTGTGGGCCTCCGCCTGGGCGGAAGGGCTGCTGGAGGACATCGAGTTGTTGCAGTCGGCCTATGAGTTGAACAACCGCTGCCCGCTGGGATCCGCCGCCAGTTACGGCGTGCCCGTTCCCATTGACCGTCAGCGGGTCAGCGATCGGCTTGGATTTGCACGGCCCGTTCACAATGTGCTTCATGCCAACCAGGCACGGGGCAAGATCGAGTCGGTCATCCTGTCCGCGCTCGGGCAGGTCATGCTGACGCTGTCGCGCCTGGCGCAGGATCTGATTCTGTTTTCGATGCCGGAGTTCGGCTATTTCCGTCTGCCGGCGGAATTCACCACCGGCAGCAGCATCATGCCGCAGAAGCGCAACCCGGACGTGCTGGAACTGCTGCGGGCCAAGGCCGCCAAGGTGCTGGCCCATGCGGGACTGGTGGCGGAAATCGTCCGCGCGGCGCCGTCGGGCTACAACCGCGACCTGCAGGAGGCCAAAGCGCCGTTCATGGAAGGCTTCGATCTGACGCTTTCCTCCCTGCGCATTCTCCAGCCGCTGCTGGCCGGCCTGCAGGTGGACGCCAAGGCCCTGCGGCGGGCGTTCGGCCCGGAGGTGTTTGCCACCGATCGCGCCCTCGAACTGGTCGCCGGCGGCCTGCCTTTCCGCGACGCCTATCATCAGGTCAAAGCCGGTCTCGGCGGCCTGGCCGGCCGGGATCCCGATGCCGCCGTGGCCGCCAAGACGCATCTGGGCGCCCCCGCCGGCCTGGACTTTCCGGCGTTCGGCGCGCGCGCCCGGCAGGCTGCCGCCTGGGCCGCCCGCGAACGCCGCCGACACGAAACCTGCCGCGCCCGCCTCCTCGGAGACAGGAAATGAGCTCTCCTCATTTGACAGCCGGGCAGAGTGGGGTACCTTCCGGAATGTCGGAGGGGTTGGATCCGGAAACAACGGCAGACATGACGACGACAACCTATTCCTTCGGCGATTACAGCGTCTCCCTGGCGCTGGATGCGGAAACTCCCCTGGGCCCTCTGGAAGACCTTCATATCTGCCATTTGGGCATGAAGTTCATTTCCCGCCGCGAGATTCCGCTGTTTTCCATCTATGAATTCGAGATGGCCATCCGTCCGGCCGCCTCCAGCGAGCCGCCCTTCCAGGTGAACTGCTGCGGCGTGGTGGTGGGGTGCGAGGCCGAAAACGGCGGATACCGCATCGTGATCCATTTCGCCGATCTGGCCAAGTCCGACGCCAGCTGCCTGGAGGCCGTCACCAAGGCCAACAAGATGCGCTGCGACTACTGCGCCAATCTCGACTAGCGCGATTGTCCAAACGCCCTCCCTCCCTCCCTCCGCCCGGCGTCCGCTGTATAGTTATTGCAATAACTATACATATTGCAATAACTATAGTTTTTTCCGAGGGGGGGGGCGATGGATGGCGGATAGCGGACGGGACGGCGTTCCGACTCCCATGCTGCCCCTTCTCCGATCTGGAGGGTTTCCTGAAACCAGTTGCGGATTGCCCCGGCCTGGGCTATAAGCACCCGACAGTATGGATGGACGGAAAGGAGTCTCATGAAGAAAACAATTTTCCTGTTGTGCGGGCTGATGGCGGCGGTGCTGTCGTCGGTGGCGGCGGAAGGCCGCGTGTTCGCGCTGGCCACGGCCGGCGACCTGGAACCCGGTTTCACGGCGCGGGTGGTGGACTATTTGGAAGCCCAGACCGGCGCGGTGCTGCGTCCGACGGATCCCGTAGCGGCGGATGCCGCCGAAAGCCTCGAGGAAATCGGCCGGACCGCGGCGCGTGCCCTGAAGGAAGACGAAGTCGGCGTGCTGGTGCTGGGGCGTTTCGGCGATGGCCAGCCGCAGGGCGTCTGCCTGCCGCACGAACGCTTCGGCATTCTGAATCTGTCCCGCCTGGAAGCGGGCGCGGACGCGGACCGGCTGGTGCGCCGCACCGGGCAGGACGGCCTGCGCGTGCTGGCCATGCTGGTGGGCATGTCGGCCTGTCCGTTTCCGCTGTGCGTCCTGACGGGCTATGAACAGACCGAGGATCTCGACCGCATGAGCGGCAATTTCTGCCCGCCGTGCCGGGACCGCTTCGAACGCCTCGCCCGCGAGGCCGGTTTGCTGATGAAGCCCGCCGCCCCGGACGCGGAGGCCCCCGTCGAAGCGGAGACCTCCGACGCCCCCGCCGCGGACGACGCGCCGGCCGTCGATTAGGCGGCGGTTTCCGGTCATGCTCGACATCAAGCTCATCCGCGAGAAGCCCGACGTCGTCCGCGAGCGCCTGAAGACCCGGCGCTCCGCCGTGGACATCGCCGACGTGCTGGCGCTGGACGAGCGCCGCCGCGCGGCCATTACGGAAGCCGACCGGCTGAAGAGCGAACGCAACGAGGTGTCCAAGCGGATCGGCGCGCTGAAGAAGGCCGGCGAAGACACGTCCGACATCCAGCGCCAGACCCGGGAAATCGGCGAACAGATCGCGGCGCGGGATGCGGAAATCCGCGAGATCGAAGAGACCCAGCGCCGCCTCCTGCTGGCGATTCCCAACCTGCCCCACGACAGCGTGCCCGAAGGCGGCGACGCCTCCGGCAACGTCGTGGTGCGCGAATGGGGAGCGAAAACGGAATTTCCCTTTGCGCCGAAAGATCACGTCGCGCTGGGCGAGGCGCTGGGCCTGTTCGACTTCGAGCGCGCGGCGCGCCTGTCCGGCGCGGGCTTCCCGCTGTTCACCGGTCCGGGGGCGCGCCTCGAGCGCGCGCTGATCCAGTTCATGCTCGACCTGCACACGACGAAGCACGGCTACGTCGAAGTATCCCCGCCGCATCTGGTCACCACCGCCACCATGACCGGCACCGGCCAGCTGCCCAAGATGGCCGACGACATGTACCACCTGCCCGCCGACGACCTCTGGCTGATTCCCACCGCCGAGGTGCCCGTCACCAACATCTACCGCGACGAACTCATCCGCGAGCCCCTGCCGCTCAAGCGGGTGGCGCACACGCCGTGCTTCCGCCGCGAAGCCGGCGCCGCCGGCAAGGATACGCGCGGGCTGATCCGCGTGCACCAGTTCGACAAGGTGGAGATGGTTCGCTTCGTT
>Ga0123329_1004576_pt1 | contig 10742 bp, 4 predicted proteins | sample BioC12SIPDNA_FD_89703 | JGI IMG/M metagenome (GOLD analysis project Ga0123329, IMG submission 89703) | Anaerobic biogas reactor microbial communites from Washington, USA - Biogas_R1_B C12 SIP DNA | ecosystem: Engineered > Bioreactor > Anaerobic > Unclassified | place: Washington, USA | collected... | reverse complement strand
CATCGGCAGGGTCTGCCCCGCTCCCTGCGAGAAGAAGTGCCGCAGGAATTTCGTGGACGAAGCCCCCGTCTCCATAAAGGAGATCAAACGCTTCGTGGGTGATTGGGCATTGAAGAACGACTGTCTCGGCTTCATCCCCGAGACAGAAGACAACGGCAAGACCATCGCCGTCGTGGGCGGCGGACCCGCCGGAATTTCGGCCGCATACTACCTGCGCCTGAAGGGCTACCGGCCCGTCATCTTCGAGAAGGAAGCCCTTCTCGGCGGCATGATGCGCTACGGCATTCCCGATTACCGCCTTCCCCAGGCGGTGCTCCAGAAGGAAATCGACTGGCTCCTCGCCCACGGTGTGGAGGTGCGCACCGGCATGACACTGGGCAAAAACGTCACCCTCGACGAACTCCGCAGGGATTTCGACGGCGTGATCCTGGCCATGGGGTGCTGGAAATCCTCCCCCATGCGAGTGCCCGGGGAGGACCTCGACGGTGTCCTTGGAGGCATCAATTTCCTGTACGACGTAAAGACCAATCCCGAGGTGAAGGTCGGCAGAAGGGTGGCAGTGGTGGGAGGAGGCAACACCGCCATGGACGCATGCCGTTCCGCCAGGAGGCTTGGGGCCGAAGAGGTCTCGGTGCTCTACAGGAGATCCCGGGAAGAAATGCCCGCCGACGACCTCGAGATCGAGGAGGCCACGGAAGAGGGCGTGAACTTCATCTACCTTGCGGCCCCGAAATCAATCGAGGGGAACGGCAGGGTGGAACGGGTGGTCTGCGAGAGGATGAAGCTCGGGGAACCGGACGCATCCGGGCGGCGGAGCCCCGTCCCCACGGGTGAGACCTTCGTCCTCGAAGTGGATACGGTCATCGCCGCCGTGGGCCAGGCCATCGACTTCTCGGGAGTGCCCTCGGAACTGCACGACGGCCGGAAGATGAAGGCCGGCCCCGACTACGACACACCTCTCCCGGGCGTATTCGTGTGCGGTGACCAGCAGACGGGCCCGAAGATCGCCATCGAGGCCATCGGCAACGGCCACTGGGCCGCCGATTCCCTGGACCATTACCTGACCCATGGGACGCCGAAGAAGCCTTTCTTCTACGACATTGTCCGGACGGACCTCGGTCCCGAGGACTTCACGGACGTGGAGAAAACCGTCCAGGAGCACGTGGCCCACGTGAGCGGAGAAGCACGGCTCGCACAGCCCTTCGAGGAGTACAGCGCAGGGCTGACCGAGGAACAGACCCTCCGGGACGCAAAGCGGTGCATGGAGTGCGGCTGCGCCGATGTCTTCGAGTGCAGGCTCCGGAAATACGCCACCACCCACGAGGTACAGCCGGAGAAGCTTGCCGGCGAACACGTTGCCAAATTCGAGGATGCGAACCAGTACTATGTCCGGAACCTGGACAAGTGCATTCTCTGCTCCAAGTGTGTCCGGGCCTGCGATGAAATAGCCGGCTTCCACGCCATCGATTTCGCGAAGCGGGGCTTCGAATCGGTGCTGACGCCCCAGTTCTACAACGACATGGAACACTCAGACTGCACGTTCTGCGGACTCTGCACCCAGGTCTGCCCCGTGGGGGCCCTCATGGAAAAACGGGCTGAGCGGTGGCCCCACCTGGAGGAACCTGAAATCATCAAGACCACCTGCCAGATGTGCTCCGTGGGCTGCGAACTCGATCTCAACCTCGACCGCAGGCGCTCCCGGATCGTCCGGGTCACCACCGACCTGGACAATCCGACAGCCCCCACCGCGGGATCGTGCTGCTTCATGGGACGGTACGGCTTCCGGGACGTGAGGGACTCCGGGAACTTCGACCCTGCAGTGAACGGCGACTCCGTGTCCCTTGACGAAGCCGTGGCCGCCTTCGACAGCCTTGCGGCAAAGAACGGCGCGGTGTTCGTTGCGGGAGCGGCTCTCACCCTGCAGGAGGCAAGAGCTCTCCGCGACTATGCGGCGCTCCGCACACCGGAAGCGGTCATTTCAGCGGCGGAAGGAGCGGAATTCCTGCCCTTCCTTACAGAGGCGGGAAAGAGAAAGGATATCGTCCGGGCTTCCTACGCCTCCTTCAACGAAGGGGACGCCTTCCTGCTTCTGGGGGCGAACACCGACGAAGACCAGCCGGTGCTGACATCGTGGCTGAGGCGGGCCATGCGGCACCGGAAGGCCGCCGTGATCTGCCTCGGCGGCACGCCGGGCATACTTGACAGGGGAGACGCCGTGATCCTTGCCCCTGACGCGGGCAAAGAGACACAAGCAATCGTGGCCCTCACCGCTGCCGTCCGGGCCGCCAGGGAGAAGACTTCTGCGGATTTTTCAGCCCTGGCGGGCGAGGCCGGACTGTGCCCCGAAACCCTCGAAAAGGCCGCCGGCCTTCTTGCGGCCGCGAAGCACCCCGTCACCCTTCTGGGGGCGGGAATGCCTGCGGGGGCCTCTTTCGACCTTGCCGCAACCCTTCAGGGGGGCCGGTACCTCCTCCTCTTCAGGGGAGCGGGGACGGCGGGTCTGCTCTCCGTCTTCCCGGAGATTCTTCCGGCAGCCGAAGCGAAAAAGAACCTCCTTTCAACCGCTCTCTTCATGGGGATCACACCTGAGGAAGCGGGCTTCTCGGAAGAGGATCTGCGGAACACCGAGTACGCAGTGCTCGCCGCCGATTCCTCGCCTCTCTCGGAGAAAGCGTCGGTGCTTCTGCCCCTTCTTCCGTGGCCTGAAAAGGAAGGCACCACGGTGAACCTGGAGGGCAGGGAACTTGCGGTCCGAAAAGGTCCCCTGCCGAAGAAGACCGGACGGACCATCTGCGACCTTCTGGCCAGGGCGGCTCTTCCCTCCGGAGGAAAAATACCGTCGAACCCGGTAGTCCGCTGAGACTGCAGAAATCAGCATTTCTCATGTTCAGAGGGCGGCTTCTGCCGCCCTCTGAATTTTTGTTGATTTTTTGTCAGCCTATTGACACGAAGGACAGCCGCCTTTAGACTAAGCGAAAAATTTGCAAGGAGGCGAAACAATGAAACGATATGGTCTGTTTTTTGCGGTTGCGATACTCCTCGCCCTGGGTGCCGCAGCCTGTGCGGCACCGTCGGGCGAACCCATCAAGATCGGCTACCTGGCCACCCTCACCGGGGACGGGTCCACCTGGGGTCAGCATGAGCGGGACGGCGCCCTTCTCGCAGTGAAAGAGCTGAACGAGGCGGGAGGAGTGCTCGGTCGCCCCCTGGAGCTGGTGTACTACGACGTTCGCGGACGGCAGGAAGACGCCATCCAGGCGGCCAGGCGGCTTGTCCACGAGGATAAGGTGGTGGCCATCGGCGGAACCAACTACAGCGGTCTGAACATCGCCACCGCCTCGGTGGTCACAGCCGCCGGAGTTCCCCAGATCGGCACGGCGAGCACCAACCCCGCCGTGACGGTGGACCCGAAGACGGGCCAGGTCCGGCCGTTCACCTTCCGCATGAGCTATACCGATCCCTACCAGGGAAAGGTCATGGCGGACTACCTCATCAACAAACTGGGAGTCAAGAGCGCTGCGGTCATCACCGACGTGGGCAGCGACTACTCCGAAGGGCTGAAGGAGTTCTTCACCGCCCGGTTCGCGGAGCTGAAGGGCGACCTGAAGGGCGTCTGGGGATTCCGGGGCGGCGACGTGGACTTCCGTGCCCAGCTCACGGAGATGAAGGCGACGGGAGCGGAAGCCGTTGCTCTTCCCATACTCTACAAGGAGATGGGTCTCATCATGAAGCAGGCCGCCGAACTGGACTGGAAGCCCATTTTCATCGGCGGAGACGGCTTCAGCCCCAGCATGCACGAGATAGCGGGCGACACCATGGAGGGAAGCTACTGGGTCTACAGCATGGACCTGACCAACCCCCAGCTGGTTCTTCTGCTCTCCAGGTTCGAGAAGGAATACGGCAAACCGGCCGCCGAGCCTTCGAACGTGGCAAACGCCTATGACCTCATAACCTGGGTGGCCGAGGCGATCAAGAAGGCGGGAAAAGCTGACCCTGTGGCGGTCAGGGATGCCATGGAAAACACGAAAGACCTCCGTCTCGTCCATTTCACCCTTACGGTGGACAAAGAGACCCACAACCCCCTGAACAAGCCTGCGGCCATGATGATCTGGAAGAACAGGAGCTTCAACTTCCTCGAGATGTGGGCGCCCCAGGACACGTTCTAGAACGTTGCCCGCAACGGGCAGGAGGAGCGGGAAATCCCCCGCTCCTCCTTTTTGTTTTTCCCTTACTCTTCCCTCGCGGCAGCGAGCTTTCCGTGTACGGAGGAGACCAGGATCCTCGACTTCAGTTCTTCCCTTTCCTCCGGGAAATCCTCCCTGAAATGAACGCCACGGCTCTCTTCCCGGAGAAGGGCCGCCCGGGCCACCGCTTCGGCGGTACAGGTGAGCCCCTTCATCTCCAGGGCGTGGAGAAGATCCATGGGACCTTCCGCCTTCAGGGACGGGAATGAGGCTTTCCATTCCTCCAGGGCTTCCAGGAACCGGCGGAGGCCCGTTCCGCTCCTGCAGGGCCCAAGCCCTTCCTGGACCATTGTCCGAAGGCGCTCCCTGGGCTCCCGGGGACGAATCTTCCCTCCCTCCGGATGAACGGGCACATCAGACCGGATTTCCGAAACGTCTCCAACGAAGGTTTCTCCCGTCTCTTCCGCTGCGAACCGTCCTGCCCGGAGGCCGAAGGTGACGATGTTCGTCAGGGCATTTCCTCCCATGCGGCTGGCGCCGTCCACTCCGCCGGTCACCTCGCCGCAGGCGTAGAGCCCCGGAAGTCCCGTTCGTCCCCCGGTATCGATGGGAATCCCCCCCGTGAAATAGTGCTGGATGGGCGAAAGCTCCACCGGCCCGGTCCGCCGCTCCGGCGGAAGGTCCACCATGAGGGACACCCGTACATCAGGAATAGTCAACACCTCTTCCCTCAGGTTCTCCAGGTGAAGCAGCGTCTTTCCTCCCTGCAGCTCGTGACGGGAGAGGAAGATAGCGCATTTATCCCGTGCGAAGTAGTTCGCCTCTTTCCCCGAGGAGAGCCCCCAGGAGAGAATGGCCTCCCGGAGGAATTCCCGGCCGCTGTCGTCGGTAACGGGAATGTAGTCCAGGATGGTGAGCCCCACCATCCACAGGGGGAATGCGGGATCCTTCCAGCCCAGAGGGTAGAACTGGACATACTCCATGTCTGCGAGGTCCAGTCCCGCCTCGAGAGCGAGAGCGTATCCGTCTCCCGTCATCCGCGCGGGATTGTCAGTCCGTGAGTAGATTCTGCCGCCACCGCCGGTGGCGAGTATGACCGCGGAGGCAGGTGCCCGGTACTGTTTCCCGGTCTTCCAGTTCACCCACTCCAGCCCCTCCGCTCCCCTCTCGCCGGCGAGAATTTTCGTTGCGACACAGTTTTCGAGGATGGAGACTCCTTCCGCCTTTGCCAGGGCTGCAAGTTCCCTGGTCAGGCCTGCTCCTCCCATGATCTCGGAAGGGGCAGATTTCCGGACCGAGGCCTGCCCCGAGGAGTTGATCTTCAGAGTGATTCCCCATTCCGCAAGGGTTCTCAGGGTTTTCTCCGATTCTTCCGCGAGGATCCTGACGAGTTTTTCGTCATTCACGCCCCGCCCGGTTTCAAGAATCCGCCGGAAGTGGTCGTCAGGGGTCACAGTTCCGGAGGAGAGGGAAAACATGCCCCCGGAGTAAGCGGTGCAGTTTGCGTCCCCGCAGGCGGTCTTCGAGAGCAGCAGGACATCCGCCCCCTGTTTTGCCGCCGCGACGGCGGCGGTGAGGCCCGCTCCGCCGGACCCGACAATGATGATTTTTTTCTTCATGGTTCTCCTCCTCCCTATGAAGGGAGCCCCGCGGCATGCGCGGGGCTCCGAAAACGGTTCTTTTCGAGTGCGTCGAGCTATTCCTCTTCGTCTTCCTGCTTGTGGGCCGCGATGACCTTCTTCGCGATCTCGGCGGGAACTTCCTCGTAGTGGTCGTATTCCATGGTGAAGGTTCCCCTGCCGGAGGTCATGGAACGGAGGATGATGGCGTACCGGAACATCTCCGCGAGGGGGCACTGTGCCTTGACCACCTGCTGGTGCCCCTTGCTGTCGATGCCGAGGATCCGTCCCCTCCGTCCGTTGAAGTCGCCCATGACGTCGCCGAGGTACTCCTCGGGAACGGTGACTTCCACGTTCATGATGGGCTCAAGAAGAACGGGGTTCGCCTCGAGAATGCCCTTCTTGAAGGACAGCCGCGCAGCGAGCTTGAAGGCCATTTCTGAGCTGTCCACGTCATGGTAGGAGCCGAAGAAGAGGGTGGCCTTGAAGTCCACCACGGGGAAACTGGCAAGGGGGCCCTTGACGAGGGCTTCCCGGAGGCCCTTCTCGACGGCGGGAATGAATCCCTTGGGGATGGCGCCGCCGACAATTTTATCCTCAAAGACAAAGCCCTCTCCCCGCTCGAGGGGAGTGTACCGGACGTGGACGTCGCCGTACTGGCCGTGGCCGCCCGTCTGTTTCTTGTGCTTGCCCTGGGCTTCGGCGGTCTTCCGGATGGTCTCCCGGTAGGGAACCTGGGGGGTCTTCGTGTCAAGCTCCACGCCGTAACGCTCCTTGATGCGGGAAAGGACGATGTCGATGTGCATGTCGCCCATTCCGGAGAGCACGCTGTCATTGGTCTCGGCGTTCTTATCAAAGGTGAGGCTGGGGTCTTCTTCGAGGGTCTTGTGGATGGCGTTGCCCAGCTTGTCTTCGTCGGCCCGGCTCTTGGCGATGATGGCCACGCTGTAGACGGGCTTCGGGAAGTCGATGGGCGGAAAGGTGACCGTGGACCCCTTCACGGAAAGACTGTCCCCCACCTGGGTGCTGTGGAGCTTGGGAATGGCGAGGATGTCGCCCACGGTTATCTCCTTGACGTCCCTGCCTTCTTTGCCGGTCATGAACTTGAAGGCGCTGATCCGTTCCTCTTCGCCCTTGTTCACGTTGAAAATGGTGTTGTCGGACGTGAGGCTCCCGGAATTGACCCGGATGAAGGAGAGTTTGCCCACGTAGGGGTCAACCATGACCTTGAAGCAGATGGCGGAGAACTGTCCTGCCGGATCGGGGGAGATCTCGACGCTTTCCTGTCCCTTCAGGGCGGGGCGTTTCCTGGATTCGACGGGGGAAGGGAAGAAATCGGCGATGAAGTCGAGGATCTGGTGCACGCCCACGTTCAGGGTGGAAGAACCGGGGAAGACGGGCGGAACGGTGCGGGAAACGATGGCCTTCCTGAGAGCGGGAAGAAGCTCCTCCACGGAGATGGTCTCGCCGTCGAGGTAGCGCATCATGAGTTCGTCGTCCGCCTCGACGATGGCCTCCACGAGGGATTCCCTTGCCTGGGCGGCTTCGTCAGCCAGATCTGCGGGAATGTCGCCCTCGGTGAACTTGCCGCTGCCGTTGGTTTCATACATATAGGCCTTGTTCCCGAGGAGATCCACCACTCCCTTGAAGGAGGCCTCGGCGCCCACGGGCAGGAAAACCGGCACGGCCTTGTCGCTGTAGTCGGACCTGATGTCGTTGAGGACCTTGCCGAAATCGGCGTTTTCACGGTCGAGCTTGGAGATGTAGAAGGCTGTCGGAATTTCGAACTCGCTTCCGGTCTCCCAGGCCTTGTCCGTCTGGACTTCAATGCCGCTGACACCGCTCACGGCGATGAGCAGCGAATCGGCAACCCGGACGGCGGACCGCATTTCCCCGACAAAGTCCGCGAATCCGGGGGTGTCGAGGACGAAGAGCTGTCTGCCCTTGCGCTCCATGGTGATAAGGGAAGTATTGATCGAGATTTGCCGTTTCTGTTCCTCCTGGCTGAAATCGCTGACGGTGTTGCCGTCTTCGACCTTTCCCAGTCTGGACGTGATGCCGTTATCGAAAAGCATGGCCTCGACGAGGGACGTCTTTCCTGCCCCTCCATGGGCCGCAATTGCGATACTGCGTGTGTTCTCAGGCTGACGGGTTCCCATTCCAACTACCTCCTCCGGCGTCTCGTGCTGTGCCCCGGACTGTTTTTTCCGTCCATTGAGGGCAACTTTAATATCTTACGCATAACGTTTCCGTTCGTCAACAAATGGAGCAGAAAATAAAGAGAGGTATCTAACGGCCCTCTCCCAGCCGGCGTTCGAGGATACCGGAGACCGCCGCCGCGTCGGCCTGCCCCCTGGCCTCTTTCATGACAAGGCCCGTGAGGAACTTGATTTTCTTCCCCTTGGGGTCCCTTCCGGAGCGGATTTCCTCCACCACGTCTCCGTTGGCCAGAAGGACCCGGTCCACCATTTTTTCCACGTCTTCGGCGGACAGGCCTCCGGGAGAGGCCCCTGCCGCCGGGAGGGCATCCTTGAGAGACCGCCCTTCCGCAAGATGGGCGAAGACCTCCCGGGCCACCGTGGTGGAGAGCTTTCCGCCCTCCACCAGGGCGACGAGTTCCGCCAGGACGGAGGGTTTCACCGGGAAAGAGTCCATGGAGAGCCCCTTCTCGTTCATCACCCGGAAGACCTCGGTGCGGATCCAGTTGGCTGCCCGCAGAGGGGCAGCACCGTTTTTGACGCATTCCTCGAAGTACAGGGCCACGGGAAGGCTCTCCGCCATGAAGGCGGCGTCGGCCTCAGGAAGGCCGTACTCCCCCGCAAACCGCCGCTCCTTGGCCCAGGGCAGTTCCGGAAGGGCGTTCCGCGTGCTTTCGAGAAGCTCCTCCGTCACCACGATGGGGGGGATGTCCGGGTCGGGGAAGTAGCGGTAGTCGTTGGCAGCTTCCTTGCTTCTCATGGAGGTGGTGATCCCTTCGCCGTCGTTCCAGTGCCGGGTCTCCCTCTCCAGGGAACCCCCTCCGGCGAGGACCCCGGTCTGGCGGATGATTTCATACTCCAGCGCCCGCTCCACGGCCCGGAGGGAGTTCATGTTCTTGATCTCCGTCCGCTCGCCCCAGTACAGGACCTCTCCTGATGTCCCGTCGGTCTTCTTCACCGACACGTTGGCGTCCACCCGGAGGGACCCCCGCTCCATGTCGCCGTCCGAGACGCCGAGGTAGCGTACCGTCTGGCGGATGCGGGCGACGTACTCCCGGGCCTCCCGGGGTGAGGTGATGTCCGGCTCGGAGACGATCTCCGCCAGGGGAACGCCGCCCCGGTTGTAATCCACAAAGGAAAAGGCTGCCCCTTCGAGGCGGCCGTCGGCGGCGGAGTGGACCAGCTTTCCGGCGTCCTCTTCGAGGTGGAGCCTGGTGATGCGGATCCGCCGGGGCCGGCCGTCGTCGCCGGGAATGTAAATCTCTCCGCCCTCGGCGAGGGGGAGGTCATACTGGCTGATCTGGTAGGCCTTGGGCAGGTCGGGATAGAAATAGTTCTTCCTGTGGAAGACCGTGTGGTTCCTGATGGTGCAGGACAGGGCCAGTCCGGCCCTGACACCCAGCTCCACCGCCCTTTTGTTCAGGACGGGAAGACTCCCAGGGAGGCCGAGGCACACCGGACAGACGTTGGTGTTCGGCTCGGCCCCGATGTAGTCCGTGGAGCAGGGGCAGAAGATTTTCGTGGCCGTGGAAAGCTGCACGTGGATTTCCAGGCCGATGACGGGAATGTACCGGAAAGTCATCGGGCGTTCCCTCCTTCTGTCGCTGCGCCCAGGGGCGCTATGGGCGCCTTCCCGAGGCGCCGTTCCAGGACCGCCGCCGCGTTCAGCAGTTCGGGCTCGCCCCACTGGGGCGCGATGAACTGGACGCCCACGGGAAGGGGCTTTTTCCCGCCGGTGAATCCCCCGTTGAGGGACAGGGCCGGAAGTTCGGCGAGGTTCACCGGAAGGGTGAACACGTCGGCCAGGTACATCCGGACGGGATCGTCCACCAGCTCGCCCTTTTTGAAGGCAGGCGTAGGGGCCGTGGGCAGGGCGATGAGGTCGCACCTCCCGAAGGCCTTCCGGAACTCGGCCTTCATAAGGGAACGGACCTTCTGGGCCGTGAGGTAGTAGGCATCATAGTACCCCGAGCTGAGCACGTAGGTTCCCGTGAGGATCCTCCGCTTCACCTCGGCGCCGAAGCCGGTCCCCCGGGTGGTCAGGTAGAGATCGAGCAGGGAGTCCTCCCTGCAGGACAGGCCGTACCGGACACCGTCGAACCGGGCGAGGTTCGAGCTGGCCTCGGCGGGGGCGAGGATGTAGTAGCAGGGCAGGCCAAACTCAAGGGAGACGGGAAGGGAGACTTCCACGATCTCCGCTCCTTCTTTCCGGCAGAGGTTCAGGGTGTTCTCCAGGACCAGGCGCACTTCGGGGTCCACGGAGGACCGCATGGCGTCCAGTTCCTTCACCACGGCGATCCTCTTTCCCCTGAGAGAAGCCGCTGCGAGAGGGGCCGCGTAGTCCGGGCGCTCCCTGGGACTGCACGTTCCGTCCCGTGCGTCGGGAGCGGCGATGACCGAGAGCAGGAGGGCAAGATCCTCCACGGTGCGGGCGAAGGGGCCGATCTGGTCGAGGGACGAGGCGAAGGCCACGAGGCCCCACCGGCTCACAAGACCGTAGGTGGGCTTGAGGCCGTAGAGGCCGCAGTACGAGGCAGGCTGGCGTATGGACCCTCCGGTATCGCTCCCGAGAGCCAGGGGGGCATATCCGGCCGCCACGGAGGCGGCGCTTCCCCCGGAGCTGCCTCCCGGCACCCTGCCGGTATCCCAGGGATTGGACGTGGGGTGAAAGGCGGAGAACTCCGTGGAGCTTCCCATGGCGAACTCGTCCATGTTGGCCTTTCCGGCGAATACGGCCCCTG
>Ga0123329_1004572_pt1 | contig 10751 bp, 8 predicted proteins | sample BioC12SIPDNA_FD_89703 | JGI IMG/M metagenome (GOLD analysis project Ga0123329, IMG submission 89703) | Anaerobic biogas reactor microbial communites from Washington, USA - Biogas_R1_B C12 SIP DNA | ecosystem: Engineered > Bioreactor > Anaerobic > Unclassified | place: Washington, USA | collected... | reverse complement strand
TGGCGGCGGCGAAGCGGCCTTGGTCTCTCCCGGCCAAAAAACAATGCCCGACCTTAAAGGGATGAGCATCCGCCAGGTGCTGAGCTGGATGGAAACAAACAAGGTGGACCTCAGTGTCCGTGGATACGGTCGAGTGGTCGACCAGTTTCCCGCCCCCGGGAATACGATTCATTATAAGAAGCCGAACTGGGTGCGTCTCGCCCCCGTTGAATGAAACCCTGCGGCAGCGGGGGAGGTATCCGCCATGCGTATCGTCGAATTGATTAAAGGCCTTGCTCCCTCGGCCGTATCCGGTCCCGGGGATACCTCGGTCAGCGGTCTTCACTACGACTCGCGGCAGGTGCGCCCCGGGGGGCTTTTTTTCGCTTTGCCCGGAGCCCATGCCGACGGCAGAGACTTCATCCCTGCCGCGCTGGCAAACGGTGCCGTTGCCGTGGTCGCCGAGGGCCCCCTCTCCCTTCCCGACCATGTGGCCGGAATTGTCGTGGCCAACGCCCGCAAGGCGATGGCTATGGCGGCGCACCGGTTTTTCGATTATCCCTTGCGGGGAATAAAGGTGGTTGGGATTACGGGGACCAACGGGAAAACCACCGTCTGTTACCAACTGGAGTCGATCTTCCGGGCCGCCGGAAAAAGGCCCGCGGTATTGGGAACGGTGAATTACCGGTTTGGGGAGATGGTTCATGAGGCGCCCCACACCACCCCGGAGTCGGTGGATATTCTGGCCCTGATCGCCGCTTTCCGGCGGGCAGGGGCCGATACGGTGATCATGGAGATTTCTTCCCACGGACTCGATCAGCACCGCGTGGAGGGATTTCTTTTCGATGTCGCGGCCTTCACCAATCTGACCCCCGAGCATCTCGACTATCATCGCGACATGAACAGCTACTTCGCGGCAAAGAGAAGGCTTTTCAGCGATTTCGTCAAGCCCGGCGGAGGCATGGTTTTCAATATCGACGATCCTTACGGCCTGCGTCTGGCTCTGGCCATGAAAGAATCGACAACCTGCGGCTTTTCCTCCGATGCGGCTCTGCGCCCGGCGGAAATCCACAGTTCCTTCAGCGGCACCGAAGGGGTTCTGGTGACCCCCCAGGGGCCGCTGCAGGTTTGTTCCCGGCTGTTCGGCTCCTACAACGTCTCCAATCTGATGGTGGCGGCGGCGACGGCGCTGGCTGCCGGGCTTCCCGTCGCCGCCGTTGAGGAGGGAATCCGCACTGCGCCGCAGGTGCCGGGACGGCTGGAGCGGGTCGACAACGACCGCGGCGCGGTGATTCTGGTCGATTATGCCCACACCGCCGAAGGTCTGCAGTCCGTGCTCAAGGCTCTGCGGGAGATGGCGCCGCCCCGGCTGATCACCGTTTTCGGTTGCGGCGGCGACCGCGACCGCAGCAAACGCCCCCGCATGGGGAAAGTCGTCGCCCAATGGTCCGACCTGGTCATTCTGACCTCGGACAATCCGCGCAGTGAAGATCCGCTGGCCATCCTCGAGGAAATCAAGGAAGGGATAAGGCCCCTCGGCCGGAAGGAACGCTCCCCGGAGGAATACCGTCACCAGCCGGCGGGAGCTTTCACCTCGCTTCCTGAGCGCCGCGCGGCGATCGCCTATGCCGTTTCCCTGGCGGCGGCCGGAGATGTTCTCCTGGTAGCCGGCAAAGGGCATGAAGATTATCAGATTATCGGCGCAAAGCGCCTGCATTTTGATGATCGCGAGGAACTCCGCAAGGCATTGCGGGAGGATATGGGGGGATCTTGAAGACGCTGGACATTCAGAAGATCGCCAAGGTGGTCAATGGGAAGGTCAGCCGCGGGGACGCCAAGGTGCTGGTTACCGGTTATTCCACCGACAGCCGCACCCTGAAGCCGGGGGATCTGTTCATTCCCCTGCGCGGTGAACATTTCGACGGCCACGATTTCCTTCTCGAAGCGGTGCGGCGGGGCGCTGCCGCCTGTCTTTCCGAAGACCTCTGCGCCGGACTTGCGGTGCCGGTCATCCAGGTGGAGGATACATTGACCGCCCTGGGCGATCTGGCCGCCACCTTGCGCGCCGGCTTTCCGGGGCCTGTGGTGGGGGTTACCGGCTCCAGCGGCAAATCGACCACCAAGGAAATGCTCTCCTCGGTCCTGGCCTTGACCGGACCGGGACTCAAAAGCGAGGGGAATTTCAACAATCTTATCGGGCTCCCCCTGACCCTGCTCAGAATGTCCGGTGAACACCAATGGATTGTCGTCGAAATGGGGGCCAGCCAGCGGGGTGAAATCGCCCGCCTTACCCAGATCGCCCAGCCGACGGTGGGGGTCATCACCAACATCGGCCCCTGTCACCTGGAAGGGATGCAGGGCCTCGACGGGGTGGCCCGGGCCAAGGGAGAGCTCTTTGCCGGCTTGCAGCCCGGAGCCTCGGCCGTGCTCAACGCCGACGACTCCCGCGTCATGCTGGTGCCGGTGGCCAACAACGTCAACCGCGTACTGTACGGATTTTCCTCCGCGGCCCAGGTGCGGGGTGAGGATGTTCATGCCGATGCCGAAGGGGTCTCATTCCGGCTCTGTTTCCCCGGCGGAGTCCATGCCGTGCGCCTGCCGGTCTGCGGCCGGCACAATGTGTCCAACGCTCTGGCCGCCGCTGCCGCGGCTTTCTGCCTCAACATTCCCGAGGCTCTGGTGGTGCAGGGGCTGGAAGGTTTTCGACGCCTGCGCGGGCGGATGGAAATCCTTTCCCTGGATGAGGGGGTTGTGCTTCTCGACGACACCTACAACGCCAATCCCCTTTCCGTCACTGCCGCCCTTCATGCTCTGGCCGAAATGGCCGGGGAGGGGCGCAGAATCGCTGTCCTCGGCGACATGCTGGAACTGGGGGAACAGTCCACGGCGCTTCATTTCGAGGTCGGGGAAAAAGGAGCCGCTCTCCTCGATATCCTCATTCTGGTCGGCAGGGAGGCCGCCGCTATCGGACGCGGTGCGCTGCAGGGCGGAATGGCCGCGGATTCGGTTTTCCACTGCGCCGACCATAGCGAGGCGGCAGCCCTCCTGCGCCGTCTGTGGCGTCGCGGCGATTGCATTTTGCTGAAGGGTTCCCGCGGCATGAGAATGGAATGGGTGCGTCTGCTTCTGGAAGAGGCTGATGCGCCATCGACAAGCGAAGGCTGACAAGGAAAAAATGTGCTCTATCATCTCCTTTATCCCCTGCATACGGAGTTTTCCGGATTCTATGTCTTCCGGTACATCACCTTCCGGTCGATCTATGCCGCCATTACCGCCCTGGTGATCTCCTTCATCCTCGGTCCCTGGCTAATCGACAGGCTTTCCGCTCTCCAGATCGGCCAGATCGTCCGCAAAGAAGGTCCGCAGAGCCATTTGAAAAAAGAGGGGACACCGACCATGGGGGGCACCCTCATCCTCCTGTCGATGGTACTGCCCACCCTGTTGTGGGCCGACCTGCGGAACTTCTATATCTGGCTTACCCTGTTGGTGACGGTCGGTTTCGGCGCCGTCGGTTTCATGGATGACTGGCACAAGGTCAAAAAGCACAACAGCGACGGTCTGAAAGCGCGGGCCAAAATGGGCTGGCTGCTGTTGATTGCCTCCATTGCCGCTGTCTGTCTCTTTTTCTATCCGCCGTTCCAGCCGATCCTGGTTTTCCCCTTTTTGAAGAATCTGCGCCCCGATCTCGGGCTCTTTTTTATCCCTTTCGTAATTTTCATCATCGTCGGCACCGGCAACGCCGTCAACCTCACCGACGGTCTCGACGGCCTGGCCATCGGACCGATGATCATCGCAGCCGGAACCTATCTGCTTTTTGCCTATGTGGCGGGAAATGCCAAATTGGCCGCCTATCTGCAGATCAGCAGCGTCCAGGGGGCGGGCGAGTTGGCCATCTTTTGTGCCGCCATGGCCGGGGCGGGGCTCGGCTTTTTGTGGTTCAACACCTATCCCGCGCAGGTTTTCATGGGGGACGTGGGGAGCCTGGCCCTGGGCGGGGCGCTGGGGACGGTGGCGGTGATCGTGAAACAGGAACTGGTGCTGGTGCTGGTGGGGGGCATCTTCGTGGTGGAGACCCTGTCGGTCATTTTTCAGGTCACCTCTTATCGCCTTTGGGGGCGGCGGATCTTCCGCATGGCCCCGATCCATCACCATTTCGAGTTGAAAGGATGGGCGGAGCCGAAGATCATCGTCCGCTTCTGGATCATCAATATCATCCTCGCTCTGCTGGCTTTGTCGACACTCAAACTGAGGTGATATGGGATTGGAAATCCGCGGCAGCGATATCGTGGTAGTCGGCGCCGGCCGTTCCGGGTTGGCTCTGGCCCGTTATCTGGCCGCCGCCGGGGCGCGGGTGACCCTCTCCGATCAGCGCCGGGCCGCGGCCCTTGCCGGACTGGAAGAACTGGCCGCGGCGGGCGTCGCTTTTGATCTGGGCGGTCATAGCGAAGCCCGCTTCGCCGCCGCCGACCTCATTGTGATCAGCCCCGGCGTTCCGCTCAACCTGCCGGCGCTGGCGGCGGCGGCAGGGCGGGGCACGCCCATCATCGGTGAGATCGAGCTGGCTTTCCAACAGCTTTCGGCGCCGCTGGTGGCGGTTGCCGGCACCAACGGCAAATCGACGGTGACCACTTTGATCGGCCTGATCTTTTCCCACTGGGGGAAAAAAACCTTTGTCGGCGGCAATCTCGGCACGCCGTTGATCAGCGCCGCCGCGGAAAAAGACTGGGAGTGGATCGTGGCCGAAGTCTCTTCTTTTCAGTTGGAGGCGATCCGCACCTTCCGCCCCCGCTGCGGCCTGCTGCTAAACATCACCGAGGACCATCTCGACCGTTATCCGGACATGGCTTCCTACGCGGCGGCCAAAGCCAATCTGTTCATGAACATGGAGAAAACCGATACGGCGGTGCTCAACGCCGATGATCCCCGGGTCATGGCCCTGGCACAGGGCATTCGGGCCCGCCGGGTACTTTTCTCTGCCCAGGGCGAAATGTCCGTCGGCATCGGTTTCAACGGTCGTGAGATCGTCTGGCGTGGGTTCGGCGAAGAACGGCGCTTTGCGGTGGCGGAGCTTCGTCTCCGCGGTCTGCACAATGTGGAAAACGTCATGGCGTCGCTGATCCCTGCGCTGTTGGCCGGGTGCCCGCCGCCTATGGCATGGCAGGCTGTCTGCTCCTTTTCCGGTCTGGAGCACCGCATGGCTCTGGTGTGCGTCCTCGACGGCGTGTCCTGGTACAACGATTCCAAAGGCACCAATGTCGGCAGTGTGATCAAAAGCCTTGCCGGTCTGGCACCGCCGGTGACCCTTATCGCCGGCGGCAAGGACAAGGGAGGAGATTATGCCCCCTTGCGGCCCTTGGTGGCGGACAAGGTCCGCCACCTGGTGCTTATCGGCCAGGCGGCGGAACGCATGGCGGAAGCATTCCAGGATGTCACCTGCGTGCACCGCGCCACCGATCTTCGCCACGCGGTGGAGCGGGCCCGGGAAGTGACCCCCGCCGGGGGCAGTGTGCTGCTTTCCCCGGCCTGTTCCAGTTTCGACATGTTTACCAGTTTTGAAGACAGGGGCCGGCAGTTTACGGAGCTTGTTCTGGCTTGCGAGGAAAAACTTGATGCAGCGACAAGCGGCAGTACCATCTAAAGATTTCGATATCGCCATTCTCCTGTTGGCGGTGGTGTTGAGCTGCCTGGGCGTGGTGATGGTCTATTCCGCTTCGGCGGTGATGGCCATGGAACGCCATAGCGACGGCTTCTTTTTCCTCAAACGGCAGGGAGTCTATGTGGCCATCGGTTTTCTGGCCATGATCTGCGCCATGTATTTCGATTACCGGCATCTGCGCCGCCTGGCCGTTCCCCTGCTGCTGGTTTGTCTGGGGATGCTGGCCCTGCTGCTCATCCCCGGGGTGGGCCATTCGGCCAATGGGGCGGTGCGCTGGTTCCGCTTCGCGGGGATCTCCATCCAGCCTTCCGAGTTGGCCAAGATCGCTTTGGTGGTCTATCTGGCCCACTCCCTGGCCAAAAAACAGGAGCGGGTAAAAAGTTTCACCAAGGGTTTCCTCCCTTATGTGCTGGTTCTCGGCGCGCTGCTCATCCTCATTCTCCGTGAGCCCGATCTGGGCAGTGCGGTGGTCATCGGCGCGGTGGGGGTGACGATGATGTTCGCAGCCGGGGTCAAGGTGCGCTATCTCATTGCCATGGCGGCCTTGGTGGCGCCGGTTCTTTATCTGGCCATCGTCAAGGTTCCTTATCGCAGGGAGCGCTTGCTGGCCTTTCTCAACCCCTGGGAAAGTCCCGACAAATCGGGATATCAGATCATCCAGAGCCAGATCGCTTTTGACAGCGGCGGACTTTGGGGCCAGGGGCTGGGACAGGGCCTGCAGAAACTCTTCTACCTGCCCGAAGCCCACACCGATTTCATCTTTTCCGTTCTCGGGGAGGAACTCGGTTTTATCGGCGTGATGGTGGTGGCGGGGATGTTCCTGCTGCTGGTGGTCCTGGGGCTGCGGGTGGCCCTCGGCGCCGGCGATGAATTCGGCTGCAACCTCGCTTTCGGCCTGACGGTGCTTCTCGGCATGGAGGCTTTTCTGAACATCGGCGTGGTTTTGGGCCTGCTTCCTCCGAAAGGGATGGCGCTGCCTTTCATCTCCTACGGGGGGTCGAGCCTGGTCTGTTGCCTGTTGGCGGTGGGAATGCTTTTGAGCGTCTCCCGCCGTTCCGGAAAGGCCGATTCATGAGACTGCTTATCGCCGGCGGGGGCACCGGCGGCCATGTCTTTCCGGGGCTGGCTCTGGCAGAACGGCTGCGGAATGAAAACAAAGACGATGAGGTTCTTTTCGTCGGCACCAAGCGTGGCCTGGAAGCAAAGGTGGTGCCGGCCCGCGGATTTTCCCTGGAGACGGTGGATATCCAGGGCTTTGTCGGCAAGTCCTTGGGGAAGAGGATGTTGTTTTTCTGGCTGCTGCTCAAAAGTGTCGTCCAGTCGCTGGCCATCCTGCGGCGCTTTCGTCCCCAGGTCGTCCTCGGCGTCGGCGGCTACGCTTCCCTGCCGGTGCTGCTGGCGGCGCGGATCCGGGGCCTCCCCTACCTGATCCACGAACAGAACGCCCTTCCCGGCGGCGTCAACCGCATCATGGGGCGCTGGGCACGGCGTATCTGTCTCTCCTTTGCCGACGGGGCGGGATATTTCCCCGCGGAGCGCGCCCTGGTTACCGGCAACCCGGTTCGGCAGGGTATTGCCACCTGTCCGCCGCTTCCTGAAACACATCCGCGGTTGCTGGTTTTTGGCGGCAGTCAGGGTGCCCAGGCGCTCAATCGTGCGGTCACGGAGAGTCTGCCCCTGCTCAAAGAGCGGGGCGCTCCGCTGACCATTCTCCACCAGACCGGCGGCGAGGAAGCGGCGGCGGTTCGGGAAGGTTACCGCAAGGCGGGATGGGCCGGGGTGGAAGTGATCCCGTTCATCGACGATATGGCCGCGGCCTATGCCGAGGCTTGGTTGGTGGTCTGCCGGGCCGGGGCGACCACGGTGGCGGAGCTGACCGCCAGCGGCCGCCCGGCGGTGCTGATTCCCTTTCCCCATGCCGCCAACGACCACCAGACCCAAAACGCCCTCGCCCTGGCGACGGCCGGCGCCGCCCTGCTGATTCCCCAGCAGGAACTGACGGCTCAGCGGCTGGCGGCGACCGTCACCGAACTGCTTGGCGATCGCGACCGCCTGCTGCGGATGAGCGCAGCGATGGCCAGCCGGGCGAAACCGAAGGCTGCCGAGGCGATTCTCCAGGAATGCCGGGCGGCGGCAGCTGAAAAAGGGAAATAAAGATCATGTACGGAAAGATTCGCAATATCCATTTTGTCGGCATCGGCGGCATCGGCATGAGTGGTATCGCCGAGGTGCTGCTCAACCTCGGCTACCGGGTGTCCGGTTCGGATCTTCGTGAAAGCGAGATCACCCAGCGCCTTGCCCGTCTCGGCGGCCGCATCTCTCTGGGGCATGCCCCCGAGAATCTGCAGGAGGCCGATGTGGTGGTCACCTCCACCGCCGTCCGCGCCGACAATCCCGAAGTGCGCGCCGCCCAGGAGCGACTCATTCCGGTCATCCCCCGGGCCGAGATGCTGGCCGAACTGATGCGCATGAAATACGGCATCGCCGTCGCCGGCGCCCACGGCAAAACCACCACCACCAGCATGGTCGCCACCGTGCTGTCCCGCTGCGGTATCGATCCGACGGCGGTGATCGGCGGCCGCGTCGATGCCTTCGGTTCCAACGCCAAGCTCGGCCAGGGGGAATTCCTGGTCGCCGAGGCGGACGAATCGGATGGTTCCTTCCTCCGTCTCAGTCCCACCATCGCCGTGGTCACCAACATCGATGAAGAACATCTCGACTACTACCGGGACATGGACCATATCAAGGAGAGTTTCATCACCTTCATTAACAAGATCCCCTTCTACGGCCTGGCCGTGCTCTGTCTTGACGACAGCAATGTGCAGCCTCTCATCCCGGCGGTGAAGAAGCGTTTCGTCACTTATGGACTCAATTCCCAGGCCGATTACTGCGCTTTTGACATCCGTCACGATCAATTGGCCACGACCTTCGTGCCTTCCTTCAAGGGGCAGAAGATCGGCGAGGTGACCCTGAATCTGCCGGGTAAGCACAACGTGCTTAATTCCCTGGCCACCATTGCCGTGGCGCGGGAGCTCGACCTGCCCTTCGACGATATCCTGGCGGCCTTGAACGGCTTCGGTGGGGTGCAGCGCCGTTTTCAGATCCGCCACGAGGATGAAGAAATCATGGTGGTGGACGATTACGGCCATCATCCGACGGAGGTCAAGGCGACCCTGGCGGCGGCGCGCTCCGGTTGGGAGCGCCGCCTGGTGGTGGTGTTTCAGCCCCACCGCTATACGCGGACCAAAGCCCTGTTCGATGAATTTCTGACCGCCTTTTATAATGCCGATCTGCTGATCCTGATGGATATCTATCCTGCCGGAGAAGAGGCCATCGAAGGGGTCTCCGCCCGCGCCCTGGCCGAAGGAATCAGCCGCCACGGCCATCGCAACTGCGTATACCGCCCCGGTCAGCAGGAGGCGGTGGAACATCTGCTCAGCGAGGTAAAACCCGGCGACATGGTGCTGACCCTGGGCGCCGGCAACGTTTACCAGGTCGGCGACCTGTTTCTGCGCCGCCGCTGCGGGGCCTAAGTGGCGAAAAAGGAGATTTGCAGCGGGTTCTTTGAAAAGTTGCGGCGATCATTGCGGGGCGATTTGCGGCTGGATGAGCCGATGTCCAGGCATACCAGTTGGCGGGTGGGAGGAGTTGCCGACGCCTATCTGGCTCCGGCGGATCGGGACGACCTGCTGGCGGCCCTGCATAGGCTCCGCGCCGCAGGGGTGCCCTGGCTGGTCCTCGGCGGAGGCAGCAACCTGCTGGTCCGGGATGGCGGCGTTCGTGGCGCGGTGATCGCCACTTCGGCTCTCAACCGACTGGATTTTCTTGCCGACGGCGAGGTCAGGGCGGAAGCGGGGGTGGCCTTGGGACGACTGGTCGAAGAGGCGGCCCGGCGGGGTCTGGCCGGTCTGGAACTCCTTTACGGGATCCCCGGCACGGTGGGCGGGGCCCTGGCCATGAACGCCGGGGTGCCGGGGCGGGAATTCGGCGATCTGGTCGAGGCCGCCCTGGTCACCGATGGGTCGGTTTTTGAGTTGTGGGAGCGGCCGCGCCTGGCCTTCGGCTACCGGAGCTCGGCATTGACCGCCGGCTGGATTGCGGTGGAGGCCCGGCTTCGGCTGACACCGGGAGAGCCCGCCGCGCTGGCGGCAATCCTCCGGGAACGGCTGGCTTGCCGCCGCCGCAGCCAGAGTGTCGAGGGGGCCAACGCCGGCTCCGTGTTCCGCAATCCCGCCGGCGCCAAAGCTTGGGAATTGATCGAAAAAGCCGGCCTGAAAGGGGTTCTGGCCGGCGGTGCGAAGATATCGGATATCCATGGCAACTTCATCGTCAACCTGGGACAGGCCCGGGCCGCCGATATCCTGGTTCTGATGGAGCGGATTCAGCGGGAAGTGGAACGCGGCAGCGGTATCCGCCTCGAGCCGGAGGTGAAAATTGTCGGTCAGGATGAGGATTAAAGAAAGAGTGTTTTGAAGATGAAGGTCGAGGAACTCAAACAAAAAAAGATCGCGGTGCTGATGGGGGGGATTTCTTCAGAGCGGGAAATTTCTCTCCTCACCGGAAACGCCGTTCTCAAGGCGCTGTGTCAAGGGGGTTACCAGGCTTTCGCCATCGATCCCGGCCGGGACTTGGCCGAACGCCTCATCCATGAGGGTGTCGAGGTGGTTTTTGTCGCTCTCCATGGCCGTTTTGGTGAGGACGGCACCGTTCAGGGACTCCTTGAATTGCTGCGCATCCCCTATACCGGCAGCGGGGTTCTCGCTTCCAGCCTGGCTATGGACAAAGAGGTTTCCAAGCGGCTTTTTCTTTGTCACGGTATTCCGACCCCCGATTTTCTGGTGGTCAAAAAGGATGATGATGCCGAAAGTTTTCGCAACAGGATCGAGGCCATGCTGCCGGTGGTGATCAAGCCGGTGCGGGAAGGATCCACCCTGGGGGTCAGCATCATTGCCGAGGGGCGGAAAATTGACGCCGGTCTCGAAGAGGCCTTTCGTTTCGACAGCTGGGCCTTGGTGGAAAAGTTCATCGCCGGCGAGGAAATCACCGTGGGCGTTCTCGACGGAGAGGCTCTGCCGGTTATCCAGGTGCGTCCCAAGAGCGGATTTTACGACTACGT
>Ga0123329_1004568_pt1 | contig 10755 bp, 8 predicted proteins | sample BioC12SIPDNA_FD_89703 | JGI IMG/M metagenome (GOLD analysis project Ga0123329, IMG submission 89703) | Anaerobic biogas reactor microbial communites from Washington, USA - Biogas_R1_B C12 SIP DNA | ecosystem: Engineered > Bioreactor > Anaerobic > Unclassified | place: Washington, USA | collected... | reverse complement strand
TTGATGCGATCAGCACAATCAGCAGTTGGATTTAACATATCACAAAAACAAAATGTCAGTGCCTGACACTGACATTGTTGATAGGTGTGCAGGGGGGGCATGGGGGATCATTTTTCGGGCGGGACGAATCGGGAGCGGTTGCGGAGGTAGAGGAGGGCGGCGAGGAAGAGAAGGATGCCGAGGGCGAGGAAGGCGATGATGCGGTAGATGGCTTCAAGCCCGGCGAGATCGGCCAGGAAGACCTTGGCGACGGCGACGGTGAAGAGGGCGAGACCGGCGTAGCGCAGTCCGCGGAGGCCGAAGCGGAGGCCGGCGACGAGAAGGGCGAGGGCGTAGAGGGCCCAGAGGAGAGTCAGGCCGCCGGCGCGCATGCCGGGCAGGAAGCGCTGCAGGACGGTGTGCAGTTCGAAGGTCAGGAAGAGGAAGAGCAGGGCGAGGGCGGCGATGCCGGAAGCCGTCGCCAGGCGCCGGGCGGCGGCGGTGGTGCGCAGCTGGAAGAACAGGAAGGCGAGGAGGCCGGTGCACAGGGCGAAGTCCATGGCGCGGATGCCGGCGAGCAGCGGGGTCCAGTCGCGGACATAGAGCAGTCGTTCGAAGCTGGGCCCCCACAGGGGCATGTCGAGGAAGAGGAGCTTGAAGAGGAAGGCGGCGGCGGCGAGACCGGCCAGGGTTCGCAGGCCGGGGGAGCCGTGGCGGCGGAACAGGGCGAGCAGGAACAGGCCGAGGGCCAGCCAGAGAACGGACAGCGAGGGCATGGCGAAGGCGGGCCAGAAGAAATCGAAGGTCCGGTAGAATTCAATATGCAGGCAGATGAAGAGGAGGCCGATGGCCAGGGCGGCGACGAGCGCGGGGACAGAGCCTCCGGCCGGGTCGCGGGGCAGGTCGTTGGCGCGTCCGACGGACCGCGGGGAGGCGGCGGGCGGGTCGCGCAGAATGCGCCAGGCGCCGCCGAGGGCGGCGATGGGGCCGCCGATGACAAGCAGATGGCCGCCCAGCAGCGATGCATACGCCTGCCAGGTCAGATCGGCAGGCAGGGGCTGGCCGTACTGGCGGCCGAGGTCGAAGAACACCAGCCGCAGGAAGGCAATGGCATAGGCGCCGAGGGAGAGGGAGCGGAGGAACCGGCTGTCGAGCCTGGCGGCCAGCCACAGCATGACCAGCCCCTGGAGGGACCAGCTCAGGGTGATCCATTCCTTGGAGAGCGCGAGCGGCGGAACCAGGACGGCGAAAAACGCGGCGAGGGCGAAAAACGACATCAGCAGGCCGCGGTCCTGGCGGTGAGCGGCCAGAAAGCGATAGACCAGCAGCACGTAGAACGCGGCGAGGGCCAGCGCGAGCACGGCGGCGGCGCGGGACGAGTGGGCGGTGGTGATGACGCCGTGGCCCAGCCCGAAGAACAGGCCGCCGTTGGCCAGGGTGCCGAGAACTTCCAGCAGGGTGGCTTGTTCGCGGCGGACCAGGTTGTAGAGGACCATGGCGGCGGTGAAGAGCAGGAAGAAGGCGGCGAGAAACGGCATGACCACCGGGAAATCGGCGGCGGTGAAGTCGCGGGCGACGGCGAGCGCGGCGAGGCTGTAGGTCAGCAGCATGGCCAGGTGGTTGAGCAGCGGCCAGTGGCGTTTCCGGGAGATGCCGAGCACCCCGAATCCCAGCAGGAGGAGATAGCCGAACAGGCCGGCGAAATTCGGTTCGCCGGTGGACAGCAGGACGGGGGTGGCGTAGCCGCCCAGAATGCCGAGGACGGCGACCAGCAGGGAGTTGAAGCGGATGGCGAAGAGGCCCGCGCAGAGGGTGACGAGGGCCATGAAGGCGAAGGCGGGGAGCGGACCGATCAGGCGGTAGAAGGAGAACGAGGCGAACCCGCTGAAGTAGAGGACGGCGAAGCCGCCGCCGAGAAGACCCTGGCCGAGGAGATGATAGGCCCGGCCCAGCAGGCGGGTGCCCGCGGTCAGCATGGCGATGCCGGTGAATAGGCTGAGCACGACGCGCGCGTGCGGGCCGAGCAATCCGTGGTCCATGGAGTATTTCAGGAAGAACCCGATGCCGATGACAAACACCACGACGGCCAGGCGGATAAGCCAGGTGGTGGCGAGGGCGAATTCCCACGAGACGCCGGTGGGCTGGAATTCCTCGTTGATGATGATCCAGTTCCAGATGCGCCGGAGGGTGCGGAGGGTTTTTTCCTGGAGAGGCGAAGGCGGAGCCGCGGGGCGGGGGGGCGGAGCGGGGACGGCCGCCGGCACCGCCGGAGCGGACGGAGCCGGTGCGGGAGAAGGGGCGAGCGGCGCGACGGCCCTGGCGGGGGCCGCCGGCGGCGGGGTCGGGTGCGGTGCCGCCGGTGCGGCGGGGGAAGACGGGGCGTCCGCCTTCAGTCGGGCGGTCAGGCGGTCCATGCGGGAGAGCAGGCTGTTCAGGAGGGTTTGCTGGTGCTGTTGCGTGCTGCGCACCGACAGAAGCAGGACCAGGATCCAGACGGGCACAATGACCAGAATGAACACGGCCAGCATGACGAGCAGTACTTCCATTGCGCTTCTCCTGTGAACGGCCGGGCCAGGGGCCGGCGCGTTTCAAGGAAAAAGGATAGGGCAACGGCCGGACGGAGACAATCCCGCAGACGTTTGGATTGCGTTATGGCAGGCCGGGGTTTGCGGGCGTGCCGCGGCCGGGCGGATTCACGTTGCCCAGGGATTTTTGCGGGCGGCGAGGCGGGCGGCCCAGTCGAGGGCGGCGCGGGTGCTGGCGGGGCTGGCCTTGCCGGTGCCGGCGAGATCGAAGGCCGTGCCGTGGTCGGGCGAGGTGCGGACATAGGGCAGGCCGAGGGTCAGGTTCACGCCGGAGTCGAAGGAAAGCATTTTCATGGGGGCGAGGCCCTGGTCGTGGTACATGGCGACGACGGCATCGTACCGGCCGGCGAGGTGCTGGTGGAAGATGGCGTCGGCGGGGATGGGGCCCTGCACGTTCCAGCCTCGCCGCCGGCAGCGGGCGATGGCGGGACGGATGACGGTTGTTTCCTCGGAGCCGAGGGCGCCGCCGTCGCCGGCGTGGGGATTGAGCCCGCAGACGCCGATGCGGGCGCGGCGGAATCCCATCCAGGGCAGGGCGAGGGCCAGCATGCCGGCGGCTTCAACGATGGCATCGGCGGTCAGCGCGCCGGGGACCCGCCGCAGCGGCAGATGGCGGGTGGCGAGAACGACGCGGATGCGGTCGCCGAACAGCATCATGGCCACGGGCACGTCGCCGGCCAGGTGCGCGAGCAGCTCGGTATGGCCGGGCACGCGCAGGCCGGCGCGCTGGAAGGCCTCCTTGCAGATGGGGGAGGTGACGACGGCGTGGAGGCGTCCGTTTTGCGCGGCGGCGGCGGCGGCGAGGATGGCGGCATAGGCGGAGCGGGCGGCATCGGTGCGGATTTTTCCCGGGCGGTACGCCGGGGGCGGGGCGGCGTCGGGACTCCAGGTGGCGCGGGGCGGCAGCGGAGCGTCGAGGGACGGAATGTCCGGCGGCGGACGCCGGCCGATGATCCGGGCGGCGCGCTCCCAGACGGTGCGGGGGCCGATCAGGACAAGGCGGCGGTTGGCGGGCTGGGGCTGCAGGGCGGCGCGGAGCGAGACTTCGGGGCCGACGCCGTTGGGGTCGCCGGCCGTCAGTCCGATGACGATGGGCTTCACGGGCGGAGCCTCAGTCGAACAGGTCGTGGGTAAAGACCTGGACAAAATACTTCGAGCGCAGCGAATCGATCCAGATCCGGTTGAGGCGTTCGAATTCGGTCCGGCGCAGGTCGCGTTCGATATCGGATGCAACCTCCTCGAACGGCTGCACGCAGGCGGCTTCGCGGTCCAGGAGCTGGATCAGATACCGGCTGCCGCCGAGTTCCACGGGGCCGGCGAAGGCGCCGGGCTCGAGGCTTTCGATGGCGGCGCGGATGGCGTCGTGGAGACTGGCGGCTTCGAACCACTCGGGATCGGAGGGAGTTCCGGGGGCGTCTTCGATGTCCAGTTCGCCTGCGGCGAGACGGGCCAGAAGGTCGCGGTCGCGGGCGTCGGCGGCTTCGGGAGATTCGGCATCGGCGGCGGGCGTCAGCACGAGGGTGCGCAGGCGGACGCGCTCGGGGTTGGCGAAGTCGTCGCGTCGCCGGTCGTAGGCCTGCTGGAGATCGAAGGGGGTGACGAGGATCTTGGCCTGGACTTCCTGACCGCGCATGTACTGGATGATCAGCTGGTCTTTCATCTGCTTGCGCCATTCGGAAAAGGTCAGGCGTTCGGCCGCCAGGGCGCGCAGGAAGGCGGCGCGGTCGTTGTTGAACTGCTCGTGGATGACGGAATTGATGTGATCTTCGATGGCGCGGTCGGGCAGAACGCCTCCCTGGGATTCAAAGGCCTGCAGAATGAGTTCGGATTCGACCAGGCGGTCGCGGACGGACTGGTATTCCTCGGCGAGGCGCTGGCGGAGTTCGGCGCCCTCATGCCGGGCCTCCAGGCGCTCGCGGCCGCCGGACATGGCGGCGAGCACTTCGCCGACGGTGATGACCTTGCCGTTGACGATGGCGGCATAGCTGTCGAGCAGCATGCCGGAATCGGCGGGGGCGGTCGGAGCGGCGGCAAGGACGGCCAGGGCCAGGCACAGGAGGATACGCTTCATGGGAGGGGATGATAGGCCAAGCCGGGCGGGCTGGCAAGGATGCGGATTGAAAGTGGCGGATTGAAAAGGGGGAAGGGGGGCGGTAGGATGGCCGGGTGAATCGGAACGATGGCATCCGGGCGGCGGGAGCCGTCCTGCTGGCGGTGGGCGCCGGCGCGGCGTGGGGCGGCGACATTCCCGTGCACCGGGAGTACAGCCGTTCCATTCAACTGTATGACGATCGGGGCGGGCTTTCCCATTACGACGGCGAAGCGCCCGATCGGACGGCCTGGCAGCGGTTGCGCGACACCCAGGCGCAGGAAGGGTTGATGGGACGGGAGACGCTGCTGGATCTGGGATTCCGTTCGGGCGAATCCGTCTTCGGCTGGACGTCGCGGTCCTCCGGCGGCATGCCGGTTCCGCCGCCGGCGCGGGCGGAAGAGGATCGCGGAACCCGCGATTCCGACAGCGGCCGCAACTGGCTGGTGCAGAGCCTGTCGCTTCCCACCCTGGGCGGGGGCGCCAGCAACGCGGCGGTCGCGATGTCCGCCGGCGGTAAACCGGAGACGGGCTGGGGATGGCTGGCCGATCGGGTGGCGGCATCGGACCGGGAAGGCGTTTTGGAATCCGGAGAACCTGAGACGGCGAACGAGGGCGAAGAATGGCTGCCCGATGGACGGAATCCCTACACGGGGGAAACAGAATTGTCCGGGACGGAGGGTCTCGCCGCTGCCCGGCGTCCGGCGGAGACGGCGGAGACTGGAGCCGCCGCCGGGGGGGAGCCGGAAACGGAGCGGATGCGGGAGCCAATCGGGCCGCTGGTCCGGGACGATCCGCAACCGGTCGGCGCCCGCGCGGAGGCGGGGGCATCCGTGCCGGTCCTGCCGAAGATGTCCAGAACGCGCGAAATGCTGGGGGATCTGATGAGATCGGCCAAACCGGATGCCGCGGGATGGAATGACGCGGCGGAGGCCTGGTCGGACGCTCCCTTGCCGTCGGCCGGGCGGGCCGCCGGCGGGATGGCGTGGACCCCCTCGAGGCCGGTTTCGGACACGCCGGTCCGGGAAGCCGGGTTTTCCATGGACGCGTCCTCCGCCGGGCGGGGAGGGGGAGTGATGCCGGTGATGGGACGATCGGGGGCCGGCATGCCGAATTCCGCGCCGTCCGGCTGGCAGGGAGGCTGGAAAGCCCAGTCGATCCGCGAAAGCGGGATGGGGACCTATGTCCCGTCTGTGCGTCCGATGACCTTGCCGGCGGCGGCGCCGTCCGTCCGGACCCCGCCTGTCCTGCCTGCCGGGGCGGGGATGAAACCCGGCTGGTACTGATCCGCGGCGGAGCGAACCGTCCGACCACGCAACCACGCAAAAAACCGCGTCTGGGCTTGGTTTTTCTTGACCGGGGCTTGAATTGCGCTCAAACTGTGTGAAGTGGAAGAGTCCATGCGGGCGCGGTGAACGAGGCCGTACCCGGGGGCTCCCGAGAGGAACGAGAACACATGAAGCACACGACGTGGGGTTTGGTGATGGCCGCCGGGCGTGGGGAGCAGATTTCGACCGAGATCGAGACGCCCTTTCTGTATCTGAACGACCGGCCGGTGCTGGCCTATTCGCTGGCGGCGTTCAACCAGTGTCCGGAGATCGGGGGTCTCGTGGTGGTGATTCCGCGCGAGCGGGCGGAGAGCGTGCTGGGGCTGGTGCAGATGCTGGGGCTGTCGAAGGTGAAAAAGATCGTGGTGGGGGGTGCGCGGCGGGCGACGGCCATGGCGGACGGGCTGGACCATATCCCCGAGGACGTGGAGTGGGTGTGCGTGCACGACGCGTCGCGGCCGATGGTGACACCGGCGCAGATTGCCGAGACGGCGAAATGCGCGTGGCGGCACGGGTCAGGCGTGCTGGCGGCGGGAATCGCCGATCCCCTGGCGTCGGCGCGGCGGAACAAGGTCGAGGCGCGGCTGGACGGCGGGGCGTGGGCGGTGCTGTCGCCGCAGACCTACCCGCGCGAGGCGCTGGCCAAGGCCTATCCCAAGACCGCGAAGAGCCGCAGGAATTACGCCGACGATCTGGAGGCGATGATGGCGGCGGGGGTGGAGCCCCGGCTGGTGCCGACAACGGAGGTTTCGCTGCGGATCCAGACCGCAGAAGATCTGGCGCCGGTGCTGGCGCTGATGAAATGACGCGCGGCACCCCGAAAATATCTGCATGAAAACCCCGGGATTTGTATTGCATTCAACGGGGAAATGAAGGATAACGCGCAAGTGGATTGGGCGACTGAACGGAAAACCCATCTCGAAAACAACAGAAGAAACAAGGAGTAACTGGATATGGCAAAGGCGATGACAAAGAGCCAGATCGTGGCGGCGGTGGCCGAGAAGGCCGGAATCAGCAAGAAGCAGTCGGGCGCGGCTCTGGAAGCCCTGTCGGCTCTGGCCTACAAGAACGCCAAGAACGGCTTCACCGTTCCCGGCCTGGGCAAGCTGGTGCTGGTGAACCGCAAGGCCCGCATGGGCCGCAATCCCGCCACGGGCGAGACGATCAAGATCGCGGCCAAGAAGGTCGTGAAGTTCCGCGTGGCCAAGGCTGCCAAGGATGCGATCCTGAAATAACGACATCCGTTCGGATGACCCCGAAAGCCGCGGCGACCGCCGCGGCTTTTTTAGTATGGACCGGACGGCTGTTTCTGCCGAGCCCCGTCGCGGCATCGGTCGGGAGAGGGATCCCGTCGCCTCTGACAGAGCGCAAAAGGCGGCGGAGAGGTCAACGGCGCGGGTGGGCGGGGTTCCGCACGGATCCGGGACAGAACGGCGGCGCCGGCCGGGATCTCGCCCCGAAGCGGCAGAAACGAATGGCGATGGGCGGGAGAGTTTGCTAGGAACACAGCATGGACGAGCGGGCCAAAACGGGATGGCGAATGGCGGGGGTGGTTTGTCTGCTGGCCGGGCTGCTGTTTACCGCGCGGAGCATTCAGCGAGGCTGGACGATGCATGGCTGGTCCGATGCTTCCCGCCAATGGGTGGTCTGCCAGTATGTCCGGGCGCGAATCAATCCCTATGAACTGGCCCGGCGTCTGTTGCATGACACCTTCGGACCGGCGACCGGTCCCGACCGCCTCCGGCTGAAAGAGCATCGGATTTATTCCATTTCCAGCGCGGAATGGACGGCGGAAACCCCTGGTCTGCTGCCGGGCCAGCCGCCCCCGGAGGCGACCTATCCGCCCTCCACGATGTCGATGCTGCTGCCGACCATCGGGTTTTGGCCGGAACGATGGCTGCTGCCGGTGTACACCAGCGCCAATGTGGCGGTGTTGATCCTGCTGCTGGGACAGTTCGCCATGTGGTTCCGAACCGAAACCCGATGGACTCGTGCCGGAGCCTGGGGGGGGGTAGCGGCGTTGTGCCTGCTGTGGCCGCCCCTGCAATACGTCATTCAGAACGGCCAGGCGGGTTTGGTGTCGCTGCTGTGCGCCTGGCTGGCTGTTCAGCGGTTCGACCGGAAGCCGGTGGCGGCGGGCCTGCTCTTTCTGGGGGCGCTGATCAAACCCTCCATGGCGCTGCTTTTTGTCATCATTCCGCTGGTGCGCTGGAAATGGACTCCCATTTGGACGGCGCTGATCCTGGGGCTGGTCCTGACGATCCTGCCGGCCTGGTGGCTCGGGGAATGGCCCTGGGTGCTGCTTGGCCAGTGGATGGATCTGTGCCGGTATGTGCTGCAGGGAGCGTTCACCGTGCAGGAAGTGCTGAATGCGCTGGAATGGGAAAACACTCCCGGGGCGGCCGCAGTGGTGCTGGGCATCTGGGCGGCGGTGCTGGGGTGGTGCGCATGGCACCGGCGGGCCCGCCGGGAAGCCCTGTTCGTCCTGCTGTGCCTGGCCAATCTGGCGTGGACGTACCATGAGCGGCACGATTTTGTGCTGCTGGTGTTTCCGCTGGTCTGGTTCGCCGCCCAGGCGGCGACGCCGGAACGGCGCGGGCGCGGGTGGCTGGGCCTGGCGCTGTGCGCCGTGCTGGGCGCGGCGCTGGCGGACGTCTTCTACGTTCCGGATCTGCCCTGGGCCCATGCCGTGCGCTGGGCGGGGCGGCTGGCGATCCCCGCGCTCTGGGCGCTGACGGCCTTGGACGTCCGCGCGTCGGACGCAGAAAACAGAGACCAGAGGACAGAAGACGGCAAAACCCTTGAAACGGGTTTCGTTTGACGTAGGCCGACAAGGATTCTTCAGAAGGTTTCAGGTTGCAGGTTGAAAAGGGGTTGCAGGTTCCAGGTTGAAGGTTGCAGGTTTCCGGACCTCCGACCTCGGACCTCGCCCCCGCCCTGAGCCCGTCGAAGGGTCACCGTCCTCCGTCTCCCTGTCACCTGTCCCCTGACTACTGGTTGCCGGATGAAACGGGTTCCAGGTTGCAGGTTTCCGGACCTCGGACCTCGCCCCCGCCCTGAGCCCGTCGAAGGGCCTCCCTCCTTGAACATTGGATATTGGATGTTGAATATTGAATATTGAAATCTCCCCCCGGCACGGGGTCGTGCCGGCTCCAAGCAGCCAGCCGATCCGCCCGGTCAGCGCCCGGGCCTACAGAACAGCCCCGTTGGGCCAAGCCGCCCTAGCGTCCCCGCTGGACATTGGAAATTGGACATTGGATATTGGGGTTGCAGGTTGCAGGTTTCCGGACCTCCGACCTCGGACCTCGGACCACGGTCTTCCCGACCTCTGACTACGGACAACCGTCCTCCGTCTCCCGGCCTCCTTGCCCCGCTCCGCCATTGACTTCCCGCAGGGCCTTTGGGAAGGTTTGCCGCATGGCGTTGCCAGCGCAAAACGACGGATGGGATCTGGTCATCGGACCGCCGAAAGGCTGGTTCGACCTGCATTGGCGGGACTTGTGGCGCTACCGCGACCTGATCGGGCTGTTTGTGCGGCGCGATTTCGTGGCCTCCTACAAGCAGACCATTCTGGGGCCGCTGTGGCACATCATTCAGCCGCTGCTGACCACGCTGATGTTCACGATGGTGTTCGGACGGATTGCGGGGCTGCCGACGGACGGGGTGCCGCAGTTTGTGTTCTACATGGCGGGCACGACCATCTGGGGCTATTTTGCCAACTGCCTGACCCGCACATCCAACACGTTCATCGCCAATGCGGGCATTTTCGGAAAGGCGTATTTCCCGCGGATGGTGGTGCCGGTGTCGGTGGTGATGTCGCAGCTGATCGCGTTTTCCATTCAGTTCGCGTTTTTCCTCTGCGTGTACGGGCTGTATGCGGCGAAAGGAGCGGGACTGCAGCCGAACTGGGCCATGGCGCTGCTGCCGCTGCTGCTGGTATTGATGGCGGGCCTGGGCCTGGGTTTCGGGGTGATCATCTCGTCCCTGACCACCAAATACCGCGACTTGCAGGTGCTGGTGGGCTTCGGCGTGCAGCTGTGGATGTACGCGACCCCGGTGATTTATCCGCTCTCGACCATGCCCGAACGGTACCGATGGATCATCGTGGCCAATCCGCTGACGGCGATTGTGGAGACCTTCCGTTACGGCTTTTTCGGCACGGGGGTGTTTTCGTGGCCGTATCTCGGGTATTCGGCGGGGTTCACGGCGGCGCTGCTTCTGCTGGGCATGGCGATTTTCAACCGCGTGGAGCGGACGTTCATGGATACGGTCTAGCGCGCGGGGGGACAATCCTTTTCAATATCCAATACTCAATGTTCACTATCCAATGTTCAAGTAAGGGCAGACAGAGGACAGGTGGCCGTTGAAAGGGTGAAGGCGGGCGGGATGAAACTGAGCGAGTGGTGGAAAAACAAGCGGGAGCGGTGGTGGAGCGCCATCGTCCTGCGCCTGCTGTCCGCCAGGGTCATGGACGATCTTGTCTGGAAGCACCGCGACCGGCTGGCGACGTTCGTCGAGCGGAACCGGCTGACCCGGCCGCTGGTCTACGGCCCGCGTTCCCGCCTGCACGTGGATGACACCGCTGTCGTCAACAACGCCCTGTTCAACACGCTGGGCGGGGAGATTCACGTTGGCCCGCAGGCATTTTTCGGCCACGACGTCTGCCTGCTGACGGGCACCCACGATGTCCACCTGACCGGGGAAGCGCGCAAGGAGAGCGGCGGCGGGGCCGGGCGCGACGTCGTGGTCGGTCCGGGGCGTGGCTGGCCTCGCG
>Ga0123329_1004561_pt1 | contig 10765 bp, 9 predicted proteins | sample BioC12SIPDNA_FD_89703 | JGI IMG/M metagenome (GOLD analysis project Ga0123329, IMG submission 89703) | Anaerobic biogas reactor microbial communites from Washington, USA - Biogas_R1_B C12 SIP DNA | ecosystem: Engineered > Bioreactor > Anaerobic > Unclassified | place: Washington, USA | collected... | reverse complement strand
GCGCTGCCCGCTCCCCCTCCCGTCAGCGCGGGCATCAGCTCACCGCCACGGGCTCCGCCGGCCCGGCGATGCGCCCGCCGCCCACCACCACGTCGTCGCGGTAGAAGACGGCCGCCTGTCCCGGCGCGAGCCCCGGGAACGGCTCGCGCAGCACGACCTCGAGGCCGCCTCCGCGCCGCGCCAGGGCGGCCACGCCCACTGCGGCGGAGCGGTAGCGGAGCTGCACCTCCAGCCCCTCGCCGTCGCCGAGCGCGCGGTCGACGACGTCGCGCACGCGCACGGCGTGCGCCTCGAGGCGCTCGCGGCCGCCGACGACGACCTCGTTGGCGGCAGCCCGCCGCTCGAGCACGTACAGCGGCTGCGTGGCGCTCACGCCCAGCCCGCGCCGCTGTCCGACGGTGAACCGCCAGTGACCCTCGTGGCGGCCAAGCACGGCGCCCGCCTCATCGACGATCGCGCCGGCCACCGGCGCCACTCCCCGGCCCTGCAGGAACACCTGGTACCCGGCCGGCGCGAAGCAGACCTCCTGGCTCTCGGGCTCGTCGGCCGCCTCGAGCCCCGCCGCCGCGGCCGCCGCCCGGACCTCCCGCTTGGTGAGCTCTCCGAGCGGGAACTCCAGGCGGGCGAGCACCTCGGGCGGCACGGCCCACAGCATGTACGACTGGTCCTTGGTCCGGTCGGCGGCGCGTGCCACCCACGACTGGCCGTCGCGCCGGACCAGCCGCGCGTAGTGGCCCGTGGCCACGCGCGGCAGGCCCAGCTGGTCGGCCAGCGCGACGAGGGCGGCGAGACGCAGGGGGTTGCAGTCGACGCACGGGTTGGGCGTCTCGCCGCCGAGATACCCGCGCACGAAGGGCTCCACGACGCCCTCCTCGAACGCGGCCTCGAGATCGAGGACGTGGTGCGGCAGGCCCAGGTGCGCGGCGGTCCGCGCCGCCCGCTGCAGGGCGCCGGGCGAGCAGCAGCTGCGCCGGTCTGTGCCCGGCCAGAGCCGCGCCGTCGCCGTCTGGAGGCCGCGGCCCTCGCCGCTCAGCCGCAGCGCCGCGACGGCGCTGTCCACCCCGCCGCTCAGTGCGACGAGGGCTCCGGCGCTTTTGGGGGCGACGCGAGGATCTCGTCGATCTCGGCCTCGCGGCCGCTCCTGAGCAGGTAGTCGCGGATGGCCGCCTGCAGCGCGTCGGCGGCCAGGTTGGAGCAGTGCATCTTCTTCGGCGGCAGACCGCCGAGCGCCTCGGCCACCGCCACGTTGGAGACGTCCGCCGCCTCCCGCAGGGACTTGCCCACGACCATCTCGGTGAGCATGCTCGACGTGGCCACGGCGGCCCCGCAGCCGAAGGTCTTGAACTTGACGTCGGTGATGACGTCGCCCTCCCCCACCGCGATGGAGATGCGCGTCACGTCGCCGCAGACCGGGTTGCCGACCTCGCCGACGCCGTCGGCCTCCTCGATCTCCCCCACGTTGCGCGGGTTGGTGAAGTGGTCCAGCACCAGGTCCGTGTACATCCCGTCACCTCTTCGCGTACAGCGGGCTCATCCGCCGCAACTCGTCGACGATCGGAGGGAGGGCGTCCAGGAAGGCGTCCACCTCCTCCTCCGTGTTCTCCCTCCCCAGGCTGACGCGCAGGCTCCCGTGGGCGTCCTCGGGGCGCACGCCGAGCGCCTGTACCACCGGGGACGGCTCGTCCGAGCCGGCGGCGCAGGCGGAACCGCTGGAGACGGTGAAGCCGCGCGCGTCCAGCCGCAGGAGCAGGGACTCGCCCTCCACGTAGCGCACCGCGAAGGCGGCGTTGCCGGGGAGGCGGTCCGTGGGGTGACCGAGCAGGATCACCTCCGGGACACGCGCCAGGACGCCGGCGACCAGCCGGTCGCGCAGGCGCTCGAGCCGCGGGCGCACCTCCGGCATCGCCTCGCAGGCCAGGGTCATGGCCACGCCGAGGCCGACGATGCCGGGCACGTTCTCGGTGCCCGAGCGCAGACGCCGCTCCTGGCCGCCGCCGTGCAGGAGCGGCTGCAGCCGGGTGCCCCTCCTGACGTACAGGGCGCCGACGCCCTTGGGCCCGTGGAGCTTGTGGCCCGAGAGGCTCAGCATGTCGACGCCGAGCTCGTCGACGTCGACCGGCAGCGACCCCACCGCCTGCACGGCGTCGGTGTGGAACAGGGCGCCCTTCTGGTGCGCGATGCGCGCCAGCTCGGCCACCGGCTGCACGGTGCCGACCACGTTGTTGGCCGTCATGACCGAGACCAGCCGCGTGTCGTCGCGGAACGCCGCCCGGTAGGCCTCGCGGTCGACGACCCCGTCGCCGTCCACCGGCACGTAGTCGACGTCCCAACCGCGCCCGTTCAGGGCGCGCGCCGCCTCCATCACCGCCGGGTGCTCGACGGCACTCACGACGAGGTGTCCCGGCTGGAGACGGGCGAGACTGCCGAAGAGCGCCAGGTTGTCGGCCTCGGTGCCGCCGGCGGTGAAGACGATCTCGTTCTCGCCCGCGCCGAGCAGGGCCGCGACCCGCGCCCGGGCCTGGTCGACCGCGCTGCGCGCCTCACGTCCCAGCCGGTGCGGCTCGGACGGGTTGCCGAAGCGCTCGCAGAAGAACGGCGTCATGGCCTCGAACACCCTGGGGTCGACCGGGGTCGTCGCGGCGTGGTCGAAGTAGACGGGCTTCATGGCGAGACGGTCTCCTTCGTCAGGTCCTCGAGCGTGATGCCGCCGAGCGCGTCGCTGATGGCGTCGTCCAGCCGCCGCCACGCCACCCGCGAGGCGCACGAGCCGGCGCGCTCGCAGGCGCCGTCGTCGGGCAGGCAGCCCACCAGCGACAGCGGGCCCTCCAGCGCCGTGACCACGTCGTCGACGGCGACCTCGGCCGCCGGCCGCGCCAGTCGATAGCCGCCGCCCACGCCGCGCGTGGTCTTCAGCAGCCCCGCCTCGCGCAGCTGCGCCAGGATCCGCTCCAGGAACGGCGCCGGGATGCCCTCGGCGGCGGCGATCGCAGGCAGCGGGATCGGCCGGCCGCGGTCGTGCCCGGCCAGATGCACCATGGCCCGCAGCCCGTATTCACAGCGTGAGGAGATGCGCACGTCCGTCCCTGCCTGCCCGCGTCGAATCCCGACCGACCGGGTCGGCATTATGTACCACGGGGCGGGAGGCGGTCAAACGGAGGCCGAGCCGGTCCGTCACGAAGAAGCGGCGCCCGGCGGGCGCCGCTCGAAGGACGGGGGTGTGGGGCGGTTCAGAGGCCGCGCACCGCGTCGGCGATCTCCTGCTCCATGACCTTGAAGCCGATCCACCCCGTGTACAGGTTGGCGACCTGGCCGTCGCCGCGGATGACCGCCAGGATGGGCGGGTCGCTGACGCGCAGCTGCGTCAGCAGGTCGCCGAGCTGCTTGGCCTCGCGTGCCTCGAACGAGAAGAAGGAACTGTCGGCGGCGTAGTTGCTCTTGATGTCGTTGAAGGACGACAGCATCTCCATGTCGTCGGCCGCGCCCTTGACGTACACGAGGAGCACGATGCCGCGGTTCTCGTCGAGACGCTTGGTGATGAACTGCGGGGTGTCGGCGGTGGGCTCGATCGTGAGCGGCGCGTAACCGGTCATGCCGAAGCTGCTGACGGTGTTGTACGACTCGGGCTGCTCGAGGTCGGCCGCCGGCGTCGGCTCGCCCTCCGCCAGGACGCGCACGGCGACCACGCCGCCGAACAGCAGTGCGCCGACCACGAGGATGAGGAGCGCTCCGAGCAGGAACGAACGGTTGCGTTTGAAGATCCCCATGCGCCCCTCCAGGGTGAGAAAAGGGCTCCACCTTGCCGTGCTCGCGCTATTCTCGAACCTGCTCTCGCAGGTGGGTGCTCTCCCAGGGCGCCCACGGGCGACCCGGCGACGAACTCCCAAGGTGTTCGTGTTGGCTCGAGAATGTGACGAGGTCACGAACAAGGTCGAGCGACGTCATCTTAACAAACGTCCACTGATTCAACAATCATGTCGGCAGCCCTGCAAAAAAGCTTGAGGACGAGCCCGGACGATCGGACGACGCGCGCGCGAGGCGGCGGCGCGCGACGGCTCAGCCGAGTCGCAGACGCAGCTCCCTGAGCTGCTCGGCCGTGACCGCGCCGGGCGCGCCGGTCATGGGGTCCCCGCCGGACGAGGTCTTGGGGAAGGCGATCACGTCGCGGATGGAGTCCGCGCCGGCCAGCAGCATCACGATCCGGTCGAAGCCGAGGCCGATGCCGCCGTGCGGCGGAGCGCCGTACTGCAGCGCCTCGAGGAACCAGCCGAAGGCCTCGTCGATGCGCGCGTCGCTCATGCCGAGCGCGCGGAGGATGGCGCGCTGCACGGCGGCGTCGTGGTTGCGCAGCGACCCGGAGCCCAGCTCGACGCCGTTCAGCACCAGGTCGTACTGTGCGCCGCGGACGGCGAGCGGGTCGCTCTCCAGGAGCGGCATCGTCGCCTCGGTGGGCAGGCTGAACGGGTTGTGGCCGTACGTGAGCCCGCCGCTCTCCGCGTCGATCTCGAACAGGGGGAACTCCTCCACCCAGAGAAGCGCCCAGCGGCACGACGGCGCCGGCGTGAGCAGGTCGATGAGGGCGAGGCGCAGGGCGCCCAGGACCTCGGCGGCCACGGGCGCGTCGTCGGCGGCGAAGACGACCAGGTCGCCGGGTCCGCCGCCGACCTTCTCGACCAGCGCCGTCTGCTCGGCCTCGGCCAGGAACTTGACGATGGGGCCGCGCAGGGCGCGGCCCTCCTCCACGTACACGTAGGCCATGCCCTTGGCGCCGTGCTCCCTGGCGAGCTCGGTGAGCCGGTCGATCTGGGCCCGGCTGAGGGAACCGCCGCCGGGGGCGCGGACGGCGCGCACCACGCCGCCGCCGTCGACGGCGGCGCGGAACACCTTGAACCCACTGGCCGCGAAGGTGTCGCTGAGCTCGACGATCTCGAGCCCGTACCGCAGGTCGGGCTTGTCCGTCCCGTAGCGCCGCATCGCCTCGTCGTACGAGAGCCGCGGCAGCGGCGTCGCCGGCGGGGTCTCCCCCACGCCCTCGAAGATCGCGCTCATGAGGCCCTCGAGCAGTCCGCGGATCTCGGGCACCGTGAGGAACGCCGTCTCGATGTCGATCTGCGTGTGCTCGGGCTGGCGGTCGGCGCGCAGGTCCTCGTCGCGGAAGCAGCGCGCGAACTGGTAGTAGCGGTCCATGCCGGCCAGCATGAGGATCTGCTTGAACATCTGGGGGCTCTGCGGCAGCGCGTAGAAGCGGTGCGGCTGCAGGCGCGAGGGGACGAGGAAGTCCCGCGCGCCCTCCGGCGACGACCTGGTCAGGTACGGGGTCTCGACCTCGATGAAGCGGTTGGCGTTGAGGTACGCGCGCGCCGCCTGGACGGCGGCATTGCGCAGCTCGAGGTTGGCCAGCATGGGCGCGCGGCGCAGGTCGAGGTAGCGGTACCTGAGGCGCAGCGTCTCGTCCACGTCGACCTGCTCGGCGCTCTCGATCTCGAACGGCGGCGTCGTGGCGCGGTTGAGGATCTCGAGCGTGGCGATCCGCACCTCCACCTCGCCGGTCGGCAGGTTGGGGTTGACCGTCTCGGGCGAGCGGGCCAGGACCACGCCGCCGACGGCGAGCACGTACTCTGAGCGCACCTGCTCGGCCAGGGCGTGCGCCTCCGGCGCGTGCGACGGGTCGACGGTGAGCTGGACGATGCCGCTGCGGTCGCGCAGGTCGATGAAGATGAGCCCGCCGTGGTCGCGGCGTCGCGCCACCCAGCCGGCGAGCCGTACCTCGCGGCCCACGTCGGCCGAGCGGAGCTCGCCGGGAAGGGTCTCGCGCAGGGTCATGTGGCGTCCACCTCCAGACGGGCGGCGACGACGCCCGGCAGGTCGGCGGCGGCGACGTCCTCCTCCCCGCCGCCGGCGAGGTCCTTGAGCCGCACGACGCCGTCGCCGAGCTCGTCGAGGCCGACCAGCACGGCGTAGCGGGCGCCGCTGCGGCCGGCCTGCTTGAGCTGGCCCTTGGGGCTGCGCCCCGCCAGGTCGAGCTCGGCCGGCAGGCCGGCCCGGCGCAGCTCCTGCGCACAGGCGAAGGCGGCCGGGCGCGCCTCGTGGGCGAAGGCGGCCACGAAGACGCCGGCCGTGCGCGGCGGCGCCAGCGGGCCGCGCATCGCCAGGGCGATGCGCTCGAGGCCGCTGCCCCAGCCGACGCCCGGCGTCGGCGGCCCGCCGATCTGCTCCACGAGGCCGTCGTAGCGGCCGCCGCCGCCCACGCCGCTCTGGGCGCCGAGACGGCTCGAGTCGAACTCGAACGTGGTGCGCGTGTAGTAGTCCAGCCCGCGCACCAGGCGGAAGTCGAGCGAGGGGTCGAGCCCGGCGTCCCGCAGCAGGCCGAGCACCTGGTGGAAGTGCTCGCGGCAGTCCGGGCAGAGGTGGTCGCCGATGCGCGGCGCCGCCTCGAGCACCGCGCGGCACGTCTCGACCTTGCAGTCGAAGGTCCGCAGCGGGTTGACGTCGACACGCTCACGACAGTCGCCGCAGAGCTCGTCCTCCCGGCCGCGCAGGTAGCCGCGCAGCTTCTCGACGTAGGCGGGCCGGCACTGCGGGTCGCCCATGCTGTTGACCTTCAGCGTGACGCCCTCGACGCCGAGCTCGGCGAAGATGCCCGCCAGCAGCAGGACGACCTCGGCGTCCACGGCCGGCTCGGCGGAGCCGATGGCTTCGGCGCCGATCTGGTAGTGCTCACGGTAACGTCCCGCCTGGGGCTTCTCGTAGCGGAACATCGGGCAGTAGTACCAGAGCTTCACCGGCTGCGGCAGCTTGTGCATGCCGTGCTCCACGTAGGCGCGGCAGACCGGCGCGGTGCCCTCCGGCCGCAGGGTCAGCGAGCGCTCGCCGCGGTCGGTGAACGTGTACATCTCCTTGCGCACGATGTCGGTGGCCTCCCCGACGCCGCGCTCGAACAGGCTCGTCTCCTCGAACTCCGGAGTGACGATACGGCGGTAGCCGTACAGGCCGAACACGCGCGCCGCGGCGGCGACCACCGCGTCGCGCTCCGCGGCGTCGTCGGGAAGGAGGTCGTAGGTACCCCTGGGCGCCCGGGGTCCGGTCACCAGCGGTGCTCCGGGTCGTAGCGGATCGGCGAGAGGAACGGGTTGAGCGCCAGCTCGCGGCCCAGCGACGTGTCGGGGCCGTGGCCGCAGTGGACCGCAGCATCGGCCGGGAAGCGGCGGATGAGCGTCGCCACCGAGCGGAGAAGGTCGTCCATGTCGCCGCCGGGCAGGTCGGTGCGGCCGATGCTGTTCTGGAACAGCAGGTCGCCGACGAACAGCTCGGGGGCGCCGTCGTCGTGACCGACGACGTAGGTGTAGGCGCCCCGGGAGTGGCCGGGCGTGGGGATGGCCAGCACCGGGACCGCCAGATCGAGCGTCTGCTCGCCCTCGATCGTGATCGCGGTGTCGACGGGCTCGATGTCGAACCCGGCCATGGCGCCGAGGCCGCCGTCGGCCATCTGGCCGGCGTCGGCGGCGCCCACGTACACGGGGACGTCGAAGTGCCGCGCGATGGGGGCGACGCCGCCGAAGTGGTCGAAGTGCCCGTGCGTGACCAGGACCGCCGCCGGCGCGAAGCCGAACTCGGTGAACGCCTCGATGACGACGCCGGCCTCGTCGCCGGGGTCGATGACGAGTCCGTGCCGGCCCTGCACCACGATGAAGCAGTTGGCCTGCAGCGGCCCGAGAGGCAGGGCGAAGACTTCGATGGGTTCGGGCATGCGGTTCCTCGGGTGCCGTGGGTCGGTGTTCGGCCAGCTAGCGTATCAGACGGCGGGAAGAAGGGTCGACCGTGCCGGAGCGACGCCCGCCGTCACCCGGAGACGACCCGGTAGGCGTCGTAGACGGTCTCGATGCCGCGGATGTTGGCGAGGATGTTGTCGAGCTGGCGCACGTCGCCCACCTCGAGCGTGAAGCGGTCGCGCACCACGCCGTCGGGCAGGGTCTGCATGGACCCGCCGATGATGTTGACGCCCGAGTCCGACAGGGTGCGGGCGACGTCCTCCAGCAGGTGGCTGCGGTCGAGCGCCTCGATCATGATCTCGACCCGGAAGGCCATGCCGCCCAGCCCCTTCCAGCCGACCTGGATGAAGCGCTCCGGGTTCTTCATCAGGGCGAGCGCGTTCTTGCAGTCGTGGCGGTGGATGGTGATGCCCTTGCCGAGGGAGATGTAGCCGACGATCTCGTCGCCCGGGATGGGCTTGCAGCACTTGGCCATCCTGACCATGATGTCGCTCATCCCCTCCACGGCGATGCCGAACTCGCCGGAGAGCGCCTGCGGCTCCTCGACCTCGCGCACCGGCCGCGACGGCAGCATCTCGGGCGGCGGCGTGGCCTCCTTCATGGTGCCGGCGCGCTGCATGACCTTGTGGACGACGGTCCTGACGGGCAGGCGACCGGAGCCCAGCGCCAGGAAGAGGTCGTCGGGCTTGCTGTAGCCGACGTCCTTGCAGATCCGGCCGAACACCTTGGCGGTCAGGACCTTCTGCGCCGGCAGCCCCTCGCGGCGCAGGGCCTCCTGCAGCAGGTCGCGGCCGGACTGCACCGAGTCCTCGCGCTGCTCGCGGCGGAAGTGCTGGCGGATCTTCTGCCGCGCCCGCGGCGAGTGGACGATGTCGAGCCAGTCGCGCGACGGCCCGCGGCTCGACTTGCTGGTGACGATCTCGACGATGTCGCCGCTGTTGAGCCGGGTATGGAGCGGCACGATGCGGCCGTTGACCTTGGCGCCGACCGTGTGGTTGCCGACGTCGGTGTGCACGGCGAAGGCGAAGTCGATCGGCGTGCTGCCCATGGGCAGGCTCTTGACGTCGCCCTTGGGCGTGAACACGAAGACCTCGTCCTCGAAGAGGTCGATCCGCAGGGTGTCCATGAACTCGCGCGGGTCGCCCGTCTCGGACTGCCACTCCATCATCTGGTGCAGCCAGGACGGCTTGTCCTGGTCGCGGTCGCCGCGGGCCTTGTAGAGCCAGTGCGCGGCGACCCCGAACTCGGCCGTCTGGTGCATGTCGAAGGTGCGGATCTGGATCTCGAGCGGCTTGCCGCCGGGCCCGATCACGGTGGTGTGCAGCGACTGGTACAGGTTGAACTTGGGCATCGCGATGTAGTCTTTGAAGCGGCCGGGGATGGGCTTCCAGATGGAGTGGATGATGCCCACCGCGCCGTAGCAGTCCTTGACGTTCTCGACCAGTACGCGCAGCCCGGTGAGGTCGAAGATCTCGTTGAACTCCTTGCCGCCGCGCACCATCTTCATGTAGATGGAGTAGAAGTGCTTGGCGCGGCCGGAGATCTCGGCCTCGATGCCGGCCTGTTCGAGCGCGGCGTGCAGGAAGCTCTCGGCCTGCTCGACGTAGTCCTCCCGGTCGGCGCGCCGCTGCGCGACCCACTTCTGGATCTCCTGGTACTTGCGCGGGTGCAGCGAGGCGAAGGCGAGGTCCTCGAGCTGCCACTTGAGGTTGTGGATGCCGAGCCGGTGCGCCAGGGGCGCGTAGACCTCGAGCGTCTCCTTGGCCTTCTGGATCTGCTTCTGTTTGCTGAGATAGCAGAGCGTGTGCATGTTGTGCAGGCGGTCGCAGAGCTTGATCAGGATGACCCGGATGTCGGTGGCCATCGCGATGATCATCTTGCGGTAGTTCTCGGCCTGCTCCTCCTCCTGGGAGGTGAAGTGCATCTTGGTGAGCTTGGTGACGCCGTCGACCAGCATGGCGATGTCGTCGCCGAACTGCTCCCGGATCCACTCCAGGGGGGTGCCCGTGTCCTCCACCACGTCGTGCAGGAGCGCGGCGGCGATGGTGCCGGAGTCCAGCTTGAGCTCCGCCGCGTTGAGCGCCGTGCCGACGGGGTGGTGGATGTACGCCTCGCCGCTCTTGCGGCTCTGGCTGCCGTGCAGGAGGCAGGACGCCACGAAGGCGCGCGTGATGAGCTCGCGGTCCGGCTCGGCGTCGTAGCGCTCGACGGCCGCGAAGAGGTCGTCGAGCAGCGGCGCGTACTCGGGCGGGACCTGCGTCAGAGCCGCGCCGTCAGGCAGGTCGGCAGGAAGTCTGGTCTCTGATACCTGTTGTGCCATCGTCTGTGGGTGTCTGTGCGGGTGACGTCGACCTTGTTCTGCGGGCGTTCGAGATGATAGCCGCCATCGGCGCCCACGACGAGCAGCCCGGCCTCGCGCAGCGTGGACAGCGCCGCCGTCAGGGCAGCCAGCGAGGGCAGTGCGGCCCCTTCCCCAAGGAGTTCCTGCTCGAGCCGTTCGTCAAACCGGCCCGACCCGGCGCTGAGCACGCGCCACGTGCGGCGCATGACCGCGTCGAGGTCGAGCCGGCTCTCGCGCAGGCGGCGGGCGACGTCGGCCTCGGGCGCACCCCACAGGGCGTGGACGTGCGCCTCGGGGGCGGCCGCCACGACGGCCGCCCATGACGCCGCGGTGTAGGGCGGGTCGAGCAGGGCCACGTGCGCGAACGAGCGCATCAGGGCCGGCTCGGCGAGCGCGACGTCCGCGGTGGTCATGACGACGTCGGCCGCCGCGGCGGCGGCGAGACGCGGCGCGCAGGCGGCCTGCACGTAGGCGCCCGTGCCGGCCAGGTCGGGGGCGAGCACGTCGCGGGTGAGGAGCGGCCGACGGTGCGCGACGTCGGCCACGAGCACGAGCATGCGCTCCCCGGCGCCCGCCAGCGCCGTCAGCTGTGAGACCGGCGGGCGGCCGCGCCGGTCGACGAGGCGGCCGGCGGCGCGCGCGGCGTGCAGGGCGGCGG
>Ga0123329_1004558_pt1 | contig 10770 bp, 12 predicted proteins | sample BioC12SIPDNA_FD_89703 | JGI IMG/M metagenome (GOLD analysis project Ga0123329, IMG submission 89703) | Anaerobic biogas reactor microbial communites from Washington, USA - Biogas_R1_B C12 SIP DNA | ecosystem: Engineered > Bioreactor > Anaerobic > Unclassified | place: Washington, USA | collected... | reverse complement strand
GACGTTCGCTCCCCGGACGCGACTGCATCGGGCTAACCGGATTCATTACGGCGACTTCCCCCATGCCACCCCTCGGGTCCCTGGCTTGGTATCGAGTCGGCTGCCCCCTCCTAGAGGCATACTCGATAAGTTATCGGACACTCACCGTCCGAACATCAGGATTTATCATACAGAGTATGAACTACTTTCGCGGGATTGGCAAAAAGAATGCCCCGGATTCCGCAACAACGGACGATCTTCGCACACGCGGCCACCGTCCATGACAACCGTCCGGCGGGGACGCTCCGTCGAAACCCGTTGGCGGACAAGGGCCAACGGCACAGAACGACCCGCTCAGAAGGCCTGCCCGCCTGCCCCCTCCATGGGCCCCATAAACGCCATGCCGATGCGAAAGCGGCTCTCAACGGGCTCGCAGCGCGTCAGGCGTCCCCGGACATCGCGTCCCGCGCCGGCATCGCCGACGGGCAGAAAGACAACGACCTGCTCGTTTCCCGCCAGTTCGTTGTCCACCACGCCACAGATGCCCCCCCTGCTGATGTCCTTGACCTGCACATGAAGCACTCGGCTGGAACCCTGCCCGGACTCGTCGTTGACGACGGCGACCACGTGCATGGGCACAATACGGCGCGGATAACGTCGTCGTTCGTGCTCCGGCGTCCCATGCGCTTTATCAGCCAGCGAGGACATATGCCCACCGCAAGAGAGCCAGGCGCCGATGGGTCACCGACGGGTGTCGCAACGGCAGCACTAGGCACGGCGCAAGCAGCATGAGAAGACACAACATGCAGGATACATTGGCAGCGAATGCACAGCCTGTTGGCTTCATAGTATTCTAACACAGCCAGACAGAAAGAGCAAATCACGGACACAGGCCAATTCCGTCGAGAAGGCACTTATCCAAACGCTAAAGCCTTTTCAGAAAACCGGTTACGGCCCCGACCGGGTGTTTACAAAAATAAACACCCCCGAATCGCTCAAACCGTCGTGAAAAGCCGTTGACCGGTTCTCTGTGCAATGAGGGATGCACTCAAGAATGGACCATCACGCTTGTGCGGAAGATTCCTCACCGATCAGGCTTGGACGTCGATGAGGTGGCCGGAATCGTTGCTGTCGGACGGCGGCTCGTCAGGGACATGGGCAGAGGCATCGGCGGCATCTGCGGCGGGAGGCGCCGGGGCGTCGCGTTGCTCTCGGCGGCGTTCGTCGGTCAGGTCGTCGTGTGCCTCGTACTGGTCCCGGGCGTCGCGGCCGGAGGAGTTGTCCTTGTCGGGGTCGATGCGTCGCTGTCGAAGGGTTTGGGCAGCCTCGACGGCCTCCTGTGCGGCGATGAACCGCTCGCGGGCTTCGCGGGCCTGGAGCTGCTCGCCATTGCGGGCGCGGGCGTTCTCGGACTCGGCGCGGCGCGAGGCCTGATGGGCCTGATTGAACGAGCCGACGATGCCGCTGCCGATGTCCGACACGAGAACCTCCCAGGCTGGCGGACTCCGTCGCCGGAGCCTGGTCTCCGCTGAGCCGCGCGTCTGCGGCTCGCCGTGGGAACCCGCCACCTGCCGCACCTATCGTCATATCCGGGCATGCAACTTGACTCCGTCGCGGAATCGGCCTGCTTGCGTGCCCGGGCGGACGCCTCAGACGGCGAACTCGTGCTTGCGGCTGCCGAGCAGCGGGCGCAGGCGGGACAGAATGCTGGAGTGCATCTGACTGACCCGGGATTCGCTCAGGTCAAGCGTGGCGCCGATCTCCTTCATGGTCATTTCTTCGTAGTAGTAGAGCAGGACGATGAGGCGTTCGTTCTTGGAGAGTCCCTTGGTGATGAGTTTGCGGAGGTCGTCGCGCTGTATCTTGTGGAGGGGATTCTCGCCGCGCTTGTCCTCGACAATGTCGATTTCGTGGACATCCTTGTTGGTGTCGGTCTCGTAGCACTTGCGGTTGAGGCTGATGACGCCGGTGGCGTTGGCGTCGCGGACGAGACGTTCGTATTCGTCGGTGCACAGGCCCATGTGCTCGGCGAGTTCCTTGTCGTTGGGCGCGCGGCTGAGCTTGATTTCCAGGGCCTGGCGGGCCTCGTTGAGCTTGCTGGCGCGGGCGCGGACGAGTCGGGGCACCCAGTCGTTGGCCCGGAGGCTGTCGAGGATGGCGCCGCGGATGCGTGCGGCGCAGAAGGTCTCGAACTTGACGCCGCGGTCCATGTCGAAGGACTCGATGGCGTCCAGAAGGCCCTGGAAGCCGTCCTGGTAGAGGTCGTTGATGTCGACCTCGTCGGGCAGCTTGGCGTAGAGCCGCTCGCTGGTATACCGGACGATGGGTAAGTAGTGCTCCGCCAGTTGGTTGCGCATCTTCATGTCGGGTTTAGCGCGGTAGTTTCTCCAGAGGTCGCGGATCTGGTCGTCCGTCAGCGTCCGTACCGGCTGCACCATATCGACCCGTCGTCTTGCTCGTGCCATGCTTCATCCTCGCCAAAAAGCCAGAGAACCGGCCCCCTACCGTGCCGCGGATCCAGCCGTGGACCCCGCGGGTTCGCTCTTTCGCTCGGCGGCACTGCGGGCAGCCGCCTTGTCCTTCGGAGCCGCACCGTCGGCGGCGCTGTCGCGCCGATGAGTGCGGTTGAATTCGTCCTGGATGATGCGTCGGACCACAGCCGCCGCGGCCAGCCCCGTGGCGCCGCCAACGACCAGGGCGACCAGGGATCGCCCCATGACGGACCCGAAGGAGTTCCCCTCGCGCAATCCGTTCAGGCAGACGGCGGCAAAGCACAGCAACGCCAGCGTCGCGCCGCAGATTCGCCCGATCATGGCCTGCTCCTGTCGTTTCGTGTCCTGCTTGTCCAACTCTCGCCACTCCCTGCTGTCGCGTCATGGTGGACCGACGTTCGAGTCGTCGGCCTGGGCCCTCACGGGCAAGAGGCCCATGTCACAAAGACTACGTCATCGCGCCGAACAGGCCGGCGACCCGTTTGAAGAATCCGCGGCCGGCATCCTCGCCGGCGGCGTCCTGCGCGTGCGGCTTGGCGGTTCGCTCGGCCACCTGTCGCATGCACCAGGCGGCCTGGGAATTCGGGAACGCCGTGACGAACGGTTTGCGTCCGCGCACAGCGCGCGCCACGTGCCCGTCGCAGAAGACGTAGCCGGCGTCGTGCACGTGGAGCCCGAGAAACTTCTGGGCGACGCCGGCGATGCGTTCGTAGACGCGCCGGGCCTCTTGCCGGCTGCCGACCATGTTGACCAGGAGCCGCAATTGCGGCCGGTGCGGCTGGCGGCTGATGATCTTGAGCATGGCGTAGGCGTCGGCGATGCTGGGCGGCTCGGGCGTGGTCACAACAATGCACTCGTCGGCGCTGGAGGCCATGGAGACGACGGTGCGACCGATGCCGGCGCCGGTGTCGATGATGCAGTAGTCGGCCCGGTGGTCGAGCTTGCTGAGCTCTTCCAGGAGCGTGCGTCGCTGGGAGTCCTGGAGATCGGCCAGGCGGCTGAGGCCGCTGGCGCCTGGGACGATCTCGATGCCTTCGGGCCCCTGGACGACGATGTCTTCGAGACGGCGCTCGCCGCTGAGGACGTGGCTGAGGTTCCACTGCGGCTGGAGGCCGAGCATCAGGTCCACGTTGGCCAGGCCGAGGTCGGCGTCGATGAGGACGACGCGCTGCCGGTGGCTGCGGCAGAGGGCGATGGCGAGATTGGCGGCCACGTTGGTCTTGCCGACGCCGCCCTTGCCGCTGGTGACGGCCAGCACGCGGGCGTGCGGGCGCATCTCACGGACCATGCGTCGCAGGTTGTCGGCCTGGTCACCCCGAGTCATCATGGCACTGCCCTTTCTGCGTTGCGGGTCAGTGGCGGGACAATCAGCTCGGCCAGCTTGCGCGGCTGCCCCGCCTCGATGTCGTTCGGTACGTCCTGCCCAACCGTCACATACGACAGTTTCTGCCTGGTCTTCTGAAGCACGGTCAGGACGATGCCGAAGCTGACGGCTTCGTCCATCTTGGTCAACAGCACGCGGTCGATCTTGAACTGGTTGAACCGTTCCAGGACGCTCTCGACGTTCTTCTGGCCGCAGGTACTCGACAGGACCAGGTGGGTCTCGTCGGGGCGAACGGCGTCGAGGAACTGTCGCAGTTCGTTCATCTTGAGCACGTCGCGCTGGCTGCGTCCGGCGGTGTCGAGGAGGATGAAGTCCATGTCCTTGTATTCGGCGACGGCCCGCTGAAGCTCCTTGGGCGTGAGGACCACCTTCAGGGGCACGTCGATGATCTCGGCGTAGGTGCGCAACTGGTCCACGGCGCCGATGCGGTAGGTGTCGATGGTGATGAGACCGACGGAGTGGCCCTCGCGGAGCTTGAACTGGGCGGCGAGCTTTGCCAGGGTGGTGGTCTTGCCGACGCCCGTGGGGCCGATCAGGGCGATGATGCGCGGCGAGGGGCCTTCGAGGACGGTCGGGCCGGCCACGTCGATGCGCGAGGCGATGTAGCGGACGAGCGTCTCGCGGACTCGGTGCTCGTTGCGCCACTGGCTCTCGGGCAACTCTTCCCGGATCGTCTTGACGAGTTCCTTGGCCATGTCCTCGGCGACCTCGTTGCCAAGCAGACCGACGTAGAGGTCGAACAGCTCGCCGGGGACGTCGGGCTCGCGGGTGGACCGGGTCTCCTGGATGAGGCGCTGGACCATGTCCTTGAGACCGGTCATTTCATTGCGGAGGTCCTGGGCGCTGACGCGGACGGCCTCCTCGCGGGCTTCGGCGACGAGTTGTCCGTAGGTCTGTCGGACGCGAGCATCCATGGCGGGACGAGCCGGCGAGGCGTCGGCGCGGCGCGGCTGGGGCCGCTCCTGCTGCGGGCCGGCCGTGACCTCGACCAAAGTCCGTCGCCCGATGCCGAGGAATCCGCCGGCCTTGACCGATCGCGTGCCGACGACGACGGCGTGCGGGCCGAACTCGCGTTTGACCAGGACGAGGGCGTCTCGCATCGAAGGCGCTCTGAAGGTTTTCAGGATCATGCTTTCAACTCCGCCATGCCCATGCTTTCCACCTTGACGCCACGGACGATTTCGTTGAACGACAGCACGGCCAGGTTCGGGAGCACCGTATCGGCGATGCGTTTGACCTGGGCGCGGATTTGCGGCGAAGTGAGGACGACGGGCGGGTAGCCGCCGTTGACCAGGGGCCGCACGGCGTCGGCGATCTCGCGTGCGACGTTGCGAGCGACGTCGGGGGGCATGGTCAGGAAGCTGCCGCGTTCGTTGTGCTCGATGTGGGCCGAGATGCGATCTTCCAGGGCGGGATCGAGGGTGACGACCCGGAGGACGCCGTCGGCGCCGACGTACTGGTCGCAGAGGGACCGGGCGAGGCTGTTGCGAACGTACTCGGTCAGGACGTCGATATCGCTGGTCCTGGGGGCCCAGTCGCCGAGGGTCTCGAGGATGGTCTCCAGGTCGCGGACGGCGACGCGCTCGCGAAGGAGATTCTGGAGGACCTTCTGGATGTCGCCGACTTTCATCACGCTGGGAACCACCTCGTCCACCACGCTTGGGGCCTTCTCCTTCAGGCTCTTGATGAGCTTGTTGACTTCCTCTCGCGTCAGCAGCTCGGACGCGTGGTTTCGAATCAGCTCGGTCAAGTGCGTGGCGAGCACGCTGGAAGCGTCGACCACGGTATAGTTGAGCATCTCGGCCCGTTGCCGTTGATCCTCGCCGATCCACCAGGCCGGAAGTCCGAAGGCGGGCTCCCGCGTTCGGATGCCTCCGGGCAACTCGCCGGCGGCAACGCCGCTGTCCATGGCCAGAAACATGCCGACTCGCGCTTCGCCTCGAGCGACGGTGTTGCCCTTGATACGCACTCGGTACTCGTTCGGGTCGAGTCGCATGTTGTCCCGAATTCGGATCGGCGGCACAATGATACCCAATTCGAGGGCCACTTGTCGACGGATCATGCTGATTCTGTCGAGTAAATCTCCGCCCTGGGCGGCATCGACGAGGCGGATCAGGCCGTAACCGATCTCCAGTTCCATGGCATCGACGAGGATCAGGCCGTCGTCGGGGGACTGCGGCTTCTTCTGCTGCTGTTGCTGGGACGCCTGCTTGGTCTTGGCGGTTTCGCGTTGTCTGGCGGCGGCGCCGGACTTGTTGAGGAACCAGGCCGTGGCCAGGCACGTCATGGCCAGGACCGTGAGGGGGACCGGCGGCAGGCCGACGGCGGCCATGAGCAGGAGAAACACGGCGGCGATGACCATGGCGATAGGTCGGCTGGTGAGCTGGCTGATCATCTCGCGTCCGAGGTCGCTGCGCGACGCGCTTCGGGTGACGATGAGGCCGGCGGAGATGCTGATGATGAACGAAGGAACCTGGGTGACGAGCCCGTCGCCGATGGTCAGTCGCGTGAACAGGGAGAGACACTCGCCGACGGCCCACCCCTTTTCGACCATGCCGACGTAGAAACCGCCGAGGATGTTGACGATGGTGATGATGATGCCGGCGATGGCGTCGCCGCGGACGAACTTCGAGGCACCGTCCATGGCGCCGTAGAAATCGCTCTCCTGGCTGATGGATTCGCGTCGCTGCCGGGCCTCGGCCTCGGTGATGAGTCCGGCATTGAGGTCGGCGTCGATGGCCATTTGCTTGCCGGGCATGCCGTCGAGGGTGAACCGCGCGGCGACTTCGCTGATGCGCGTGGCGCCCTTGGTGATGACGACGAACTGGATAATGACGAGGATCGCGAAGACGATGACGCCGACGGCGAGATTGCCGCCGGCGACGAACTGGGCGAAGGCTTCGATGACCTTGCCGGCGGCGTCTCCGGCGGCGGAGGCATCGGAGGCGCGGTCGGGGATGGTCAGAATCAGTCGCGTCGAGGCGACGTTCAGGACCAGTCGGAAGAGCGTCAGGGCGAGCAGCAGGCTCGGGAAGACGCTGAAGTCCAGCGGCTTGTTGACGTACAACGTGGTCAGCAGGACGGTGATGCTGAGGGTGATGTTGCAGGCCAGGAGGATGTCGAGCATCCACGGCGGCAGGGGCACAACGATAACGAGGATCAGGCCGATGACGGCCAGCGGCAGGATGATGCCGCGATGCCTGGCGATGAAAGCCAGAGGACCGTTCTGAGCGGCAGCCAGGTCTTGAGCCATTCGGAAGCTTCCTCGTCAGAGCCGCCCGCGTCCTTGCGGGATGCGTTCACCATCGAACGCGCGTGAGACGGACCGCCGGGCTACGTCGCCGAGCGGGCAAAGTGCCGACCACTGATGCGGTACACGAAGGCCAGGACCTCGGCGACCGCCTGATAGAACTCGAGGGGGATTTCGTGTCCCACCTCAACGGCTTTGTAGAGCGCTCGCGCCAGGGCCGGCTTCTCGACGATCGGGACGCCGTGCTCCATGGCGATTTCGCGGATTCGTTTGGCCATGAGGTCGGCGCCTTTGGCGACGACCTGCGGCGCGGCCATCGTCTCGGCGTCGTAGCGGACGGCGATGGCGAAATGCGTCGGGTTGGTGATGATGGCGTCGGCCTTGGGCACGGCGGCGCTCATGCGCTGCATGGCCAGTTGCCGCTGAATGTGGCGTCGTTGCTCGCGGATCAGGGGGTCGCCTTCCATGCGTTTCATTTCCTCGCGGACCTCCTGCTTGGTCATCTTGAGGTCTTCGAGGAACTGCCACCGCTGGTACATGTAGTCGAGGACGGCGATGACCAGGAGGATGAGGCCGAGCTTGAAACCGAGGGAGACGACGACCTCGCCGCCGTTGTGGAACATCTGTGCGACGGGCATGTCGGACAGGGCGACGATGCGGTCGAAGTCGCCGCGGATGGCGACCCAGGCGACCCAGGTCAGGCCGGCCAGCTTCAGGAGGTTGCCGGCAAGCCGGGCCAGGGCCCTGCCGGAGAAGATGCGTCCGAAGCCGGTGATGGGGTTCAGTTTGTCCAGCGACGGTTCGAGGGGGTGGCCGGAGAAGACGATGCCGCTCTGGACGATGTTGGCCAGGACGGCGACGACGGCGATGGTCAGGATGACCGGCGCGACGGTGACGACGAAGTAGTAGGCGGAGTGGGCGAACTCGGCGAGGACGTCCTGGGCGTCCATGAGGCCGGCGTTCTCGAAGGCGAGCATGTCCTGCATGGTCCTGAGCATGGACCCACCGATGGGTCCGCCGGCGAAGTAGAGCGCAGCCATGGAGGCCAGGAGAATGATCGCGGCCGTAAGGTCCACGGAGCGCGGCACCTGGCCACGTTCGCGTGCCTCTTCGATGCGTCGCGAGGTTGGGGCTTCTGTTTTCTCGCCGAAGCTTTCGTCAGCCATCGTTTCGTCCGATCATCGCGAGGGCCGTCGGGCCCGCGCCACAGGTTGCCGCACGTCGGCGGCGTTCACGCGCCAAGGCGGCCGATCATGCCGGCCAGGGCGTCCACGGTGTCTCGATACCCGCGGCTGAAGACCACGAGCGTAATGCCAAAGGTTGCCACCATCGTCAGCAGGCCGACGCCGATGCGCAGGGGGAAGCCGACGACGAGGATGTTCAGTTGCGGCACGGTCTTGCCCAGGAACCCCATGAGCAGACTGACGAGGAAGAGCACGACGACGACCGGGACGGACACCTTCAGGGCGATGACGAAGCTGCTGAGGAGGAGTCCGCGGACGGTGTCGAGCAGTTCGGGCTGCATGGTAACGGTCATGGGCGGCAGCGCGCGGAAGCTGTCGAGCACGGCGCTGATGATGAGGTGGTGTCCGTTCATGGCGAGCATGAGGGCGGTGGCGACGAGGACGTAGAAGGCGGCCAGGAGGTCGTCCTCTTCCATCATGGCGGGGTTGAAGATGCGAGCCAGGCCGAGTCCCATCTGCTGCGCGATGAGGGAGGCACCCATCTGGAGTCCGACGAAGAGGAGGTTGACGGCCAGGCCGACGGTGAGTCCGATGATCATTTCGGCCCCGGCGGCGACGGCCGTGCCCAGGAGCGTGGGCGGCAGGTGCTGCATGTCGGGCCGCACGATCGGGAAGACCACGACGGCGATCGCGGCGACGAGGATGGCCCTGATGCGCACGGGGATGGTGGTCGAGCTGAACAGCGGCGCGCTGAGCATCATGCCGCCGACGCGCATGAGGACGAGCGCGAAAGCGGGAAGCCAGGTGATGATGTCGGCCAGTTCGAACATAGGTGCGTCTTGCCTTGCGTCAGAAAGCCAGACTGAACATGTCCTCGCTGAAGTGAAGCAGTTTGCTGATGATCCACGGCATAAAGAGGGCGACGGCCAGGCCCATGACGATGATCTTGGGCACGAACGACAGGGTTTGCTCCTGGACCTGGGTGACGGCCTGGAGAATGCTGATGACAAGGCCGACGACCATGCCGAGCAGCAGGATCGGCGCGCTGATGACGAGCATCACGACGAGCGCTTCGCGTCCGATATCGATGGCCTGTTCGGGAGTCATTGTGTCGCAGTCCTCTGTTCTGTGCCGTGCGTGCCCTGCCCTGCCGTCTTCGCCGTCGCCGCGCCGCGGTCCGCCGCCGGCGCGGCCGGCGTCATATCGGTGCAAAACTCTTCAGAAGGCTGCCGATGACGAGGTGCCAACCGTTGACAAGCACGAAGAGCAGGAGCTTGAACGGCATGGAGATCAGCACCGGCGGCAGCATGAGCATGCCCATGGAGATGAGCACGCTGGAAACGACCATGTCGATGATGAGGAAGGGCAGATAGAGCTTGAATCCCATGAGGAAGGCGGTCTTCAGCTCGCTGGTGACGAAGGCCGGGACGAGGACGGTGAAGGGAACGTCTTCCCATCGCTCGGCGGAGTCGAGTCCGGCGTAGTCGAGGAAGAGCCGCACGTCGGCCAGGTTGCCGGCGGTTTCGATCTGGCGGATCATGAAGCTCCGGACGGGCACGGCGGCGACGGCCAGGGCCTCCTTCTGGGAGAGTTTGCCGTCGAGGTACGGTTGAAGGGCGTTCTGGTTGACGTCGTGCCAGACTGGGCCCATGATCATGAATGTCATGAGCAGGGCCAGGCCGATGAGAACCTGGTTGGGCGGCAACTGCTGGGTGGCCATGGCCTGTCGCAGGAGCGACAGGACGATGACGATGCGCGTGAAGCTGGTCATCAGGATGAGGATCGAGGGAGCCAGCGACAGGACGGTCAGGAGCAGGAGAATCTGGAGGCTTCCGGAGAGGCTCTCGCGTGTCTGGGCGGGCTTGAGGTGCTCGGTGAGGTCGGGGATGAGCGTGTTATCGAGGGGCTGCGCGGGGGCGGACGTCTGTGCCAGCGCAGCATGAGACGCCGTCGCGACGATCGCCACGGCCACGGCCACTGCTGCCCACTTCGCCCACTTCACCGTCATGCTGTGCTCCTGGATTCTAACGTCGCAACCCGGCAACCTCCCTGACCTTCCGGGCCAATTCGTCCAACTGGCTCCGCACGCGTCCCAGCTCGGGTTCGGCGGCGGAACGGTCCTGATCGCCGGTCACGTCTACGGCATCCTGCGTTGCGTCGTCGGCGACGGCGAAGTCGCGGTCCGCGTCGCTCAGGACGCCCTGGAAAGCGTCCGAGGGGCTGTCGGTTCCGCGACCGTGACACTGACCGAGCAGGTGCGACACCTCGTCGCCGTCGGTGATGGAATCGAGTCGGGAGATCTGATCGGCGGTCTGGCCGACCACGAGGATGCGTGCACCGACCTTGACGAGAACGATGCTCTGCCGGGGCGACAGGTGCGTCCGGGCGAGCACGCGAACGACGCCGGAGCCGCCCATCCGCCGCATGCCGGGAACGAACTTCCTGGCGGCCCAAAGAACCAGGGCCATGACGCCAAGGACG
>Ga0123329_1004549_pt1 | contig 10791 bp, 8 predicted proteins | sample BioC12SIPDNA_FD_89703 | JGI IMG/M metagenome (GOLD analysis project Ga0123329, IMG submission 89703) | Anaerobic biogas reactor microbial communites from Washington, USA - Biogas_R1_B C12 SIP DNA | ecosystem: Engineered > Bioreactor > Anaerobic > Unclassified | place: Washington, USA | collected... | reverse complement strand
TGGCGATGATGGTTCTCGTGCTCAGGGGCCTGCCGGCGCTGGGCATCAACCTGCTCAAGGAATACCAGGTCCAGCGGCTCCTGGTCTTCCTGAACCCGGAACGCGATCTGACCGGCGAAGGCTACCAGCTCATGCAGAGCCGTATCGCCGTGGCCAGTGGCATGTATACGGGCAAGGGTTACATGCAGGGAACCCAGACTCACCTGAACTTCCTGCCGGAGCACCACACGGACTTCATCTTCGCTGTGATAGGGGAGGAACTGGGCTTTGTGGGCGCCATCCTACTCTTGGCGCTGTACCTCCTGCTCATCTGGCGCGTGCTGCGGATCGCCGGTCGCTCCAAGAGCATGTACGGGACGCTCATTGGGGCCGGGGTGGCCGGGGCTATCGTGTTCCAGGTCTTTGTCAACGTGGGTATGACCATCGGCATCATGCCTGTAACCGGCATTCCGCTGCCGCTTCTGAGCTATGGTAGCGCCTCGCTGGTGGTATTCTGGATGGCTATCGGGCTGCTGGAGAGCATCCAGGTCCGTTCTCTGGCCGCCCAGTTCAACAAGCGCATTCCACCGGGTGTATAGACAGACGTTGCCGGCGGTAAGGGGAGCATGGTGAAGCTACCGGTTGATCCGCAGAGGGTGCTTGAGACATTGAAGGCTTCCACCACGGCAGCCGCCGTGCCGGCCGATCTGCTGATCGCCGGCGCGGCGCGGTGGCTGGACACTCTGGCGGCGTTGGTGGCGGAGGGCCACGAGTGGCCGGCGCGCAGCCCGGCCACGGCTGAGGAGGTTGCGCTTCTGCGGCCGGCCGCGGACCAGCTGGTGCTGGCCGTGCTCCCGGGGGAGGAAGAGGCCGATTTCAAACGGAACCTTGGCACTCTGCAGTGGCCCGCCGGTGGGGTGGTGGCCGTGGTGGTGGGCGCATGGCCGGAGAAGGGCATCACCTGGTATCGGGACAACGTGGCACGCGTGGCCTGGGACGGCAGCGCCGCGGCTCCCGGCGTGGAGAAGCTGCTGGAGGCCGTGGCGTGGGCCGCGGCCAAGCGGGCCGCTCCACTCGCGCGTCGCTTCCCCGGACTACGCCCGGCGGTCTCGCGCCGTCTCATCCGCCAGAGCGCGCGGCGGACTGCGGGCCTGGGGGCGCTGTCCAACGTGCCCGGGCTTGACCTGGCTACCGTTGGCCTTGAGCAGATGCGTCTGGTTCTGTCGCTGGCCGCGGTTCACGATCAGGAGATAGGGAAGGATCGCGCGCTGGAGCTGGTGTCTGTGCTGGGCGTGGGCTTCGGGTTGCGCGCGCTGAGCCGCCGGGCAGTGGGCTGGCTGCCGGGTGTCGGCTGGGCCGTGAGGGGAAGCGTGGCCTATGGCAGCACGCTGGGCCTGGGAGAGGCGGCGGTTCGCTACTTCCAGGCAGGGGCTCCTCTCGCTACCTCGCGTGTGGCTGATCTGGCACAGCGATTCAGAAGGTGAGCGGTGACGCGACCGCGCGATTCGAGCGGGTTCTCAGTCGGGTTCAGAATGCCGCCAGGCTGATCGGCGGAGAGGTCGGCTCTGGTCCCGGTTTTAGTGGGGGGGCCGGCGAGTTGCGCGTTGTCCTAGCCTTTCCCGAATCGTATGAGATCGGTATCTCCAATCAGGCCATCCAGATCCTCTACCACGTTGCCCGTGCTATGCCCGAGGTCGGTGTGGAGCGCGCATATCTGCCCTGGGTGGAGGCCATCGCCGAAATGCGGCGTTCGCAGGTTCCACTGCTGACTCTGGAGACCTGGTCGCCCGTGTCATCGGCCCATGTGCTGGGCATCTCTCTGCAGCATGAGCTGAACTTCACCAACGTCTTGGAGCTGCTGGACCTGTCGGGCATTCCTCTTCGCGCCCGCGAGCGGACAGGGCTGCCGCTGGTGATTGCCGGTGGCCCGGCCACGGCCAACTTTCTGCCCATGGCACCCTTCCTGGATGCGGTGCTGGTGGGGGAGGGGGAGGAGGCGTTCCCCCAGATGCTGACGCAGGTCTCCGCGGAGTGGCGCGAGGGACGGTCTCGAGAGGAACTGAAGGCGGCGCTGGCGCGCATCGATGGCGTGTACGTGCCGGGCGTCAGCAGTCGAGTGCAGCGGCGGGTGCTTCCCCGGCTGGAGGGTGCGCCTTATCCGGCTGCCGGTCTGGTTCCCCTGACGGCTGGGGTGCATGACCGGGCCTGGGTGGAGGTCATGCGCGGCTGCACGCGCGGCTGCCGCTTCTGCCAGGCAGGCATGTGGTACCGGCCGGTCCGCGAGCGCTCGGCAGAATGTGTGGTAGACCTGGCGGCGGCCGAACTGATGGCTACCGGGCACCAGGAGGTGGCGCTCGCCTCCCTCTCCACCACCGATTACACGCAGTTGGACCGGGTCTTGGCTGACCTGAGTGCGCGCTGCCCTGAGGCGCATGTGTCTCTGCCTTCGCTCCGGGTTGACTCCGCTGCCGTTCGCTTGGGGCGGGTACTGTCGCCTCGAGGTACGTCGCTCACCTTGGCACCGGAGGCCGGAAGTCAGCGCCTGCGGGACGTCATCAACAAGAACGTCACCCAGGAAGATATCGAGGGTGCGGCCACGGAGGCCTTCGCGCTTGGCTACACCACGCTCAAGCTCTACTTCATGATCGGGTTGCCTACGGAGACGGACGAGGACGTGGAGGCCATCGTGCACCTGTGCCAGCGGCTGCGCCGGATCGGGAGGGAAGCGCTGGGCTCTCGCAGCAACCGACTTTCGTTACGGGTGAGTGCCACCAATTTCATACCCAAGCCTTTCACGCCCTTCCAGTGGGAACCCATGGCCTCACGGGAGGACCTGGAGCGCCGGCAGGAGATCCTTCGTCGCGGCCTGGCCCGGTTGCGCATCAGGCCGGCGTTGCACAGCGTCGACGGCAGCTATCTGGAAGCGACCCTGGCCCGCGGTGGGAGCGAAACGGCGGAGGTGATCGAGAGGGCGTGGCGGCAGGGGGCCCGTTTTGACAACTGGACAGACCAGTATCGCCCGGAGGCCTGGGATCAGGCTTTCCGAGCCGCGGGGCTCACGGCTGAGGTAGGGGCCACCACCTCATACGCGCCGGACACGGAGCTACCCTGGGATGTTATTGAGGGGGGTGTGCCCACCAAGGGCTTCCTGTGGCAGGAAAGGGTGGCCGCCCTGGCGGGTACCGTCACCGAAGACTGCCGGGAAGGGCTGTGTGGGGACTGCGGCGTCTGTGAGGCGGGAACGGCCACTGATCTGGCCGCGGCGGCGCCGGCGAAGGCCGCGGCGGTGACGCCGGCAGGAGATGCGACGGTTGCGCCGGCCGTGCCAACCTCGTCGCTCATGCCTGCAGTGAAGGCGGTTCCGGCTTCCTTCCTGCTGGCCTTTGCCGTGGAGGGACGCGCACGCTTCTTCGCTCATCTTGACACCATGGAGCTCCTGCGCCGTGCAGTACGGCGGGCCGGAGGGCGGCTGGCGCTCTCGGCGGGGATGAGACCCAAGCCGTTGCTGACCGTGCTCCTGCCTAGGCCGGTGGGTGTGGAGGGGCGGGAGGAGCTGTGTCAGTTCACGCTGGCAGAGCCGGCTCCGGCTGAATGCACCGCGCGACTGCAGGAGGCATTGCCGGCAGGCTTTCGGGTCTTGTGGTTGCGACCCTGGCGGCGGCGGGAGGCGGCGGCCGGTCAGGTGGCGGCTGTTGACTACGAAGTGCAGGTCGCTGTGGCGGAGGCTGCGTCGGATGGTGCACGGCTGCGCGAACTGGAAGACGCATCGCGGCGATATACTGAGCTGAGCTCTGTCGAGGTAGAGCGGCGTCGCCCGGGTCGCGTGCAGCCGGTTGACGTGCGGCAGTATGTCGACACTGTGAAGATTTCCGCCCGCGAGGGCGCTGTTGTCATGGAGTTTCGATCTCGGGTCTCGCCGGCCGGGACCGCGCGCCCTGAAGAGGTGGTGAGGGCTCTGGCCCGGTTGTCCGGCATTGACCTGGAGGTGGCTCGTGCCGTGCGCGTGCGGATCCTGCTGAGCGGGCACAAGGTTTAGCGAAAGGTTCTCCCTATGAAACAATTGCTCATCACCGCCGACGCCGGCGAGGCGCGCGCCGCCATCCTGGAGCAAGGCAAGCTGACCGAACTGTACGTGGAGCGTAGCGACCGGCGATCGTTGGTGGGCAACATCTACAAAGGTCGCGTGGTCAACGTCCTGCCGGGGATGGACGCGGCCTTTGTGGACATTGGCCTGGAGAAGAACGGCTTTCTCTACGTGGATGAGGTCGTTCGTCCGGACGATCCGGAGGCGAAGGGGAAGAAGATCACGCAGCTCCTGAAGACCGGCCAGGAGATTGTGGTGCAAGTGGTCAAGGATGCCATGGGCGTCAAAGGCGCCAGACTGACCACCGAGCTTAGCATCGCCGGACGCTATCTGGTATTCGTCCCCGGGGCCACCATGTACGGAGTGTCGCGCAAGCTGCCCGACGAGGAACGGCAGCGTCTGCGCAAGATCTGCCAGGAAGTGAAGCCGGAGAAGGGTGGTGTGATCATCCGTACCGCTGCTGAGGGCGTGTCGGAGAAGGCGGTCACTCGGGACCTGCGTTTCCTGGAGAAACTGTGGGCCACTGTGCAGAAACGCCTGGAGCTCAACGTGTCCAATATCCTCTACTCCGAGGCCGACTTGGCCATCAAGGTCGTCCGCGACGAGTTCACGGAAGAGATCGGCCAGGTGCTGGTGGACGACGAGGGATTGCAGAAGCGTATCGTCAACTTCCTACAGACCACAACGCCGGAGATGATCGAGCGCGTGCAGCTCTACCAGGGGAGCCGGCCCTTGTTCGAGACCTATGGGATCGAGGCGGAGATCAAGCGCTCGTTGGGTCGTCGTGCTGACCTGCCTTCCGGCGGCTACCTCATCATCGATCACACCGAGGCCTTGACGGTCATCGACGTCAACAGCGGGCGCTACGTGGGCCGGCGTCATCTGGAGGACACCATCGTCCAGACCAACCTGGAGGCCTGCCGCGAGGTGGTGCGCCAACTGCGCATCCGGGATATCGGCGGGATCATCGTCATCGACTTCATAGACATGAATCGCCGGGAGAACCGCGAGCAGGTTGTCAACACGCTGGAGAGCGAGCTGGCCAGGGACCGCACCAAGACCTACGTGGTGGAACTGTCACCGCTGGGGCTGGTGGAGATGACCCGACAGAACGTGACGGACGGCATCCGCGGCATCATGACCCGGGTGTGCCCTGGTTGCGGGGGGGAGGGCAGGCTCCTGTCGGCGGAGAGCATTGCCATAGAGGTGGAGCGGAAGCTGCGTCTGATGGCCGCTGAGAACCAGACCGAGGCATTCTTGGTGGAGGTACATCCGGAGGTGGCCGGGCTGTTCGTGGCGGACGGCGGGCGTAGGGCGCAGCGGCTGGGAGAGGAGACGCAGAGGCTCTTCGTGTTTGAGGGGGTTGACTACCTGGGGCGGGAGGAGCTCAGCATCGCGGCGGAGGGCAGCCGGGAGGTCATCACTCGCGCTGCTCTGCCTGTGACGCAGGGACAGCAGCTGGATGTCACCATCTCTGAACGCAACACCTACGAGAGCCGGGACGGCGTGGCGAGGTTGGGCGGCTACGCGATAGTTGTGTTTGGCGCGGGTGAGCTGGTGGGGAGGAAGGTCTCCGTGGTGATCGATCGAGTGTCACGCAATTGCGCGTACGCCCGGCGTGCGTGAGACGGCACCGGCCTACGATGTGGGATGCGCCTTGTCGAGCGAGAGGTGGGAGGCCGTGAGCCGCTGAGGATTCCCTCAGACCCTCGATCTAGAGCAGTCTCGCCATGCCCCTCTCCCGTGTCTCGTGATCGGTCTCCTGCAAATATGCGGAGTGGGTGGATGGAAAGCGAGAGAAAGCTCCGAGGGGAACCGAGTACCTGCTCAGCTGAGGCAACGAATCGATTGCAGGTGCTTTTTGGGTGAGGCAACGCGCTTGGTGGCGGACTGACGTGAGGGTTGCTATACTTCCTCGTCCGCGGCACACGTCAGAATGCGCGGAGCAATGCCGCGTGTATGGCCATAAGCGAGGAGATTCGGGAATGTTTGCCATCGTCGACATCGGCGGGAAGCAGTATCGCGCTGAGGAGGGTTGTCAGCTGGTGGTTGACCGCTTTGATGCCGCCGAGGGCTCCACGGTAGAGCTCAAACCGGTGCTGGTCAAAGCAGATGACGGTCTTCGGCTGGAGGCGGGAGACACCAAGGTGACGGCCACGGTCGTTGAACACCTGCGGGGACCCCGGCTCGTCGTGTTCAAGTACAAGCCCAAGCGGGGCTATCGGCGTAAGAACGGGTTCCGTAGCGCGCTCACCCGCCTTGCGGTTGAAAAGATAGGCTAGAGGGAGAGCGGCTATGGCACACAAGAAAGGTGGCGGGAGCTCACGGAACGGGCGGGATTCCAACGCGCAGCGCCTGGGATGCAAGGCGTTCGGTGGGCAGGTTGTGACCGCCGGCTCCATCTTGGTGCGGCAGCGCGGCACCCGGTTCCGTCCCGGTCTGAACGTGGGCATCGGCTCGGATGACACGCTGTTTGCGAAGATCGATGGGCTCGTGGTGTACTCTACGGGCAGAAAAGGGCGCCGCATCAGTATCGTCGCGGAGTAGCCGGCAGGTCTTGGGGCCCCGCCGCCGGATGGGCTCCGGTTGCGGGGCTTTACCATGTCTGTAGGTCGCTGATGTTCTACGATCGCGCCAAGATCAATGTCACCGCCGGGCGGGGAGGGAATGGGTGCGTCTCCTTCCGGCGGGAGAAGCACGTGCCCAGGGGTGGCCCGGACGGCGGCAGCGGCGGGGATGGTGGCAGCATCTGGATGGTGGCGGATCCTGGATTGCGAGATCTGCATCGGTTCACCGCCCAGATCCACTACCGCGCCGGTAACGGCCGGCATGGGGAAGGCGCCAATCGCCAGGGCGCCCGAGGGGAGGACGTGCTCATCTCCGTGCCCTTAGGTACCCAGGTGCTCAGCTTGGAGGAACAGGTACTCGCGGATATGACTGAGCCGGGGCAGCGGATGCTGGTGGCCAGGGGCGGCCGTGGCGGCAACGGCAATTCCACCTTCGTCTCGGCCACGCGCCAGGTTCCCCGCTTTGCCGAGTACGGGGAGGAGGGGGAGAGCCAGTGGCTGGTGCTCAACCTGCGGCTCATGGCCGACGTGGGTCTGGCCGGCCTACCCAACGCGGGCAAGTCCATGCTGCTGCGGCGCATCTCCAACGCCAAGCCCAAAGTGGCCGACTACCCCTTCACCACGCTGGAGCCCATGCTGGGTGTGGTGGAGCGTCCCGAAGAGGGACTGCTCTACACGGTGGCAGACATCCCCGGTCTCCTGGAGGGCGCCAGCGAAGGCGTGGGCTTGGGGCACCAGTTCTTGGCCCACCTGGAACGGTGCAGCCTGCTGCTTCACGTGGTGGACGTGACCGGCTACTACGGGGACGCGGCGCTCGACAACTTCCGCGTCATCCTGGGTGAATTGGATGCGCACACGCCGGAGTTTGGTCGCAAGCCGCAACTGGTGGCGCTCAACAAATGCGATGCCGTGACGGAAGAGGTGGCAGACGAGCGGCGGGCGGAGTTGCTTGAGGAATTGGGGCGTCTGCGCCGGGCCGGGCACCCGGCCTTCAGTTGGGAACTGAGGGAGGAGCAGCCGCCGCTGGCAGACCTGGTAATGACCGTCTCGGCGGCTACCGGCAGGGGTGTCGCCTCGCTGGTACGCCGTATGGGCGAAGTGCTGTCTGCACTGCCCCAGCCTCCCGCGGGGGCGACCGGCCAGGCCGGCGTTGACGCTGTGGGCGTGGAGGAGCACGCGGGCGGGCGTGATCCTCAAGTGGAGCTTTCGGCCGGTGGCCGCCACGTGGTCTATCGGCCGCGCGGGCGGCACGCCCCTTTCTCAGTCCGTCTGGAGGAAGGGGTGTTCGTCGTGGAGGGCGAGGCGGTGGCGAGCCTGGTCCGGCGCACAGATCTGGCCAACGAGGAGGCCGTGCGCTACCTTGATATGCGGCTCACCCGGCTGGGGATTGACGAAGCGCTGAGGCAGGCGGGAGCGGTCCCCGGGGATGAGGTGCGGATCGCGGGATACAGCTTTGATTTCGAGTGACGTAGGAGAAGCGGCGGTGGCGGGCAGGCAGTCGAGGTTCACGGTTGTGGTCAAGATGGGATCCAGCACGCTCACGGACGAGCGCGGCAAGTTCCGGCTTGGCCCCATGGCGGGCAGGGTGGCGGAGATCTGCGATCTGCATCGCCGCGGCCATCACGTGGTGCTGGTATCGAGCGGGGCCGTGTCTTCGGGCATTGGACCGCTTGGGCTCAGCACTCGGCCTGCTGAGATAGATGAGCTGCAGGCAGCGGCCGCCGTGGGTCAGGGACGCCTGTTCCACGCTTACAGCGAGCTGTTCGGGCACGAGGAAGTGGTCACGGCCCAAGTCCTGCTGACCGCACCGGACTTCGCCTCGCGTCACAGCTACCTCAACGCCCGCAACACGCTTAACAAGCTGTTGGAGTGGCGGGTGGTACCCATCGTGAACGAGAATGACACCACTTCCACCGATGAGCTGTGTTTCGGTGACAACGACATGCTTGCCGCACAGGTTGCTCTTCTCATCAAAGCCGATCTCCTTGTCCTGCTCACCGACACCGAGGGCCTTTATACGGCCAACCCCGCCGAGGATCCCAAGGCTCGGCTCATCAAGGAGGTCAGGGACTTCGCGGAGCTCGAGGACATCTCCACCGACTCCCGCAACGTGCTGGGTCGGGGAGGGATGGCCAGCAAGGTGCGGGCGGCCAAGGTGGCCACCAGCGGGGGCGTCAAGGCGACCATCGCCCGGGGGTCACGCCCGGGGGTGATCACCGCCTGCGTGGGTGGCGAAGACGTGGGGACGCGGTTCCTGCCCCGCGACCTCAACCTGGGCGCCTTCAAGCTCTGGCTTCTGTATGGCAAGCCGGTGAGTGGCAGGATACAGGTGGATGCCGGTGCCGCTCGCGCCATCCTCTGCGACAGTTCTTTGTTGCCGGTGGGGGTGGTGGCGGTGGACGGGGATTTCCAGGCCGGGGATGCCGTAAGCGTGGTTGACGAGAGCGGGAAGGAACTGGCGCGCGGGTTGTGCGACTACTCCTCCAGTGAACTGAACCAAGTGAAGGGCTTGCGCAGCACGGATGTGGCCGCGGTGCTGCCGCAGGCGGCTCCCGACGCCATTCACAGGGACTGCCTGGTTCTGGTGGAGTAGTATTGTTCCCGGGCCATCCGGGAGGGAGGGGCGCGTGGACGTACGCAAACTCGCGGTGGACGCGAAGCTGGCCTCTCGGCGGCTGGCGGCGGCCACGTCGACGGAGAAGAACCAGGCTCTGCTCTTGATGGCAGACGCGCTGGAGCGCCGTATGGTGGAGGTGCTGCAGGAGAACGTGCAGGACGTGGCAGCGGGTCGAAAGAAGCCATTGTCCGCCGTGCAGATAGACACCCTCCTCCTGGATGAGCATCGGCTGGAAGTTGTGACCCGGGAACTGCGCACACTGGCCTCCATGCCGGACCCGGTGGGCGAAGTCGTCCGGGGCTGGATCACCACGGACGGCCTGCGCATTGAGAAGCGGCGAGTGCCGTTCGGCGTGATCACTGTGGCCTATGAAGCCCGCCCCTCCGTCACCGTGGACGCGGCCGCCCTGTGTGTCAAGACGGGGAACGCGGTGATCCTGTGTGGTGGGGTGGACTCCTTTGCCAGCAACCGCATCCTCACGGAGGTTCTGACCGGCGCTGTGCTGGAAGCGGGGCTGCCGCGCGCCTCGGTCCAGTTTCTGGCCTCCAAGGACCGGGCGGATCTGGCCGAGCTCCTCACGCAGGAGGATGCCGTGGATCTGGTTGTGCCGCGGGGCGGCGAGCTGGCTCGCTTCGTGGTGGAGAACACGCATATCCCGGTCATCACCGCCGCCGGCGGCAACTGCCACGTCTACGTGGACCGCGCGGCAGAGCTCAATCAGGCGCTGGCCATCGCCATCAACTCCAAGGTGGCGCGCCCGGGGGTCCCCAACGCCGCTGAGACGCTGCTGGTTCACGAAGCGGTGGCGGAGGCCTTCCTGCCGCGCATCATCAAGGAGTTGCAGGATCGCAAGGTCAAGGTATACGCCTGTGAGTTGACGCGGACCATTCTGGGAGAACTGGGCCACCAACTGGAGGAAGCCACGGATGGTCATTGGGCCTCGGAATTCCAGGCTATGGAGATGGCCGTGAAAGTCGTGAAGAGCTTGGCGGAGGCGGTGGAGCACATCGGCCGGTACGGCACGGGCCACTCGGAGGCCATCGTTACCCGGGACTTGGAGGCCAGCACGCGTTTCGTGGATGAGGTGGACGCGGCTACCGTCTACGTGAACGCCTCCACGCGCTTCACCGAGGGTGCGGCACTGGGGTTGGGCGGCGAGATCGGCGTGTCCACGCAGAAGCTGCACGCCCGGGGCCCGCTCTCGCTCCGTGAGCTGACCACGGTGAAATACGTGATCACGGGAAGTGGGCACACGCGCTAGAAGCGCGGTCGCCATGGATGCGCTCGACCTCCTGGGGGGCAGGCCACAGATGCGGTTGGGCGTCATGGGCGGGACGTTCGACCCGGTGCATGTGGGGCACATGGTGGCTGCCGAGGAGTCACTGCATCAGTTGGCTCTGGACGAGATCGTCTTCATGCCCACGGGTACGCCGCCGCACAAGCAACGCCGTCTTACCCCACCGGAGCTGCGCTACCTCATGCTGCACGCGGCCACCGCGGGGCATCCGCACTTCTGGGTCTCCCGCTACGAGATGGACAATGTG
>Ga0123329_1004547_pt1 | contig 10794 bp, 9 predicted proteins | sample BioC12SIPDNA_FD_89703 | JGI IMG/M metagenome (GOLD analysis project Ga0123329, IMG submission 89703) | Anaerobic biogas reactor microbial communites from Washington, USA - Biogas_R1_B C12 SIP DNA | ecosystem: Engineered > Bioreactor > Anaerobic > Unclassified | place: Washington, USA | collected... | reverse complement strand
GGCCCGTGACCGGCGCGATGTCGGCCCGGGGCGCCCACGTCTGCCCGTCCGCTGGTCTGTCGTTCGTCATGTGCGGGGCTCCTGGAAGGACCGGACTCGTCGTCTCAGTCTACCCTGGCTGCGACGTGGCCACACCTGCCGTCCCGGCCGAGGTCCGAGCGTCCTCAGCCCGTTGCGTCGAAGGCGCGCCGGCCGTCCACGTAAGTCTGCAGAACGCGGATGTCGCGTATTCGGTCGACGGGCACGCGGGCGGGGTCGGACGAGAGCACCACGAAGTCCGCCGCGTAGCCCGGCTGCAGGCGGCCCTTCTCGGCCTCCTCGAAGCCCGCCCAGGCGCTGCCCGCCGTGTAGCAGGCGACGGCCTGTTCGACCGTCAGGCGTTCGGCGGGGTCCGGATGCTGCGTTGCCGACCAGATGCCGTACAGCGGGCCGATCGGCATGCCGTCCGACCCGAACGCCAGCCGCACCCCCGCGCGCACGAGCGTGCCCAGCGGGTTCATGCGCATCCAGCGGTCGGGTCCGAGGCGCTCTTCGTACATGCCGCCGGCCCGGCCCCATTCGCCGATGAAGTTCGGCTGGACCGAGGCGATGACGCCCAGCGCCGCCAGGGCGTCCACGGCGGCCCTGTCGGGCAGTTCGCAGTGCTCGATCCGGTGCCGGTGGTCCCGGTCCGGCGCGGACTCGATGGCGCGGCGCAGGGCGTCCACCACCACGTCCACCGCGCGGTCGCCGATGGCGTGCACGGCCAGTTGCAGCCCGTGTTGGTGGGCGGCGCGCACGCGTTCGCCCAGCGCCTCGGGCGTGCACACCAGGCCGCCGGCCGTCGAGGGGTCGTCTGCGTACGGCTCGCGCAGGGCGGCAGTTCGCGCGCCCACCGAGCCGTCGGCGAACACCTTGATGCCGCCCATGCAAACGAATCGGCTGCCGAGGCCCGTGGGCAGCCCCAGCTCGCAGGCGGCGGCCAGCCGGGTGTCCGGCAGGCCCACGCGCACCTTCACGCGCAGAGCGCCGGCGGGCGCTTCCCAGAGCGGGCGCAGCTCGGACCACTGGTCGTGCACCGACGTGATGCCCAGCCTCAGCACGGAATCGGAGGCGTAGCCGATGGCCTGGGCAAGCCGCTCGGGGGTCGGCTCGCGGTAGCGCTTCAGACCGTCGGTGGCGCCCTCGCGCAGCCAGCCGTTCGCGGCGTCGAGTCCGGGTGTGTCGGCGGGCACCTGCGCCCGTTCGAGCGCACACGTGTTGGCCACCCAGAGGTGCCCGCAGACGCGCCGCAGCACGACCGGCACGTTCGGCAGCGCGCGGTCCAGGTCGTCGCGGGTCAGGTAGCGCCTCTCGGGCCACTTGCTCTCGTCCCAGCGTCGGCCGAACAGCCACTCGCCGGGCGTCAGCGTCGCGGCGTGCTTCTGCAGCCGCGCCAGGACGTCCTCGGCCGAGCGCGCCTCGCTCAGGTCCAGTTCGTACTTCGCCCGTGCCAGATCGCCGAAGTGCACGTGCGCGTCGATGAAGCCCGGCAGGACGGCGGCGCCGCCCAGGTCCACTGCCTCCGGGCAGCCCAGCGCCCGGGCCTCATCGCCGACGGCCAGTATCCGGCCGTTCTCGACGGCCATGTGGCGCACGTAGGGCCGGTGTGCGTCCATCGTCCAGATGCGTTCGGCGGTGTACAGCCGTGCGGTCATCCCGTTCTCCATCGCCGCACTCCCTTTCCCGACTGAGCGGCCGTCATCGCACCGACCGGCGGGCCAGGATAGCAGGGCCGTTCCGCGAATGCGAGTCCCCGGAGCGCGGGCCGCCTGACACCGGGGCGCTGCCGGCAAGGCAACGGCAATGTCTCACGCAAAGGCGCGAAGCCGCGAAGGACGGCATGCTGAGGCAGATCCAGGCGTTACGTCGCCGAAGCGCCGACTCCGAAGGGCCGCTGTTGCCCGCCCGGAACTCACGCGCGTGGGGCCGCCGGTGCGGAGCAGACCGAAATCCGGGGGGTTGAGCATGGCCTTCCGACTTGCGGCGCGGGCGGGTTCCCGGCATAATGCCGCTGACCGCCTTCTACGGAGAGGTGCACCATGAAGTATGCATTCATGACGTTCTCGACGCCCGAGATGGAGCTGGCGCCCGTGCTGGCCCTGGCGCGCGAGCTGGGCTACGACGGCATCGAGGTGCGCGTGAGCGCCGGCCACAAGCACGGCCTGGAACCCGACGCCACGCCCGAGCAGCGCACGGCCGCCTGCGACGCCGTGCGCGCCACGGGCGTGCCCATCTGCTGCGTGGCCACGTCCTGCCGCTTCGCCGACCCCGCCATCCGCGAGGGACTCGTGCAGCAGGCCCTGCAGTGCATCGACCTGGCCGCCGACGTGGGTGCCGGCTGCATCCGTGTGTTCGGAGGTCAGCTCCCCGAGGGTACCGCGCGCGAGGCGGCCGTCGAACAGGTGGCCGAGGCCCTCGGCCGGCTGGCCGGGCGCGCGCGCGAACGGGGGGTCGCCGTCTGCATGGAGACGCACGACGACTGGTGCGACCCCCACCACGTGGCTGCCGTTATGCAGAAGGTCGACGACCCGGCCATCGCCGTCAACTGGGACATCATGCACCCGGTGCGCCGCGGCGGGGCGACGATGGACGAGGCGTTCGAGATCCTGAAGCCCTGGATCCGCCACGTGCACTTCCACGACGGCAAGCCCGGAGAGGGGCTGTGCCTGATCGGCCAGGGTGACATCGACCACCGGCGCGCGGTCGAGCTGCTGCAGGGCCTGGGCTACGACGGCTACCTGAGCGGGGAGTGGATCAACCGCGGCCCGCACGAGGACTACCTGGCCGCCGAACTGGCCACGATGCGGGGTTACGAGGCGTAGGCGTCCGTTCAACTCGCCGGCGTGTCCTCCAGGGAAGGGGCGGGCGATGGCGTGGAGGCTGGGACTGGTGGCGGCGATTCTGCTCTGTGGCTCGGCTGCGTTCGCCGGCGAGGAGTCCGCGACGCAGCTCCGCATCGTGACCGACCGGCCCGACGGCGTCTACGTGGCGGGCGAGGCGGCGACGTTCGCCTTCGAGTTGACCGACGGCGGGCGGCCGGTGCCGGCGGCTCCTCTGCGGTGCGAGTTGTCGACGGACGGCTTCCGCACCTCGGAGGCCCGGACGGTCGAAGTCGTCGACGGCCGGGCGGAGGTGACGGCCGGGCGCGACGTGCCGTGCGTCCTCTGCGTGCGTGCGACGTGGGAACGCGACGGGGAGCCGGCTGTGCGCGCCACAGGCGGTGCCGCCTTCAGTCCCGAGCGCATCGAACCCTCCATGCCGCCGCCGGACGACTTCGACGCGTTCTGGCGGGCGCAGGTGGCGCGGCTGGCCGACGTGCCGATGAACGCCGTCGTGGAGCCGCTGGAAAGCCCCACGGACCGGGCGGACGTCTGGAACGTGCGCCTCGACTCGGTCGGCGGGCAGCACGTCTACGGCTACCTGGCGCGTCCGAAGGGCGAGGGTCCCTTCCCCGCGCTCGTCTGCTTCCGGTCGGCCGGCGTTGCGCCCATCAGCAAGGAATGGGCGGCCGGGCGCGCGCACTGGCAGGGGCCGATGCTCGTCTTCAGCATCAACGCGCATTCGATCCTCAACGAGCAGCCGCCCGAGTACTACCGCCAGATGGGCGAAGGCCCGTTGCGCGGCTATCCGCACCAGGGCCGCGACAGCCGCGAGACCAGCTACTTCCTGGGCATGTACCTGCGCTGTGTGCGCGCGGTCGAGTTCGTTGCGTCGCACCCGGACTGGGACGGCAAGCATCTGATCGTGTACGGCAGCAGCCAGGGCGGAGGGCAGGCCCTCGTGGCCGGCGGCCTCTGTCCGCAGGTGAGCGCCGTCTGCGCATGCGTCCCCGCCATGTGCGACCACACCGCCCCCGTCTCGCCGCATCATGCGGCGGGCTGGCCGCGGCTCGTGAGCGTGGACCGGGCAAGCGGCGTGGCCGACCCGGCCCAGCTCGAAGCGGCACGCTACTTCGATGCCGTCAACTTCGCCCGCAGGATCACCGCTCCGACTCTCGTCGGTGCTGGACTGCTGGACCTGACCTGCCCGGCTTCGTCGGTCTGCGCCGCCTGCAACGTGATGACGTGCCCGAAGCAGGTCACGCTCGACCCGCTCACGGGGCACGCGGCCGGGCCGGGTTGGCAGAAGGCCTCGCAGGAGTTCATCCCGCGCGAGATGACCCGCTGACAGGGGAGGTCCCCGTGCAGGTCCGTCGCCTGGCGCCTGCGCTCGTCGTCCTGGCGCTGCTGGCCGGCTGCGCGCACTACCCGGTCAACCCGCCGCTCGGAAGCTTCGAACCTGAGGCGGGCTATCGCTTCTGCAACTGCGCCTCGCCCGGCAACTCCGACGGTCTGTTCGTGATCCTGACGTTCTCCGGGGGCGGCACGCGAGCCGCCGCTCTGGCCTACGGCGTTATGAAGCAGCTTCGGGGCACGCAGGTGCGTGTCGACGGCGAGCCCCGGCGGCTGTTGGACGAAGTCGACGTGATCTCATCTGTGTCCGGCGGCAGCTTCGTGGCGGCATACTACGCCTTGAACGGGGAGGGGCTGTTCGAAACGTTCGAGGAGAAGTTCCTCCGGCACGACTTCCAGGCGGCGCTCATGCTGCGCATGCTGGCGCCCTGGACGTGGTGGCGCCGCGGTTCGCTCTGGTTCAGCCGCACGGACATGGCGGCCGAGTGCTACGACCGGCACGTGTTCGACGGCGCGGTGTTCGGCGATCTGGTGGCGGCGGGCCGGCGCCCGTTCGTGATCCTCAACGCTACGGACATGACGTTCGGGCTGCCGTTCGAGTTCACACAGGACCGGTTCGACCTGCTCTACTCGGACCTCTCGCAGGTGCCCATCGCGCGCGCGGTCGCCGCGTCGTCGGCCGTTCCGCTGCTGTTCAGCCCCATCACGCTGCGGAATCACAAGCGGGGCGCCGACTTCGTGGAGCCTGCGTGGGTGGCGGCGAGCCTGAGGGACCGGGATGCCGCCTCCCGGCGTTACCGGATGGCCGCCCAGGCTCGCTCGTTTGCGGACCTGGCGCGGCGCCCGAACGTCCACCTGCTCGACGGCGGCGTGTCGGACAATCTGGGAGTGCGGGCCGTGCTGCATGCCCTGACCACCACCGACGGCGACCGGGGCGTCCGCCGGATGTTGGACGCCGGCGAGATCAAACGCGTCGTGGTCATCATCGTGAACGCGCGATACGAGCCCGGCATCGAGTGGGACAAGCGGGCGGACACGCCGGACGAGGTCCAGGTGGGGCGGGCGGCGATCCTGGGCATGATGAACAACTACACGTTCGAATCGGCGGCGCTGCTGCGCGAACGGTGCGAGGACCTGGCCCGGGAGATCGAGGGGCGGCCCGACGCCGTCCGGTTCCACGTCATCGAAGTCGGTTTCGACCGGATGCAGGACGAGGAGGAGCGCCGTTGCCTGCAGCAACTGCCGGCTTCGCTCGCGCTCCCGGACGAGATGGTGGACCGCCTGATCCGGGCTGGGGCGCAGATCCTGGCCGATTCGGAAGCGTTTCGCGAACTGCTCGCCGAGCTGGACGCCGAGTCGTGACGCGGCCGCCGGCTCAGCCGAGCGTCAGCAGGATGATGCCGCCGACGGTGAGCAGCATGCCCAGGCCGGTGCGGGCCGAGAGCGGCTCGCCGCCGAATGCGACGGCCATCATCGCGCCGAACAGGGGCGAGGTGAAGGCGATGGGCATGACCTTGCCGAGCGGCGCGCCCTTAACGGCGGCGTAGAAGCAGAGCATGCCGATCGAGCCGGCCAGCAGGCCGCCTCCCACGATCATGTACAGCAGCGGCCGCGTGCCGGCCTCCGGGATGCTCTTCCACTGCGGGAAGCTCACGATCGCCAGGATGACCAGGGCGGAGACCGTGCGGATCGTGATGCCGACCTGGGGGGACAGGTTGCCCTCGTGCAGGCCCTTCTTCTCGAAGTAGCTGCCGATGCCCCAGGCCATGGCCGTCATCAATGCGAACAACTGAGGCTTCATAAAGTCTCCCTCCGGTGTCTGTGGGGGTTGTGCAACGGGTCAGGAGGCCCAGCGCACGCGCTTGCCGGCGCGTTCCCGGCGGCCCGTCATGCCCGCCACGGTGATTTCGATCACTGCGCAAGCGCGCACCCGGTCCGGCGCCAGATCGTCGGCGCCGGGCTTGAACGCGCGGTTGAACGCGTTGAGCGCGTCGGCGCGTTCGTGCAGGTCCTCAACGATGCGCGCCGTGCCGGTGCACAGGACGCTGTCGCAGTCCAGATGGCACCGGGAGCCTCCGTGATCGCGGACCGTGCTCTCCTGCCGCGCGACAACGAAGCAGACGCGGGGGTCGGCCCGGATGCAGTCGAGCTTGCGGCCCTCCAGGGCGCAGTGGATCAGTATCCGGCCGTCCACGTAGGCGTAGTTGAGGGGGACGACGTACGGGCCTGCGTCCGAGCTGAGGCCCAGACAGCCCCAGCTCTCCCGTCGGAGGATGCCCTCCATCTCGGTGCGGCCATCGGTGCATTCGTTTGTGCCCATGGGGATTCCCGACCTGAGAGTAGGATCACGATCGTAGCCTCGACCCGGCGCGGAGTCAAACGCGGGCAGGATCCGGCGCCGGAGCTTGCGCGTCCCCGTGCCCGGCGGTATGGTGCCGGCGTCTGAACGGAGGAGCGAACGATGGCTTCGGACACCGAGCAGGTCTACGCGCAGCGGCTGCAGCGCTACGTCACCGCCATGCGGAACGGGCGGCCGGACTGCGTGCCGATCCGCCCCTTTGCGGCCGAGTTCACGGCGGCCTACGCGGGCTACACCTGCCAGGAGGTGACGCACGACTACGAGAAAGCGTTTGCCGCCGTGCGCCGGTGCGCGGCCGACTTCGACTGGGACGCCGTCGTCGGCAACATGGTCTACGTATGGACGGGGCTGACCCAGGCGATCGGGCTCAAGTACTACGGCGTGCCCGGCGTGGATATCCCGCCCGACACCGGCTTTCAGTACCGGGAGCCGTCCGAGGACGACGCCTTCATGCGGCCGGAGGATTACGATCACCTGATCGAGGACCCGACCGGCTTCCTGCTCAACGTCTGGCTGCCGCGCGTTGCCGGCGACGTGGTCGCACCGGGCCGGCCGGCCACAGCGCGCAGCCACCTGTCGTTTCTCAAAGGCGGCATGGCCATGCTGTCCTACTTCGGCGCCTTCCCCGGCCAGGCCGAGCGGCTGCGGCGGGAGAGCGGCACCGTCTCGGCGATCTCGGGGCTTCTGAAGGCGCCGTTCGACATCCTGGCCGACAAGCTGCGCGGCTACGTGGGCCTGTGCATGGACGTTCTGGAGCGGCCCGAGACGGTGCTGGAGGCCTGCCGGGCGCTCATGCCGCACCTGCTGCACATGGCGCTTTCGGGCGCCGATCCGGACCGCACAGTGCCCATCGCCATCTGGATGCACCGCGGCGGCGTGCCGTTCTTCTCGCCGGAGACGTTCCGCACGATCTACTGGGCAACCCTGAAGCCCATCGTCGAGGCCATCTGGGCGCAGGGCCGGCAGGTGCTGTTCTACGCCGAGGGCGACTGGAACGCGCACCTGGACTCGTTCGCCGAACTGCCCGACCGCAGCATCATCTACCACGTCGACCGGGGCGACATCTTCGAGGTCCATCGCGTGCTGGGCCGCAAGTTCTGCCTCAGCGGCGGCATCCCGAACTACCTGCTCGCCGTGGGCACCCCGGAGCAGGTCCGAGAGCGCTGCCGTGAGGTCATCGAGGGCGTGGCGGCCGACGGCGGCTACATCATGGACGCCAGCGCCATCATTCAGAATGCCGCGCGCGTGGAGAACGTGCGCGCCATGACGGAGTTCACCCGGCAGCACGGCATCTACGGGACTCCCGGCCCCCTGCCGCCGGCGCCGGGGCCGAGCGACGGTCCCGGGCCGTTGCCGGGCGCCCGCCCGACCCGGACGCCGCCCGGCGTCTGCATCCCGTGGGAGGAGAAGCGGTCCGAACTGCCGCCCGAGGTCTCGAACCCCGATCTGGTCCGGCGCGTCTGGGAGGACGTGGACGCACTGGCGTATTCGTACATCTGGCACCTGTTGCTTTCGTTCTGAGGGCACGGACGGAGGGAGAATCGATGACGTCGCGAACGGTGACTGTTGGCGCGCACCCGTGGGTCTATGCCGCCCGGAGGCAGCCGCGGACCATATCGCCCATACTGGACGAGATCTTCGCGGACATGAGTGCGGCCGGTTTCGAGGGCATCGAGCTGATGCCGGATGCCCTGGCGGACGATGCCGCCGCGGAACGCGTGCGCGCGTTGTCCGAGCGGCATTCGCTCGCCGTCATCGGGACGTCCTGGGGCGGCGCCCTGTGGGACCGCGCGCAGCACGAGGAGATACTGGCCGCAGCCCGGGCGCTGCTGCCGCGCTTGCAGGCCGTCGGCGGGCGCACCCTGGGCACGTCGGTCGGCCGCACGCGGGAGCCGAAGAGCGAGGAACAACTCGACGCGCAGGCCGAGCTGCTCAGGCAACTCATCCCGCTCTGCGAGGCGCACGGGGTGGTGCTGAACCTGCACAACCACACCTACGAGGTCGAGAACGGCGAGCACGACCTGGGCGGAACCATCGCGCGCGTGCCCGAGGTGAAGCTGGGCCCCGACCTCAACTGGCTGCTGCGCGCGGGTGTCGACCCCGTCGAGTTCATCCGGCGGCATGCGGGCCGCATCGTGTTCGTGCACGTGCGCGACCAGCAGGCCGACGGCCGCTGGCCCGAGGCGATGGGGGAGGGCGCCACCGATCACACGCGCATCGCCGAGGCGCTGCGCGCGGCCGGCTTCGAGGGCGACGTCGTCGTCGAACTGGCCCACGAGGCGGATTTCGAGCCGACGCGCCCGCTGCGGGAGTCGCTGCGGATGAGCCGCGACTACGTGCGGCAGGCGATGGGCTACTGAGGCGGCCGGCGCGTGGACAACCGCCGGGGGCGCCGCTATGATGGCCGGCAGCGCGATTGAGAAGGGTCAGCCATGTTCGAGACATCGCCCGCGAAGCCCGAGCCGGGCGTCTTCGTGATCCTCGGGGGCAGCGGCGACCTGACGCGCCGCAAGCTCGTGCCCGCCCTCTACAACCTCGCGCGCGAGGGGCTGCTTCCGGAGCGCTCGGCGGTTGTCGGGTACGGCCGCTCGGCGATGACCGACCAGCAGTTCCGCAGCCGGCTGCGGGAGGGGGTCGAGCGATTCTCCCGCACCCGGCCCGTGGACGCCGGCGTCTGGGAGGCGCTGGGCGCACGGACGTTCTACGTGCAGGGCGACTACGGCGACGCCGCCGACCACGCGCGGCTGCGCGCGACGCTGGCGGGCGTCGACGAGCGGTGCGGCACGCGCGGGAACCGCATCTTCTACCTCTCGGTGCCCCCGCACGTCGTCGTGCCGGCGCTGGAGGCGCTCTCGGCCTCCGGCAACCTGGAGCGCCGCCGTCCGTGCGAGCAGGACGACGCCTGCTACCTGCGCGTTGTCTTCGAGAAGCCGTTCGGGCGCGACCTGGAGTCGGCCCGGGCGCTCAACGCCCACATCGACCGTCTCCTGGACGAGTCCCAGACCTTCCGGATGGACCACTACCTGGGCAAGGAGACCGTCCAGAGCATCAGCGTCCTGCGCTTCGCCAACAGCGTCTTCGAGCACGTGTGGAACGCGCAGACCGTGCGCGCCATCCGGGTGACGGTCGCCGAGGCCCTGGGCATGGAGGGGCGGGGGGGATCGTTCGATTCGGTCGGCCTCCTGCGCGACATCCTCCAGAACCACGTGCTGCAGCTCCTGACGCTGGTGACCATGGAGCCGCCGGCCGCGCTGACGGCCGAGGCTGTGCGGGACGAGAAGGCGAAGGTCCTGCGCTGCCTGCGGCGCCTGGAAGGCCCCGAGGTCAGAAGGTCGGCGGTCCGCGGCCAGTACGGCGGCGGGACCGTGGACGGCCGCCCCGTTCCCGCCTATCGCGAGGAGGAGGGGGTTGCCGAGGATTCAACGACCGAGACGTTCGTGGGCATCCGCACTCACGTGGACAACTGGCGCTGGGCGGGCGTGCCGATCTACCTCTGCGCGGGCAAGCGTCTGGCCGAGAGCCTGGCCGAGGTGGCCGTCGAGTTCAAGGAAGTCCCTCCCATCCTCTTCCGGGCCGTCGAGGGCGTCGAGCTGCAGCCGAATCGCCTCACCTTGCGCGTGCAGCCCGACGAGGGCGTCTCCCTGCGTTTTGCCACGAAAGTGCCCGGGCTCACACCCGCCCTGCGGAACGTCAAAATGGATTTTCCGTACGGAAGCGCGTCTCCCGCCGGCTCTCCGGAGGCTTACGAGCGCCTGCTTCTGGACGTGATGGCGGGCAATTCGGCCCTGTTCGCCCGGCGCGACGAGGTGGAGCTGGCATGGCAGTTCGCCGGCGGCATCCTGGACGCCTGGGAGGCGGAGGCCCCGGCGTTCCCCAACTACGCCCCCGGCACGTGGGGGCCGGTTACGCCGGGGGTGTTCTTTCGCGAGGATACGGACTACTCCAGAGCCCCCGGGGCTCGCGGCGTTTGAGAGAGGAGCGGCATGAGTTACCGTTGCGTTCGGTGTGCGGCACTGGCGGTGCTGGCGGCGTGTGCGATGGGAGCGGCCCAGCCGCAGGCGGAGCCGACGACGATCCTGGGCACGAGCAGCATGTGGCGCTTCCACTACGCGCTTATGCCGGCCGTCGTGCGGACCGAGGCGGGGCTCCAAACGGTGGACCGGGGCACGCAGGAGGGCACGTGGCTGGAGTTCCCGACGCCCCTGCCGCCTGAGGGCTGGCAGCGGCCCGAGTTCGACGATT
>Ga0123329_1004536_pt1 | contig 10815 bp, 13 predicted proteins | sample BioC12SIPDNA_FD_89703 | JGI IMG/M metagenome (GOLD analysis project Ga0123329, IMG submission 89703) | Anaerobic biogas reactor microbial communites from Washington, USA - Biogas_R1_B C12 SIP DNA | ecosystem: Engineered > Bioreactor > Anaerobic > Unclassified | place: Washington, USA | collected... | reverse complement strand
GGCCAAGAATACGCCATTGGCAACCGAGTCTCCCTGGCTGGTCAGCGACGAGGATTTTGCCAAGATCGTGGCGATTGTCCGCCTCATGTGCCCCTATACAGGCTCGATCCTCACCGCTCGCGAACCGGCGGAACTCCGCCGCAAGACGATTGGCGGCGGCGGAGTCTCGCAAATGGACGCCGGGTCGCGAATTGCCGTGGGTGGATACAGCCGAATGCACGAGGCCCATCAACCGGATCGGCAACAATTTCTCTTATCCGACACGCGCACGCTGGACGAGTTCATCCATGATCTGTGCCGGGACGGGTACTTGCCGTCGTTTTGTACGGCGGGCTATCGGGAGGGAAGAACCGGGGCCGTTTTCATGCCATTGGCGAAACATGCGACGGTGAAGAACTTCTGCATTGCAAACGGCATCCTTTCGTTCGAAGAGTACCTGCAAGACTATGCTTCGCCCCAGGTCCGGGAAATCGGCCAGCAGATCGTGATTCCCAAGTACTTGAAATGGCTGGAAGAGAACGTCCCCGCGTTGTCCGAAAAGGTGCATCTGAACCTCTGCCGCGTGCGGGAAGAGAAGCAGCGGGACTTGCACTTTTGACGAGTTTCCTGGAAAGACCAGTCGCCGGGCATGAGTGAACGAATGCGAGAGTCTGGCGATCAACCACGATTCCATGGCACACCCATGAAAGTCGCCGTACCAGATTGGCAAGGCCGGGTTTCACCGGTGTTCGACGTCGCCGAGCAGGTCCTCCTGGTCGACCTGGACAACGAGGGCGGCAACCGGCAAGTGGAAAGCCTCGGGAGCACGGCGCCGCACCAGCGGGCGCAGCGACTGGCCGAACTGGGAGTCAAGGTGCTCGTTTGCGGCGCGATTTCGTGGCCCCTCGAGGCCCTCCTGGCCAGTGGCGGGATCCAAGTGATCCCGCTGGTATGCGGAGAGGTGGAGGAGGTCGTTCAGGCGTTCCGCGACGGAACGTTGGAGGACGAACGATTTGCCATGCCCGGCTGTTGTCGAAAAAGGCGGCAGGTTCGCCGCCGCCATCGACGCGGCGGGCCAACCCATGAGGACATCGAATGAAAGTAGCCATTACCGCGCAAGGCTCCAACCTGGACAGCCCGGTCGATCCGCGATTCGGCCGCGCCCGATATTTTCTGCTCTGCGACACCGAAACCGGCCAATTCAGCGCACACGACAACGTGCAGAACCTGAATGCCCCCCAGGGGGCCGGCATCCAGGCCGCCCAGGCGATCGTCAAGATCGGGGCCGAAGCCGTGCTGACGGGCAACGTCGGCCCGAAGGCTTTTGCCACGTTGCAGGCCGGAAACGTCGCCGTCCATGTGGGCGCTGCGGGCACGGTCCGCCAGGCCCTGGAGGAGTTCCGCGCCGGCCGCGTGCCGCCCGTCACCAAGGCAAACGTTGAGGGGCATTGGAGTTGACGGCAGGCAGAAGTTCTCAGGGCGAGCGCTGAGAGCGGATCGAACCGAGCCCGTTTGGCTTTTCGCGCAAACCAAAGTCACCTTTTGTTTTTCAAGGAGTAATGATCATGCCAGGTGGAGACAGGACGGGACCGATGGGAATGGGACCGATGACTGGCCGCGGGGCCGGCTATTGCGCCGGCTTCGCCGCTCCCGGTTTTGCCAGCGGCGGCCGCGGCGGCTTTTTCGGACGCGGACGAGGAGGCGGCCGGGGCTGGCGGAACATGTTCTACGCTACGGGACTGCCCGGCTGGGCACGGATTGGGCTGGGCGTGGGCGCGGCCGACGCCGCCCCGGTCGGGGCCGCCCCGGTCGGCGCGCCCGTTGCCGCCACGGGCCAGGAGCAACTCGACGCGCTCAAGCAACAGGCCCAGAATCTAGCCAACATGCTGGACGACATCCGCCAGCGGATCAGCCAGCTGGAAAGCGGGGCAAGCGAATGAAGATCGCCATCGCCAGCGGCAAAGGCGGCACGGGAAAGACGACGCTGGCAACCAGTCTCGCCCGCGTGGCCGCGTCGGATGGCCGCGCGGTGGCCTACCTGGATTGCGACGTCGAGGAACCGAATGGGCACCTGTTCCTCAAGCCCGAGATTCTTCGAGAAGAGCCGATCCACAAGTTGATCCCCGTGGTCAATCCGGCCCGCTGCACGCATTGCGGCCTGTGCAGCCAGGCCTGCCGTTTCGGGGCGATTGCCTGCGTCGGAGAGCAGACGTTGATTTTTTCAGAGCTCTGCCACTCCTGTGGAGGCTGCCTGCTGGTTTGCCCCGAGGAGGCGATCCGCGAGGTGGCCAAGCCGATCGGCAGGCTGCGGATCGGCACGGCCGGACCGCTGCAATTCGTGGAAGGCGTGCTCAACGTCGGCGAAGCCATGAGCCCGCCGGCGATTCATGCGGTCAAGACCGCCGCGCCAGCCGCCGAGTTGACGATTCTCGATTGCCCGCCGGGCACGTCCTGCCCGGTGATCGAAGGGGTCCGCGGCTGCGACCTGCTGCTGCTCGTAACCGAGCCGACGCCTTTCGGACTGCACGACTTGAAATTGGCCGTGGAAATGGCCCGGGCGTTGCGATTGAAGTTCGGCGTCGTCGTCAACCGAGCCGATTCCGGCGATCGCCAGGTCTGGGATTTCTGCCGGCGGCAGCGGATTACGATCCTCGCCGAGATTCCCGATGATCGAGCCGTGGCGGAGGCATATTCGCGCGGAGAGTTGGCCGCGGAGGCCGTTCCGCATGTTGCCGAACGGATTGGCGGGCTGCTGGAGGCGATTCGACCGGGAGCGCACGTATGAAGGAACTTGTAGTCATCAGCGGCAAAGGCGGCACCGGCAAGACGTCGGTCTTGGCGTCGTTCGCCTCGCTGGCAAAGAAGGCCGTGATCGCTGACTGCGACGTGGACGCCGCCGATTTGCACCTGGTCCTCGAGCCGCGCGTCGCGCGGCGCGAGAGTTTCACCGCCGGCAGCAAGGCACGGATCAAGCCGGGCCATTGCACGGCCTGCGGCAAGTGCGAGGAACTCTGCCGGTTCGACGCGATCTACTTCGACGGGCCGGGCAACGGCAGGGTGCCCAAGACCTTCCGGGTGGACGCGATCGCCTGCGAGGGCTGCGGCGTCTGCTTCGATTTCTGCGCGGAGAACGCGATCGAGTTCGAGCCGGCCGTCTGCGGCGAGTGGTTTGTCTCCGAGACCCGCTGCGGACCGATGGTCCATGCGCAGTTGGGCGTGGCGGCGGAGAACTCCGGCAAGCTGGTCACGCAACTCCGCCGCGCTGCCGGGCAGGTGGCTGCCCGGCAGCAGCGCGACCTGGTCCTCTGCGACGGTTCGCCGGGGATCGGTTGCCCGGTGATCGCTTCGCTGACCGGCGCCAGCCTGGCGCTGTTCGTGGTCGAGCCGACCGCCTCGGGCGAGCACGACTTCCTCCGCGTGGCCCAACTCGCGATCCAGTTGGGGGTTCCCGGTGTTTTGGCGGTCAACAAGGCGGACTTGAACGAAGAGGTGGCGCGAGACATCGAGCGGCTTGCTCGGCAAAGAGGAATCGACCCGGTTGGCCGGATTCCCTACGACCCGGCGGTGACCCAGGCACAGATTGCCCGCAAGACCGTGGTCGAGGCGTCGGATGGGCCGGCAGCCCGGGCGATCCGCGACCTCTGGACCAAGACGTGCACCGATCTCGACCGCAGCGCGCCGGCGACCGCCGACGGCCTCGTGCAATTGGCCGGCCAGCAGCAAACACAGCAAGAGCAGACGCGATGAGCAGCAAACATGCGGTTTCCGCTGAGGCGTTGGAACGCTTCAATAACCCGCGCAATTTCGGCCCGCTCGATGAGTGGGACGGCCATGCGCGGATCACCGGGCCCTGCGGCGACACGATGGAAGTCTGGCTCAAAATCGAGAATGCCCGGATCGCTCGGGCTGGCTTCGTCACGGACGGTTGCGGGACGTCGCGCGCCGCCGGCAGCATGGCCACGGAACTGGTTACCGGCAAACTGGTCAAGGACGTTCTGCGGATCAAGCAGAAGGACATCTTGCACGGTTTGGGTGGTTTGCCCAAGGACGCGGAGCATTGCGCGCTGTTGGCGGCGAACACGCTTGGCGCGGCGATTGGCGACTGCCAGCAGCGCAAGCAGACCGCCCGGCAATGCAGCGATTGTTCCACGGCCGAATGCCCCTCGAAACAACGCCGGGCCGATGAGTCGGAAGAGGAATTCCGCGATCGCCAGGCCCTCGGCAAGCGGATGTGCCAGATCGGTTACAAGCTCCTGGTGATGTCCGGCAAGGGGGGCGTTGGCAAGAGTACCGTCTCGGCCAACCTGGCGATCGCCCTGGCGCTGGCCGGAAAACGCGTCGGTCTGCTCGACGTCGATATTCACGGACCAAGCATTCCCAAGCTGCTCGGCCTCGACGATAGCCAGGTCGTCACGCACGAGGGCGAGCTGGTGCCGCTGGAGATTGGCGAGAACCTCAAAGTCATGTCGATCGCCTTCTTCTTGCCCAGCCGCCGCGACGCGGTCATCTGGCGCGGGCCGAGGAAATACGGCGCGATTCGCCAATTTCTCAAGGACGTCGCCTGGGGACCACTCGACTACCTGGTGATCGATGCCCCGCCGGGCACCGGCGATGAACCGCTCTCGGTCGCGCAACTGGTCGGCCAACCGGCCGGCGCGATCCTGGTGACCACGCCCCAAGACCTGGCGATCGCCGACGTCCGCCGATCCGTTTCGTTCTGCGAAAAGGTTTCGTTGCCTGTCGTCGGCATTGTCGAAAACATGAGCGGGCTGGTCTGCCCCCACTGCGGCGGAAAGATCGACTTGTTCAAGACCGGCGGCGGCGAGGCGCTGGCCCGCGAGATGAACGTTCCACTGTTGGGACAGATTCCCATCGACCCGGAGATCGTCACGTGCGGCGATGGCGGCATTCCGTACATCCACCGCTTTGCCGGCAGCCCCGCCGCCCAGGCGTTCAACGGGGCAGTCGAACGGGTGCTTTCCAGATCGCAAGCGGCTTCAACAACTTTCCACTTATCTTCACCGACAGGAGACAACGCGTGAAAATCGCCATCCCACTCGCCAATGGCCGGCTGGCCATGCACTTCGGCCACTGCGAACATTTCGCCCTGGTCGACGTGGACGAGGCAACCAGGCAGCATCGCGGCACGGCGATTCTGGAGTCGCCGCCTCACGAACCCGGCTTGCTCCCGCGCTGGCTGCACGAGCAGGGGGCCGAAGTGATTCTCGCCGGCGGGATGGGGCAGCGGGCCCAACAGCTCTTCGCCGAAAAAGGGATCCGCGTGGTCTACGGCGTGCCATCCGACACTCCCGAGAGCGTTGCCAAAGCCTTCCTTGATGGCACCCTCACAGCAGGCGAAAACCTCTGCGATCACTGAGCCTCCGTATGAATCACGTCGATCAAAGGCTGCCCCTGTCTTTGCTCCGCGAGCAGAGCCACCCCGAATGCTTCGCGTGCGGCCCCGCCAACGGGCGCGGCCTGGGGCTTCAATTCCACATTGCGGAGGATGGGGCCGTGGAAGCCCCCTTTGCCTGCCAACCGGTCTTTGCCGGCTACCCGGGGATGCTGCACGGCGGGATCATTTGCACGCTGCTCGACGGGGCAATGACCAATTGCCTGTTCGCCCATGGGCTGGCGGCGGTGACCGTCGACTTGAATGTTCGTTTCCACCATCCGGTGACGGTGAGCCTTCCTGCCGTGGTACGGGCCTGGCTTAAAACGGAGGGCTCACCGGTTCACCGGCTGGCGGCCGAAGTCGTCCAGCAGGGGCGCGTGGCGGCCACGGCCGCGGCTCGGTTCGTCGACAAGCAAGCCATGTCCTGGTTCGGAGAAAACGTCTGATGACCGAGAAGGTGCGGATCACCGTCCTCGTGGAGAACACGGCCGAGAGCCCCGGGCTGCTGGCCGAGCACGGCCTGGCATTCTGGATCGAGGTTGGCTCGCAATGCGTTCTGTTCGATACCGGCCAAGGCAGCGCGCTGGCCCATAACGCCTACCGATTGCGAATTTCCGCAAATCGGGCCGACGCCCTTGTGCTCAGCCACGGCCATTACGACCACACGGGCGGGCTGGCCGATGTCCTCCGCGGCAACCATCCGGCGGCCATTTACGCCCATCCCGATGCATTCCAACCCAAGTTCGCGCAGAGCAAGGACGGCAGCTCCCGCGAGATCGGTATCCCCTATGCTTCGGCGCAGGCGATCCAGCGGCACCGCGACCGGTTGGTCCTCGCCGCGACGCCAACCCGCGTAGCCGACGGCCTGATCGCCACCGGCGCTGTGCCGCGGGTCACCGAATTCGAGGACACGGGCGGGCGATTTTTCCTCGACGCCCGGTGCCAGACTGCCGATCCGCTGAGCGACGACCAGGCGATCTTCTTCGAATCCACGCGGGGGCTCGTGGTCCTCTTGGGGTGCGCCCACGCGGGCGTCATCAACACCCTTCGCTACGTCCGCCAATTGACCGCCGGGCGGCCGATCCACGCCGTGCTCGGCGGCATGCACCTGCTCAACGCGCCGGCGGAACGCCTGGATCGGACGATCGGCGAGTTGCGCGAGATGAAAATCGACCGCTTGGGCCCCGCGCACTGCACGGGCCGCGCGGCGACCGCCGCTTTGTGGAACGCGCTGCCCGACCGATGCGTCCCCTGCCACGTGGGAACCCAATTCGAGTTTGACCTTTTTAGCCTTTCTGCAATCGGAGTCTCCTGATGATGCGAAAAAGCTTCGTTGTGCTCGGCCTGCTGGCAATCTTGTCGCTCTTCGGAAGCAATGCGGCGCAAGCCTGCGGCGGCTGGTGCGCTCCGGCCCCTTGCTACTATGTTGCCAGTCCTTGTTGCTGCTACGTGCCGGCCTGTTGTCAGGTCTACTGCTGTGGTCCCTGCTGCGATTGGCCGTGCTGCTGCTATAGCTGCACCGAATCCTGCTGCTACAGCGTTGTCCCTGGCCAAGCCGTTTCCGCTTGTTCTTCGTGCGCCCCTGCCACTGCTTCGCCAAGGGGCGGCAACCTGAAACCGATTCCCGACCACAACACCACGCTGCCGAACAAGTGAAAACCTTCTTGGACTGTATTCCCTGTCTAATTCGCCAGTCCCTCGCGGCGGTCCGCCTTGCGACACCCGACGAGCGGGTGCACGAACAGATCCTTCGCGAAGCGCTCCAAGCGGCCAGCCAGATGGACCTCAGTTGGCCGCCGCCCGCGATGGCGCAGATCGTTCACCGGCGGATTCAGCAGATCTGCCGCAACGGGGACCCCTACCGGGCAAGCAAGGACCACTTCAACCGGTTGGCCCTGGGCCTTCTGCCGGCGTTCCGCCGGCAGCTGCGGGAGGCGGCGGACCCCTGGAACGTGGCCGTCCGCCTGGCTGCCGCCGGGAACGTGATGGACCTGGGCGTCAAGAGCGGCCTCGACGAGGGCGAAATCCGCATCGCGCTGGAGCACTGCTTGACGGAACCTCTCGAGGGAGACTCCGCGGAATTTGCCGAGGCCGTCGCAGCGGCCGAACGCATTCTCTACTTGACCGACAACGCCGGCGAGATCGTCTTCGACCGGCTGCTGATCGAGCAAATGCCGCGCACAAAGGTCACCGTCGCCGTGCGGGGATCGCCAGTCATCAACGACGCGACCCGGCGCGACGCCGAGACGGCGGGACTCACGGAACTGGTCCCCGTGATCGACAACGGTTCGGACGCGCCGGGGACAATCCTGGCCGACTGTAGCGAGCCGTTCCAGCGGCATTTCGCCGCGGCCGATCTGGTTGTTGCCAAGGGGCAGGGCAATTACGAGACCTTGTGGGGAGTGTCCCAGCGGATCTACTTCCTGCTCCGCGTCAAATGCCCGGTCATCGCGCGGGACATCGGCTGCCCCGTCGGCCGGATGGTCCTGCGGCGGTCGGACAGCGGGCCGGCAGCCGACTTCGAGGGGATGGGCTGATGGCAGATGCTTCGTCATCGAATGCTCAGGGCAAGACAGACAACGCCCAACCGATGGACGGTGCCGCGCCGGCGGGCGGAGGCCGGAACGGCCCGGCCGCCCCCCCGCGCAGCGCCGGCGGCATCGTCGGGCTCGTCGCGGCGGAACTCAAGGCGCATGCCCCGTTTACGATGCTCGGCACCGCGACGGGCGTAGCCATCATGGCGGCGTTTGCCGTCATGGAGGTTCCGCGATCAATCTCCGCGGTCCTGTTCTGGAGCTTGCACCCCCTGCATGTGCTGCTCAGCGCCCTGGTGACGACCGCCATGTTCACGCTCCACAGCCGGCGGACCTTGCTGGGAACCGTCCTCGTCGGCGGTCTCGGTTCCCTGGGCATTGCCACGTTGAGCGACTGCCTGATTCCCTACGCGGGCGAGAGCCTGCTCGGTCTGCCCCATCGCGGACTCCATCTGGGCTTCATCGAGAAGTGGTACCTGGTCAATCCGCTGGCGGCCGCAGGAATTCTGCTTGGTTATCTGTGGCCCCGCACTCGGATGGCCCATGCGGGGCACGTCTTGTTGAGCACGTGGACCTCGCTGTTCCACATGACGATGGCGATGGGGGGCGAATTCAGCATTTTCGGCTACGCCGCCTCGGCCCTGTTCTTGTTCCTCGCCGTGTGGATTCCCTGCTGCACGAGCGATATCGTCTTCCCCTTGCTGTTTGTCAAGAAGTAGTCCGATGCCCAGCGCCGATTCCACCGAAGCCGCTCGGCCGCCCTCGCCCGCCGGTCCGCCCTCCGCGAGTCGCCACGGCAATTTGGTCTTGGCATCGGCGATTCTGGCAACGGTCGCTGCCTTAATTGCGGCGGCGTATGGCGTCGCTAAGGACATCTTCGTTCTGCGCGCTCTGGCATGGAATACTGTTTTGGCGGCCCAGGCCGCCTGGCTTTGCGTGAACGTGCATCGACTTCACGGAAGGGCCGCTGCGGCTGAGCAGAACCGCGAGATCGATCCGCCGGCCGATACGGTGAAGAGCCGATTCCTGCGTTGGGAGGGCGGGGGCGGCGAAGCCGCGGAGGCGGAGGTCGCGATTGGGTCGTGGGATCTCGAGCACGCGCAGAAGCTTCATTTCATGTTTCTGGCGGTGGTTCCGACCTCCGCGATCTTGCTTCTGGCAACTCGCGCGCTCTGGATTTCGCGGACACAAGCGGCGGTCGCCCTTCCCGCGGGGACGGCCACCGCCCTGGCGCTTGTCTGCCTGGCAGGATCGTGTCTGTGGTTGATTCTTACCCGGACTTACAACGGGATTTCCAAAGAAGAGCTGCCAGAGACCGGGCGCTTGGCCTTGGCTTTCCGCGAGCTGCAATGGGCAAGCATTCTCACCGTATCTGTCCATTTTCGAGGAAGGATGGACGGATTTCAGGCGAGCTTGCTGAAGACAGGAGCCGAATTGGGCTCGAATCGCCGGGGCATCATGGAGGTACGGCGGAGTGGGCGGCGGTGGCTGTTTGAAGCTTGGAAAGTTCTTCTTGGAAAATCGATCGACCAGTTTCGAGCCAATGCCTGATTTCCGACAGCACATTGGCGAGCGTAAAGGGTTGGAGCCGTTTCGAGAGGCTGGCCAGAACGCTCATGATAACGCCTCGCCGCTTCGCCCCCTGTTCGGTCTTACTGGTGCGAGCGGCCTTCCGGGCCATTGCTTCTGAGCGGGCCTGACGTTCGCTGCGATTGTTGGTTGCCTCTACCTCAGGGTGCAAAACGAACACGAACAGGTTTTCCGTGTGATCCACCAGTTCGTTCTGCAGAAGCACGAATTTCACGTCGTCGGCCGGTGCATCGGAGTCCAGTATTTCGCCGTAGCGGCGACAAATCATGCGAATACGCGTTTGCAGCTTGTCCACCTTGCTCTGTCGGCCCGCCGACAAGCGACGATCGCGGCTGAAACGTACGGCGTCGTAGTAAACGGCAAACAGCGACTTCAAGAACCGCTTGTACTGGCGGTTGTCCGGATTGCGCAGCGACAACGCGATTGCTTTGCGGAGAAAATGAGCCCAACAGAGCTGATGTTCGGTGAACTGCGATTGGTAGGCGCTGTAATCGTCCGTCACGCCGATCCCCTCAAACCGCTCCCCCAGGACGTCCGTGAGCACCACTTTGCCGCGGCCGACACCGCACTTGAACAGGACGGTGGAAAGGGTGCTGAAGATCCAGGTGTAACAAGACCGTTTACCGACTTTCCAGCCGGTCTCGTCGATGTACAACACGGCGGCCGCCGCGACCAGTTCTGCGATCGCATCGTATTCCACTTGCCAATCCGCGGCCAACTGCGAAAGCAATGAGTCTGCCTGCGACTTCGACAGTTCAAGTCCCGTGAAGAACCTGAGAATCGCACACGCTTTGTCGATCGACACGCCCGTCCAGTAGACCAAGTAGGCCAGCGTGACGATAATCTCAAGACCGTATTCGGACTTCCCGTTGCGAACCCCGTCAATGGGAGGAAGGTCGCTCGAATCCAATTCGTCAAAGATGCGATAGTGAACGTACTCCGCCTTGCCGTCCATCAAACGCCACACGAACTGCTCGCGACGCAACACGCACTTCTTTCGGTTGGCACGATACCAATACAGATCTATCGTTTGTGTGGCATGCTCATGCTTCACGTCTTTCGGCTTTCTGCCCGTCGACTTCTTCCGCCGCCGTTTCTTGCGTTGTTTCCGCTCGTGCCGGTCAACGCTGTAGTTGCCCGCCTCTTTGGGCGGCTTGGATTCCTTCGATTTCGCTTTCTCCACGAGCAGCTTCTTCAGCTCCTCGACTTGCTTTTCCAGCTCCTTGATCCGCGCAGCCTGCTTCGCGATCAAGGCGTCACGCTGGCGGAGTTGTTCTTCGAGTTCATCAATCGTCATGCCGAAAATCTAAACGATTC
>Ga0123329_1004534_pt1 | contig 10826 bp, 7 predicted proteins | sample BioC12SIPDNA_FD_89703 | JGI IMG/M metagenome (GOLD analysis project Ga0123329, IMG submission 89703) | Anaerobic biogas reactor microbial communites from Washington, USA - Biogas_R1_B C12 SIP DNA | ecosystem: Engineered > Bioreactor > Anaerobic > Unclassified | place: Washington, USA | collected... | reverse complement strand
CCCCTGGCGTCGTTCGCTGCCCGCACCACCAGGATGGTCCCATCGATGGACCCGTCGATCTCGCCGGTGGTCCCGCCCGCCAGCTCGAAGGTGTGCTTGCCCTCATCTTCGAGGTTCCTGTCCTGCACCAGGGCCGCCAGGTCGACGGTGCGTTCGGCGCCGGCCGGCAACTCGATCTGGGATTCGATCAGCTCCGGCGGGAAGTTCTGCCCTTCGACCCGGACGACCACACCACCGATCGCCTCGACCGTGCCGTTCTCGTCAGACTCCCCCAGCGCCACCGCGCAGTCCGCAAAATCCTCCACGTGGATCGGCTGGATCCGGTACTTCCCGTCGCCGAAGACGCCGAACACGGGAAAGCGGCGCAGCGCCCAGGCAATGTTGTTCACGAGGATGTCCTCATGCCCGAAGAGCACCGCCGGACGCAGGATGCCGTGTGACAGGCCGGACTCCCCCAGGGCGCGCTCCAGCACGGCCTTCCCCCGGAAGTACTCAAAGGGGGAGTCCTCGGAGGGATTGGTGATGCTCACATGGACAATCCGGCGCACTCCCGCCCTGCGGGCGGCGTCGAAAAGCGCGAGGGTGTTGCGCACGGCGTCCGCGTGCGAAAAGAGCGGGTGATTAAACCGCACCCAGTAGGTGTTGTACAGCACCGACACCCCCTCCAGCGAACGCGCCAGCGCGCCGGGGTTGGCGAAGTCGAGGGGCCGCACTGCCAGGGCGTCTCCGAAGGGGTGCGGGCGTCCGGGGGAGTTGGTCAGCGTCACCACGCGCAGCCCCCGGTCCAGCAGCCGCCGGGCAATGTATTTGCCAGAGTATCCGAAGGCTCCCGTCACCGCGTGCGTTTCCATGAAGCAGTCTCCCTGGCCCGCCTCCGGGCCTGTGCGGCCTCTGTGGGTGGACCAGAAGGACGCTGCGGAGGTTTCGCGGAGGGCGTCCCGGACCGCGCGTGCGGAAGTTTTCGCCCGCGCGCCCGGCGTGCTATACTTCCGCCCGTTCCTGAGAGGCTGTCCGTTCCCGAGTTGACAAGCATGGGGGACGGGCGTGAAAATGGGTCCCGAACACCGGAACCGTGAAGCTTTGAGGAAGACTGGTTTCCTGGATTGCGCGGTGGGAGAAACGACGGCATGGCAGTCAGAGTGATTTACCTGGTGCGCCACGCGCATCATGATGTGGACAATCCAACGGGGTCGGAACTGGGAGGCAGTCTCACGCAGATGGGGCTGAAGCAGGCGGAGCTGACGGCGAAAGCGCTTGCGCAGCGGCCCATCTCCTCGATCCATTGCAGCTCCCTCAACCGCGCCGAGGAAACGGCCCGCATCGTCTCGCGCGAGGTGCCGGGCCTCATGATCCAGTCCACGGACCTCCTGTGGGAGGCCATCCCCTCCATGACCCCCAAGCTCCAGATCGAGATGCCGCACTACACCAGCCAGCAGGTGATTCAGGACCGGCAGCGCGCCGAGGTCGCCTTCCGGAAATACTTCAAGGTCGCCAAGCGCGGCGACAAACACGATGTCATCGTGTGCCACGGGAACCTCATCCGCTACTTTGTGACCCTCGTGCTGAAGGCGGAGCTGGAAAGCTGGATGCGCATGGACATCTGCAACTGCGGCGTCACGCAGGTGCTGGTGCAGCCCGAGGGGGACATGGCGGTCCTCTGCCACAACGACTGGTCCCACCTGCCGCGCGAACTGCGCACCTCCACGCTGCGCCCCGTCTGACGCCGCCTCAGAGCAGCGACGTCTGGCCCGCGTCCCCCGCCGGCGGCGTCATGCCGAAGTGCCTGAACGCCAGCGGCGTCGCCACCCGCCCCGCCGGAGTGCGCTTCAGGAACCCGATCTGGATCAGGTACGGCTCGTGCACCTCCTCCAGCGTCTGGCGCTCCTCGCCCACCGCCACGGCCAGGGAGGACAAACCGACCGGTCCCCCGGAGAACTTGCGGATCACCGTGTCCAGAATCGCCCGGTCCATGTCGTCCAGCCCGAGCGGGTCAATGCGCAGCAGGTCCAGCGCCGCGTCGGCGACCTCGCGCGTGATCGTTCCGTCCCCCTTGACCTGGGCGAAGTCGCGCACCCGCCGCAGCAGCCGGTTGGCCACCCGCGCCGTGCCCCGCGACCGGGAGGCGATCTCCAGGCTGCCGTTGTCGGTGACGGGCACCGACAGGATGCGCGCGGAGCGCTCGATGATGCGCACCAGCTCGGCCGGCGAATACAGGTCGAAGCGGCACACGTCGCCGAAGCGCGCGCGGAGGGGCGGCGTGAGCAGGCCCGCCCGTGTGGTGGCCCCGATGAGCGTGAAGGGCTTCAGCCCGATCTTCATGGACCGCGCCGTGGGCCCCTTCCCCAGCATGATGTCCACCTCGAAGTCCTCCATGGCGGAGTACAGCGTCTCCTCCACGGCGTGGTTCAGCCGGTGGATCTCGTCAATGAAGAGAATGTCGAAGGACTCGAGACTGGTCAGAATGGCCGAGAGGTCGGCCTGGCGCTCGATGACCGGGCCGGAGGACTGCTTGATGTCCACGCCCATCTCGTTCGCGAGGATCCGGGCGAGGGTGGTCTTCCCCAGGCCCGGAGGGCCGCTCAGCAGCAGGTGGTCCAGGGGCTCGCTCCGCTGTTTCGCCGCCTGGATGGCGATCCGCAGCTTGTCCTTGATCGGCTCCTGTCCGGGAAAGTCCGTCAGTTTTGCCGGGCGTATCTGCTCGTCAAAACTCCGGTCGTCCTCGACGGGCTCGGGGTTTACCAGGTCCGCGTTTGCCATGGGTCATTTCCTCGCAAGGGTTCTCAGGGCCGCGCGCACCACCTCCTCGTCCGGTGCGCCGGCGCCCAGATTGGCCCGCGCTGCCGCCACGGCCTTCTTCGCCTCCGGGGGCGTGCAGCCGAGGGAGACCAGGGCCTCGTAGGCGTCGTCGCCCTCGGGGGCTTCGTCCGCCTTGGCTTCGCCGAAGAAGGCCTCCCACTCCGGGCTCTGGCCCATCTTCGTCTTGGTTTCGAGCAGGATGCGCTGCGCCAGCTTCTTGCCGACGCCCTGGGCCTTGGAGATCGCCGTGATGTCGTTTGCCATCACCGCCTCCGCAAAGGGTGCCGGGGGAAGCGCCGAAACAACCGCCAGGGCCACTTTGGGGCCGACCCCGGAGATGCCCAGCAGCATTTCGAACAGGGACTTTTCCTCCTCCCGCAGGAACCCGAAGATCAGGAAGTCGTCCTCCCGGATATGGCAGTGCGTGAGCAGGGTGACCTCCTGCCCCGCGACCACGCGGCGGAGCACCGGTTCCGGCGCATGCACCAGAAAGCCCACCCCGCCCACGTCCAGTGCGATGGCCGTGGCCGTCTTGTGGTGAACCGCGCCGCGCAAAAACGCGAACATGTGGGGGACCTCCTTTTCAAGTCCATACCGTCCATACCGTCCATAACGTCCATAACGTCCATGAACCGAGGACCGCCGGGACGCCTATGGTACGGCTTGGGAGTCCCCCTCCGCAACGCCCCCCGGCACCGTGTATCCGGCTTCGGGCATGGCGATGACGGTGGGCCGGACAATGCCCGCCGCGCGCAGGCGTGCAACGCACAGGTCCAGCCCTTCCTGAAAGGTCCGCGCCGGCGTGGCCCCCAGAAGGGACAGGTCTTCGCCGGACAGCCCCGACACCAGCACGGTGTGCGGGGTCTTCTCCAAAGTGCTCAGCGCCGTCTGGCCGTTGATCTCCGCGCGCTCGCGCAGGCCGGCGATCACGGCGGCCGGACTGCCCAGGGAGAGCCACCGGGCGAACCCGCTGCCGCCCAGCCCTTCGGGGCAGGGGGCGAGGAACAGCACCAGGCCGCCGGGACGGCGGGCCTGCCACGCGTTGTGCAGGGCCTTGTGGCTCTGGAGAAAGTTCGGCGCGCCGCCCGCCGAGGCCACCACGAGGTCGGCGGGTTCGTTCAAGCGAACCCGGTACAGCGCCGCCGCCTGGCGGCAGGCGCCGGCGTGGGCGGCCTCCAGGGACCCCGCATGGACGCCGCACAGGCCGCACTGCCGGTTGAGCACCGTGTTTATGCAGAGATGCACGGGCACCGTCGCCGCCGCCTCCGCCATGTCCTCGGCCACCGGGTTGCCCGCCATGATCCCGGTGCGGACGGCCGGGTTGAGGCGGTCGGAGTCGGGGTCCAGGTTAAGGGAATGGTTGGCCGCGATGGTGGCGCGCCCCGCGATGCCGGGCACCACCGCCTTGCGCCCCCCCCCGTACCCCGCGAAGTAATGCAGGACCACGGTCCCGGTGACGATCAGAAAATCGGTCTCCAGGGCGGCCCGGTTGATCCACACGGGGGTGCCGCGCCGGGTGTTGCCGGTGAAGCGCAGGGAGGCAGCGTCTTCGGCGTTGTGGCAAAGGATTCTTCCGGAAAACTCCCGGTGAACTTCCGCGCCCAGGATGACGTCCAACTCGTCTTCCGTCGGCGCGCGGTGGACGCCGGTGGCCACGAGGAAGGAAATGTCCTCCCGGCGGACGCCGCGCTGTGCAACAGCGTCCAGCAGTGCGGGGAGCAGCAGGTGCATGCCCGTGCGGCGGGTGGCGTCGGAGACAATGATGCGCACGCGCGTCCCGGGGACAAGCGGCGCCAGAGCCGGTCCGTTGAGTCCTGGCGGGGCGTCCAATTGCGCGCGCAGCGCGCCCGCCGGGTCCGGAAGGGCGGGGGCCTCGGCGACAGTGAGCATTTCCAGAAGGGTGAGGTCTTCATGGCATGCGGTCGCCACGCCGTCGCCCCAGGGGAGGGAAAGAAAGACTCCGCTCATGATGCGGCCGTTTGGAGCAGCCGTTGTGCGGCCTCCCGCAGGAGCGCCTCGTCGGACACGGAGAGGGGGTGGGCCAGTGTCACGGGGGCGCGGCCGCCGAGGAAGTCCTCCAGACGGGGCCGCATTCCCCCGGGGTCGCGCGCCATGAGCACGCGCCAGACCACCGCAAGATCGGGAGGTTGGGAGACGCAGGAGAACTGGTCCGGCCGGGCGGCCATTTCATGCAGGGCCTCTGTGATATCGGCGCCGGGCTCGCGTATCAACTCCTTTTCCACGCCCGCCAGACTGGCGGCAATCCGGCGGGTTTCCGCGCGCCCCTCCACGGGGACCGTGACGGGACTGCACAGGGCGAGCAGAGTCTCCTTTCGCTGCGGCGGGGACAGTCTTAGGGCTTTTCGCAGCAGCAGGTCGGAAAGCGTGTCCGCGCTGAAGGCGGGCGCCGGGGAGGAGATATCCTCCCGCACCAGGGCCAGCAGGCGGGGCTCGAGACGGGGGAGGGCGCTGGACACCAGCAGCAGCATCAGCGAAGGCGACGGACTGGCTTCGGCGGCCAGGGCGGCGGCGCGCGCCGACTCAAGAGTGTCAAGAAGCGCCCCGGCGGGAACCTGTGCCGGGTCCACAAGGGAGAACAGGGCCGCCGCCGCCACCCGCACCGACGGGTCCGTGTCTTTGAGCGTGAACTCGAGGGGTGCCGGGGAATCCGCCGGCACGGCCGGTGTTTTCGCCACCAGGAAGTTGTGCAGCAGGGTCATGAGGGCGACCACGGGCACCCGGTTGCCGGAGAAGGGGGGAAACTCCGCCTTGCCGTCAGAGGCCGGGTAGAAACCGACCGTGGGGAAGGTTCCCGCAGGTGCCAGCCGTCCCTCGGAGGGCGCGACAAGAAGGAGCGCGCGGGTTTCCACACCGGGCATCCAGCATGCGTCGGTCAGGCCCTGAAGCCGCATTTCCATGGGCCCGCCGCCGGGAAAGCTCTTCAGCACCGACAGCCGCGCCTCATAGGGCAGTATCTGGAGGGAGGCGCCCTCGGCGGGGAGGGCGGGCGCGATGCCCGCGAGGGGATGGTTCATGTACGCCACCCGGACGTCCAGCACCATGGTCGCGGAAAGGAGCCCGCGCGGGAGGCACGCCTCCAGCGTTTCGGGGGTGAGCGGAACGGCGTGCGCCGCGCCGCAGACCAGCAGGGCCGTGGCGGCAATTCTAATAGTCGTCGTCATCAAGGGCGTTCTCCTCGGCTTGCGCGCGGTCGCGGTCCGCCATGCAGACCCTCCAGGAAATCGCCAAGATTGCGCATTCCATCAGGGCCAGGGGAAGGTCGCACAGGCCCAGCAGGGCGATGTCCAGGAATGAGGATGACGGGAAGGCCGCCTGAAAGAGGTCGCCGCAGACAACCTGCATGAGTCCCAGCAGCAGGGCGGGGGCCAGCGCCGGCAAATTGCGGAGCAGGCAGACGGCGGCGTCGCGCGGCGCTGCGGGGCCGGACTGCGCGTGGAACATGACCGCGGCCCCGGCGGGCGTCGCGGCGCACAGGGCGGCGCAGGACACCAGCAGGAGAAACCCCGCCGTCGGGGCGGGACTGGACAGCGCCACGGAACCCGCCACGGACATCAGGGTGGTGACGCCGAGATTAATCACGAACCACACCGGGAGGAACTCCCGCAGCGCGGTGCGGGGCGCGGCGCGGCGCCAGATCGGATAGTCAAGGTGGGCGCCCATGCGAGCGAAGCACAGGGCCTGCAGGGCGGACAGGGCCAGCGTGACGGCCAGCAGGGAGACAAACAGGTGAAGGTTAAGAAGAGCCCCCCACTCCGGCGCGCGCTCCAAGAGCGCGGTGGCCGCCGCACGGTTGAGGCGGAACACAGTCAGCACGGCGGCCGTGCCTGCGGCATACACCGCAACGGTGCGCTTGTTGCTCTCGATATCCTGCTGTGTCTGCTGAATGGGGGACATCTCTTCCTGACCGGGACGGCCGCCGGGGGCCTATTCCACCACAAATCCTTCTTTCTCGAGCAGCCGCGCGAGCTCCTTCCGCGACAACCCCTTGAACTGCACAACCCGGTGCGGGTCAACCTGCTCAATGATCGGGGCGACCCGCTTGCGGTGGGCCAGATCGAGCAGCGTCATCGGGTCGTCCGCCTCAATGACGTGAAGGGTGCGCACGCGCACCTTCTTGATGCCCCCGCGCCAGTCCTCCAGTGTGGTCCGCACATTGTCCGGAAGAAGGCCCCCGCGGTTGTGCCGCAGCAGAAAATCAGTGAAGGTCACCGGGTTGTGCCCGTTCTGCACGGCCTGAAGGTAGCTCTCCCGGGAAACCCGGTACACCGACACCTGCCCCGTGCTGACCTGTTTCGCAAACTGCTCGAGCGGCACCGTGAGCAGGGGGTCCATGTCCTGGATCGGCACCATGATGTCGAAATTGGGCTGGACCACGATCTCGCTGGCGGGGTCCGGGTGGATTTTCTCCAGGCGCGAAAGCGGCGTGCCCTGGAGGATCGAGCGGCCCAGCGGCGTCACGCGGACCGCCGAGTTGCCGTCGCACACGCCCCGCTCCACCAGCCCCAGCCAGAAAAACAGCTCCTCGAGGGCGCGCGCCAGCTTGCTCTCGGAGCGGGCCGAGGTGGCGGGGTCAACGTACTCGTGCGCCCCGTTGACCAGCTTCAGCACGGGGCGGGAGGTCTGCGCGTCGCGGCGGAACGCGTTCTCCACGAGGTCCATCGCGTTGTACCAGGCGCCGTCCTCCATCTCGGCGGCAAGTTCCGCCAGGGTCTTGCACTGCGCCGTGTAGTCCATGAACCGGATGGTCTGCTCGCACACGGTCCTGTGGCGCTCCAGCCGCCGCTGCGGGAGCAGCTCGCCGATGTCGCGGACCACCAGGTCCTGGTCCACATAGGCCAGCCATTGCAGGCCCGTTGTCGCAATCCAGAGGCAGGTGCTCAGCGAGGGCTCATTGTCCTCGCCGCCGCACAGCGGCCCGAGCCTTCGAAGGTCCTCCCGGAACAGTTCCCCGTCGCTGCGCAGCCGCGCCGGCTGCGCGGCGACCGCGGCCACCAGGCGGGAGAGGGTGTCCGTGAGGGAGACCCCGCGGTATTCGGGGGACTCCACCTCGGCGCGCAGCGGCCGCAGCCGGTTCTTCTCGCGCTGGCGGCGGCCGCAGGACTGGAGGTGCTGCCGCACCTCCGACAGCAGCCCCACCACCCGCACCAGCCGGTCCTCCGCGTCGAAGCGGAACATCTCGGCGCAGGCGAATCCCTGGATCAGCTCCAGCAGCGCCTGCTCCACCGCGTACTCGTTCCCCCCGTGCAGCGCGTGCACCTGCGACACCGCCAGCACCCCGTTCTTGCTCTGCCACAGGATGTCAAAGACCTCCCGCGCCGTCTCCGAGAACAGCTCCGTCGCAACATGGTCCTGGAGCGAGTCGGGATGGTGGTAGCACTTTTCCAGAAGGATGTCTATGGCCGCCTTCTTCGTGAGCGGGTTCTCCGAGCCCAGGCGCTCCTCCAGCATCTGGAACTCGAAGGTGCCCAGGGCCTTCACCCGCGCGCAGAGCGACGGGATGTCCCCGTGGTTGTTAAGACCCTCCCGGATCCGCCGCACCGCGCCGTACCCCTCCGGCACCAGCTTGATCTTCGTGAGGTCCGTGAAGAAGAGGCGGTGGTTAACGTCGAGAAGGTACTCGATCTCCTCCGCGGGCACCTCGAGTTTCTTCGCGAGAAAGCGCGTGGTGAGTCCGGAGCGGCTGTTGTTGGACAGCTCCACGGCGATGTTGTACGCCGTGCGGCTCATGCCCTCCAACGAGGCCAGCAGGCTCGCCCCATGTCGCATAGCCAAACGCCTCCTTGCACAGTCGCGTGAAAAAACGCACCGAAACCGAATCTCATATTATATTCGCCGAACTCACGCGCGGCAAGCAATCTTCGCGCGTATTTTCTGCGGGAAGCGGACGGGGAAGAGGAGCGCCTTGAAGGGCGGTTCCCGGTCGGGTATCATCGCCGGACCGGCCCCGGGCCGGACAACCAGGAAAGGGTGTTCGCATGCGGCGTGCGTTTCAGGCTTGGGCGGTCGTGATGATTATGGGCGCGGCGGCGGCGCAGGACGCGGCGGCACCGCAGTGGGATGTTTTCCAGGGGGAGATGATCGCCTATCCCGGGCCGTGGTCTTTCGGGCTGCCCAAGGACCACATCATCCTCGTGAGCGACGAGCAGCTGGAGGCGCTGTCGGATCCGGACAAGGCGGTGGACCTCAGCCTCACCTTTGACAAGCGCGAGGAGAGCCTCCGCCAGGTCTGCGAGCACGCCCAGGCCGCCGGTGCCCGCACCCTGATCCTCGCCTTTGACCATTTCTTCTCGCAGTACCGGGAGGGCCAGAAGGGCAAGCCGCGCGCCCTCACGCCGGACAAGCAGGGGTACATTGACCGCATCGCCGCGATCAGCAGCTTCGCTGCGGGCTACGGCCTCGGGCTGGAACTGAGCCTGCTGTCCCCGCTGGAGATCGGCCCCGGCTACACGGAGCAGACGGGGGAGCAGGGGGTGTGGATGCACTACCGCAAGGGCCTGCGCGACCCGAAGAGCGGCGCGTACAGCGTCCAGCTCTGGCGCCAGCGCCGCTGGGCAAACAACAAGGGCCCGCTGGATGTGAAAGACGCCGGGGTCCGCGTGTTCGCGTTCCGCGAAAAGGAAATCGGCGGCACGCAGTACAGTGCGGTGGACCCTGCGGACATCGTGGAGATCACGGAAACCGCGAATGTGGAGGTGTTCGAGGACCTCGTGGAGGGCCGGGGCGACTACCAGGCCGTGCGGGTCCGCGTGCATGGAACGGGGAACGGCGACGGCCGGGACCGGGTGCTCGTGGTCCAGCAGTACCACACCCCCGAGATGGACTACTTCAGCGAGAACGCCCTGCCGTACCTGAAATCGCTGGGGGACCGCTACGCCGACGCGGGCGTGCGCCTCAACGGGCTGTACAGCGACGAGATGCACATCCAGCAGGACTGGGGTTATTTTGGCCACCACGACAACGGGGAGTTTGCCCTGCGCTATGTCAGCCCCGGCCTCGCGCGCCGCTACGCGGAGCTGTATGGCGCGGAGTACGCCGACTTTGCGAAGTGGCTGGTCTATTTCGTCCAGGGGCAGGACGACACGGCGAACGACCTGTGGGCGAAGGCGGACCGGATGCACGTTTTCGGCGCGTCGCCCGAGGACATCGCCCGGACCGCCCTGCTGCGGTCGCGGTACTACCGTCTCCTGCAGGACGGCGTGGTGGAGCTGTTCACCGCCGCAAAGGCGCATCTGGAAGGGCGCATGGGGCGCCGCCTTGAGACGCGCGCCCACGCCACCTGGGCGGAGAGCCCCACCATTGACCGGTGGGACACCGGGCGGCTGCCCCACCAGCAGGCGCAGTACGAATACACCCCGAATTTTGTCTGGTCCTGCACGGTCCATCAGGCGGCCTCGGCCTGCCACGACTATTTCCGCTGGGGCGACTACCTCACGGGCAACGGAAACGACCACCCGGAGGGCGGGTGGATGGACCGCGACTACTACGCCCTGGCCCTGGCCTGTTCCACCGGCATCCTCAACGAGGTGCCCCACTCGTACTGTGCCCACTGGGGGATGCCCGGACCGGTGAGCGCCCACCGGAACGCCCTCGTCAGCGTCACCGGGACGGGCGGGCCCGATTTCTACTCCATGGTGGCCGACATGGAGCACCGCGACACGTCCGTGCTGATGCTGTACCCCCTGGACCTGGTGGCGGCGAGCGAGCGGTTCGGGAGCTGGATGACCCAGTACGGCTACGCGAACTATGTGACCCAGGCGAAGCTCCTGGAGATGGGGCGCGTGGAGAACGGCGCGATTGTGCTCGGGGGACGCCGCTTCACGACCCTCTGCACGCTCTTCGAGCCCTTTCCCGCGCCCCGGCTGCTGGAGATGATGTCCGCCCTCGCGGACCAGGGCGGGCGTGTGCTCTGGTCCGGGCCGCCGCCGCTGCTGGACGCGGACGGAAACCCCGCACTCGCGGCCTGGCAGGGCCTCTTCGGCGCGCAGGTGGCCCCGGAGAACGCGGGGGGG
>Ga0123329_1004525_pt1 | contig 10841 bp, 9 predicted proteins | sample BioC12SIPDNA_FD_89703 | JGI IMG/M metagenome (GOLD analysis project Ga0123329, IMG submission 89703) | Anaerobic biogas reactor microbial communites from Washington, USA - Biogas_R1_B C12 SIP DNA | ecosystem: Engineered > Bioreactor > Anaerobic > Unclassified | place: Washington, USA | collected... | reverse complement strand
TCCATATGGACGGGCGTTTCTCCAGGTAAAAGCGCCACACTGGATCAAAACTGCCATTCCCCATGTGCCAGGCACAAAAAACCAGAGCCACGGCTCTGGACCTTCAGTTTACCGGGAATGGCGGCGTCCGTCAATGGCAAAAATCGGGTTGGCCGGGGCGGGCAAGTCAGCCGCCGTTCGTGCTCGATGCCGCCGGCTGGTAGTAGTAGTCGCCGCTTTTGCCGCCGCTCTTGGCGATCAGGCGCGTGTAGGCGATCTCCATGTCGCGCGTGTGCGGCTTGAGCATGTCGTACAGGGTGAGCGCGGTGATGCTGGCGGCGGTCATGGCCTCCATCTCGACGCCGGTGGGCGCGAAGGTCTTGACCAGGGCCTGCAGGCGCACGCCTTCCGGCTCGAAGAAGTACGTGATCTGCACGTGCGTGAGCGGCAGCGGGTGGCAGAACGGGATCAGGTCCCAGGTTTTCTTGGCGGCGAGAATGCCCGCCGCCCGCGCGATCTCCAGCGCGTCGCCTTTCTCCAGCCCGCGCTCGCGGAGCAGGGCCTGGATCTCGGCGGGCATGGTCACCAGCGTCTCGGCGATAGCCTGGCGCTGGGTGGGGGATTTGGCGCTGACGTCTTTCATCAGGAGTCCTTTCGGGTGAGGGGCACGCCGTCCAGGTAGCGGCTCGCGCCGGTGACGTAATGTTCTTCCTTCCAGATCGGCGCGCGCTGCTTGATCTGGTCGATGGCATAGCGCGAAGCGTCGTAGGCGGCGGCGCGGTGGGCGGCGCGCACCACGATGATCACGCTCGGCTCGCCCAACTTGAGCGTCCCGATCCGGTGCTGGATCCGGCAGCGGCGCACGCCGAAGCGGTCCAACGCTTCGGCCTCGATCGCGCGCAGGACCTTTTCCGCCATCGAGACGTGCGCCTCGTAGGTCATGCCTTCGACCGGCTGCCCGTCGTTCTCGTCCCGCACCGTGCCGAAGAAGACGACCAGCGCCCCGCAGGCGGGGTCCTCGGTTTCGGCCAGCAGCGGCGCGAGCTCGAGCGGGGTGTCCACAATCCAGCGGCCCATCCTAACCTCCGCTCACCGGGGGCAGCAGCGCGGCCTGATCGCCGTCGCGCAGGCGATAGTCGGGATCGACGATCTCATCGCCGACCACGAACGCCACGGTGGGCAGGCGCTCGCCCAGCGCCGGGTAGCGCGCCGCGAGCAGCTCGCCTAGCTCCTGCACGGTCAGCGAGTCGCGCGCCAGGTCCAGCGTCTGGGTTTTGGCGCCCACGTCTTGTTTGAGGCCGCCGTAGAAGACGAGGTGCAGTTTCATACCCAACCCTTGCTCATCCCCCGATGTGGTACATTTCGACTTTTTGCTCGCGCGGCTCGGTGAGCGACGACCGGATCTCGGAGTAGCGATCCGCCCGGTGGCGCCACAGGCCGCGCACGATCGCCGCCAGCTCATCATCGGACGCCCCGGCGCGCAGGGGGGCGCGCAGGTCGGTGCCCGCCGCCGCGAACAGGCAGGTGAACAGGCTGCCTTCCGGCGAGAGCCGCAGCCGCGTGCAGGCGCCGCAGAAGGGCTGCGTCACCGACGCGATCACGCCGATCTCGCCGCTCCCATCGCGGAAGCGGTAGCGCCGCGCGACCTCGCCCGGATAGTTGGGCGGGACCGGCTCCAGCGGCAGGACGGCGTCGATCCGGCGGATGATCTCCGCGGCGGGCACGACGTGCTCCATCGCCCAGCCGTTGAGCGTGCCGACGTCCATGAACTCGATGAAGCGGACGATATGGCCGTTCTCCTTGCCGAAGCGGGCCAGGTCGACCAGCGTGTGATCGTTGACGCCGCGCTGCACCACCGCGTTGATCTTGATCGGCGCGAATCCGGCAGCGCGGGCGGCGTCGATGCCCGCCAGCACCGGGGCCACCTCGGCCCGGTCCCCGTTCATCCGGCGGAAGACCGCGTCGTCCAGGCTGTCGAGGCTGACCGTGACGCGGCCCAGCCCGGCAGCGCGCAGCGCCCCGGCCTTCTGTGGCAGCAGGAAGCCGTTGGTCGTCAGGGCGATATCGTCGATGCCCTCGATCGCCGCGATCTGCTCGACCAGCCGCTCGATCTGCTGGCGGACCAGCGGCTCACCGCCGGTCAGCCGCACCTTGTGCACGCCCAGCCGCGCGAACAGCCGGACCAGCCGGGCGATCTCTTCGAAGGTGAGCAGCTCGCCCCGGGGCAGAAACTGGTAGCGCTCGCCGAAGATCTCCGCGGGCATGCAGTACGTGCAGCGGAAATTGCAGCGATCGGTGACCGAGATGCGCAGATCGCGCAGGGGCCGGCCCAATGCGTCAGCGAGCGTCGATGGCAAGCGGCGATTGTCCAAAACAGGGCAGTCCATGCAGATAAAAACGACGATAGTGAGCGTTATTATTGGGTAGATTATAGCGTGAAGAACGGCAACTGACCCAAACCCGCGCCGCCCGGCCTCACCCACCCGCGCCGGGCGGCGCGCTCTCCTACCCTCAACCGGCGCTCTGGCGCGCGCGGATGAGCGCCTGGTAATCGCGCAGCAGGTCCCGGTCCTGGTCGTCGCCCCAGGCCATCGGCGTCCGGCTGAGATGGTGGCCGCCCCGCTGGGTGCTGGTCGCCTGGCTCAGCCCGACCTCGGTGCCGTAGAGGATGACCGGCGGGCCGGGCTGCGCCATCTGGACGGCGGCCGCCCGGCGCAGCGCGGCTTTGTCGCCCCCGGCGATGAACAGGAAGCGGTCCATATCGTGGTTGTCCAGGAAGACGGGCATCACGAAATCGCCCGCGAAATAGTCCGCGTGGCGCGCCGCGAAGACCGCGAACTGCTCCTCGGACCACGCGCGCCAGCCGTACGTCTTGCGGATGGCCTCGCTGAGGTGGAAATCAAGGCAGCCATCCAGCCGCCCGCGATAGGTCTCGATCACGTCGGGCGCGTTGACCACCTCGCCGAAACAGAAGCTGTCCGGGTTCTCCCCCTTGCAGGCCGTCCAGAAATCGGTCCAGAAGTCCGGGCCGGGGCCATTCGCGTAGTCGAGCCGGTAGCCATCGACGCGAAAGTCGCGCAGCCAGCGGCGGGCGATGCCGATCATCCAGTCGCGGGCGTCCGGATGGGCGAGGTTGACCTGGGGCATGGCGGGATTGCCGAAGAAGGCCCGGTAGCCGGTCTCGGAATCGTCGAAGGTGAACCAGGCGCGGTAGGGGCTGGCCGGATCGGCCAGGGCGGCCTGGAAGATCGGGTGCTGGTCCGAGATGTGGTTGCACACCAGGTCGAGCAGCACGCGGATGCCGCGCGCGTGGGCGGCCTCGACCACGGCATGCAGCGCCTCGTCCCCGCCCAGGCGCGGCTCGACGCGATCGAAATCGGTCACGTCGTAGCCGTGGTGCGACGGGGCGGGCCAGGTGGGGCTGAGCCAGAGACAGGTCGCGCCCAGCTCGGCGATGTAGTCCATCTTGTCGCGCACGCCCCACAGCGTCCCGCCGCAAAAGCCCATCAGGTCGCGGGTTTGCCGCCAGTCGCGGCCCTCGCCAGGGTAGAACCGGTCGACGAAGACGTGATAGATCACGGCCTGGCGCGCCCAGGCGGGCGGCGCGAAGGTGTCCACATGAAAGGCGAAGGTGTGACCCGCCGGGTCACCGCGCCGGAGGTCCGGCGGGACGGGCTTTTGGCGGAAGAACGCGCTCGCGGCGGCCTCGGCGGTGGCGGTGACGTCCGGCCAGTCGGCGAACGTCTCCGGCCCGTCGCCGGCCCACGCGCCGATCCGGTAGCGGATCGTGATGCCTTCGGGCTGGGCGGGCAGGGTCGCCTGCCAGCGAGTGACGTAGCCCCAGGCCAGCGTGTCCCACGCCACGTCGACCCGTTCCAGCCGGATCACGTGCCCATTGGTCGCGGCGCCGCGCGCGCCCGCGGGCTGGCTGCCATCGGTGGTGTAGTAGCAGGCGACGTTGTCTGCCAGCAGGTCGGTGCCGATCTGCGCGGTGATCGTCACCGGCTGGCCGGGCAGGGGATCGCGCGGGTGCAGCATGTGCTGGTGCTGGACGCCCAGCCGTCGGGCGCGGTGGTGCACGGTCTTGAGCTCATCGGTTGCCAGGGTGCCGAAGATGAAATCCACGCCAGAACCTCCTTGCGGGTCGGATGCCTCGTCAGGGCGGTGATTTTAGCCGCGAATGGAGCGTTGCTCAACCGGGCGCGGGCCTCAATTGGGCAGTCTGACGACTTGTGTCCAAGGCCAACATGTCCTATAATGACGGTGGTTCAATCATTGTTGTAACAAATACGACTGAAACAGGGTGACATCTGTCACTGACCCATTTACAATTTAAGAGATACGCTTGAGCGTGGTCTTCACGATCACAACGGGTTTTCAGAGACGATTGGTGTATGTCCAGGTTCCTTTGTAGCTGCGTTTTCCTGGCCGGCGTGGTGCTGCTGGCGTTCGCCGTGGGATTGCTCCTGAACGGGCAGTCTGACGGCGATCGATCGATCCTGGAAGCGCAGCTAGCCGTGCAGGACGCGGTCGCCAGCCTGGAACCGTGCGAGACCTGCCATTCGGGCATGCAGCCGGGCAGTAACCTGGTCGCATTCCAGCCGCTGGTGCAGACCAGCCGCCCAACCGTCGATGCGCCGCCGCTGGCCGCGTCGATGCCCGAGGCGGCTGTGCTGCGCGTCGAGCTGGATCACCGGCTGGTGGAGGTCGGCCAGCGGGCCCTGGAGACGCCCGCCAGCGACGATCCTACTTACCGGGCCGCGCTCGACCAGTATCTGGCCGTGTATGATGCCGCGCAGTCGGACCTGGATCACGTGCAGGTCGTGAGCGCCCTGCACGCGCTGGACGGCATCACAGCGCTGCTGGCCGAAGCCGCCAATCAGGCCCAGCCGGTCAGGCTGGAGCGCGCGCCCGATCCGGCGCCGCGCTGCCTGGAGGAGGCGGCCCCGTCCACGTCGCCGCCGCTGACGCGAGTGGCTTCCAGCGCCCAGGGTGTGATCCTGGACCAGACGCTAGAGATGGAACCGGCAAACCTGAGCGCGCGCGTGTTTGTGCCGTCGCGCGTGGTGATCGTTTCGCACCGCTGCGATCCGCCGGCTGGTGCGATCTTTGATTCGGTTGGTCATGCATGAGAGATTGCCGCCGGGACCGGTGCGCAATCTCTTTTTGCATTTTGTGTCCGAGAAGGAGAGGGGCGTTTATGATACGAAAACTGCTTTTGCTGGTCGGGCTGGTCCTGCTGCTGATGGCGTTCGGCGTATACGGAGTCAGCGGCCAGGACGGCGAAACGGATGATCCATTCTCTGAGGTGCCGATCACCACGTCCGCCACTGAAGCGGTGGGTATCGGTTCCTATGTAGCCGGGGAAGCCTACGCGGTGGCCGCCGGTGAAGACCCGGCGGAGCAGCCGGTCCAGGCGCTGATTCTCCCTTACGGCATCTATCCCAACATGCATGTCGAGGTGATCGAGGACTTCCAGCAGCCAGAACCGGCGGTCGAGGGCTTCACCTTCGACTGGAGTCTGACTGCGCCGGAAGGCTCGTCAGCCGAGTTGATCGAAGGCCCGGTCGCGATCTTCATGGCCGATGTCGAGGGGCAGTACCAGTTGACCCTGACGGCCACCGATGCCAACGGCAACAGCGGCGAGGCGACCTGGGTGATTACGGCCTCGACCTATATCGGCGTGGGCGCGATGGACGGGCTGCAGGCGGAGTTCCCGGCATGCAGCATCTGCCACGCGGACCAGGCTGAAGACTGGGCCGCCACGGCGCACGCCAGCATGTTCAGCCGCGCGATCGACGGCGAGGTGAGCGATCACTATGGCCCGGACTGCGTGAGCTGCCATGTGACCGGCTTCAACAACCGGCCCGAGGCGGTCAACGGTGGGTTCGACGATCTGGCGCGCGAAGCGGGCTGGACTCTGCCTGAGGAGCTGACGGCGGGCAACTGGGAAGACATGGTCGCCGAGTTCCCGCAGGTCGCCAAGCTGGCCAACGTCCAGTGCGAGAGCTGCCATGGCCCGGGTGCGGCGCACGCGGGTGCTGGCGGCGATCCGTCGAAGATCGGCGTCGGTCTGGACTACGGGACCTGCGCGCAGTGCCACGCGGAAGACCCGTATCACGTCTTCCCGCAGCAGTGGGAAGTGAGCGCCCACGCGGACAAGAACGCCCAGGCGTTCTGGTATCCGATCGGTGAGAACCGCCTGGCGTGCGTCGGGTGCCACAGCGGCGCCGGCTATATCGACGCGGCTAACGGCGTGCCGATGGAAGAGCGGCGTAGCAACTACCAGCCGATCACGTGCGCGGTCTGCCACGATCCGCACCACGCGGACAACCCGAACCAACTGCGCGTCTTCGACGCGGTGGCGCTGCCCAACGGTACAGAAGTGGCCGAGGCTGGCCCGGCGGCGACGTGCATGACCTGCCACAACTCGCGGGTCGATGCGGTAGTCGCGGTCGAAGGTGAGAGCTTCAGCACGCCGCACTACTCGGTGGCCGCGGAGTTGATCAACAACACGGGCGGGTACACCTGGGGCGAGACGGTGCCGGGCACGCTGCACGGCCAGATCATCCAGAACTCGTGCGTGGGCTGCCACATGGCCGCGACGCCGGGCATGGACGACAAGGGCACGCCTGACGATTCGTCCGACGACGAGCCGCTGCCCGGCCATAACACGGTCGGCCAGCACACCTTTGCGATGGTTAGCCCGGTGGACGGCACCGAGAATGTCGCCGTCTGCCAGGGATGCCACAGCAACATCGAGAGCTTCGCGTTCGATGCTTCGGGCGACTATGATGGCGACGGCGCGGTGGAGACCAACCAGGACGAGGTCGCCGGTCTGCTCGAGGTTGTGCAGGCGGCGCTCGAGGAGAGCGGCGTGGCCGTGCTCGACCACCACCCGTACTTCGAGCTGCCAGAAGACGCGAGCGTCGATGTGAAGGGCGCGGTCTTCAACTTCAAGATGATCCGCGACGATCAGGGCTCGGTGGTTCACAACCTCAAGTACACGGTCGGGCTGCTCCAGCTCAGCTACGCCAAGCTGACGGGCGAGCCGGTGCCGGGTGCGACGCTGGTCGAGTAGTCTCATGTCGGGCCGCCGCTGCAACGCGGCCTGACGATCTGTGATGGCGCCCATTGGTCGATTCGGACCCGTGGGCGCCGCATTGTACCTCTGGGAGGCAGGATGAGGCGTATCTACAGATTTTTCTTTCCGCCGCCAGACACACCCGCATGGAGCCGGGCGCTGCGCCTGACGGTGCTGCTGGCGATTCCCGTGGCGATCGTGCTGCTGCTCCCGGCAGCGTGGGAATACAGTAACTCTCCGGAGTTTTGCGGCACGACCTGTCACACGATGCCGCCGGAATACAATACCTATCTGGTCTCTCCTCACGCGCGCGTGTTGTGCGTGGACTGCCACATCGGGCGCGGCTCGTTCTACGAGCAGTTCGCTCGCAAGACGACTCACTCCAGGCTGCTGTGGGCGACGCTCACCGAGAATTACGAGTACCCAATCCAAGTGAGCAGTATGCGCCCCGCGCGCGACACGTGCGAGCTGTGCCACTACCCGGAGAAATTCTCCGACGACAGCCTGCGCATCTTGAACCGGTATCGCGACAACGAGGACAACGATCCGTATGCTGTCTACCTGCTGATGCACACGGGCGGGGGCACCCAACGCGAGGGGTTGGGCTACGGCATTCACTGGCACGTCGAGAACAAGGTGGAATACATCGCCACCGACCGCCTGGAACAAGACATTCCCTGGGTGCGCGTCACGTATGTGGACGGGACGACGACCGAGTATGCGTCCACGGAATCGCCGCTCGATCCGGCTGAGCTGGGCGAGTACGAGGTGCTCGAAATGGACTGCATCACCTGCCACAACCGCATCTCGCACCTGCTCGATACGCCGGAACACCTGGTCGACAGTGCGCTGCAGCGCGGCGACATCCCGACCGACGTCCCCTACATTCGCGCGCGCTCGGTGGAGCTGCTGTCCGAGCGGTACGAATCGGTCGAAGAGGCGCGCGAGTCTATCGGCGGGCTGGTGGAGTACTACCGCGAATCCTATCCCGACGTCTACGAGGACAACACGGCCGAGATCGATGGGGCGGTCGACCTGCTGGTGAACCTGTGGGAAGACAATACGTTCCCCGAGCAGGAACTGGACTGGAAGACGCATCCCAACAACATCGGCCACCGCAACTGGCCGGGGTGCTTCCGCTGCCACGATGGCAAGCACCTCAACGAGGAGAATGAGGTGATCCGGCTGGAATGCAACCTGTGCCATTCCATCCCGCAGATCGTGCTGCCGAACGAGATCGAGCCGATGCTGCCCCTGACGACCGGGATCGAGCCGTCGTCGCACCGCGAGACGACATGGATCAGCCGCCACCATAACGAGTTCGATGCGACGTGCGAGAGCTGTCACACGACGGCCAATCCGGGCGGCACCAGCGACACAAGCTTCTGTTCCAACAGCGGCTGCCACGGCACCGATTGGCGCTATGCCGGCTTCGACGCGCCGACCCTGGCGCTGGAGCTGGGCATCGAGCAGGAGCTGGAAGAGGCACCGCCTCTGCTGGAAGGGGCCGCGGCTGAGGGCATCACCTACCAGGAACTGCTGCCGGTCTTCGAGCAGGCGTGCGGCCAGTGTCACGGCGACGCGGCGACGAAGGGGCTAAAGGTGACCGAGTACGAGACCCTGCTGGCGGGCAGTGACGATGGCCCGGTGATCGAGCCGGGCGCGCCGGAAGACAGCCGGATCCTGGACGTGCTGGCCGAGGGGCACTTCGGCGAGCTGACCGAGGAACAGATGGCGCTGCTCGAGGCTTGGATCGCGGCGGGCGCGCCGGAAGGCGAGGCGGCATCTGAGCCGGAAGCGACCGAGGATGCTGAAGCCCCAGCGGGTGACGTGACGTATGCCGACATCCAGCCGGCGCTGGAGGAAGCGTGCGGCCAGTGTCACGGCGACGCGGCAACCAAGGGACTGAAGGTGACCGAGTACGAGACCCTGCTGGCGGGCAGTGACGATGGCCCGGTGATCGAGCCGGGCGCGCCGGAAGATAGCCGGATCCTGGACGTGCTGGCCGAGGGGCACTTCGGGCAGTTGACTGAGGAACAGATGGCGCTGCTCGAGGCGTGGATCGCGGCGGGCGCGCCGGAAGGCGGGTGATCCTTCAGGCGTAACCTGCCGCTTTCGTTCCCCGCCGGGCACCTCCTCACCCGGCGGGGATTTTTGTTTTTGGCGCGGCGGGATAGAATGTCTGGCGTGATCTGTGCCCCACTACCCAGGAGCGTGCCAACCTATGAGCCTCACGCTGGTGATCATCCTGGCCGCCTTGATGGTCGGCCTGATCAAGGGGGGATTGGGGCCAGTGCCAGGGGCGCTGCTGGTGCCGCTGCTGAGCACGACTATGCGCGTGTCGGAAGCGGTCGCCCTCACGCTGCCGCTGCTGATCGTGGGCGACCTGTTCGCGCTGCCGGTGTACTGGCGCCAGTGGGATGGCCGGATGGTGCGGCTCATGCTGCCGGCGGCGGTGGGCGGGATCGTGATGGGGCTGGCGCTGCTCGCCACGCTGCCCGATGACGTCTTGCGCCGGGTGCTGGGCGCCTTCACGCTGCTGGCGGTGGGCTACAAGCTCGCCAGCGACTCGATCGCGGCGCTCAGCTATGCGCCGCGCGACTGGCACGGCTGGCTGGCCGGATGGGGCTCCGGCTTCGGATCGGCGCTGGCCAACGCGGGTGCGCCGCCAATTACCGCCTATCTGCTGCTGCAAAAAGTGACGCCGACCGCCTTCATCGCCACAACGGTGCTCTTTTTCTTCGTCGTGAACCTGATCAAGCTGCCGGCGTTCCTGGCGACGAATGTGGTCAGCATCGACCAGTTGCTCAGCATCGTCTGGGCGCTGCCGCTGATCCCGGTCGGCGTGCTGGCCGGGCGCCGCGTGGTCCAGCGGCTGAACCCGCGCCTGTTCGAGCGCTTGATGCTGGTCCTGCTGGTGTGGGCCGGGCTGACGCTGCTGCTGAGCTGAGCGGCGCGCTAGATCTCCATCTGCGCCAGCCGCCGGACCGCCGCGCTCCACAGCCTGCCGAGGCCGAAAAACGCGAGGGCGTGTCCGGCAGCGAGTAGGAGGGGCACCCAGACGGCATCCGACAGGAGCGCCCGCACCGGCGGCAGGTCCTGGAAGACCTCGATGACCTTGAAGCTGTCGGACTCCGGGAAGCCGTGCACGATCACCCAGGCGATGGTCGCGATGATCCACACCGCGTAGAGCGCATTCAGGCCCATCATCAGGTAACTCACACTCGTTGGCACGCGTTTCATCATGTCTCTTGCGGCGAAGTACGCCCGCAGCGCGCCGAAGCCGATGGTCAGCCGGGTCATGCTCACCAGCGACACCCACGCCGCCGCGATCAGAACCGCCACCTGCCACCAGGAAAACCGCAGCAGGACGCCGGTCACCGCCAGCGCCACCGTCCAGGGGATGATCATCACGCCCCAGGTTGTGTAGAGCTTGCCCTGCAGGATGGCCCGCATCGACACGGGCGCGGCTTTGAGCAGCGCCAGGTTCGGCCCTTCCCGCACGATCGCCATCATGGCGGTGCCGAGCGCGGCGACGCCGATGAACCAGGGGATGGCGATCAGCATGAACCAGAAGAAGATCGGCCTCAAGAGATCGACCGCATCCTGCCCCAGAAGCGGCGCGAGAAACAGCGCGATCAGGATCGCGGGCTGGAACAGGCTCAGCAGGCTGCGCGGATCGCGCCGGATTTCGAGCCATTCTTTGGCCATCACAGGCCGCAGATGGCCGGGCAGGCGGCGCGTCCAGGCGGGCGCGGCCTGGCGGCGTCGAGCCGGC
>Ga0123329_1004520_pt1 | contig 10847 bp, 6 predicted proteins | sample BioC12SIPDNA_FD_89703 | JGI IMG/M metagenome (GOLD analysis project Ga0123329, IMG submission 89703) | Anaerobic biogas reactor microbial communites from Washington, USA - Biogas_R1_B C12 SIP DNA | ecosystem: Engineered > Bioreactor > Anaerobic > Unclassified | place: Washington, USA | collected... | reverse complement strand
CGTCGCGTCCTGGTTCGGGATCACGACGGCGAGCGCGGTCGGCTCGCTCGGCCCGCACCGCGCGCTCTACGAGGTCACGGCGACCCCGACGGGTGTGGTCGACCTCGGACCGCTCGGCACGCTCGAGGTCGACTCACCGCTCCCGCTGCGCCTCGGGGTGCGCGTGACCGTCCAGGAGATCCCGGCCGAGTCGACCGCCGTCGGGGCGCCCGCCTCCCTCGAACGGCTCTCGGGGGACCTCGACCGCTACGTCCAGTTCTTCACGAGCCCCGTGACCTTCCTCCAGGACGCCGCGCTCGACCTCGTGCGGTCGGCGTTCGTCCGCTCGATGGTCGCCCTCGCGGTGCTCGGTGCCGTGGTCGGCGGCATCTACGCCCTCGTCGGGGCGGCTCGCCGCCGGGAGCTCGCGGCCGCCGCGGCCCGCCGACGGCGCCCTGTGCTCGCCGGGGTGCTCGCGCTCACGGTGCTCGGGGTCGGCTTCCTCGTGAACCCGCCGCTCGACCTCGTCACGCCTGGCTCACGTCCCGCCTCCGCGATCTTCGAGGGCACCCCGCTCGAGGGGGCGCGCATCACGGGTCGCCTCGCGGGCCTCGTCGACACCTACGGCGCGATGGCGCTCGACGCCTACCGGGAGAACGAGGAGTTCTACGCGGGCGCCGAGGAGTCCTTGCGCATGGCGTGGCAGCAGCGCGAGGAGCAGTCCGAGGGCTGGCAGGACCTCCTGCTCGTCTCGGGACGGTTCACGCCGCTGCAGCGCGCGATCCTCGAGGAGCCCGACTCGCTCGTGACCGCCGTGGTCGTCTCCGACCTGCACTGCAACGTCGGGATGGCCCCCGTGATCCAGGCCGCGGTCGAGCTCTCGGGGGCCGAGGTCGTGCTCGACCTCGGTGACACGAGCGTCAACGGGACCCAGGTCGAGCGGTACTGCGTCACGGCGTTCATGAACGCCTTCCGGGCTGGCGGCGCGGGTGACGTCGTCTTCGCGGGTGGCAACCACGACTCCGAGCTCACGGCCGACCAGGTGCGCGCCGCGGGCGGGATCGTGCTCGACGGCCAGGTCGTCACGGTGCGCGGCATCGACATGCTCGGCGACGCAGACCCGCTCGCGACACGCATCGGCCAGGGGACGTCCGCCGTGCGCGGCGAGACCCCGCGCGAGGCCGGCGAGCGGCTCGCGCAGGTCGCGTGCGAGCGTGAGCAACCCGTCCCGCTCCTGCTCGTGCACACCCCGTTCGTGGGGGATGCGACCCTCGAGCGCGGGTGCGCCCTGACCCAGCTCTCGGGGCACATGCACACGTGGCGCGGGCCGCAGCGGTTCGCGCAGGGGGTGCGGCTCGTGAGCGGCTCGACCGCGGGCGCGGTGAGCGGGCAGCCGACCGTGGGGCCGCTCGGGGGGACCGCGACGATCGGGGTGCTGCGCATCTCGCCCGAGCACGGCCTCGTCGTGGACTACCAGAAGATCACGGTCGAGCCCGACGGCACGGCCGAGGTCGGCTGGCGCATGCCGTTCCCGGTGCCCGCGGGGATGCTCCCGCCGCCGGTCGACGAGAACCTGCCCCCGGGCGCCGTCTGACGCCGACGTCGAGGGCCCTGCGCGCGACGCCTATGGTGAGGGCATGGTTCGCAGATGGTTCGCGCCCCTCCTCGGCGCGCTCGTGCTCTCCTTCGCGCTCGCGACGCCTGCGGCGGCGCACGACGCGCTGATCGCCTCCGACCCGGCCGACGGCGCCGATCTCGACGCCGCGCCGAGCGAGATCGTGCTCGAGTTCACGGGCAACATCCTCGACATCAAACCCGAGCTGCGGATCACCGATGCCGAGGGCACCGAGGTCGAGGTCGGGCCCGCGCAGATCGAGGGCACCTTCGTCACGTGGGAGCTGCTCGAGGAGCTCGCGGGGGGCAGCTACGACGTCGTGTGGGTCGTGACCTCCTCGGACGGGCACCCGATCGACGGGACCTTCACGTTCACGAGCCCGGCAGCGCCCGAGCCCGAGCCCAGCGCGACCGAGACGGACGATGCTGCTCAGGGTGAGACGACCGAGGGTGAGGGGACCCAGGGCGACGCGACGCAGGACGACGCCGCGCAGGACCCCGCACCCGAGCAGACCGACCCTGAGCTGACCGAGACCCCCGGGGCGGACGCGACGCTCAGCCCCGAGCAGGTCACCCCACCCCCCGCGGACGACATCTCCGACAACGCCGAGGCGTGGTTCTTCGCCGGTCTCGCGGTGACCGTGCTCGTCGTCGTCGGGATCGTCGTCCTGGTGCGCCGGGGCCGCGACCCCAACGGTCCCCCCGGCCAGCACTGACCCACCCGGGGCCAGAACTGACCCACCCCACCCAGCACCGACCCACCCCCCGCCGAGCTCGGCACTGGGCACCGAGTTCGGCACGCACACCTGCCGACCTGGGTGGCAGGTGCCGAACTCGGCGGGAGGGGAGGGGGGAGGGGGGGCGGGAGGGGGCGGGAGGGGTCGGCAGGGGGAGGGGCTTTAGGGTGTCAGCGGCGGCGGGTGCCGAAGACGGTGCGGGTGATCTCGCGGCCCAGCTGCGTGCCGACCGAGCGCAAGAGCGACTCCATGCCCTTGCTCGCCGACGACGTGCGCCGGGACGACTTCTGCTTCTCGCGTGCCTTGCGCGCGGCCTCCTTCTCGGCGGCCTTCGCCGCGGCGGCCTCCTCCTCGAGGCGCTGCGCCTCGGCCTCGGCGGCCGCACGCTCCCGCTCGGCGGTCGCCATGCGCTCGGCGAGCAGCTCGTGCGCGGACTCGTTGTCGACCGTCTCGGCGTAGCGCGGGGCGAGCGGCGAGGCCGCGACCACCTGGTCGAGCACCCCCGCGGGAGCGGGGTCCATCGAGGACCGCGGCGCGCGCAGCCGGGTCCACGCGACGGGCGTCGGACGACCCTTCTCGGTCAGCACGGTCGTGACCGCCTCGCCCGTGCCGAGCTCCTGGAGCAGCCGCTCGAGGTCGTAGTCCGAGGTCGGGAAGGTGCGCGCCGCGGCGCGCAGGGCCTTCGCGTCGTCCGGGGTGAAGGCGCGCAGCGCGTGCTGGACCCGGTTGCCGAGCTGGGCGAGCACGTCGGCAGGCACGTCCTTGGGCGACTGGGTCACGAAGAACACGCCCACGCCCTTGGACCGGATGAGCCGCACCGTCTGGGTGACCTGGGTCAGGAAGTCCTTCGACGCCCCGTGGAACAGCAGGTGCGCCTCGTCGAAGAAGAACACCAGGCGCGGCTTGGGCTGGTCGCCCACCTCGGGCAGCTCGGAGAACAGGTCCGCGAGGAGCCACATGACGAAGGTCGAGAACAGCGCGGGCCGGTCCTGGACCGCGGGCAGCTCGAGCACCGAGACGACGCCGCGCCCGTCGGAGGTCGTGCGGATCAGCTCGGCGGTCGCAAACGCCGGCTCGCCGAAGAACACGTCGGCGCCCTGCGCCTCGAGCGCGACGATCTCGCGCAGGATCACCCCGGCCGTCGCGGCCGAGAGCCCGCCGATGCCCTTGAGCTCGGCCTTGCCCTCGTCCGAGACGAGGAACGCGATCGTCGAACGCAGGTCCTTCAGGTCGAGCAGCGCGAGCCCCTGGGAGTCCGCCCAGTGGAAGATGAGCCCGAGGCTCGACTCCTGGGTCGCGTTGAGACCGAGCACCTTCGCGAGCAGCAGGGGGCCGAAGTCCGTCACGGTCGTGCGGATCGGCACGCCCGTGCCCATCCCGCCGAGCGAGAACACCTCGACCGGGAAGGCGCGCGGCTGCCAGTCCTGACCGATGCTCCTCGTGCGCTCGAGCAGCTTGTCGTTCGAGGGTCCCTCGACCGCGAGCCCCGAGAGGTCGCCCTTGATGTCGGCGACGAACACGGGCACACCCGCGTCGCTGAGTGCCTCGGTCATCACCTGGAGGGTCTTGGTCTTGCCGGTCCCGGTCGCGCCCGCGACGAGGCCGTGCCGGTTCATCATCGCGAGCGGCAGGCCCACCTGGACGGCCGCGTTCGCGGTGCCGTCCTCGACGAGCGCGCCGAGCCGGAGCACCTCGCCGGAGAAGCTGTACCCCTCGTGGACGGTGCGGGCCCAGCCTGTGAGCTCGCCGACGACGGCGTCCTGCGGGGCCTCGGGGGAGTCGCTCGCCGTGGGGGTGCCGGCAGCGTCGGGGGTGCCGCTCGTATCGGGCGGCCCGCTGGCCCCGGGAGGTGACGAGGCGCCGTCGTCGGCGGACTGCCCTGACGCGCTTGCGGCCTGGGCCGCCTCGAGCGCCGCTCGTGCGGCGGCGGCCTTCGCCGCGGCTGCTGCGGCCGCTGCCTCGGCCGCCTCGGCCTCGGCCTGTGCTGCTGCGGCCTCGAGCGCCGCGAGGTCCGGCTGCTTGTCGCCCATGCGCCGAACACTACTGACGCGCGCCCGCCCCCGCGCGGTTCCCAGGGATTCCCCAGGTGCGCGTCGGTACAGTGTGCCGAGTCCCGCACACCGGAGGAACGTGTGACCGCACCGCTCGACGACGACGGCGAGCTCGAGCTGCTCGAGCCCGAGAACGGTGTCCCGCTCGCGCGCCTCGGCTGGCTCTACCTCGTCGCGGGCCTCGTGGGGCTCGTCGGTTCTGCCGTGCTCGCGCTCGAGCGGATCGCCTCGCTCCTCGACGCCGACCACGTCGCCTCGTGCTCGATCAACGCCGCGATCGACTGCGCGCCCGCGATGGCCTCGTGGCAGGGCTCGCTGCTCGGCTTCCCCAACCCGCTGCTCGGGATCGGGGCCTTCCCTGTGGTCATGTGCTTCGGCGCGGCGCTGCTCGCAGGCCTGCGACCGCCGCGATGGATGTGGGTCGCGATGGCCGTCGGGTCGACGCTCGGCATGGCGCTCGTCGTCTTCCTCATCTACACCTCGCTCGCGGTGCTCGTCGTGCTGTGCCCCTACTGCTTCGTCGTGTGGCTCGCGACGTGGCCGGTGTTCTGGTACACGCTCGTGCAGCTCGGTGCGGAGCGGATCGTCCCGCTCGGCGAGCGCGCCCGTGCGTGGCTCGTGCGCAACCGCTTCGTGATCGCGGTCGCGTGGTACGTCGTCGTCGCGGGACTCATCGTCGTCGCGCTGCGCAACCAGTTCTGAGCCGGGCGGGGACCACCCCGGCACTTGACTAGACTTCCCCGGGTGACGACCCAGCAGAACCCGAGCCCCACGACCGACGACTCGACCCCGCCGTTCCGCTACACCGCGCGGCTCGCGGGGCAGCTCGAGGCCGCGTGGCAGGACCGCTGGGAGCGCGAGCGGACCTTCTGGACGCCCAACCCCAAGGGCGAGCTGACCGACGCCGAGGGCAAGCACGCGCCCGAGGGCGCGCCGGCCGTCGTCGTGATGGACATGTTCCCCTACCCCTCGGGTGCCGGGCTGCACGTCGGCCACCCGCTCGGGTACATCGCGACCGACGTCGTCGCGCGGTTCCGGCGCATGTCGGGCGACAACGTCATGCACGCCCTCGCCTTCGACGCCTTCGGCCTGCCCGCCGAGCAGTACGCGGTCCAGACGGGCCAGCACCCGCGCGTGTCGACCGAGGCGAACATCGACATCATGAAGGGCCAGCTGCGCCGGCTCGGCCTCGCGCACGACCCGCGCCGCTCGTTCGCGACGATCGACCCGGACTACGTGCGCTGGACGCAGTGGATCTTCCTGCAGATCTTCAACTCCTGGTACGACCCCGAGGCGCCGGGTCGCGCAGGCGGCAAGGGGCGTGCGCGCCCGATCAGCGAGCTCGTCGCCGAGCTCGAGTCCGGCACGCGGCCCGTGCCGACCGAGCTGTTCGACGGCCGGGAGCGCACGTGGGCCGAGCTCGACGAGCCCGAGCGCCAGCGCGTCGTCAACTCCTTCCGCCTCGCCTATGTCTCCGAGGCGCCCGTCAACTGGTGCCCGGGCCTGGGCACGGTCCTCGCGAACGAGGAGGTCACCGCGGACGGGCGTTCCGAGCGCGGCAACTTCCCGGTGTTCCAGCGCTCGCTGCGCCAGTGGAACATGCGGATCACGGCCTACGCCGACCGCCTCGCGGACGACCTCGACCTCATCGACTGGCCCGAGAAGGTGCGCCTCATGCAGCGCAACTGGATCGGTCGCTCGCACGGGGCCAACGTCGTGTTCGAGGTCGTCGGCGGCGCCGAGGTCGAGGTCTTCACGACGCGCCCCGACACGCTGTTCGGCGCGACCTTCATGGTCGTCGCCCCCGAGCACCCCCTGCTCGACGAGGTGCCGAGCGAGTGGCCCGACGGCACGCACGGGGTGTGGACGGGCGGCCACGACCACCCTGCCGCGGCGGTCGCCGAGTACCGCGCGCAGGCGGCCCGCAAGACGGCCGTCGAGCGCCAGGCCGAGGCCGGCACCAAGACGGGCGTGTTCACGGGCCACCTCGCGATCAACCCCGTCAACGGCGAGTACATCCCCGTGTTCACGGCCGACTACGTCCTGATGGACTACGGCACGGGCGCGATCATGGCCGTCCCGGGCGGGGACGAGCGCGACTACGACTTCGCGCAGGCCTACGAGCTGCCGGTCGTCTACACGGTCCAGCCGCCCGAGGGGCACGAGGGCGCGTGGACGGGCGACGGCGTCGTCGTGAACTCCTCCTCCGACCGCGTGAGCCTCGACGGGCTCGACGTCGAGGACGCGAAGGCACGCATCACCGCGTGGCTCGAGGAGCACGGCGTCGGCAAGGGCACCGTGACCTACCGCCTGCGCGACTGGCTGTTCTCGCGCCAGCGGTACTGGGGCGAGCCGTTCCCGATCGTCTACGACGAGCACGGTCAGCCCGTCGCGCTGCCCGAGTCGATGCTCCCGGTCGACCTGCCCGAGGTGCCCGACTACTCCCCGCGCACCTTCGAGCCCGACGACGTCACCTCCGAGCCCGAGCCGCCGCTCGGCCGCAACACCGACTGGGTCGAGGTCACGCTCGACCTCGGCGACGGGCCCAAGCAGTACCGCCGGGACACCAACACGATGCCCAACTGGGCCGGGTCGTGCTGGTACTACCTGCGCTACCTCGACCCCGACAACGACGACGCGCTCGTCGACCCCGAGCTCGAGGCCTACTGGCTCGGCCCGCACCACAACGCCGAGGCGGGCGAGACGGGCGGGGTCGACCTGTACGTCGGCGGCGTCGAGCACGCCGTGCTGCACCTGCTCTACGCGCGGTTCTGGCACAAGGTGCTGTTCGACCTGGGCCACGTGTCCTCGCTCGAGCCGTTCCGCAAGCTGTTCAACCAGGGCTACATCCAGGCCTACGCCTTCACCGACGCGCGCGGTCAGTACGTGCCCGCGAACGAGGTCGAGGGCGACGAGCAGGCGGGCTTCACCTGGCGGGGCGAGCCGGTCAACCGCGAGTACGGCAAGATCGGCAAGTCGCTCAAGAACGTCGTGACCCCCGACGAGATCTTCGACGCCTACGGCGCGGACACCTTCCGCGTCTACGAGATGTCGATGGGGCCGCTCGACCTGTCGCGCCCGTGGGAGACCCGGGCCGTCGTCGGCGCGCACCGCTTCCTGCAGCGCCTGTGGCGCAACGTCGTCGACGAGGAGACGGGCCAGGTCACGGTGACCGAGGACGCGCCGTCGACCGAGACCCTGCGCGTGCTGCACCGCACGATCGCGGACGTGCGCACCGAGATGTCGGCGATGCGCATCAACACCGCGATCGCGAAGATGATCGTGCTCAACAACCACCTCACCTCGCTCGAGGCGGTGCCCCGTGCCGCGGTCGAGCCGCTCGTGCTCATGGTCGCCCCGGTCGCCCCGCACATCGCCGAGGAGCTGTGGTCGCGCCTCGGGCACGAGGGTTCGCTCCTGCGCGCCCCGTTCCCCGTCGCGGACGAGCAGTACCTCGTCGAGGACACGGTCACGTGCGTGCTCCAGGTCGCGGGCAAGGTCCGTGGCCGGGTCGAGGTCTCCCCGGACGTGAGCGAGGACGAGCTGCGCGAGATCGCGCTCGCCGACCCCGGCGTCCAGCGCCACCTCGACGGGCGTGAGGTGCGCAAGGTGATCGTGCGGGCGCCCAAGCTCGTCAACGTGGTGCCCGCGTAGGTGTTCTCCCGGGTCCGTCCAGCGCGGGTCGCAGTCGTCACCGACTCGACCGCGTCCGTGCCGCCCGAGCTCGTCGCCGAGCACCAGCTCACGGTCGTCCCGCTCGACGTCGTGATCGACGGTGCCCGGCACGTCGAGGGCGAGGGGGACACCGCACGACTGCTCGTCGAGGCGCTCGAGGCGGGCACGTCTGTGACGACCTCCCAGCCCGCGCCGGCCGCGTTCGCGCGCGCGTACGCCCAGGCGGCGCGTGCGGGGGCGCGCGAGATCGTCTCGGTGCACCTGTCGAGCGAGCTGTCGGGCACGTTCCGCGCGGCCGAGCTCGCGGCGCTCGGGGCGCCGGTCCCGGTGCACCTCGTGGACTCCCGCTCGGCCGGCCTCGGGCTCGGATTCGCGGCGCTCGCGGCTGCCGAGGCGGTGCGCGAGCTGCCCCGCCGGGCACGTTCCGAGCTTGCGCCCGGGGCGATCGCCGCGCAGCGCGCACGGGACGTCGCGGGCACGGCACGCGTGTTCTTCCTCGTCGACTCGCTCGACCACCTGCGCCGTGGGGGTCGCCTCTCCGCCGCGGCGGCCGCGCTCGGCACGGTGCTCGGGATGCGCCCGATCCTCACGCTGCGCGAGGGACGCATCGAGGTGCACGCGAAGGTGCGCACGCGCCGCGCCGCGCGCGAGCGGCTCGTCGCGCTCGCGGTCGAGGCCGCCGCGGGGCGGGAGTGGCCTCGGCTGGCGGTGCACCACCTCGGGCAGCCCGAGCTCGCGGCCGAGCTCGCCGCCGAGATCGCGGCGGGCGTCGGGTGCGAGGCCGACGAGGTGCTCGTCTCGCAGGTGAGCGCCGTGATCGGCGCGCATGCGGGCCCGGGGCTGCTCACCGCGGTCGTGACCGACCGCTAGCGACCCGCGGTCCACAGGCGCCTCGGGGCGAGCGACGGCGCCCCGCGCGGGCGACCTAGGTTGCCCCGCATGAACAGGTCGCGGCGCGCCTCCGCGCGGGCGCGCGAGAGGCTTAGCAGTCTTGCGGAACGTGACGCCACGCGGGGCATCGGGGTCGTGCCGCAGGGCGGTGTCGAGCCGCGTGCCCCGGCGTGGCCCGGCCTCCCCGACGCCGACGGCGTCATGGGGGTCCAGCTCCCCGACGACGGCGTCCTGGGGGTTCGGCTCCCCGACGACGGTGCGGCCGACGGCGGCGCGGCTCAAGTCGGCGCGGCCGACGGTGCTGTCCTCAGCCGCGGCGCTCAGCACCGTGACGTCGCGGACCGTGACCCTCAGGATCGCGACCCTCAGGACCGCGACGCTGAGGGCCGTAAGGCTCACGACCGTGACGCTCAGGACCGTGACTCTCAGGACCGCGACGCGCACGACGTCCTCGCACGGTTGCGCGCGACCGCGCTCAGCACCGCCTCGACCGCGTACACCGCGGCGCATGGTCACCCGCTCGAGCACCCCGACGTTCTCGAGCAACCCGCACGGCGGTGGCGGCTCGCACTGCGGCCCGCGCTCCTCGTCGGCGCTGTGCTGCTCGTCGTCGCGGCGCTCGTCGTGCTGCGCGCGTGGACCACGCCCGAGGTCGTCCCGCTCGAGAGCAGCGGACCCGCGCACGACCCGTTCGCGGACACCCATGAGCGCGTGGTCGTGCACGTCGTCGGTGAGGTCGCCGAGCCCGGGGTCGTCGAGCTGCCCGCGGGCGCGCGGGTGTCCGAGGCGGTCGAGGCCGCCGGCGGGGCGACCCGGGAGGCCTCGCTCGGCGCGGTCAACCTCGCCCGCGTCGTCGAGGACGGCGAGCAGATCCTCGTCCCGGGCCCCGCCGCCAAGACCACGGCCGACGCGCAGCCCGCAGACCCCCGGCTCGACCTCAACACCGCCGACGCGGCCCAGCTCGAGCAGCTGCCCGGGATCGGGCCCGTGCTCGCCGAGCGGATCCTCGCGTGGCGCACCGAGCACGGCCGGTTCTCGAGCGTCGCCGAGCTCGCCGAGGTCTCGGGTATCGGCCCGAGCCTGCTCGCTCGGCTGAGCGAGCTCGTGCGCGTGTGAACGACCTGCGCCTCGTCCCCGCGGCGCTCGCGGCATGGCTCGCTGCGGCGCTCCTCGTGGGTGCCCCGGCGGGTGCCGCGGGGGGTCTCGCCGCGGTGGCCGTGGGCCTCGCCGTGCTGCTCGGGGTCCTCGCCCGAGCGCACCGACCGGCAAGTGGGCCCTCCGGTGCGCGGAGGGAGCAGCGCTCTTCTGCGGAAGCACCGCCGGGATCCGTCCCCGCACCGCGCCCCGCGAGCGGCGTGCCGGGACAGCTCGTGCTCGTGCTCGTCGCGGTCGCTGCGGTGTCCGCCTCGACGGCCGGTCAGCTCGCGGTGCGCGGGGCGGGGCCCCTCGAAGGGCTTGTCGCGCAGGCCGCCGTCGTCGAGCTCGAGGGGACCGTGCGCTCCGAGCCCGCGCCCGTCGCGAGCGCAGGAGTGCGCGTCGAGCTCGCGGTGCGCACGGTCGAGGGGCGCGGTGACCTCGGCCCCGCGGCGGCCCGCGTGCTCGTGCTCGGGGACCAGACCTGGGGCGCGGTGCGCTACGGCGAGCGGGTGCGCACGACCGCGCGCCTCGTCCCGGCAGAACCGGGTCGAGCGGTGCTTGCGCTCGCCCGCGCCCTCGGCCCGCCCGAGGTCCGCGCACCCGCAGGACCGGTCGAGCGCACCGTGAACGAGCTGCGCGCGGGCCTCCTCGACGTGACCGACCCCTTGCCTGGCGACGCGCGCGGCCTCGTGCCGGGGCTCGCGGTCGGTGACACGACCCGGCTCGACCCCGCGCTGGCCCAGGCGATGCGCGACGTCTCGCT
>Ga0123329_1004517_pt1 | contig 10855 bp, 8 predicted proteins | sample BioC12SIPDNA_FD_89703 | JGI IMG/M metagenome (GOLD analysis project Ga0123329, IMG submission 89703) | Anaerobic biogas reactor microbial communites from Washington, USA - Biogas_R1_B C12 SIP DNA | ecosystem: Engineered > Bioreactor > Anaerobic > Unclassified | place: Washington, USA | collected... | reverse complement strand
GTGAGCATGCGGGCGACCTCGGCGGTGCGGTTGTGGAGCACGACGTAGGGTTCGCCGCTGGGCTGATGGAGCACTTCGATGTCGCGGAAGGCCACGCCGCGGCGCATGCCCGTGCCGAGCGCCTTCATCACGGCTTCCTTGGCGGCGAAGAGGCCGGCGTAGACCTCGGCCTGGCGTTTTCTGCGGCGGCCGGCGAAGGCCACTTCGGCCTCCGTGAACGTGCGTCCGAGAAAATGATCGGCGTGGTCGGCGATCATCCGCTCGATGCGATCCACTTCGATGATGTCCACACCGTGTCCGACAATGGCCATGAGAGGTCTCCCTGGGACGGTAAGGTAGAGGCCGTGGCGGGGATTTGCAACCAAATTTGGACCTCGGCCTTGGAGAGGCCGCGGCGGCGTGCTATACTGCCGGACTCAGCGTGGAGACCCACAGCCTACCCAGGAAGAGAGCTGCACGGATGGACTATCTCGCCGATCTGACGGCCGCCCAGCGCGAGGCGGCGACTCATGTGGAAGGACCGCTTCTGGTGCTGGCCGGGGCCGGGAGCGGCAAGACGCGCGTCATCACGCGGCGCGTCGCCTACCTGCTGAGCCAGGGAATACCCGACCGCCAGGTGCTGGCAATCACGTTCACGAACAAGGCGGCCGCCGAGATGCGCGAGCGCATTGCCGCGCTGGTTCCGATACGCGGGCTGACCGTCGCAACGTTCCATGCGTTCTGCGCGCGGATGCTTCGGGTGTACGGCGACGCGCTGGGCGTGGCGAACGATTTCACGATCTACACGCAGAGCGAGTCGGTCCGAGCCGTCAAGCAGGCCATCGAGCGGCAGGGGCTGGACACGACGAACTGGTCGCCGGACAAGATTCAGGGGCGCATCAGCCACCTGAAGAATCGGCTCGAAACGGCGGCCGAGTTCAGCAAGTACGCCGGCGACTACTCCAGCAAGAACGTAGCGAAGATCTACACGGCCTACCAGGATACGCTGCGGTCTGCCAATGCGATGGACTTCGACGATCTGCTGATGAAGGTGGCCATGGGGCTTCGCGACAACGAGGCGTTCCGAGGGCTGCTCCAGGATCGGTTTCGCTATGTGCTGATCGACGAGTACCAGGACACGAACGAGGCTCAGTACCAGATTGCCCGCCGCATCGCCGAGGGGCACGGGAACATTTGCGCCACGGGCGATCCGGACCAGTCGATCTACGGCTGGCGCGGGGCGAACATTCACAACATTTTGGATTTCGAGAAAGACTTAGCAGGCTGCCGTGTCATCCGGCTGGAGCGGAACTACCGGAGTACGCCGCAGATTCTGGGCGCGGCCGGAAGTCTCATTGCCCGCAACCGGAAGCGGAAGGCGAAGGACCTGTTCACGGAAAACCCCAACGGGCGTCCGGTGCGCGTCGTCGAAGTGGATACGGCGGAGGACGAGGCCCGGGAGGTGGCCGAGGACATCCGCCGCGAGTGCCGCGCGGCGGGCAACTACGCCGACGTGGCGGTGTTCTACCGCGTGAACAGCCTGAGCCGCGCGCTTGAGGATGCCCTGCGGGCCGCAGGCATCCCGCATGAGATTGTGCGCGGCTCCAGCTTTTACGAGCGACAGGAGGTCCGGGCGCTGGTGGCATACCTGCGTCTGCTGGCGAATCCCGCCGACGACCTGGCGTTGCTGCGGATCGTCAACGTGCCGACACGCGGGATCGGAGACACGACGGTGAAGCGGCTGGAGGGGTTTGCCGCGGAGCGCGGAGTGTCGATGCTCGAGGCGTGTCGCAGGGTGGGCGAGGTGGCCGACCTGAACGCCCGGGCGCAGAAGTCCGTCGGCGATTTCGTGAAGCTGCTCGACGACATGGCGACGCTGGACCGCGTGCGGATGAAGCAATTGGTCATCGACGTCGTGCGTCTGACGGACTTTGACGAGTATTGCCGCAAGCTGGAGGGCGGCGAGGAAGACCGCGTGGCCAACGTCAACGAGCTGGTGAACGTGGCAGCGAGCTTCGACGCGGAGCAGGACGAGGAGGCGACGGACGCCGAGAGCGAGGGCGTCACGCCGCTGATGCGGTTCCTGGAGCGCGTGTCGCTGGTAAGCGACCAGGACGACGTGCACGAGGAGCGACCGAAGGTACATCTGATGACACTGCACGCGGCCAAGGGACTGGAGTTCCCCATAGTGTACATAGTGGGGCTGGAACAGGGTGTGTTGCCTCACGCGATGGCCGAGGAGGAGGGCCGGGATCTGGAAGAGGAACGGCGTCTGTGCTTTGTCGGCATCACACGTGCGAAGTCGCGGCTGACGCTGCTTCACGCGCGATATCGGATGCAGCGCGGGCAAACCAACCGGCAGATGCCGAGCGTGTTTCTTCGCGAGATCGGCGATGTGGGGGTCGAGCGTCAGTCGCTGGCACGATTCTCGTCGTCGGCGCCGGTGTTCGGCGTTCGTCGCGACAGCCGTCGCGAGGTCGGCACGACACGGCGGTATCCCGCGCCGCGTCAGCCGGCCGCCGCGGCGCGAACCGCTCAGGCCGATCGGGAGGAGGAGGCCCGCTTGCGAGCCGCCCTGCCCCAGGACGAATCGCCGTACAAGCCCAATCAGCTCGTGAAGCATCCGACGTACGGCATCGGCACGGTGTTCGAGGTGACCGGCTCGGGCGATTCGCTGAAGGTGGGCGTGCGGTTTCCGAACATCGGCGAGAAGAAGTTCGTGGCGCAGCATGCGCGACTGGAGATACTGGCCAGGCGATAGGACGCGCGTATGGGTGCATTAACGTTTTGGGGAAGCAGGGGCAGGATGCCCCTGCCACTCACGGGCAAGATGCCCGTGCCACGGTACGGCCCCAAGACGCTAGTGCACCCCGTGCGTATCGCCCCGTTTACTTCCGGGGCACGGGGAGCTATGATAGCTCCCCGTCATTGAGGCAGGCGACACTACCGTGGAGAGGAGAACCCATGGCCGCTAGGAAAACCCCGCAGATTACCCTGGACTACAACAACGTACTGACCAGCGCGGTCGGCAAGTCGCACGGCCTGACGGCCGCGGCGATTGACGGCATCGCCGCGAAGGCGCCGCGCATCGCGGCCCTGCTGGCGGCGCAGCGTGCGGCGGGGAAGCTGCCGTACCGCGACCTGCCCTACCGCGACGATCACGCGAAGGCGATTGCGGCGAGCGTGGCGCGCAAGCGCGGCCGTTTCGACAACGTCGTCGTGCTGGGCATCGGCGGGTCGGCCCTCGGGGCCACGGCCATCTACACCGCCTGCGCCAAGCCGTACGCGTCGCTGCTGGACAAGAAGCAACGGAAGTCGCCGCGGCTGTTCGTCATGGACAATATCGACCCGGCCCAGTTCGCGGCGATGCTGGAGACAATCGATCCGGCCCGGTCGCTCTTCGTGCCGATCAGCAAGTCGGGCAGCACGGCCGAGACGATGGCCCAGTTCATGATTTGCCGCGAACTGCTGAAGAAGCGGCTCGGCGCCAAGTACGCGCGGAACGTCGTCGCCATCACCGACCAGGCCAAGGGGTACCTGCGTCCCATCGCCGAGCAGGAAGGCTACGAGACGTTCCCTGTGCCCGACGGCGTGGGCGGCCGATTCAGCGTGCTCAGCCCCGTGGGCCTCTTTCCGCTGGCCATGGTGGGCATCGACATCAAGGCGCTGCTGGAGGGCGCAGCCGCCATGGACCGCCGCTGCGAAACGCCCCGGCTCCGCGAGAACCCGGCGTTCCTGTCGGCGGCGATTCAGTACCTGTGCTACCAGCGCGGCAAGCCAATGAGCGTCATGATGCCCTACAGCCAGGCGCTGCGCGACGTGGCCGACTGGTACCGCCAGCTCTGGGCCGAGAGCCTCGGCAAGATTCGCACACGCGGCAGCAAGTCCGAATGCGTCGGCCCGACGCCGATCAAGGCCCTGGGCGTGACCGACCAGCACAGCCAGGTCCAGCTCTATCGCGAGGGGCCGAACGACAAGGTGTTCACACTGCTGGCCGTCGGCGACTTCGGCTGCGACATCGCCATCCCCAAGGCATTCGGCGACGTGGAGGGCTGCGGGTACCTGGGTGGGCACACGATGGGCGAACTGATGGACGCCGAGCGACGGGCCACGACGTTCGCCCTGACCAAGAGCCAGCGGCCGAACGTGACGATCACGTTGCCGGTGGTCAACGAGTACACGGTCGGCCAGTTGTTGTACATGCTGATGGTGCAGACGTCGTTCGCCGGTGAATTGCTGGGCATCAACACCTACGACCAGCCGGGGGTGGAGGAAGGCAAGATCGCTACCTACGCCCTGATGGGACGCAAGGGATACGCCGCCGCCCGGAAGGAAATCCGGTCGCTCAAGGGATCGAGGAAATACATCGTCTGATCGCCGGACAGGCGACCCGACATGTGACCAGGGGCACGGCGGCTCGCGCGGTCGTGCCCCTGAAGTTTTCCGCTGTGTGCCGACCTCATGCCGGCAAGGCTGCCACTGGATCCACGTCCTGGCACGGGCCGCCGCCTCGCTGTCAGCTTGCCGTCTGCGGCGTGATGCCGGCATCCCCGGCCAGATTGCCGTTGCGCAGGACCACCGGCACAAGCATCGTCGCGGGGCGACCGTCGATGGACAGTTCGGCCACGCACCGCACCACACTTCCGGTCAGTTCGCCGGGGTGCAGCGTAACGGCCACCGTCGTGGGCCCACCGAGGATAGCCGGCAGGCTCATCACTGCGGCTGCACGGCCGGGCTCGACTCGCCACCCATCGGGCACGTGCCAGCGAAGCAGCATGGGTGCCTGGACCTTGTACCGGTTGTGAATCGTCAGCCGCACGACCTTCGGCTGACCTTCGCGGAGGGTCGGGCCGCCGTCGGGCCGGACGTCCACGTCGAAGAAATCGAATCGGTATCTTGCAGCGGCCACGCGAGCGGCCAGGTCGCGCCGCAGGGACTCGGGGGCTTTCATCGCCTCGACGAGCGACACGTCGGTCGGTTTCTCTCCGGGCAGCGGGTTGGTCTTGCGGTTGCCGCCGAAGCGGGCCAGCACCTGGCGGCTCATGCGTTCGGTCCGGTCGGTGAGATCGTCCACGGTCTGCGGCACCTGGCCGCCGAAGGCGCCGAGTTCGCCGAGATTCAGGCACATGGTCTTGATCCGTCGGCCGATGGGCTTGATCCACTGGTCGGGGATGGCGTCGATGCCGTGCAACAGGCCGAACAGGGCGCCGGCCGTGGCCGCGGTGCAGTCGGTGTCTTCGCCGCAGTTGACGGCCGTGGTGACCACGCGGCCGAAGTCATCGCCGCCGACCAACAGGGCGAGCACGGCCAGGGCGACATTCGAAGGAGCGTCGTAACCGAGGACTCCCTTGTCGAAGCCCTTGGCGCGATCCGCGGCACTGGTGCGTTCGGGCAGGTTGAACAGGGTCGCACCGCGATGGTGCTTGAGAATCTCGTCGCGGGCGTCGCGCCAGTTCATGCCCGAGGCGTGAGCGTTGACGGCGCAGCGGACGGCGGCAGCCATGCCGCCCGTCTCGGGGATGTAGGACAGGCCGATGTCGATCAGGGCGTGGAGGTCGTCGCAGACAAAGGCGGCGCTTTCCATTGCGGCGAAGAAGACCTCGCCCCAGGAACCTTCGCCGTCGGCATGATCGACGACGGCATCCTCGACGGCGTAGCGTACGGCCGTGTCGGGCAGCCCCGGCGCGATGCACGCCCAGATTTCGCTTCGGATGAACGCGCCGCAACTGTGGCGCCACAGGTTGTCGCAGAGCCCCGACCACGGCGGCGGCAGACCGGCCCGGAGATTGGCCTTGGCGATGCCGTACTCGGACCAGTGCGGCGTGATGTAGAGGCACCAGTAGTCGGCGAGGGTGTGGGCGTCGATGTCGAGGCCTCGCTCCTCCAGGGCGATCAGCCACAGGAGCTGAAGGTCGAGGTCGTCGTTCGGCAACGGCTCGCCGCCGAGATCCTGGGCATAGAACGACACGTCGTTGACCTGCCGGATGAACTCGAACGGCGCGCCCAGCGTGCCGCCAATGTTTTTGCCCATCCAGCAGCCCATGACACGGCGCCGGTACTCTTCGCGACTCAGTTGCATGGTCACCACACCTCCTGTCCAATCCCCCATCCCGCAGCACGCCGGACCCGACATGGCGTACCTACCCGGCAATTCTAGTCAGACCGGGTTGCACGGCAATCCCTTTTCGCGGTTCGAGGTAGTCATGGAAAAGAGAGCCAGGCAAGGGATGGACACCTACGGCGCCTGGTGAAGGGTCCGAAGGAAGACCACGAGAAACCGGGTTTCCTCGTCCGTCAGGCTGTGACCGAAGGCGGGCATGAGAGGGCTGAGGCCGTGGGCGCCGCCGCCGTCGCGGATCACCGCAGCCAGTCGGGCGTCGGCCAGTGGCGTCATGCGTTCGGCGCTGGAGAGGTCCCTGGGGCGGACGGCCAGCGCGGCGACATTGTAGCCGTCGGCCTGGCCCCGGTCGCCGTGGCAGGCGGCACAGTAGCGGGCGAACAGCTCGCCTCCGCGGGTCTGGGGCCAATTCACCTTGTACGCAGACTCGGTGGTCTCCGGCGTGTCGGGGGTCTCGATGCATCCGCCAAGGATCACCGCTGCGACAACGAGGAGCGTCGCCGGCAGAGGATGCTCAGTCATGCTCGCCTCCGTTTCCTGGGGCGTCGGCCGCATCGTCGCCGGCGGCAACATCCGCGCCCACGAGAAAGGCCGCCAGAGCACGTGCATCGGCGTGGCCGAGACTTGGCGCGGGCATGCGCGAGTCGGCAGCCAGCGGTCCGGCGGCCCGAAGCCTTGTGTAGACCCATGCCGCCGAGAGCCGCGAAGGCCGTTCGCCGAGCGTCGGCCCGACCAACCCGCCGGGAATGGCCGCCGTACGGTGGCAGGCGATGCAGCCGACCGGACGGCCCGTCGCCGTGTCGGCTGCGCCGCGGAACAGGGACTCGCCGCGCACCATCTCCTTGTCGGTCAGTCCGGCGGCATCGGCGGCGCGGTCGCGCACGGCGCGATCGGTGGCCATCTCCGCCAGGAACCGCGTCACCGCGTTCAGTTCCTGCGGCGTGAGGCCGAGGTGCGGCATGCGCGCCTGCTCAGCCACATCAACCGGCCACGGAGCAGCCAGGTACCGTCGCAGCCCCTCTGGCGAGAATTTACTGCCGGTGCCGTCCAGGGCCGGGGCAGCCCGCCCCCCTTGCCCGCCCAATCGGTGACAGGAGGTGCAGCGCCGCGTGCGGTTCACGTCCCCGAACGGTCCGTCCAACGTCCAGGCGACCGCGGCCGGCGCCTCGACAATGAACTTCTCGGGCATGGGCGTCTGGGTGCGGCTCAACAGATAGGCGACCACGCTGCGGCGCTCGTGCTGCGACAGGCGGTATTCGGGCATCCGCATCGGGACGCCCGGCGAGGCCTCGGCGCGGTCGATCTGCGGCGACCCCTCAAGTTTCCACTCCAGGTATCGCTGAAGGTGCCGCTGGTCGGGCGACACGTCTGCGGCCGACCACTGAAGCTGCCAGTATCGCCGGTCGGCCACGTCGGCCAGCGCCGGACCAATGCGGGCATGGGCGGTCGACGCTGCGTCGTGGCAGGCCGCACAGCCAAGGCGGCTCATCGCGTCCGACGCCAGAGCCCGGTCCTCGGCCGATGGCTCGGCCGGCGGCGCCTCCACGGTGCGCGCGGAACGCTGTCGCGGCGCGCCAAGGCCGACCACGTAGGCCGCCGCGCCGAGACGGTCCGGCTCCGCACAGGCGTACTGCGGCATGACTGTGCCGGGCATGACCGACTGCGGATCGTCCAAAAGCGCCGCCACGTACGGCACAGTCAGTTTCTCGCCGCTGCGGCCCAGGTCGGGGCCGATCATGCGCCAACCTGACACCGGGTGGAATCCTCGCCGCTTCAGGCGCGGCCAGTCGTGGCAGGTGGTGCATCCGGCGGCCCCTTCCACCCATTCACGACCGCGTCGCTCGAACCGTGAGGCGTCCATCCGGGTGGTGGTCATGCGCTCGGCCACAGCCTCCACGTTGGGCAACCGCCGGGCGGCAAGCACGCGGGCGACGGCGGCGGCCTCGCGTGCGTCGAGTCGCGGCCGGGGCATTCGGGTCTGCGGACGAAAGGCCTCGGGTTGCACGAGCCACGCGGTCAGCCACGATTCGGAGGTCTTGGATCCCAGTCCGGCGAGCGTTGGGCCGATGGATGCGGCGGCAATAGCGTCCTGGAAGTCATGGCATCCGGCGCAGCCTCGGTCCTGGACCAGGTATCGTCCGCGGTTCCAGGCGGGTGCGCCGTCGATCTCGTCGGCGCGGTGGCATCGGCCGCAGGCCGCCTGAGCGAACTCGTCCTTCCGCCGCGGCATGACGCCCACCCCCTCTTCGCCGTGCGCGGCCACGGCCTCGGTCGCGCGGCCGTTGCCGCCGTGGCAAACGACGCAGCCGTACTGTTCGAACGGGTGCCAGTGGGCTTCGAGGTACGGTTCCGGGTGGCGTTTCCAGGGAAACTGCGTTCGGGCCGCGAGCGGCTCCGTGGCCGCCACGTGGCAACTGACGCAGCGCGACACCTGGCCCAGCTCCGGCACATAGAGCTGCCGCAAGGCCACGTCCTGGGCCGCAACCCGGTCCGCGGCGGCGAGGAGATCGGCTCGCAGGCGTTCGTCGGTGGCCTCGCCCAGGCGGGCGGGCAGGTCGGCCTCTGTGCGGCGGGCGAATTCGGCCTGGTACCATCGCCACGAGCGGGCCTGATCCTGGCGCACTGCGGCGACCATGACGGCGACCGCCGCCAGGCAGAGTGCGATGACCACGAAATAGAGCCGCCTTTCAGTCATTGCCGCTCACCAGGGCCAGACGAGGACCCAGTTGGGTCCGCGGAGGAAGTAGCCGACCAGGGTCAACGCGAGAATCGTCAACGCCACGAGAACGAAGACCACGCACGCTACGCGGCGCGTTCGGCCGAAATAGACGCCCACGCCGCGGCGCCTCTGTCGCACGTACGGCAGCGCCAGGAGCACGGCCAGGCACACGCTCGGCAATGCCACGCCGCCCCAGAACTCGGCGCCGAGCGTCGGGCCGCCCGGGTCCCACGGCGGCCAGTGGACGCGGGCCAGGGCGCCGTAATCGTAGCTCACAATTTCCTGGAGCCAGAGGAAGTACCATGCGGCCTTGGCGGGCTCGGGTGCGTGGGCCGGATCGGCGGGTTCACCGAGCGGTGCATCGAAGGCCACGGCCATGGCAACCACGATCACGAGACAGGCCAGAGCCACCGCCGCTTCGCGAAGGACCAGGTGCGGCCAGGCCGGGACCGTGGGCAGCGGCATCTGCGGCGACGCGTCGTCGTTCTCGATGCTGTGGGCCAGGCCGCCGTTCTGTCGCACACGCCACAGGTGAATGCACGTGAGCACCGTGAACACGGCCGGCAGAATGAGCACATGAAGGCCGTAGTAGCGGATCAGGGCTGTCTGCGAGATTTCCTCGCCGCCGAAGACCATCCGCCGCAGCGCTGGGCCGACGCCGGGCACAGCGGCCATCATGCTGCCGCCGACCTCGATGGCCCAATAGGAGAGCTGGTCCCACGGCAGGAGATACCCGGTGAAGCTCTCGGCCAGCGTGACCACCAGGAGCAGGACGCCGATGACCCAGTTGAACTGTCGCGGCGGCTTGAAGGCGCCGGTCAGGAAGACACGGGCCAGGTGCAGAAACGCCGCGACCACGAGCAGATGGGCGGCCCAGCGGTGCATGTTGCGGATGAACTGGCCGAAGGCGACGCCGTGGCGAAGCTCTTCCATGGAGGCGTACGCGCCGCGGGCAGGATCGGTGCCGGGCGAGTAGTAGAACATCAGCAGGATGCCGGTCACCACCAGCAACAGGAACAGAGCGATACAGGCCACGCCGAGGCCGAAGGTGGCGCGTGGCCGCAGGCTGTCGCGGCGAACACGGCGAGGATGCAGCAGCAGGAAGAAATTCCGATAGCGGATCCGTCGCTGGGCGCCGCCGGGCATGGGCGCACTGTCGGCGACGATGCTCCGCACGACGCGGTTGTCGGCCGACAGGTTGCGGCACCGACGCCAGAAGCCCATTCGCAATTCCCCACAGATGCCGCGCCACGGCCCGCGGCCGCGTCCCGCTGCGGCCCGCGGACAACCAGAGAAACCACCTTATAGATCGGCTTGCCGGGGTGCGCCAAGCGCAAGTTTTCGTCGTCGGTGGATATTACCCGCCCTGGGGCACCCGCCGACTCAGCCCAGATCGAGCCACTCGTTGCCGTCGCAGACGAGCGTCTGCCTGCGGTGGGCGATGACTCGCCCGTCGGCATCGCGCGACAGCCGGAAGAACGGCAGCGGCTTGCTGGCCGGGCCGGTGGGATTCGTTCCGTCGGGCAGGAAGTCGCTGCCGTGGCACGGACAGCGATACCGCTGGATGCCCTCGTCCCACGTCACCAGGCAGCCCAGGTGCGTGCAGACGGCCGAGATGCACCGGACGCGCGCGCCCTGGCGTTCGACGAACAGCTTGGCCTGGGCGACGAACGTACGGCCCTGGGGGATGTCCTGCGCGCGGCCAAGGACGAAGTCCGCGGGCACATCCAGCGAGCCGTCGGGCTGGAGAAAGCGGAACGCAACGTAGCCGCCCGCGGCAACAACCGTCAGGGCCGCCCCGGCGGTGCATGCCTGAAGGAAGCCCCGCCGCGACATGCCGTCGCCTTCCGAGCCGGGCGCCGACGAGGGGGCCATGCCGCCGGCAGCGGAGGGCGCGTCCTGCGGGTGATTCGTGACATCTGCGTCGGACATCGCGTGACTCCTGAAGACGAACCCGTCGCCACTACGGCCACATGGCCGTCACGGCGTTAATTACATAGCCCGCACACAGGTCCGCGGCCACGGCCACGACGATCAGG
>Ga0123329_1004515_pt1 | contig 10856 bp, 8 predicted proteins | sample BioC12SIPDNA_FD_89703 | JGI IMG/M metagenome (GOLD analysis project Ga0123329, IMG submission 89703) | Anaerobic biogas reactor microbial communites from Washington, USA - Biogas_R1_B C12 SIP DNA | ecosystem: Engineered > Bioreactor > Anaerobic > Unclassified | place: Washington, USA | collected... | reverse complement strand
GAGCGAGACGGGCACGTTCCCACTGATGCAAAGGTGCCCCCCCAGTACGTCTTTGGCTCTGAACATATCGGTGGTGTCGAAGTGCGCGAAGACCTTGCCCTTCGGCAGTTCGAGCAGATACTCGAGGCGAGAGGTGTAGTCGCCTTCCGTCATGAGCATGACCGTGAAGCCGCGCTCCGCCAGTTCGACCACGAGCCCCTTGAGCGTGGGCCAGTAGAAAGTCTCGAACTGTGGGAGCGAACAGAAACCTTCCGACCCGAAATGGAGCGGGATCATGACACTGTTGACCCCGCCCTCCACCGGCATGCCGATCCGCCGGAGAAGGCCCCTCATGATGGACTCACAGGCCTCCTGTAACTCATCGGGGTGCTTGAACAGATCCATCATGGTGCCCCGCATACCCCTCAGGTGGTCGGCGATGACGTCGTAGGGGGCCAATGCCATGTGATCGCCGAGCGGCGGGAACCCCAGGTCTTCGATCTCCTTGGAGAACGCCGCCAGCTTCGGCTGCCACTCCAAATACTCGCGTCCGATCTTCCGCAACAGTTCCAGTGTCGCCGCGACTTCCGGCGCAGCGAACGCCTCAGCGAGCGCCAGAACGCTCCGGTAGCCCATGTCGCCCGCCGGCAGCAGGCCGATCGAACCGAAGCCCTGCATGGCGCCCGACATGCGCGGCATATAGCGCGTGAGGACGAAGGCGGTCGGGTCTGAGATCAGAAGATCGTATTCGTCCTCCCGCATGTACTCGCCGTCGAGGTACTGGTGGGACTGCATCGTCGACCCGTTCTGGCCCGGCCACTGTATGACGCGGGGATCGATCAGCTCCAGGATGCTGCCGGGGAAGAACGGCTGGACGCCACCGATGTCGGCCCCGAAGTCGAGCAGTGTCTTCTTGCAGGCGGCGAGCCAGGCGTCGTAGTCGTAGTGGCTGGCGGCGTGGGGGATTCCGCAGTACCTCGCCGGGAAGTAACCGAAGTTGATCTCAAGAGGGACTCTATCGGGCGTTTCTAGACGGATTGCGTCATCGAACCGTTTGCGTCGCTCCAGGAACCGTTCAGCCGGAGATGCGCCCATTCTTCTCCTTGCTAGTTCTTCGAGATCGATCGGTTGTGTCGAGGCTGTCTACCTGTAACATGTAGCTTCGGTGTCAGTCAAGGGCTGACGGCTAGTCGAGTAGGTACACCGAGCGAGGGAGGCGGCATGGTCGGAGCGGTGATCCTGGGTCTGGTAGCGGGAGCGATCGCGCGGCTGCTGGTGCCGAGGGACGCCCTCCAGGGCAGAGGCGGCCCTGTATCGTGGCTGCTCACGTTGGTGCTCGGCTTGGTCGGGGCGTTCCTGGGCTGGCTGCTCTTCACCAAGGGCTTCGGCATCGGCGATGACGACATCTTCGATCTGGGCGGGATACTGGGGGCCATCGTCGGGGCGGTCATAGTCTTGGGCATCGGTACGTTCATCCTACGCAGGGTGCGCAGGTAGAGCTCGGAGTATCGATCAGATCCAAGAACGGCGCGGCGCGGCACCTTCGCCGCCTTTCGAGCGATCCGTCCGCGCCTGCACCCACCACCACACCGCCAGGCCGGCGGCGGCGGCGAACAGCAGGGCCGACAGCCCTCGCACCGTGTAGGCGATGGCGTCGGTGTGCTCCAGAAGCCCCAGGCGTCGCAGGATGTTACGCCAATCGTGCCCCGCGCCGGAGCCGTCGTCGCCCACGAGAGGCAGCATCATCCGGGTGGCGTCGTAGATGTAGACGGAGACGTTGTTGAGCGACTCGGCGGCCCAGGCGCCCATGAGGACGACGGCGAAACGATCTCTCCGCCACCAGAAGTAAGCGCCGATACACAGAGGGACGGCCACCTGCAGGAACGACCCGGCGAACTGCACCAAAAGCGCCGGGGCCCAGAAGGCCAGCAGGTGTCCAAGTTCGTGGATGCCGAGGTCCGCCCTGGACAGAAGGGGGACCCATCCTCCGCGCGAGTAGGTCAAGAAGGCCAGCAGCGCCGTGACGACGATGGCCGCCACCCACTGGAAGGTGAGCTTCCAGGTCCACGTGTTCTCGCTGATCGCATGACCGTTCATCACTCGTTGTCATCGGCGGGATGGCTCGTGAACTGGAGCGCCCCCCGGGACGCGGACCGCAGTCCGGCGTGGAGCGCGGCCGTCTTCCCGGCGCGACTGTCTCATCTGGCCTATACTGTGGCTCGGTAAAGGCAGACGGGGGACTGGAGCACGATGGACCTGCTGGAACTACTCGCAGGCGACAAGAAGACCATCTTCCTCGATGGGGCCATGGGCACCCAACTGGGAGAGGCCGGCCTCGAGATGGGCGGCCAGAACTGTGTGACCCATCCTGATGCTGTGCTGGCCGTGCACCGGCGCTACGCGGAGCGCGGCATCGACCTGCTCATCACCAACACCTTGACCATGAACCGGGTGAACATCGAGTCGCACAGCATAGGCGTGGACGTCCGTGAGGTCAACCTGGAGGGCGCGCGGCTGGCCCGCGAGGCCGCCGGCGCCGTGCAGTCGGTGCTCGGTGACATGAGCTCCACCGGCAAGATGCTGAAACCATACGGACAGCTCTCGGAGGACGAAGCCTACGCGGCCTTCGCGGAGCAGGCGGCTCTCCTCGAAGAGGGAGGGGTCGACGGCCTCATCGTGGAGACCATGATCGATCTGCGCGAGGCTCTCTGCGCGCTGAGAGCGGCGCGCGCAACGACCGGGCTGCCTGTCCTCGCCACCATATCGTTCAACACCGTGCGCAGCGGGGGACGCACCGTCATGGGCGACTCCGCCCACGACTGCGCCCAGGCGCTGACCGAGGCGGGCGCCTGCGCGGTCGGTGCGAACTGCGGCAGTATCGACCCGCTCGAGATGGCCGGGATAGTGGCGACGATGCGGGGCGCGACCCCTCTACCCATCATCGCTCAACCCAATGCCGGGAAGGGGCAGTTGGTGGACAAACGATTGGTGTTCGGCATGGAGCCCGAGGCCTTCGCCGCCGGGGTCAGAGAGTGTGTGCTGGCCGGCGCACGCCTGGTCGGGGGCTGCTGTGGTACGTCGCCGGTTCACATCGGCGCGATGGTCGGACTGCTCGGCGGAACGAAGCCCGGCGAGATCGGTCGTGACGGGTCCGGTAGTCATGGCCCGGTCGTGCGATAATCTGGGCGGCCGGACGTATGCACGTGTGACAAGGAGAGCATCCGTATGCCAGCTTGGTTAGGCCCTTGGGAGATAGTCATCATCGTGGTGATCATCCTGCTCATCTTCGGGGGCAGGTGGATTCCACGCCTAGGCTCATCGCTGGGTCGTTCGCTCAGGGGGGTCAAGAAGGGTCTCAAGGAGGGCGGAGAGGAGTTCAAGAAGGAACTCAAGGAGGACGTCGAAGCCGACGCCCCTACCGAGAAGGACTCCTCCACCGAGAAGACCACCTCCACGGGAGACTCAGCTTAAGAGAAGCCTGAGAGAGGCGCTCAGTCCGCCAACCTCCGCGCCAGGTACTTCGCCAGGGCGCCGATGAGGAGGATGGGCGGCAGCCCCGGCGTGGCCGGGAGCACGCTGGCGTCGCAGCAAAACAGACCGCTCAGCTTGGTCTCAAGGTTCTCGTCCACCACCTCGCCGATAGCAGCCGTCCCTCCGGGATGGGCGCCCTGGACCCTGCTCACGATGACGCTCTTGGGGTTGGCGCCGGCCCTCACCAGGATCTCTCTCGCCATGGCCGACCCCTCGTGGAGCCTCCGATGGTCGGCGGGAAGGACCGGCTTGCTCACGCCGCCGTCTGGGTGGACCCGGCCCGCTCTCTCGTCGGTCGTCTTGACCATGATGCCGACAAGGTCGTTGAGCGAGGCGGTCGCCAGCGCGAGCCCGCCTTCCACCCCTCGGAGGATGCGGGGCTGGTTGATGAACGGAGACAGAAGGAAGCCTCTCTCTTTGTGGAACTGCAGGTCGACCAGCGTCATGGTCGGTTCGTGGGCCAGGCTGAGGCCGCGAATCGTGGCGTAGGTGTTCACGAAGAGGTCCACGAAGAGCCCGCCTCCCGCCTCCAGGCCGGACTTCTGAAGGATGACAGGTGTCGCCAGACCTCCGGCGCACAGGATCACCCGGTCGGCGCTCACCGTGAAGGCCTTCCCCCGCACCGAGCCTTCGACGCCGGCCACCCCGCCGTTGCGGCTCGAGACTCTCTCGACCCGCGCGTCGTAGACGATCTCGACGCCTCTCGCCTCCAATTCGTCCAGGTGATCCAGCGCCGACCAGCGGGCGCCCGAACTGCAACCCAGGCAGCAACTTCCACATCGTGCGCACTTGTCGACGTCGATGAGCTTGGGCATCCGCCGGAAGTCGAAGCCCAGTTCTCCCCCGGCTGCGGCAAGCGCCCGGCTTCCGTCCGAGAGCAGCCGTTCGTCTATGGGCGCAACATGGAGCTCATCCTCCATCCGACTGAAGTCCTGGTCGAGGTCCACACCCCGCTCGGCCAGCTCCGCCTGAAGACTGCGGACCCCGTTGCCGCAACTCACAGCCGTGGATCCGCCGGCCATGAACGTGCGCCAGAGGATGACGCCCTCTTTAGATCTACGAGGAAACTGCGTCACCGGGTCGAGGTCGAAGTAGCGCAGGGTGTCTCTGATCTTGCCGACCCGTGTTTCTCTGACTCCCCTCTCCAAGACCAGGACGTCTTTGCCTCGCTTCGCCAGCTCTAGAGCGAGCGTAGACCCCCCCATCCCTGATCCGACCACCACGAATCCGTATGTGCGCGTCTCCATCAACCCGCCTTCAGACGACGATGCTCATCCGGTCTTGGGTGCTCCCTGACGATGAAGCACGCCGGGCGCAGGTCGATCGGCGTAGAGCGCCTCGATGACCTCCGCCAGGCGCTCCGCGACGGCGGCCCGCTTGACCTTCATGCTGCCGGTCAGACCACCGTTCTCGACGGTGAGGCAACCGGACAGTACGACCCACCGCTTGACCTGTTCCGGATGCGAGAGGTTGGCGTTGATGCGGCCCATGGCCTCATCCACGCGCCGGCCGGCGACCGGATGCCACTCCGGCTCTTCCATCCATAGAAGGGCGGCGCAATAGGGCCGGCTGTCGCCCACCAGCATGGCCTCACTCACCCCAGGGATGGCCCGCAGAACAGCTTCGACGGGCGCCGGCGCGATGTTGGCCCCGTACGAGGTGACGATGAGGTCCTTCTTCCGCCCGTTCAGAGTCAGATACCCGTCGGAGTCGATCGCGCCGGTGTCGCCCGTGGCGAGCCAACCCTCGGGGAACGGCTCCACCTTGCCCTCCTTGTAGTACCCGGACGCGACCTGCGGGCCGCGGAACTGCAACTCCCCGTCTTCGCCCACCCGCATCTCCGTGCCGGGCAGCAGCCGGCCCGAGGTGCCCAGGCGGTTGTGTCTCAGCCGATTCATGGCGACCAGGGGTGCTTCTGTCAGCCCGTACGCGTCGTGGACCTCAACTCCCAAGTCACGGAAGAACTCAAGGAGCTCCCGGGAGGACGGCGCCGAACCGACCATGAGCTCCTTGCAGCCGCTCAGGCCCGTCTTGTGCAGCAGCCCCTGCCTGATGACGGCCCGCGTCCGGCGGCGGCGCAGACCCTCCGGCATGGCCCGGTAGCGTTGGTAGAGGCTGTTCTCCAGCACGCTCGCGCGGACCTTCTCGAAGAACCTGGGCACAGAGAAGAAGATGGTCGGCCTGACCCGGACCAGAGCCTCCCGCAGATCGGCGAAGTCTTCCAGGTAGTAGAGATCGAGCGCCGCGGGGACGTAGTAGGGTGAATACGTGGCGATGATGCCCTCGACCACATGGTTCATGGGGAGATAGGAGAGGTAGGACCCCCAGCGGTTGCGCGCCCGCCACGACCAGGTCGAGGCGAGCGTCTCCCCCAGCCAGCGCAGCTGATGGTGCTGGTACGCCACACCCTTCGCCTTGCCGGTCGTTCCAGATGTGTAGTAGAGCGTCGCGATGTCGTCCATGGCCACAGGCTCGGGAGCGGTGTCTGCGCCGCCCTTCCCGAGTGTCACGAATTCCTCCCACCTCGTCACATCCCGGCGCACCTCGGCCAGGGACGACTCGTCGCGGCAGAAAGACACGACCGGCCCGTCGAACCTCACGTCGTCGACACGCCTCAGCATTTCCGGCGCTCCCACCAGCAGCAGCCGGGCCCCGCTGTCCTGCAAGAGCTCGTCGACCTCGGCCGGCGGGCAGGTGGCGAAAAGAGGAGTGCTGACCACGCCCGTAAGGCCGCATGCGGTGAGGATCGAGAGATAGCGCGTGCTGTTCAGCCCGGCCATGGCCACCCGGTCGCCCTTGCGTACGCCCAGCGCTCTGAGCGCCCCGATGATGGTCACGATCTCCTCGCGCACCTCGGCCGCCGTCCGCACTATGTCGCGCCCCTCCACCAGATCGTGATAGACGACCGGCTTGCGCCTGCTCTGCAGACGGAAGAGGAGCTGCTCGCAGGGCGTGCGGCTGCTCCGGTGCCAGAAGCTGTGGTGGACGGCGTAGCCGAGCACGGAGGGCAGGATCTCCTCCCACCGGTGCGGATATGGACCCAGGAGTTTGTCGGTGTTCGTGCGGGCGAACCGGGGTTGCCGCTCGAAGTACGGCAGCAGGCGCGACACGGTGGCCAGTTCGGGGTCCCGGAGGAGCTTGAGCGCCTTGGCCGCCAGCGTGGTCCCGGGCACATATCGCGCACGAGGCAACTTCAGATGCATGCTCTCGGCTGCCCACCGGCGGGTGAAGTCGGCGACTTCGCCCAGGGTCGGGGTGTCTTCCGGTGGAGGTGTCAGGCAGAAGGTCAGACCCGAGGCGGCCGGGTCGAAGGTGAGCCGCGCGATGGCATCGGCCACGTAGTCCACAGGGACCAGGTTGACCCTCAGGCTCCGCTTGGCCGATACTACCGACATCCGCCCGGTCAGATAGAGTCGGAGCGGGTAGTAGATGGTGTTGAACGTCCGTATGGCGCCCGTCCGGGAGTCGCCCACGATCATGCTGGGGCGGAAGACCGACACCGGCAACTCGTCGCCTGCCTGCCTGACCAACAGCTCTGCCTCATACTTGCTCCGCTCGTACGGGCTCGAGAAGCCATGCCTATCGGTCAGCTCGTCTTCTGTGACGAGACCGTCGCACCTGCTGGCCACATAGGCCGTGGAGACATGCGTGAAACGCTCCAGTCCGTGGTCGGCATGGGCGGCACGGGCCAGGTCGAGCGCATGACGCGTCCCCAAGGCGTTCACGGTCCGAAGCGACTCGAGCGGCTCGAACAGCCGAACGTCGGCGGCGGCGTGGATGATATGCGTCAGCCTCGCGGTGAGCTCAGCATACGTGGTGTCGCTCAGGCCCAGCCGAGGCTTGGAGACATCGCCGGACACCGCCCGGACGCGCGCGGACGCCGCGTCGCGGAGGTCTTCCCAGTCCCACCACTCCCGCCGTAGGCGCGCGCGGGCTGAGGTTTCATCCTCCGAGCGCACCAGGACGTAGAGGTCGAGGTCTCCCCGAGCCAATAGCCGTCGTGCGATCTGGGCGCCGAGACTCCCGGTCGCCCCGGTCAACAGAACGGTAGATGTCATATTGCCCTCTGCGCGCTCTCTGCGACGTGTTGCAGGCCAGGAATCCCGCCACGGGCAGACCCCAGAGACAAGGCGGCCCGGACACCCCCCCATGTATACTCCGCGGCGATTCTATCAACTCACGGCCATCCTTCAACTCTTGGCTCCCCCGCGCCGATACGTGAACAAGTGGAAGGAGACGTCGGCCCCCCATGACCCTGCTCGAAGTGAACGATCTGACGAAGGACTACGGCTTCGGCCGTGGCGTCTTCGACGTCTCCTTTCAGGTTGATGAAGGTGAGGTCTTCGGCTTCCTGGGGCCGAACGGGGCCGGAAAGACCACCACGATCCGCCACATCATGGGCTTCTCCAGACCGGAAGCGGGGTCGACCTCCGTCGACGGCCTGGACAGCTGGGAACACGCCGCCGTCATACAGAGGCAACTGGGCTACCTGCCCGGCGAGATAGCCCTACCCCAGGGTCTCACGGGCACGCAATTCATCCGGTTCATGGCCGACCTCCGCAGCGTCACCGACATGACCAAGACCGAGCACCTGCTGGAGAAGTTCGATCTCGACCCTACCGGCAAGCTCAAACGTATGGCGCTGGGCGTCAAGCGTAAGCTGGCCATCGTGACCGCGTTCATGCACGACCCCCGGATCCTCGTCTTGGACGAGCCCACCAGCGGTCTGGACCCCATCATGCAGGAGACCTTCATCGACTTCGTCCTCGAGGAGAAGAGGCTGGGCAAGACCATCCTGCTCTCGTCGCACATCCTCAGCGAGGTGGAGGCGACCTGCGACCGCATCGCCATCATCAAGGAAGGGCGCGTCGTGTCGGAGATTGTGACCGACGACCTGCGCCACCGGCAGGACAAGGTCTATGAGCTGGAGTTCTCGAGTGAGGAGGGCTTCGAGCGCTTCACGCACGACGACCGCCTCGAGAGATACCGCCTGGGTCTTATCTCGCAGCATCCGAGCAAGCGGCAGGTGAAGATAGGCGTCCACGACAACGACATAAACGGACTCTTCTCCCTGCTTTCGGACTACTCCCTCAAGTTCCTGAAGGAGGAGAAGTTCACGCTCGAAGAGTACTTCCTCGACTTCTACGACCGCGACAAGAGCGTGGCGGAGGGGATCGCCCATGTCGCTCATTGAGATCCGCGGACTGACCAAGGACTACGGTCTGGGGCGCGGCATCTTCGACATCGATCTGCGGATCGAAGAGGGCGAGACCTTCGGGTTCGTAGGGACGAACGGCGCGGGCAAGACCACGACCATCCGGCATCTCATGGGCTTCCTGCAACCCCACAAGGGCTCCTGCACCATCCGCGGCCTTGACTGCTGGAAGCATTCCGAGCAGGTCAAACAGCACGTCGGCTACGTACCGGGCGAGATCGCCTTCCCCGACGAGCCAAGCGGTTTCGCCTTCCTGGAGCGGCAGGCGGCCATGATCGGCGCGGTGGACCCAGGGTACCGGGAGCACATCCTCGACATGCTTCAGCTGGACGCGTCGGCCAACCTGAAGCGGATGTCCAAGGGGATGAAGCAGAAGACCGCCATCGTGGCGGCCTTTATGCACGACCCTCCCATCCTGGTCCTCGATGAGCCCACCACCGGCCTCGATCCCCTGATGCGCGCGTCGTTCCTGGATCTTCTCGAGGAAGAACGCAGCCGCGGCAAGACCATCTTCATGTCGTCGCACATGTTCAACGAGCTCGAGACCACCTGTGACCGGGTCGCCATGATCAAGGACGGCGTCATCGTGGACGTGGCCTCCACGGCGGCCATCCGCCATTACGAGAACAAGACCTACAAGATCGAGTTCCTGGACGCCGGCGATTACTCCCGCTTCCTGTCGGAAGGGTTCGAGCTGAGCGAAACACGCGATGCCGCGAAGCAGGCGTTCGTGAACGTGAACGACGCCGAGATCGACCGACTCGTGCGCGCGCTCAAAGGCTGCCGCGTCAAGTTTTTCACGGAGCGCAAGTACTCGTTGGAGCAGCACTTCAACAGCATCTACAAGAAGGAAACACCCGATGTTCAGTAGGCCAATCTTCTGGCAGGCGGTCAGATCCAACTACATACTGTGGTTGGTCTGCACGGTCGTGCTCACGGCGATGTTGTGTCTCATGTCGGCGTTCCACGACCCCGTCGCGCTGTCGGGCTTCATGGAGGCCATCGAAGACACGGCCGTGGCCGCCGAGGCCGGAGAGGAGCTGGACCTGTTCAGCACTCTCCTCGGGATACTGACCCAGACCATCTACGGCTTCGCGGGGATCATGATCACCATGGTCTACGTGGTGGTGACGGCGAACAGCCTCGTGGCTTCGGAGGTGGACCGGGGTTCCATGGCCTACACCCTGTCGACGCCGACCAAGAGGACCACGGTGGTCTTCACCAAGGCGCTCTTCCTGATCTCCTCGGTGGTGCTGATGTTCGTCATCATCGCCGCCGCGGGTACTCTGACGATCCAGTTCACCCATCACGCGGTCTGGGGCACGCACTACACGGAGGACGTGCAGGCGGCAGCCAAGGTCCTCGACGTCGACGAGGAAGAAGTGGCAGGCAGCCTCTCGCTCATCATGAATGACGCGGGCGCACTCAGAGCGGGAGCCAAGGCGCGCGGGCTCGACCCGGAGGTCTACTCCGCATATCTGCTTCAAGCCATGGCCCGTGACGTCTACGCGGCGACAGCTCCGATCCTCGGTATTGAGCCCGATGAGGTGGAGGCCGCGCCCACTCTCATCCAGAACGACCCACAGGCTCTACAGGCGGCGGCGGCCATCATGGGCATGGACACCGAGAGCTGTAGCGCATACATCGACGAGGTGGCCCGGCAAAAGGACGAGATGGCCCCCCAGGAGGAGGCCCTGAGGACGGCGCTGACCAATGGTCTTTCCGCCGGTGCGAAGCAGCTCGGGATGGAGATAGGGGCCCTGTCGAAGGAGCTCGACCGTCTGAAGAGGGACGCAGTGGCCCTGACTGCGGCCCGCGAGGCTTCCGGCCTCGACGAGGCTACCTTCAACATGGCCCTGAACCAGGCGACAGCCGCCAACGAGATCCTGGCCGACAGAGGAGTGGAGTTCGACACGCTCGACTTCATCATGCTGAACCTGGGGATCCTCCTCCTGATGTTCGCGATCAGCGGCATCTCGTTCTTGGCGTCGTGCATTTTCAACCTATCCAAACACTCGCTCGCGCTCGGAGCGGGGCTTCCCTTCGCCTTCCTGGTCCTGTTCTTGCTGAGCGGCGTCAACGAGACACTGGAGCCGCTCAAGTACTTCTCGCTCATGACGTTGTTCGACAG
>Ga0123329_1004507_pt1 | contig 10872 bp, 12 predicted proteins | sample BioC12SIPDNA_FD_89703 | JGI IMG/M metagenome (GOLD analysis project Ga0123329, IMG submission 89703) | Anaerobic biogas reactor microbial communites from Washington, USA - Biogas_R1_B C12 SIP DNA | ecosystem: Engineered > Bioreactor > Anaerobic > Unclassified | place: Washington, USA | collected... | reverse complement strand
TCAATCGTCGCGCCGAACCGCGCGAGCGTCTTCTCGGCGTAGTCGGGCACGCCCTCGAAGCTCGCGGCGGCGTGCAGGCGGTCGATCCACTCGCGCACGCGCTTGTCCCCCTCGGGCATTTTGTTGTAGCGCGCGAGCACGCCGACCAGGTCGAATGACTCGATTTCGACGCCCCTGCGCTCCATCGCGATCTCGTCGAAGCGCACGGACTTGAACGCGGTCGTGCGCGCGCCGAACACGCCGACGCGCAGGTGGCGCAGCTTCTTGACGATGCGGCAGATCGCGGCGAAGTCGCGCAGCTCGCGCTCGAAGTCCTCGCCCAGCGGGTGCATGACGAACGGCCTTCCGGAGGTGAACTTGAAGTCCATCTGCTTGAACACGCTGCACAGCCCGAGCTTTCCGCAGAACGCGTCGCGGCGGTTCGCGAAGTCCATCTTGCCGATTTCGTCCGGGTACGCCTGCAAAAGCACCGGCACGTCGATGTCCGCGAGCGCCGCCTTGATGCCGTTCTCGTCGCCGAAGTTCGGGAGCGTGATGATCACGCCGTCGAACTCGCCGCGGTGCTCGTCCAGGAATTTTTTGAACAGCATGCCCTCGGCCGTCGTCTCGATCGCGCCGAAGCGCGTGAGCGAAGGATCCGTCGTCAAAAGCTCGATGCCGTGCTTCGCGGCCGCCTGTGCGAGTTCCCTTCTCGCGTCCTCGAGGAATTCGCTCGGGAAAAAGCCGCGGTTCGCCACCAAAAGCGCCATCTTCATTCGGGTGCCCTCCTTGCAACATACATTCACATTCTCAACCTATATGCCAAAAAACACGCGGTTGGAAAACGTTTTCTGCCCATGATCCACCGCTGGTATTCTATCACAGCGCCGTCCGGACCGTCAAGCGCGAATGCCGAAAAACACAAAAAAATCCGGAAAACGCGGGCGTTTTTTTGCGAGCGGATAAAGAAGTTTTCACATAGGACACAGCTTTTCCTTGCTCCCGCCCAAAGACTGTAGTATAATAAAACGCGAGGTCTATGAAGGAATGGCGGGGAGGTCATCCGATGCAGCCGAAGCCGGTCGCGGTTCGCCGCGAGAGCTACGAGGGCCGCGGGGCCGACGGGCGGTTCTACCTGGGCTACGCGCCCGGGCTGCTCGACGCGCTCGTGCCCGAATACCGGGGACAGGTGAAGCTGATCTACATGGATCCGCCGTTTCTGACCGGCGAGCGGTTCGTCATACGCGCGCGCGCGGGCGAGGGCGACTGGAAAACCGGCCGGAGCTCGCTGACGCTGCCCGCGTACGACGACGACCTCGATCCCGAGAGCTATTACGCCTTGATGCGCCGCGCGCTCGAGGCGTCGAGGGAATTGCTCCGCGACGACGGCATGCTGTTTCTGCACTGCGATTTCCGCGCGAGCGCGCGGCTTCGGCTGATTCTGGACGACTTGTTCGGCCCGGACAGCCTGCTCAACGAGATCGCGTGGGTCTACCACACCGGCGGCACCGCGAAACGGTATTTCAGCCGCAAGCACGACACGATACTCTTCTACCGCAAGACCAGGAGCTACGATTTCAACATCTCCGCGGTCGTCGCGCCGCCGGTGAAGCCGCGGCAGAACCACATGCGCAAGCACGTCGACCCGGACGGGCGCGTCTATCGCTCGATCCGCTCGAACGGCCGCGTGTACACCTATTACGACGACGACCCCGTGCCGCCGACCGACGTCTGGGACGACGTCAGCCACCTGCAGCAGCGCGACCCGCAGCGCACCGGCTACGACACGCAGAAGCCGCTGGCGCTCCTGGACCGCATCGTCCGCTGCGCGTCGCGCGAGGGCGAGCTCGTGCTCGACCCGTTCGCCGGCTCCGGGACGGCGCTCGAGGCCGCGAAATTATTGGGGCGGAGATTCGTCGGCATCGACAAGTGCGCGCTCGTCCCGAACATCCTTCGCAGGCGGCTCGACGGCGCGCCGTGGGAGCTTTTCTACCCCGAGCCGCAGATTCCGGAGGGGGACTGCCGCGTCGGCATATTGAGCGGCGTCGGCTTCTACCACGCGCGGCTGGAACAGGTCCCGATGCCGTGGGACATGCTCGACAACTGGGCGCTCGGCTACCTCGAGGGGGACCGTTTCCGCGTGCTCAAACAGTCCGTCCGGTCGAGGAAGGAGCCGGCGCTGCTCCCCGAGCTCGAGGTCCCGGTGTTCAACGGGACGCTGGGCCTGCGGCTCTCGGACGTCCGCGGAAAAAGTCACCACTACGCGCTCGATGCGAGCGATTTTAACAACCCGAATGTATAATCATTCGTATCAAGTTTTGGAGGACGGCATATGGGCAAAATTGAATTCGACGCCGACCAGTGCAAGGGCTGCGGCCTGTGCGTGGCGGCGTGCCCCCGCAAGCTGATCCAGCTCTCGGCGCACATCAACAAAAAGGGCTACAATGCCGCCTACTGCACGGACATCGATAAGTGCACGGCATGTGCGATGTGCTACCAGATGTGCCCGGACTGCGTGATCCGCGTCGAAAGGGGGACGGGCGCATGAACCGGCAGATGATGAAGGGCAACGAGGCAATCGCCGAGGCCGCCGTGCAGGCCGGCTGTCGGTTCTTCTTCGGATATCCGATCACGCCGCAGAACGAGATTCCCGAGTACATGAGCCGGCGCCTCGTCGAGGTCGGCGGACAATTTGTGCAGGCGGAGAGCGAGGTCGCCGCGATCAACATGGTCTACGGCGCGGCGGGCACCGGCGCGAGGTCGATGACGAGCTCGTCGAGCCCCGGAATCTCGCTCAAGCAGGAGGGCATCAGCTACATCGCGGGGGCGGAGCTCCCGTGCGTGATTGTCAACATCGTGCGCGGCGGCCCGGGCTTGGGCTCGATACAGCCCGCGCAGTCGGACTACTATCAGGCGACGCGCGGCGGCGGCCACGGCGACTACCGCATGCCCGTCTACGCGCCCGCGTCCGTGCAGGAGGCGGTGGAGCTCACGCAGCGCGCGTTCGACGTCGCCGACAAGTACCGGACGCCCGTCATGATCCTGGGCGACGGCATCATCGGCCAGATGATGGAGCCGGTCACGATGCCGGAATATACTGCGCCCGCGTTTGACAGGAGCTGGGCGGCGACCGGCTGGAAGGAGGGCTGCGGCCGCGAGCGCGCGGTCATCAACTCGCTCTACATCCAGCCCGACGTGCTCGAAAAGCACGTCAACAAGCTCGCGAGGAAGTACGCGGCCATCTCCGAAAACGAGACGATGGTCGAGGAGCTGTATATGGACGACGCCGAGTACGCAGTCGTCGCCTACGGGACGACCGCCCGGATCGCGCTGACCGCGGTCCGCCGCGCGCGCGAGGACGGCGTCAAGGTCGGCCTGATCCGCCCGGTCACGGTCTGGCCGTTCCCCGAAAAGGCAATCGAGGATGCCGCGGGGCGAGTGAAGGGCATGCTGGCCGTCGAGATGTCCCTCGGCCAGATGATCGACGACGTGCGGCTCGCCGCGAGGGACAGGTGCCCCGTGCGCTTCTACGGCCGCACCGGCGGCATCGTGCCCGGCGTGCGCGAGATACACGCCGCGATCCTGAACATGAAGGAGGAGTTGTAATGGCGGCTCCCGCAATCTATGCGCGCCCGAAGTTTCTGACGGACACGCCGTTTCACTATTGCCCCGGCTGCACGCACGGCATCGTCCACCGGCTGATCGCCGAGGTGCTCGGCGAGAAGTTCGAACAGGACGAGGTGATCGGCGTCGCGCCGGTCGGCTGCGCGGTGTTCGCGTACAACTACTTCAACTGCGACATGTTCGAGGCCGCGCACGGCCGCGCGCCCGCGGTCGCGACCGGCATCAAGCACGCCCAGCCGGACAAGATCGTGTTCACCTACCAGGGCGACGGCGATCTGGCGTCCATCGGCATGGCCGAGACCGTGCACGCCGCCGCGCGCGGGGAGAACATCACGATCATCTTCATCAACAACGGCATCTACGGGATGACCGGCGGCCAGATGGCCCCGACGACCTTGATCGGCGAAAAGACGTCGACGTCCCCGTTCGGAAGGACCGCGGCCGCGAACGGCAACCCGATCCACGTCAGCGAGATGCTCGCGACTTTAAACGGCCCGAGCCTGATCGCGCGCGTCAGCGTCCACGACGTCAAAAACGTGCTGAACGCGAAGAAGCTGATCGCGAAGGCGTTCCAGAATCAGGCCGACGGGAAGGGCTTTTCGCTGATCGAGGTGCTCTCGACCTGCCCGACGAACTGGGGCAAGAGCCCGCTCGAGGCGCTTCAATTCGTGTCCGAGCGCATGATCCCGGAGTACCCGCTCGGCACGCTGAAGGAGGTCTGACCGATGAATTTGCAGATGATATTCGCGGGCTTCGGCGGCCAGGGCGTGCTGCTGATGGGCCAGTTGATCGCGTACGCGGGCATGCTCTCCGGAAAAGAGGTCTCGTGGATGCCCGCCTACGGCCCGGAGATGCGCGGCGGCAGCGCGAACTGCTCGGTCGTCGTCTCGGACGAGCCGGTCGGGTCGCCGAAGGTCGAGGACGCGGACGTGGTCGTCGCGATGAACAAGCCGTCGATGGCGGCGTTTGAGAAAAGCGTCGTCCCCGGGGGGCTGCTGATCTACAACAGCTCGCTGATCGACGACAAGCCGAAGCGCGCGGACATCCGGGCGGTCCCCGTGCCGGTCAGCGAGATCTCTTCGGAGCTCGGAAGCCCGAAGGTCGCGAACATGGTCATGCTCGGCGCGGTCGCGAAGCTCACCGGGGCCTTTTCGGCAGAGGAACTGGTGGACGCGCTCAGACACAAGCTCGGCAGCGCCAAGGAGGGCATGATGCAGATGAACCGCGAGGCGATCGACCGCGGCATGGCGGTCGCGGAAGGATAGTTCCATGCTTCTCACGGTCGGCGATGTTGTGAAGATGAAAAAGGCGCATCCCTGCGGAAGCGACCTGTGGAAGGTCACGTTCGTGGGCTCGGACATCAAGATGCGCTGCGAGGGCTGCGGAAGGGTGGTCATGCTCGAGCGTCCGGTGTTCGAAAAGCGAATCAAGCGCATCGAACGCGCGGTTTCTGAATCTTCGGTTCAGAAATCCGCGGTCGGCTCCGCCGACTTGGAAACCCGAAGGGTTTCCAACGTTGGCCATGCGGAGGATTCACAATGAGGCGGGCTGTATCCTGGTGGGTTTGGGTTCTGGGCGCGGTCGTCGTCGGGATCATCATACGCGATCAGGTGTTCGGCACCGCGCGCGTCATCGGGAGCTCGATGGAGCCGACGCTCTACAACACGGACATCGTGCTTCTGACGAAGTTCGACTACTGGTTTTCGGGGCCGAACCGCGGCGACGTCGCGCTGTGCCTGCTGCCCGGCCGCGAGCAGACGTATTTGAAGCGCGTGGCGGCGATTCCGGGCGACTCCTATGCGATTCGGGGCGGCGTGGCATACTTAAACGGGGAGGTTCTCCCGGAAGCCTACGCGACGGGGACCGATCGCTGCGAGGACTTTCAGATCACGCTCGACGAGGGCGAGTACCTCGTGCTCGGCGACAACCGGCTCGAGAGCTACGACAGCCGCGCCGCGGACGTGGGCGTCCTCTCCAGGAGGGACTTTATCGGCCGCGCGCGATTTCACCTCTGGCCGATCGAGAAGTTTTTTCGGGGCATCTATTGACACTGAGGGTGCCAAAAGTCCATTTCCATCCTCAGCGCCACAACATATTGGGCTCGTTACCGATTGTCTGCGCAATATGTTGCGGCTCAATCCCGGGAAATGGACTTTTGGCATCCGAATCATTGACAGAAGAGAGGTTTCATCTGTGAACGAGGAAATCAAGGGAGACACCCAGGGCGCGAACGTCCAGCCGCAGCGGGGGTCGAGGGTGTGGAAGGAGATTCGCGAGTGGGCGATCGCGCTCGCCGCGGCGGTTCTGATCGCGCTGTTGATCCGGACGTTCCTGTTCACGCTGATCCGCGTCGACGGGAATTCGATGATGGACACGCTGCTCAACAACGAGCGGCTGTTCGTCTCGGTGCTCGACGTGAAGCTCGTGGGCGTCGACCGCGGCGACGTGGTCATCTGCCACTATCCGAACCGCTATTCGGCGGGTCTGTTCGGCATACGCTCGGAGACGAACTTCGTCAAGCGCGTCTGGGGCGTGCCGGGCGACGTCGTCGAGCGCAAGAACGGCGTGACCTACGTAAACGGCGAGCCGATCGACGAGCTGCGCGGCGCGCTCTACCCGAACGGCAAGCCCGACGACTATGACCCGTACACGCTCGGCGCGGACGAGTACTTCGTCGTCGGCGACAACATCTACGACAGCCACGACTCGCGAGACTGGAACGACCGGCAGCCCGAGGGCGACGTCGGCCCGATCACCGGGGACATGATCATCGGCCGCGCGCGCTTCGTGATCTGGCCGCTGAACCGGATTCGCGTCATCGAGTAGCCTATGAGAAAGCACAACAGATTCGTGCGGCTGACCGCGCTGATCCTCGCGGGGCTCTTGGCGCTGGGCGCGATCGTGACGATCATACTGTCCGAGCACGCGCACGCGGAGGGGAATTCGGCCCCGGACCGCTACGCGATTTCGGCGGAATTTCTGGAGGACGGGCAGGCGCTGCGGATTTCGCAGCGCCTCGTCTATACGAACCGGACGGGGGAGGCGCTCGACCGCGTCGAGTTCTCCGTCTACGGAAACGCGTTCCGGCGCGCGAGCGCGCTCCCGTACGAGAGCGGGGCGCTCCCGGCCGCGCTTCCGAAGGGATATGCGCCGGGCGGGTTCGAGTTTTCGAGCATCACCGTGGACGGGGCCGCCGCGGACTGGGGCATGGTCGGCGAAAACGAGCTGTTTCTGCGCGTCGCCTGCCGGCTCGAGGACGGCGAGAGCTGCGAGTTCGGGTTCGAGTACACGCTGCTTTTGACGCAGAACGCCGCGTTTCTGGGCGCCGGGGACACCGACTGGCGGTTGAGCGGCTTTTACCCCGAGGCACTGAAGTGGGAGGACGGCGACTTCGTCGCGCCGAAGCCGATCCAGCACGCGCGCTATGCGTACGCCGACCGCGCGGACTACGCGTTTTCGATCGCGCTTCCGGATCGCTACATCGTCGCCGCGCCGGGCGAGGTGGCCGCGAAGCCGAACGGCGACGGGACGACGACGTGGAGCGTCTTCGCGTCGGGCGTGCGCGAGCTCGCGGTGTCGTTCGGCATGCGCTGGCGCGAGACCGCGGGGGAGACGGCGCTCGGCACGCGCGTCCGCGTGCTCTCGAACCTGCGAACGGGCGCGGGCGCGGCGCTTGAGACTTCGATCGAGGCGCTGGACACCTATGAAGGGTGGTTCGGCGCGCTCGGCGGAACCGTGATCGTCGCGCAGTCGGACCACGCGGTCGGGCTTCTGCCGCTGCCGGGCGTGCTCTGGGTGCCGGACGAGCTCTTTTCGGACAGGATGGCGCTGCGCCGGGCGCTCGCGAAGCAGTTCTTCGGCTATGCGGCGTATTGCATGCCCACGGAGGACGCGTGGATGTCGGACGCGCTCTCGGAGTACCTCGCGTACCTCGCGCTCGAGGACGGCGAGGGCCACGACGCGTTTCTCGAGGAGCTGAACCGCGCGCTCGTGCCGTCCGTGCAGTACACGGTGCCGGGCGGGCTGGAAATCACAACCGACGCGGCGCTGTTCACCCAGGCCGAGTACGACGTAATCGTCCGCCGCCGCGGCGCGCTCGTGTTCCACGAGCTGCGCTCGGCGATGGGGCTCGAAACGATGCTCGAGGGATTGAAGCGGTTCTACGAGAAGGGCCTCATGACCGACGTGCTCGGCGAGTACGACCTCGTCGATGCGCTCGATTCCGCGAGCGGCGGGAGCTGGGAGGCGTTCCTGACCGACTGGCTGTTCAACATCGACGAGTACCAGAGGCAGAACATCGAGTGGATGGAATAGACTTCGGTCGTTTTTGCAAAAGTACGAGTCAAAACAGACCGGATTCCATTTTGGAGGTTGCCATGGAGGTTCAAAATCTTCGGTTGCTGGCGTCGGCCCTCTTTTCCTACGGCATGGACCCCTGCTTTCTCGACCTCGAGACCGGGGAGATCACGAGCAGGCCGGATCTTGGCCCGGAGGCGCGCTATTTGCCCCTGCCGCAATATTGCTCGGCGCACGTCCGGCAATTGTACATGGAGAGGATGTTCGCCGAGGGCGCGATCGAGGACCTCTGCAGCCTCCGCGCGTACCCGCGCTTTGCGCTCGGGGAGCCCTGCTCGGACCTCGCGCTCGAGTACCTCGCCGAGGCGCACAATCTGTGCGAATCCTTCAACACGGAGACCTCCGCGGACGACGTGCCGGGCACGGTGCGCGCGCATGAGACCTACGCGGATTTCCAGGAGCGGTTTGAGCTCGGCTACGCCCGGGCGTGGTGCGAGGCGCGCGGGTTCTCCTATGTGCTCAGAAAGGCGCCGCGCCGCCCCGCGATATTCGAATATTCCCGGGCGTGGTGCGAGCGGCGCGGCATTTTCCGCGTGTTCGAAACGAGGGGCCGCCCCGCGACCAGCGTGACCGCCGTCGTGCCCATCCGGATACCGTTTGCTTCGCGAAGCCGACCGCGCGGGCTGTGATGCCCGCCTTTTTTTATTCCGAGAAATGGATAAAACCGCGCGGCGGAGGCGTCTAACGTGTGGAGCTCCAAGGGACAAACGCGTTGGATGGGAGAGAACCGATGACGAATCGCGAATTTCAGACGCGCGTGCTCGGATGCGAGCGCAGGCTGTACGGCATCGCGTACATGCTTCTGAACAGCGCCGCGGACTGCGAGGACGCCGTGCAGGAGGCGCTGCTGCGCGCGTGGCGGCGGCTCGGCACGCTTCGGGAGGAAGCGTACTTTGAGACGTGGCTCATGCGCATCGTAATCAACGAGTGCAAACAGCTGCTCAGGCGGCGCGGGCGCAGGGCGGAGGGGCCGCTCCCGGAGACGCTGCCCGCGCCGCCGCCACCGAACCCGGAACTCTATCGGGCGCTTCGCGCACTCGACGCCCGGCACAGAATCGTGCTCACGCTCAAGTACATCGACGGCTACGGCGTCGCGGAGATCGCGCGCATCCTCTGCGTCCCGCAGGGGACGGTCGCCTCGAGGCTGAGCCGCGCGCGGAAGATGCTCAAGGATCAGTTGGAGGGAGGGGACATCCATGCAAACTCCCCGATTTGAGGGCGCTTTGCCGCCCACGCCGGAATCCTTTCGCCGCGCCGTCGTGCGCGCATTGCAAAAAACGGAGGAAGAGCCCATGCGAAAGCGTACATTGCGTGTTTCACTGCTGGCCGCGGTGCTCGCGGCAATCCTGTTGATCGGCACGGCGCTCGCCGTGGGGAGCCGCTTGGGGATTCTGGAATTTCTCGGGCAGGCCGGCCGAACCACCCCCGCGGGGGAAGCCCCGGACATCGAGAGGCCGGGCACGGCGGCCTCGAACGGGAAGTATACCCTGACCGTCTCGGAGGCCTATTTTGCCGGCGACACCGCGAACATACTCGTCGAGGTCGCCCGCACGGGAGAGCCGTTCGCGCCGGACGAAATCCCGTTCTGGGGGCCGACCGTGGAAACCGGGGACGGCGAGGAACTGCCGTGCGAGCACGAGGAGCGGTGGGTCGACGGGAAGATGTACTACTACTTCGTCTGCGCGCTGCCGGACGGCGCGGGCGACCAATTGACGCTCTGCATCGCTTCTCCGTTCACGGACGAGCCGGTTCCCGTCCCGCTCACGAAGAGGCCGGAGGGGGCGGAGGCGAACGTGGCGGCGGGGGATGCCGCGATCGACGGCGCCGGCATCGCGTTCGAGGAGATTTCCCTTTCGCGCACGGCGCTCGACATCGCGCTGACGCTGACTTATACGGTCGACCGCTCCGCGATCCGCGCGCCGGAGCTGCCCAGCGGCAACCTCACCTACTTTACCGGCGGCGACGGCGTCTATCACATGAACCCGGAATGCCCCGCGATGGGCGGCGCCGCGCGCCCCTGTCCGTTCGAGGAGATCGCGGGCGGCATGCGTTCCTGCACACTCCCCGGCTGCAGCGTCGTCACCGAGCCGTTTGAGGCCGAGGAGGCCGGCGTCATGTTCGAGCTCGTCGACGCGCAGGGGAACGTGCTGGAAACGGACGGGCTCAATTCGGCCCTGCTTCTGGAGGACGGGCGCTATCGCGAGACGCTGCTGATCCGCTCGGAAACCATCCCGGAATCGTTCCGCATACGCGCGTTCGACTGCTGGACGAAGTACCGCTGGCGGGATACCGTCGAGGTGTCGGCGGCGGAAATCGCACATTGAGAAAATCGGGAAGAGCACGAAAAAAACCGCCCCCGTTCGGAGGCGGTTTCGTCTGTCGTTTACTTCGCGAAGTCGACCGCTCGGGTCTCGCGGATGACGTTGACCTTGATCTGGCCGGGGTACTCCATCTCGCTCTCGATGCGCTTGACGATCTCCTTGGCGAGGATCAGCGTGCCGGCGTCGTTGACGTCCTCGGGCTTGACGATGATGCGGATCTCGCGGCCGGACTGTATCGCATAGCAGGTCTCGACGCCCTCGAACGAGTAGGCGATCGCCTCGAGCTTCTCCAGGCGCTTGATGTAGTTCTCGAGCGACTCGCGCCGGGCGCCGGGCCTCGCGGCGGAGATGGCGTCCGCGGCCTGCACGAGCACCGCCTCGACCGAGGTCGCCTCGACGTCGCCGTGGTGCGCCATGATGCAGTTGATCACGTGGTCGTTCTCGCGGAACTTCTTGGCGAGCTCCGCGCCGATGGTCACGTGGGTTCCCTCGACCTCGTGGTCGATCGCCTTGCCAATGTCGTGCAAGAGCCCCGCGCGCTTTGCGATCTGGACGTCCGCGCCGAGCTCGGCGGCCATGATGCCGGCCAGGT
>Ga0123329_1004501_pt1 | contig 10876 bp, 8 predicted proteins | sample BioC12SIPDNA_FD_89703 | JGI IMG/M metagenome (GOLD analysis project Ga0123329, IMG submission 89703) | Anaerobic biogas reactor microbial communites from Washington, USA - Biogas_R1_B C12 SIP DNA | ecosystem: Engineered > Bioreactor > Anaerobic > Unclassified | place: Washington, USA | collected... | reverse complement strand
GACGGCCTTCGACTGGGCGATCGTCAACACCGGCTGGCTGCTCAACCTCACGATGGCCCTCGGTCTGGTGGTCATGCTCTACATCGGTTTCTCCCGCCTGGGCCGCATCAAGCTGGGCACCGACGACTCCGAGCCGGAATTCTCCCGCTTCTCCTGGGTGGCCATGATGTTCGGCGCCGGCATCGGCGTGGGCATCTTCTTCTACGGCCCCTCCGAGCCGCTGGCCTACTACGTCTCCCCGCCGCCCCACACCGTCGAGGCCGGCACCGCAGAGGCCCTCCACCAGGCCGTCGCCCAGTCCCACTTCCACTGGGGCCTGTCCGCCTGGGCGATGTACGCCCTCGTCGGCGGCGCCATCGCGTACTCCTCCTACCGTCGTGGCCGCGTGCCGCTCATCTCCTCGGTGTTCAAGCCGCTGTTCGGTTCCCGCGGCACGGACGGCATCGTCGGCAAGATCATCGACATCATGGCGATCATCGCCACCCTCTTCGGCACCGCCGCCACCCTCGGCCTGTCCGCCGTGCAGATCGGCCAGGGCGTGGAGATCATCTCCGGCGCCGGCCCGCTGACCAACAACATCCTGCTCACCATCATCGCCGTGCTCTCGGTCGGCTTCATCATCTCCGCCGTCTCCGGTGTCACCCGTGGCATCCGCCTGCTGTCCAACACGAACATCTCCCTTACCCTCGGCCTCGTCGCCTTCGTCTTCCTCGCAGGCCCGACGCTGTTCCTGTTCAACCTCATCCCCTCCGGCATCGCCGTCTACCTCGACGAGCTGCTGCCGATGATCAGCAAGTCCCTGTCCTGGGGCGATGACACCGTCGAGTTCCAGGGCTGGTGGACCGCCTTCTACTGGGCGTGGTGGATCGCCTGGACCCCGTTCGTGGGCATGTTCATCGCCAAGATCTCCCGCGGCCGCACCCTGCGCGAGTTCGTCCTGGTCACCATGCTCGCCCCCACCACCATCCTCATCCTGGCGTTCACCGTCTTCGGCGGCACCGCCATCCGCAACAGCCAGAACGGTGTCGAGGGTTTCGACGGCTCCGCCTCCTCCCAGCAGGTCCTGTTCGACATGTTCGGTCAGCTGCCGCTGGCGCAGATCACCCCGTTCATCCTCATCCTCGTGCTGGCGATCTTCTTCGTCACCTCCGCCGACTCCGCGTCCCTGGTCATGGGCACCATGTCCTCCAAGGGCGACCCGGAGCCGAACAAGCTGGTCGTGGTGTTCTGGGGCCTGTGCATGATGGGCATCGCCATCGTCATGCTGCTGGCCGGCGGCGAGACCACCCTCACCGCCCTGCAGAACCTCACCATCCTCATCGCCCTGCCGTTCTCCGCGGTGCTGCTGCTCATGATGGTCGCCTTCGTCCGCGACCTGCGCACCGACCCGGCCTACATCCGCCGCACCTACGCCCGCTCCGCCGTGGAGAACGCGGTGGTCCGTGGCCTCGAGGAGCACGGCGACGACTTCGGCCTCGCCGTCGAGCCCGCCCCCGAGGGCCGTGGCGCCGGCGCCGACTTCGACTCCACCGCCGAGAACGTCACCGAGTGGTACCAGCGCACCGACGAGGACGGCAACGCCGTCGACTACGACTACGACACCGGCGAGTGGGCCGACGGCTGGACCCCAGACTCCGACGACACCACAGACACCGCCGACGCGCCGGTGGACGCCGACGGTGACCACGGCGACGTCGAGAAGCAGCGGCGCACCGACCCCGGCAGCTGGGCGGACGACGCCCACGACGGGACGCAGCGCTAGAAGATGAGGTCGTCCTCGTCGCAGATGGTCACCTTGTCGACGAGTTCGGCGGGCATGCCGTCCGCGGCGATCCGCTCCGCCAGATAACAACCCGTGGTCATGCCCAGGCCACGGGTTTCTCCGTGCGCGCGGTAGGGCGCCCACTCGCCCCCGGCCCAGGTGAACACCTGCAGCCAGTCCGACTGGTACAGCGCGGCGCGCGCCCAGTCCCCGTCGCAGTAAAGCATCATGTCCATCTCCTCGTACCCGCTCACCTGCTGGATCGCACTGACCTCACAGGGGCCGCCTGCCGGCTCCTCGCTTGTCGACGCCGCCGTGGTCACCGCCGGCGCGGCCGCTTCTGCTGCAGTGCTCGTCGGTGTGTCCGCCGGCTGCGCGGTCGAGGTGACCACCACCGTCGAGGTGACCGGGGCCGCCTGCTCCGATCCGGTGTCCGTGCACCCGGCCAGGGCGAGGGCACCGGCGGCGCCTCCGGCGAGGACGAGGCGGGGCAGGCGTGGGGTCCACAGAGTCATGGGGGCTCCTTGAATCGGCTGGTCAACTACCTGCGATCCTAGAGCCAGGGCGTGGGTCGCGACACTGTTCCGGGGAGTCTTCCCCGTGTATAACGTCTTAACCACGGACCCTTTACAGCCCTTCACATCCGGGATAATCTGTGACGTACACAACATTCCAGTCCGTTCACATCTGAGGAGTCCGCCACTTCCCCATCCCGGAAGGGAGCCGAGATCATGGACCTCAAACTCCATCCCCGCACCGTCCAGTTCAGCGTCGAGCTGGCCCGTGCGTGGCCGCACCTGAGCATCCCGCAGGCCACCTCCGCCGCCCTGCAGCTGGCGGAGAACGTGGAGCTGGAGCGTTTCGAGGACTTCGGCGCCCTCATGGGCCTGGTCAACCGCCTGCACCTGCGGCCGGAGTCGGAGTGGGCGGCGTTCGGTTACCTCCCCACCGAGGACGCGATCCCCGTCCGCCTGGAACAGCCCCGGGAGAGCATCCGCAGCCGCATCACCTTCGAGGACCACTACCTCTCCACCCAGACCCGGCGCGCCCACACCAGTTCCGTCCACCTGCCGTCGCACGCGGACTCGGTCAACGGCTGGCGTCGTCGGCTGGGCACGACCACGGAGCCGTCGCTGGCGTACGCGGAGTTCACCGCCACAGGCTTCGGCCGGACGATCCCGATGCGCCGGGTGGAGATGCTGGGCAACCTGTGGAAGATCGGTGCGGTGGCCACGTGGGAGACCGAGCGCGACGACGAGACCTCGTGGTGCTACCTCCACCAGACCCCCGTGACGGGTGAGCAGCCGTCGCCGATGATCAACGAGTGGGACTCCTGGTACCAGCTGCGGATCAACCCGGAGATCGGCCGGGACGTCATCGTGGAGATCGCCCGGTGTGTCGCCGAGATCTTCCTCGGCTACGTGGACAAGGTGTTCGCTCCCCCGGTGGACGCCGGCACGCTGCGCGGTCCCGAGTCGGAGGCGGCGGCCTACATCGCACTGGAGCGGTTGTGGATCCCGGCGCGCAGCCGCCGCACCGAATGGTTCCGCCAGTACACCGCGCGGGAACCGATGCCCGCAGGGTTCCGCTGGGACGCCGTCTTCCGGGCCGCGGCCGAGGTGGAGGACCTGCTGCGCGGCGACACGGGGCCGGTCACCGCCTGAGCCCGGCCTAGACTGGGAGGGTGAACACCTACACCACCGCCGAGAAGAACCTCGCGGCCGGCTTCGCCTTCATCGCCGGTTTCATCGATTCCGTCGGCTTCATCTTCCTCGGTGGCGTGTTCCTGTCCTTCATGTCGGGCAACACGACCCGCATCGCCACCTCCACCATCGACGGCGACCCCGAACTGGCGTGGCTCGCGGGTTCCGCGGTCCTCATGTTCCTGCTCGGCGTCATGGAGGGCGCCCTCGTGCGCCGCCTGGCCATGCGCCGCCTGCCGCCGGACCGCATCCGCGAGGTGGTGCTGGCCAACATGTGCGTACTGTTCACCGCCTCCTCCCTCCTCGTGCTTGTCGACGCCCCCGCCGCCGCCATCATCGCCGCCGCCCTCGGCATCGGCGCCATGAACAGCATCTTCGAGCGTTCCGGCGAGGTGGCCATTCCCCTGACCTACATGACCGGCACGCTGGTGAAGATGGGCCAGCGCTTCGTCGACGCCTTCTTCGGCGGCACCCACACCGCCTGGCTCGAGCACCTGCGGATGTGGGCGGCACTGTCGGCCGGCGCGTTCGTCGGCGCCATCGCCTACCGGGGGCTGGGGATGCACGCGATCCTCGTCGCCACCGCCCTGACCCTGCTGCTCAGCCTGGTCGCGGTACTCATGCGGATCCGCGGCCGCCGACACGGTTCCCGGGTGCGGGTGACGGTCGAACCGTACTGAGACCCACCCCCGAAAGTAATTGTTACCTGAGGGAAACAGATGACATAACCGTAAACTCCCCGGTACCTTCCTCCCATGACCCGGAACCACCGCCTTCTGCTCACCGTCGCCCTGTCCACCGCGATCGCCCTGCCCGCCACGCCCGCCCTGGCGCAGAGTGACTCCGGCACCAGCTCCCCCGGCGGCAGCGCCGACTCCCTCGGCCGCGACCTCGTCGTCCACTCCAGCCAGAACCCGACCTCCTCCGGCTCCTCCATCGACGCGACCCTGAGCTCCCTGCGCGCCATCGGCTCCTCCCAGGTCCCGCTGTCCGACCCGCTGCTGTCGAGCAACGAGGGCTACCCGCTGCCCACGGACCCGACCATCACGCAGGCGCGCATCGTGGCCAAGGAGGTCGAGGCCGACAACCTGCAGGTCAACCCCGGCGAGGACCGGGTCCAGCGGTGGACCGTCGCCTCCCCGTCGATGCAGCGCCACGTCTCCGTCGAGATCATGAAGCCCGCCGACCCGGCCGCCCCGGCCCCGATGCTCTACCTGCTCGACGGCGTCGACGCCCCGAAGCTCTCCGGCTGGATCGGCATCGGCGGCGCCCAGAAAGTCCTCGGTGATGAGAACGTCACCGTCGTCGTCCCCACCCAGGCCCCCGGTTCCTGGTACTCCGACTGGAACAAGCCCGACCCCGCGCTCGGCGTCAACATGTGGGAGACCTTCCTCACCACCGAACTCGCCCCGCTGCTCGAAGCCGAGTCCGAGCTCAACTTCAACGGCCACCGCGGCATCGGCGGCCTGTCCATGGGTGCCAGCGGTGCGGTCCACCTCGCCAACGCGAACCCCGAACTTTTCGACGCCGCCATCGGCATCTCCGGCTGCTACTCCCCCACCAGCACCATCGGCCGCCAGATCACCAGCATCGTCACCGAATCCCGCGGCGGCGACGTGGACAACATGTGGGGCGAGTTCGGCTCCGAGGCCTGGGTCGCCCACGACACCGTCCGCAACCCCGAGGGCCTACGCGACATGGCCGTCTACCTCTCCGCCGCCAACGGCACCGTCACCGACCAGGACCTGCCCAGCTACGGCGGCGACCCCTTCTTCAACCTCGCCGCCGGCTCCGGCCTGGAACGTGGCGTGCTCACCTGCACCGAGGATCTCGAGCGCGCCATGGTCGACCGCGGCATGACCCACCAGGTGATCAACTACAAGGGCGACGGCGTACACAACTGGCGCAACTTCAACGAGGAACTGGCACCGGCCTGGGAGACCATCCGCCCGGCGCTCTACTAGCTGCAACACCCGGGCAGGCTGGCTAGCCTGAGGGAACCGACCCGAAGGAGATCACCGTGCCCCGTCGCATCCCCGCCCTCCTCGTCACTGCCCTGGCGCTCACCGTCGCCGGCTGTTCGGACACCGCCGGCGATCAGACCCCGGTGACCGTCACCAGCGTGGTCACCGAGTCCGCCCCTCCGCCAGGCACCACCCCGGCCGAGGTCACGACCACCACGGCCCCGACCCAGACCGCCGCCCCCGCCCCGAAACCGGACAACTGCGGCGTCGACCCGCAGGCAGCGACCATCCATGACAACATCTCCCAGGTACCCGAGCCCACGCTCGCCGGCCACGGTTGGGAGTACACCGGCGACTCCAACTACGACCCCTGCGCGGACCTCAGTTACGCACTCGTCGGCGTCGCCGGCTCCACCCACGCGCAGCGGCAGGGCCAGCTCATGCTCTTCCACCGCGGCGAGTACCTGGGCGTCGGGCTGCTCGTCCCACAGGTCTACCGCAACGTCAGCGGCGACGGAACCACCGTCTACACCGAGGTCATCGACTATGAGGCCATGGATCGCGACGGAGCCGCCAACGCGGTCGCCCCCGACTACCAGGTGCCCCTCAACTTCACGTGGACGGGATCGCAGGTGGAACCGGTGGGCCGGATCCCCAACCTCACCTACTTCGAGTAGCGGAGATGCTAGCCTCGGAATTATGTCCCGCCAGTCACATCTGCCACTCGCGCCCCTCGCGGCTACCGCGCTCGTCCCCGCACTCGCCTTCGGCCTGGCGGCCCCCGCCGCAGCGCAGTCACTGACGGGAAGCGCCCTGGAACAGGCCGTGATCAGCTCGAACGCCGACCCCGGGTCCTCGGGTGACGCCATCGACGCCACCCTGACCACCCTCGACGCCCTCGGTTCCTCCGAGGTGCCGGTGTCCAGTGCGCCCGGCAGCAGCGCGGCCGGGAGCAAACTGCCGGTGGATCGCTCCATCGTGACCCCCGCGATCGTCGACAAGCAGGTGGAGGGCGAGCGGCTCGAACGCTGGACCGTCGCCTCGCCGGCGATGATGCGCAACGTCGAGGTGCAGATCATGGGCGCGGCCGACAGCAACACACCCGCCCCGATGCTCTATCTTCTCGACGGCGTCGGCGCCCCGCGCACCTCCTGGTGGCTCAGCCCCGGCATCGCGCCAGAGGTGTTCGCCGACGAGAACGTCACCCTCGTCATGCCGACGCAGGCGCAGGCGTCGATGTACGCCGACTGGCAACGCGACGACCCGACCCTCGGCCGGCACCAGTGGGAGACGTTCATCACCAGCGAACTCGCCCCGCTCCTCGAGGCCGAGCCCGAACTCAATTTCAACGGCCACCGCGGCATCGGCGGGCTGTCCATGGGCGCGACGGGTGCGATCCACATCGCCAACCAGCACCCCGAGCTTTTCGACGCCGCCTTCGGCCTCTCCGGCTGCTACTCCACCCTCGACCCCCTCGGCCGGCAGAACGCCCACCTCACCGTCACCACCCGCGGCGGCGACCTGGACAACCTCTACGGCCCCGACGGCAGCGACGCCTGGCGCTACCACGACACCGTCTCCGACCCCTCCGGCCTGCGCGACCAGCGCGTCTACCTCTCCGCCGCCACTGGTGCCTTCGCCGCCGACGACGTGGCCAACTACGCCGACGGCGACTGGTTCGACATGTCCTCCGGTGCCGTCCTCGAACGCTCCTCCCTCGACTGCACCCGCCTGCTCGACGACGCCCTCGGTGACGCCCCGGGCCTGCGCGTCGACTACTCCGAGACCGGCACGCACGACTGGCACACCTTCAACAAGCAGCTCCCCGCCGCCTGGGAACACATCAGGCCAGCGCTGTTCTGATGCACGTCCTCGCCCTCGACCTGGGCACCTCCGGTGCCAAAGCCGCCCTCATCGACCTCCGCACCGGTGAGACCACCGCCGCGTGCAGTCAGCCCCATCCCACCCACACGCTGCCCGGCGGCGGGGTCGAGCAGTCCCCGGAGGACTGGCTCGCGGCCGCCCGGGTTGCCGTCGCAGCTCTGCCCACCGACGATGCCGCCGCCCTGAGCGTCACCGGTCAGATGCAGGACCTCATCTGCCTCGACGGGTCCGGCGCGGCCATCGACCGGGCGATCCTCTACAACGACACCCGCGCCACCGACGCCGCCACGGCCATCGCCACCGAGGTACCGCACTGGGTGGAGATCACCGGCAACGAGCAGAACGCCACGAGCAACGCCGCGATGCTGCGTCGCCTCCACGACAGTGGCGATCCCCGCGCCAGTGCCAACGCCGTCCTCTTCTCCCCCACCGGGTACCTCCTCCACCGGCTCGGCCTGGGTCAGTTCGTCGATCCGACCACCGCGTCGACCACCGGACTCATGGACCTGGCCACCCGCACGTGGTCGCGGGAGGTGTGCGCAGCTGCGCACTGCTCACCGGGCACCCTGCCGGAGATCCGCTCCGGTCACGTCGGCGGCACTGCTGATGGCAACGCCCTCGGCCTGCCCGCCGGCATCCCCGTGGTCCTCGCCCCGGGTGACGCCGCATGCACGACCCTCGGCATCATCGGCGACCAGCCCGGCACCGACTACCTCTACCTGGGCACCTCCGGCTGGTGTGCGCAGCTGCGCACGGACATGCAGGCACCCGGCCCCGTCCACCAGCTCGCCGTCGACGACGGCATCCTCCATCTCGCCGCCGTCCTCAGCGCCGCCGGCACCGCCGACTGGGCACGCACCACCTTTCTCGGCGGCATCACCGCCACCGAGGCGGACACCCTGCTTCTCGACGCCCGCACCCCCTCCGGTCTCCTCGCCCTTCCCTCCCTCCACGGGGAACGCTTCCCCGTGCGGAACGACAACCTGCGTGCCGCGGTCATCGGCATGCACGCCGGCACCACCGGCGCTGACCTCTACCGGGCCGTCCTCGAGGGCGTCATCCTCGCCCTGTTGCCCGGCATGGCGGACACGACCGCACCCCTGCCCGTGGTCGGCGGCGGTGCGCGATCACTACCGTGGATGCGCATCGCCGCGGACATCACCAGCCGCCCCGTCCAACTCATCGACGACGCCGACGCCGCCCTCACCGGCTGTGCACTCGCCGCGGTCACCGCCCTGCGTCTCGACGCCCCCGGCATTCGCCCTCTCACCCATCACCCGCACACTCTCATCGACGTCGACGAGGACGCCCACGCGGGGTACGGGGGCGTCGCCACGCGGCACCGACGCCTCTATGACCTGCTGGGGAGTGTCTGAGCCGGAAGGTAGGCTTACGGAGACCAATCCCCTTCGGAGGTACCCGTGTCCACCTATCAGCCTTTCCCCTCGTTCGTGGAATGGATCACCCAGAGCGGACCGCACCAGGCATTCGACACCTACGCCGCCCGGTTCCGGGAGGTCGGTGACGACGCCCGTGCCGAGTCCTCACGACTGATGACCCGCTCGGCGGCCGTGGACACCAACGCCATCGAGGGCATCTACCACTCCGACCGTGGCTTCACCCGGACCATCGCCGAGGCTGCCGCAGGGTGGGAGCAGACCATGCAACATCGGGGAGCACACGTCCGCCCTGCGTTCGACGATGCGATGAACGGCTACCAGTTCATCCTCGACGTGGCCACGGGACGACGGGAGCTGAGTCAGCAACTCATCCGTGAACTCCACGCGACGATGACCGCGAGCCAGGACACCTTCACCGTGGAGACGGCGGTCGGTCCGCAGGCGCAGGCGTTGCCGCACGGCCAGTACAAGACCATGCCCAACAGCCCCACTACAGCAGGCGGGACCATCCACGCCTATGCCCCAGTGAAAGACACCGCACCCGACATGGCACGTCTGATCGGCGAGTGCACCAGCGTCCAGTTCACCAACGCACATCCGGTGGATCAGGCGTCCTACATCCACTACGCCTTCGTCTGCGTCCACCCGTTCGCCGACGGCAATGGTCGGGTTTCCCGCGCGCTCGCGAGCATCTACCTCTTCCACAATCCCGGAATTCCTCTCGTCGTGTTCCAGGATCAACGCAACAACTACTACGACTGCCTCGAGGCGGCCGACAAGGGGAACTTCGGACCATTCATCGGTTTCATCGGACAACGGGCCCTCGATTCCGTTCAGCTGGCACTGGAATCCCTGCCCACCACTCCTTCCGCAGAACATGCCCTGCAGCAGTTGGCGGCCGATGGGAGCAATTCACCTTCCCAGATGTCCCTGGTGCCCGGAGGTCAACGACTCAAGGAGGCGGTGTTCACCGGCATCAAGAGTCGTCTCTCTGCTCTGCCCACCACACCCGTCATCACCTTCACTACGTCGAATCGACTATTCGGTGAGCCTGGAACGTCCGCCGGGTACGCGCACCTGCCTTCCCACGAGCTGCAGTTCAGTCTCCTTGCCACTGATGAATCAGCATGGATGGTCGCCGAATGTTTCACGGTTCTCGTTCGAGACACTGCACCAGCGGAGTCCCCCGAGTACCTGGTCGTGTCTTCCCCCGGATACTCCGGCTTCACCCCGCTCGCCCGGCCCCTCGAGGTGTTTCGACGCGACCTCGAACCAACCCTGAAGGAGACACTCCGGCTGCGTATTGAAATGTGGGGCAAGAACGTCGTCGACGGCTTCGTTTCCGGTGCCGTGGAGTCGTACCGGAACCTCGGACGGTGAGGGACGGGGCGTCGAAAAGCGACAGAGGGGCACACCGCCATGGTGTGCCCCTCGTGCGCTGAGACTTAGTCCGAGTCAGTAGACAGGGCGGCGACGAACGCCTCCTGCGGCACCTGCACGGAACCGATGTTCTTCATGCGCTTCTTACCGGCCTTCTGCTTCTCCAGCAGCTTGCGCTTACGGGAGATGTCGCCGCCGTAGCACTTGGCCAGGACGTCCTTGCGCAGGGCGCGGATGTTCTCACGGGCGATGATCTTCGAACCGATCGCCGCCTGCACAGGCACCTCGAACTGCTGACGCGGGATGAGCTCCTTGAGCTTCACGGTCATCTTGTTGCCGTACCACTGGGCGTTGTCGCGGTGGACGATCGCGGAGAACGCGTCGACCGGCTCACCCTGGAGGAGGATGTCCACCTTGACCAGGTCAGCAGTCTGCTCGCCGGCCTCCTCGTAGTTGAGGGAGGCGTAACCCTTGGTCCGCGACTTGAGCATGTCGAAGAAGTCGAAGATGATCTCGCCGAGCGGCATCATGTAGCGCAGCTCGACGCGGTCCTCGGAGAGGTAGTCCATGTTCTTCATGTCGCCACGCTTGGACTGGCACAGCTCCATCGTGGTGCCGACGAACTCGCTGGGCACGATGATGGTCACGTTGACCACCGGCTCGTAGACCTCCTGCAGCTTGCCGCCCGGCCAGTCCGAGGGGTTGTGCACGCGATGCTCCTTGCCGTCCTCGGCGATGACGCGGTAATCCACCGACGGGGACGTGGAGATGAGATCGAGATCG
>Ga0123329_1004494_pt1 | contig 10891 bp, 10 predicted proteins | sample BioC12SIPDNA_FD_89703 | JGI IMG/M metagenome (GOLD analysis project Ga0123329, IMG submission 89703) | Anaerobic biogas reactor microbial communites from Washington, USA - Biogas_R1_B C12 SIP DNA | ecosystem: Engineered > Bioreactor > Anaerobic > Unclassified | place: Washington, USA | collected... | reverse complement strand
GGGCTGCGCCTTCCACCCGCGCTGCCCCGACTTCATGCCGGGCAGGTGCGACGTGCGCGTGCCCGCGCTCAGCGCCGCCGGCGGCCGCTCCCCCGTCGCCTGCTTCCTCCACCACGACGAGGTCGAGGGGGGAGGCCACGATGCCTGAGGGGACTAGGACCACCGCCGCGGCTAGGCCGCCCGAGGCCACGGTGCCCGCGGCGCCGAGCCCGGGCGGCGCGGCGCGCGAGGCGCGCGGACCCGGCGGCGCGCCCCTCCTCGACGTCAGGCACCTGAGGAAGCTCTACCCGATCAAGGCGGGCCCCCTGAAGCGCACGGTCGGCCACGTCAGGGCCGTCGACGACGTCAGCTTCCAGGTCCACGACGGCGAGATCCTCAGCCTCGTGGGCGAGAGCGGCTGCGGCAAGACGACGACGGCCAAGTGCGTGCTGCGCGCCGTGGACCCGACCGCCGGCGAGGTGCTGTTCCGCCTGCCGAACGGTGAGGTCGTCGACGTGGCCAAGCTCTCCGAGGGCCAGCTGCGGCCCCTCAGGAGCCAGATGCAGCTCGTGTTCCAGGACCCGTTCGGGTCGCTCAACCCGCGCAAGAACCTGCTCGACATCATCGGCGAGCCCCTGCTCGTGCACGGGGTGAAGAGCCGCCAGCAGCGCATGGACCGCGTCGCCGAGCTCCTGAACCTCGTAGGCCTCAGGCCCGAGTACATGCACCGCTACCCCCACGCGTTCAGCGGCGGTCAGAGGCAGCGCGTCGTGATCGCCCGCGCCCTGGCGCTCGAGCCGCGGCTCGTCGTCGCCGACGAGGCCGTCTCGGCCCTCGACGTCTCGGTGCAGGCCCAGATCCTGAACCTGCTCCTCGACCTGCAGCGGCGCCTCGACCTCTCGTACCTCTTCGTCGCCCACGACCTGAGCATCGTCAAGCACATCAGCCACCGGGTCGCCGTCATGTACGTGGGCAAGATCGTCGAGCTCGCCCCTACCGAGGAGCTCTTCCACCGGCCGCGGCACCCGTACACGTCGGCGCTGATGCAGGCCGTGCCCGTCCCCGACCCCGACAAGCGCGCAGCGCTGCGCGGCCTGCCGGGCGAGGTCGCGAACCCCGCCGACCCGCCCAAGGGCTGCTACTTCCACCCCAGGTGCCCGTTCGCGACCGACGTCTGCCGCAGCGAGACGCCCGTCCTGCGCGAGGTCGGGCCGGGCCACCACGTCGCCTGCCACCGGGCCGAGGAGCTCGACCTCCCCGGCATCGACGAGCTGGAGCGCGTGGCGTGAGCGCCGCCGACGCCGCTATGGACGGTCAGGGCGCGGAGGCGGCGCCGCTCGTCGCCTGGACCGGCGGCAGGCTCGTGCTGCCGCACGCCGTCGTGGACGGCAAGGCGCTGCTCACCCGCGGCGGCAAGATCGTCGCCGTCGCGGCCGCGGGGGAGGTCCCGGACGGCGCGCGCCGGGAGGACCTCGGCGGCGCCTACCTGCTGCCGGGCCTCATCGACATCCATGCCCACGGCGCGCTGGGTCGCTCGTTCCTCGACGGCGACGACGCGGCGTTCGCGACGATCCTCGCCGAGCAGGCGCGGCGCGGGGTCACGGGGCTGCTGGCAACGACCTCGACGGCGCCCATGCCCGACATCCTCCGCGCCCTCGAGACGACACGGGCATGGCTCGGACGCGAGGACGCCGGCTGCCGGGTGCTCGGCGCCCACGTCGAGGGCCCTTACTTCGCGGCCGCCCAGGCGGGCGCCCAGGACCCCGCGAACCTCAGGACGCCCGACGACGGCTCGGCCGAGGAGCTCCTCGCCTACGCCGACGTGATCAGGATCCTCAGCTTCGCCCCGGAGCTGCCGGGCGCCGTGGCGCTGACCGAGCGCCTCGTAGGGCTCGGGATCGTCGCCGCGGGCGGGCACTCGGAGGCCTCCGACGAGGACGTGCGGCGCTGCGAGGCGCGCGGGCTCTCGCACGCGATCCACCTGTGGAGCGGGCAGTCGACCACCTACCGCCGCGGCCCGTACCGGGTGCCGGGCATCCTCGAGGCGTCGCTGGCGTCGGACACGCTCACCGGAGAGGTCATCGCCGACGGCAAGCACCTCCCGCCGACGCTGCTGAGGCTGGCGCGGCGCGCGCTCGGCCCCGACCGCCTGTGCGTCGTCTCCGACGCGACCAGCGGCGCGGGGCTGCCCGACGGCTCCGAGTTCACGATGGGGGAGATGCGCTACGTCGTCAGGGACGGCGTGGGCATGATGCCCGACGGCAGCGCGTTCGCCGGCAGCAGCACGCTGCTCGACGGCATGCTGCGCGTGCTGACCCGCGACGCGGGCTTCCCGCTGCACGAGGCCGTGAGGATGGCGAGCCTCAACCCCGCGAGCGTGATAGGCCTGGCAGGGAGCAAGGGGAGCCTGGCGGCGGGGAAGGACGCCGACCTCGCCGTCTACTCGCCCGAGCTCGAGCCGCTGAGGACCGTGATCGCCGGCCGCACCGTCTGGGCGCGCGCCGGCGTGGCCGGCTGACCGTCGCCGCGGGCCGCCGCGGCGTGGAGAAGGAGTGATGACGTGACGGACAGGGTCGAACCGGTGACGAGGGCGCTCGTCGACAGGCTGCCGGTCGAGGTGTACGACAGCGAGGCCGCCATGGGCGCGGCCGCCGCCGCCGACATGGCGCGGCTGCTCCGCGCCGCGGTCCGCGAGCGCGGCCACGCGAACGTGATCCTGGCGACGGGCAACTCGCAGCTCGCGTTCCTGCGGGCGCTGCGCGTGGCGCCCGACGTCGACTGGGCCAGGGTGAACGTCTTCCACATGGACGAGTACATCGGCATCGACCCGGACCACAGGGCGAGCTTCCCGCGCTTCCTGCGCGAGCACTTCCTGGGTCACGTCGACGCGCGCTTCTTCCCGATCAGCGGCGACGCCGCGCGCGTGGCCGCCACCTGCGCCGAGTACGAGCGGCTGCTGCGCGAGCACCCAGCCGACGCCGTCGCCCTCGGCTGGGGCGAGAACGGCCACCTGGCCTTCAACGACCCGCCCTACGCCGAGTTCGACGACCCCGTCCGGGTCAAGGCCATCAAGCTCGACGAGGTCAGCCGCCGGCAGCAGCTGGGCGAGGGTCACTTCGACTCCCTCGACGAGGTCCCGACCCACGCGATCACGCTGACGATCCCGGCGCTGCTGGCCGCGAAGCAGGTGCTGTGCATCGTGCCCGAGGCACGCAAGGCGAACGCCGTCCACGACTGCCTGACGCTGCCGGTCTCGGAGGACCGCCCCGGTTCCGTGCTGCGCACGGTCGGGCACGCGAGGCTCTACCTCGACCCCGACTCGGCCGCCCGCGTCGCGCCCCTCCTCGCTACCGCCGCGGGGCAGGCCGCCGGGTCGCGGGCGCGGCCGTGAGGTACGTCTTCCCGACCGCGCGGACCAAGCGGTACCGCTTCCCCACCCACGCGAACCTCCTCGTGATGGACCGGGCCGAGGCCGTGGCCAGCGAGGCCTTCATAACCGTGATGGAGCCCGGGGAGTCGCCGCCGCTCCACGAGCACCCCGACACCGAGCAGGTCTTCTACGTGCTCTCGGGCCGCGGCCGCCTGGAGGTGGGCCCCGACGCCGAGGCCGTCGGCGAGCTCGCGCCGGGCGACCTCGTGCGCATCCCGCCGGGCACGCTCCACCGCGTGCCGTGCGTCGGCGACGAGCCGCTGCGCTACCTCGTCGTCGACTGCTTCCCCGGCGGCAGGCCCGCGCAAGAGCCGACGTGGGACGACCACGTGCGGGCCGTGTGCGAGGGCAACGGCTGGGACTTCGCCGAGGTGACCCGCTGAGCGAACCGGCCCTGGCCGAGGAGGAGAGGCGGGGCCTGCCCGCCGCGCCGGCCGCAGCGCCGCTCACCGTCGGCGTCGCGCTGCGGCAGTGGTGGCCGCTCGCCGGCGGCTGGCTGCTGATGACGGCCGAGCTGACCGTGTTCGCGGCGATCGTCGCGCGCATGCCGGACCCGACCGTGCAGCTCGCCGCCTGGGGCGTCGTGTTCGCGGTCTCGACGCTGGTGCAGGCGCCCTCGACGGCGCTGCTGCCCACGGCGACGGCGCTGGCCCGCGACCGACGCACGTTCGCGACGCTGGCGCGCTACGGCGGCGGGCTCGTCGCGGCCCTCACCGCGCTGCACGCGCTCGTCGCGCTGACGCCCCTCTACGACGTGGTCGTCCGCGGCGCGATGGGCGTGCCGGAGCCGGTGGCCGCGGCCGCCCGCGTGGCCCTGGTCGTGATGCTGCCGTGGACGTTCGGCACCGGGGCGCGTCGGTTCCTGCAGGGCGTGATGATCCGCTTCGGGCACGCGCGCGTCGTGATCACCGGCGCGGTCCTGCGCCTCGGCCTGGGCACGGGCGTCATGCTGGTGGGGTCGGCGAACGGCTGGCTGCCCGGCGCCCAGCTAGCCGCCGTGGCGATCATCGTCGGCGTGCTCGGTGAGCTCGGCTACAACCTGCTGCGCTTCGCCCTCGCGATGCCCGGCAGGCTGCCCGCCCGGGACTTACGGGCGGAGGCGCTCACGCTCGCGCGCTTCGCCTCCTTCTACGCGCCGCTGGTGCTGATGACCGTGCTGACGATGTTCGTGCAGACCCTCGTCACCGTCGTGCTCGGGCGCATGCCGTTGCCGCTCGAGTCGCTGGCGGTGTGGCCCGTGCTCTTCAGCCTGCTCGTGATCCTGCAGAGCCCGGCGCTGGCGTACACGGAGGTCGTGATCAGCCTGCTCGAGAGGCCCGGCGCGGCGGGTCTCCTCGGCCGCGTCACGCGGGCCGCCGCCGCGGCCCTGACCCTGCTGCTCGTGGCCGTCGTCGCGACCCCGCTGGCGCGCGCCTGGTTCGGCGGGGTGGCGGGCCTGACCGGCGCCCTCGTCGACCTCGCGGTGGTCGGGCTGTGGCTGGGCCTCGCCGTCCCCGGCCTGAGGCTGCTGACGAGCTGGTACCAGGGCGTGATCATCCACGGCCAGCGCACGCGCGCGATCCTCGAGTCGGTGCTGGTGTTCCTCGTCACCGGAGCCGTGCTGCTCGGGGCCGGCGTCCTCTGGGGCGGGGTCACCGGCCTCTACGTGGTCATGGTCGCCCTGACCGCCGCGATGCTCGCACAGGCCGCGTGGCTGGCGCACCGGGCCGGACCGCTGCTGGCCGCCGCGCGCTCGGCGGGCGCGGCGCGGTCGGAAGGAGCGGCGGCCAGGTGAGCGGCGGCGTGCCGACGGGAGGCGGGACCGAGCGGGCCCGCCGCCCGAACCTGCTGTTCCTGATCACCGACCAGCAGCGCGCCGACACGGTGCGGGCGGGCGGTCCCTGCCTCACCCCGCACCTGCAGGCGCTGGCCGCCGAGGGCGCCCGGTTCGAGCGCTGCTACGCGCCCAACCCGATCTGCTCGCCGACGCGCGCGAGCCTCCTCACCGGCCTGCTGCCACACGCCCACGGCGTCACCGACGTCACGCACGCGGTGCCGCCCACCCAGGCCGACCTGGCGCATGGCGTGGAGCTGTGGACCTCGCGGCTGAAGGCGGCCGGCTACCGCGTCGGCTACTTCGGCAAGTGGCACGTCGAGCGCAGCGACGAGCTGGAGCGCTTCGGCATCGACGAGTACGAGGTCGACCTGCGCCTCACCGGCGTGGCCTCCCACGACGGGCCCCTCGACCCCCGCGTCGCGGTCGAGCAGCCGGGTTACCGCCCCTTCCTCCTCGCCGGGGTGACGGACGACGACCCGTCCGCGAGCCGCGAGGCGTACCTCGTCGACCGCGGCATCGACTACCTGCGGCGCGCCGAGGCTAGCGGGGAGCCGTGGGCGCTGTTCGTGAGCACCGAGGCGCCGCACGACCCCTACGTGGTCCCGCGGGAGCTCTACGAGCGCTACGACCCCGCCGCGCTCGAGCTGCCCGCCTCGTTCGGCGACCCCCTCGCCGACCGCCCCGCCGTCTACCGACGCATCGCCGAGGCGTGGCAGGGGCTGAGCGAGACGCAGGTGCGGCAGGCGATCGCCTGCTACTACGCCGCCTGCTCCCTCGTGGACGACCAGTTCGGCCGGCTCCTGGCCGCACTCGACGAGGCCGGCGGGAAGGCGGACACCTACGTCGTGTTCACCTCCGACCACGGCGACTACCTCGGCGCCCACGGGCTGTTCCTCAAGGGCGTCGCGCCGTTCGAGGAGGCCTACAAGGTGCCGCTGGTCGTGCGGGGCCCCGGCGTGGCGCCCGGGACTGTCGTCACGGAGCCGGTGAGCCTCCTCGACGTCGGGAGGACCCTGATGCGCCTGCTGCTGGGCGAGGACTGGGGCGGCCACGGCCGCGACCTCAGTCCCCTGGTGCGGGGCGGGCCGGACGTCGGCGCCGCGGTCGGCGCGCCAGGCGCCTCGGCTGGCGCGGCCGGCCCGGGAGGGGACGCGAGCCCCGCAGGCCGCGCCGACGACGCCCAGGCCTACGCCGAGTTCCACGGCCAGCGGCTGCGCTACACGCAGCGCATCGTGTGGCGCGGCGACCACAAGTACGTGTTCAACGGGTTCGACGATGACGAGCTCTACGACCTCGCCACCGACCCGCATGAGCTCGAGAACCTGGCGCGCAGGCCCGAGGCCCGGGAGCTCAAGCGCTCCATGGCCGCCGCGATGTGGCGGGTGGCGCGCGACACCGGCGACGACACGCTGTTCGGAGCCGAGTACGGGATGTTCCGTTTCGCCCCGGTCGGTCCCGGGGCGGCCGACGGCTGGGAGGAAGTCGACGACGATGAACGGCAGTGACGAGCGAGTGACCGGCGGCCTGGCCGCCTACCGACCCGACTACCGGCTCGACGGCAAGGTGTGCGTCATCACCGGCGCCACCGGGGTGCTAGGCAGCGTGATGGCCAAGGGGGTCGCCGCGGCCGGGGCGCGCGTGGCCGTGCTCGGCCGGCGCGCCGAGGTGGCCGAGGCGCTGGCCGAGGAGATCAGGGCCGCCGGCGGCGAGGCGCGCGCCACGCCCGCCGACGTGCTCGACCGCGCCGCGCTGGAGCGGGTGCGGCACGAGCTGCTGCGCGACTGGGGCTCGGTGGACCTCCTCGTGAACGCGGCCGGCGGCAACCAGCCCGGCGCGACGCTGCGGCCCGACCAGTCGGTGCTCGAGCTCGAGGAGGGCGCGATGCGCCAGGTCATGGACCTCAACTTCTTCGGGACGCTGCTGCCGACGCAGGTGTTCCTCGAGCCCATGGTCGCGGGGGGCCGCGGGGCGATCGTGAACGTCTCCTCGATGGCGGCGGCGCAGGCGATCACCCGCGTCGCCGGCTACTCGGCCGCCAAGGCCGCGGTCGAGAACCTCACGCGCTGGCTGGCGACCACCCTCGCGAAGCAGCACGGCCCTGGCTTGCGGGTGAACGCGATCGCGCCGGGGTTCTTCGTCGCCGAGCAGAACCGGGCCCTGCTCTTCGACGCGAGCGGCGAGCTCACCCCGCGCGGGCGCACGATCATCGACAACACGCCCATGGGCAGGTTCGGCGAGGCCGACGAGCTGCTGGGCGCCCTGGTCTGGCTCCTGAGCGACGCCAGCCGCTTCGTCACCGGCGTCGTGGTGCCGATCGACGGCGGCTTCTCGGCCTTCTCCGGCGTGTGAGGGGCGTGAAGCTCTCACCGAGCCTCGCGACCGAGACGCGTTCTCTCCTGGCGCCGCCGTCGGAGGCCTGAGTACACGGCCGTCCGGCCCGCCGACGCGGCGGTTCAGCCGCCTCGCTCGTCGCCGGCCTCGCGCTCGTACCGCTCCCGCGTCTCGGCGCTCATCGGGTAGGTCCCGGCGACCGGGGCGCCCGCGAGGATCTGCCGCTCGATCCACGCCTCCTCGCGCTCCTTGACGTGCGCCTCCCTGGCCACGTCGGCCGCGAGGCGGCGCGGGATCACGACGACGCTCTCGTCGTCCCCGCAGACGACGTCGCCCGGCCGGACCTGCACCCCGCCGCAGGTGACCGCCAGGTCGATGTCCTCGGGGTGGTGGGCGACGAGGTTCGTGTTCGCGTGGTAGCCGCTGGCGTAGCTCGGCATCGCCAGGCCGGCGATGAACGGTCCGTCGCGGAACGGTCCGTCGGAGACGATGCCGGCCGCGCCCCTGGCCTGCATGCGCGCGACCAGCATGCCCCCCATGGTGCCGGCGCGCTGCTCGGCGCGAGCGTCGATGACGAGCACCTGACCGGGTCCGATCTCGTCGGCGATGCGCCGCTGGGGGTTGTCGTCGCGCTTCCACAGCTCGAGCGTCTCGAGGTCGTCGCGGGCCGCGATGTAGCGCAGCGTGCGGGCGACGCCCACCATGCGCGGTCCACCGGGGCGCAGGCGCCTCACGCCCGTAGGCACCTGGTTCTTCAGACCGTGGACGAACAGCACGGTCGCCAGCGTCGCCGCGCTGGTCTCCGCCAGGAGGCGCCGCGTCTCCGGGTCGAGGGGGCTCAGGTCCGGCGTCACGCCGCGCCCTCGGCGCCGAGGTTGCGCTCGCGCTCAGCCTCGAGCCGGGGGTCGAGCTCGGGCGCCTCGCCGGGGTACCCGTGCTCCACGTACGGGAAGCCCTCCAGCTCGTTCGCCGGCCTGGCGGGGTCGCGCGGGGAGGCGTAGTGCGCCCAGATGGCCGTGATCTTGCCGTCGTCGCCGAACTCGTACCACTCCGAGCCCCGGATGCGCTCGGCCGCGCCGGGCTTGAAGTGCGTCCACTCGATGCAGAGCTGCTCGCCGTCGCAGACGAGCCTGTCGATCGTCCAGCGCGACCCGACGCGCTTCACGAAGCCGATCCACAGGTCGGCGATCGCGTCGCGGCCGCGGTACGGGCCGCCCGCGCCCGGCGGGAAGTAGTGGACGCAGTCCGCGGCGAGGACCGCCGCGAAGCGCTCGCGGCTGGCGGCGTTGCAGGACTCGAAGTACGCTGTCACCGTGGCGATCATCGCCTGTCGCCGCTGCTCGTCGATGGGTCTGATGTCCAAGGTCCCGTGTCCTCTCGCGTTCCCCCGCGTCGCGCCGCCGCGTGTCGGCTGCCAGCGTCGTGCTCGCCGTGCAGCCTATGTGGCGTGGCGGGCGGCGTCAATCGGCGTCGGGGACGCGGCTCCTCGGTGTGGGGCCGCACCCTGGCCCCGACCGTCGCCCGACGCGGCCCCGCGGTGACCGCGACCGACCGGCCGCTCGCCGGCGCCCTCGGAGCGCGGGGGTGACCGCGTCGCGTGAGCGGCCCCTGGTGCTGGTCACCGGCGCGGCCGGGCGCGTGGGCACGGCGCTGAGGCCGTACCTGCGCCACCGCTTCGACCTCCGCCTCCACGACCGCGTCCCCGCCCCCGACCCGCGGGAGGGCGAGAGCGTGGTCGTCGGCGACCTGGCGGACTTCGCGTCCGTCGACGCCGCCACCGCGGGCGTGGACGCCGTACTGCACCTGGCCTGCGTGCACGGCCTCGACCTGAGGTTCGCCGACTCGCTCGACGCGAACTTCCTCGGGACGATGAACGTGCTCGACGCCATCAGGCGGCACGGCGTGCCGCGCCTCGTGTACGCCAGCAGCCACCACGTGCTCGGCCTCCATCCGGCGGACGCGTTCCCCGGCGACGACGCCGAGCTCGCCCCCGACGGCGTCTACGCGCTCGGCAAGGCCTTCGGGGAGGTGGCCTGCCGCGCCTACGCGCGGCGCTACGGGACCCGCACGTTGATCGTGCGCATCGGCAACGCCGACAAGGGCGTGGGCGACGGGCGGGTGCTGCGCCTGTGGACCAGCGCGCGCGACCTGGCGCAGCTCGTGACGATCGGGGTGGAGCACCCCGAGGTCACGTGCGACGTCGTGTACGGCGTGTCCGAGTGCCCCCAGGCGTTCTTCGCCAACGAGCGGGCCAGGCAGCTCGGCTACCGCCCTCGCGACCGCGCCGAGGAGAACCTGGCGCCGGGGCGCTCCTCGCCGGACGCGCTGCCCCCCGACGTCGGAGGCGCGTTCCTGGGCGGCGCCTACGCCGCGAGCGACCTGGCGGCGACGTGGGAGGACGCGTGAGCGGCCCGGACGGCGCCAGGGGAGGACCGCCGCGCGGCCGGGCGGTCCCGTGGGAGGACCGATGAGGATCACGAAGGTCGAGACGATGATCGTCGACGTGCCGTTCGAGGACGGCGGCAGGGGCGAGGGCATCGGCCCGACCGTGTGGAACGAGCTCGAGATGATGCTCGTGCGGCTCGAGGACGACCGCGGGAACGTCGGCTGGGGCGAGGGCTTCGGCTACTTCGTCACCGACGCGACGAAAGCCGTCGTCGACCGGACGATCGCCCCGCTGCTCCTCGGGGCCGAGGTGCACGACGTGCCGGCCTGGAACCGCGCGACCCAGCGGCGCCTCCACCTGTTCGGCCGCTACGGCGTGACGATGTTCGCGATCTCCGGCGTCGACATCGCCTTGTGGGACCTCAAGGCCAAGCGCGAGCAGGCGCCGCTCCACGAGCTCCTCGCGCCCGGCGCCGCCGCCGACCCCGTGGGCTGCTACGCCAGCCTGGTGCGCTACGACGACACGGCCATCGCGCCGCGCGTCTGCGAGGAGGCGCTCGCGGACGGCTTCACCGACCTCAAGCTGCACGAGATCGCCCTGCCGGACATCGAGGCGTGCCGGCGCGCGGTCGGTGACGGCGTGCCGCTGGCGATCGACGTGAACTGCAACTGGAGCGTCGAGTCCTCGCGCGAGGCGATCCCGCGTCTCGTCGCGCTGGGCGCGAGCTGGCTCGAGGAGCCTACGTACCCGCCCGAGGGCTACGACGAGCTGAGCGCCCTGCGAGGCCGCGGTCTCCCCATCGCCGCCGGGGAGAACTGGTGCACCGCGGTGCAGTTCCGGGCCGCGCTGGCGGCCGGCGCCGTCGACGTGGCGCAGCCCAGCGTGACGAAGGTGGGAGGCGTCAGCGAGTTCCTCGCCGTCGCCGAGGCCTGCGCCGCTGCCGGCGTGG
>Ga0123329_1004490_pt1 | contig 10900 bp, 3 predicted proteins | sample BioC12SIPDNA_FD_89703 | JGI IMG/M metagenome (GOLD analysis project Ga0123329, IMG submission 89703) | Anaerobic biogas reactor microbial communites from Washington, USA - Biogas_R1_B C12 SIP DNA | ecosystem: Engineered > Bioreactor > Anaerobic > Unclassified | place: Washington, USA | collected... | reverse complement strand
CGCCAGAGCGTCAAAGAGACACGCGCCCGTCTCGAAAAGCTCTGGCAGGCGGCGGTCACGACCGGCGTGGCCGGCGCCGCTGCCGGGTCCGAACCGCTGCTGGCCCAGCGCCGGGAGCGCTTCGCGCCGCTGCATGACGCGCTCTACGAGAAGGTGGTAGTGCCCCTCGCCGGGCCGGCGCTGGCGGGCGCAGCGGGACGCTGGGAGGAAGCGTGGACGCTGTACCACCGTTGGGCCGGCACCCCCTGGGCCCAGAACAGGCCGGAGCCGGCCGGTGGATCGCGCCGGCAGCTTCTGGCGACCCTCAGCGGCGCCGCCTGGCTCTACCGGCTGGACCGGCCCGACCGCACCGCCGACATCCTGGAAGTCGCCATCGCCCGCCTGGGCGGTGAGACGATCCAGCCCTACAGGATTTCCAAACGCGAGAGCGATCTGCGCGGCATGGTGCAGCGTATCCGGCTGGAGGATGCCCGCGCCCGCTGGCAGCGGCTGCAGGCGCTTCTGCGCCACCGGGCGCTCCCCCCGGCCGACCGCCGGGCCGTCGCGGGCCGCTTCTTCCGCCTGCTCAGCGAGCGCCTCCACGATTGGGAGAGACGACGGGCGACGATCGCCAGCAAGCCGGAAGAGGGCTGGAGCGAGCTGGCCACGCTGCAGGCCGGCGCGAAACCACTGGAGGAGGAGACGCTCTCGTTTCTGGGCAGCGTGCTCATCCGTCAGGACGGGCTGGACCGCGAGCCGCACTCCCTGACCGGCAATGGGGATGGCCCCTCGCTCTGCGCGCTGGCCGACCGGCTGCTGGCGGAGTACGAGGAGCGCACGGGGCTGGCCTGGAACTCGCGCACGATCCTCGGGCCTGGCGCTCTCGTCGATCTGGACACGGAGATTATCCGCATTCGTTTTCCCGACTGGTCGCTGTGGAGCCTGCCCATCGTCGCCCACGAGTTCGCGCACGTCGTCGCGCGGGTCACGCCGCACTTTCGCGATCTCCAGCGAAATTACCCTTACACTCTGACCACAGACGAAGCCGTCGCCGCCCGGCTATCCGCTCAGCTCGAAGAGCTGTTTGCCGACATCTTCGCCACTTATAGCTGCGGGCCGGCCTTTGCCGCCGCCATGATCGCCCTGCATTTCGATCCGGTGACAGCCCACGCGGGGCGCCGCAACCACCCGACGCACCGGCAGCGCGTGGACGTCATCTGCCAGACGCTGGCGGCGATGGAGGCCGCCAGTGAGGGCGGTCCGGGCGACGCTTCCTTTGCCGGCGTCGGGCAGCGGCTCTCGCAGCTCTGGCGGGAGAGCCTGGATCGGGCGGGCACGCCGCCGGAGCCGGACGAGCCGCCCCTGCTCCGGCCTGAGGAGGTCGGGCCGAAGCTGTTCGAGGCGGTTGCCGCCTCCTACCGGCTGGGCGCGACTTACGAGCGGGCCGCCTGGGAGCGCGCCCTGGAACTCGCCGGCGAGCTGCGCCATGGCGGTTTTTCGCTTGCCGCCGTCCGCCAGCGCTATCCCGAGGCCCGCCTCCACGACATCCTCAACGTCCTCTGGTGCGCGCGCCTCGTCCCCCAATACAGTGTCCACGACCTGGAGGAAGTCGCCCTGAGCCTGGGCAACGACTACCTCAAGGAGGTTTTCCATGACCAATGAAGCCCCGTCGGTTCTGGAGATTGCCCGTGCGGCCCTCGAGCAGGAGTTCCGGCGCATCGAACACCTCGTCTCTCCTGAGACGGGCATGCCGCTGGGCGATTACACGGAGACGGTTAACCTGCGCTTTCGCCCGTTTCTGACCGAGGCCAGCCGGCTGCTTACCACCATTGGGCAGGCCGCGGAAGGTGGGGATACGCGCACTGCCTGGCAGCAATATGCTCATTTCCGCTCGCACGTGATGCCAATTTTCGCCACCGAGCTGCTGGCGGTGATTGGCGGCCTCTACCTGATGGAGAAAGGGCTGGACAACCCGCTCAATGCTTACTGGGAGCGACCGGGATACCCGGTCGGCGCGATAGAGGCAGGGGCAGCACGCGCGCCGGAACTCACTTCTTTCTCCAAGATGGCTGAAAATCTGGTCAACCGCAACCTGACCTACCGCACGAGCCGCCCGTGGAGTTCGGTCCTGATCGTCGGCGAAGAGCGTGTTGCCTATCCAGAAGCCGAGATTATCCGCCTGCGTTTCCCGGCGTGCGATATCTGGAATTTGCCCTTTACGGCGGCTGAATATGGCTATCTGCTGGCACGCAACAAAGAGCTGCCGGAAGGCCAGTACGAGGACAACGTGGAGTCGTTCTTCGACAGCTATTACCAGCAGGAGGTAGAGCTGCTGCCGGTACAGCACCTGCGCCAGATGCTGCGCGCCGAAGTCGATCCGCGCGGGCACGACGAGGACGGCGCGCAGCGGCCCCCGCTCTCATTCCTCCCGGAGATCGTCGCCGAAAGAACCGGCCTCTGGGACCGTTACCTGCTCCACGGCGAGCTGTCGCCGGCGACCGTAGCCCGGCTGACAGAACGGCAGGACGAGCTGTTCTGCCGGCTCTTTGGCGACGCCTTTGCCACCGCCTTTATTGGCCCGGCGTACGTCCACGCCCTGCTGCACCTGCGCTTCCTGCCCGACGAGAGCCTGGAGCAGTTCACGGAAAATGCACCGCCATTCGCCCTGCGCTTCGTCTTTGCCCTGGAGACGCTGCGCTGGCTGGACCACCACGCCGACGCGTTGGGGCCGGCTCCGGGCTTCTTCGGGGAGAGTCCATTCCGGGATGAGGTTGACCCGAGCACGGGGATAAGGCGGCGCTGGCTGGAGGCGCTGGCGGCGGCAGGCAAAGACGCGAACCCCCAGCAGCCGGAGTATGGCAACCGGCTGTATGATGGGCTGGTAAGCCGCCACCGCGAGCTGCTGCGCCGCGTTCACGGCGCCCTGGAGAGCCTGCATCAAGGGAATCCAAGAGCGTACCACTACACCTATGAAAGCTGGAAGGCGGCGCGCGATTACCTGACCGACCGTATCGCCAGAAGCGAACTCAAGCTCGCCCGCGACGACCATTACCAGAAGCGCTGGGAGGGACAGGCGATTTTGAACGCAGCCTGGGCAGCACGCGTGAACTGCGGTCCCGATACCGTGGCCGTCATTGAGCGCAATGCCCTGCGCCTGCTCGACCATAATCAGCACGATAAATGGTTCCGGCCGGAGCTGGCGCGCGAGGAGCGCATGGAAAGCCCAGGCGCCCGCACCCGGCCGGGCGACCGCCGGACCGCCGAAGCGAAAGTCTCGACTAAGGATGCCGCGGCGGCTGTGGTCATGGCCCTTGCCGGGAGCAGCGACCTGCTGGAGCGATTCAACGCGATGCGGCTGCGCCGTTCCTTTACACAGGATGCCGACATCGCCCTGGAACTGAGCGCAGACCCAGACGCGGTGAAGATGTACAAGTTACTGGTGGATGGTGCCACGCAGTAGGAGTGTCGAAAGTGTCACTCCGGCTGTCACGGAGATAAAAAATGGAAGCACCCGAACAGCCCAGCGCCGAAGTCCAACTTGCTCCCGCTATCGACGCTATCGTAGCGGCCCTGATAAGGAGTAGCCCGGACCTGCTGACTCGTTTCCTCGATATGCTCCGCAGCGGTAGGGTGCAACGGGATACGGAGATTGTGCTGGCGCTCTCGCAGGACGCTGCTGCCCTGCGCCACTTCCTTTCCCTCCTGGCAATGTCGGCCGGGCAGCTAGTCCAGGCGCTCCGGGTGCTGGAAACAGACTACGCCGCCAGGTGGGGCGCATCCGCAGTGACCCGGACGTCTGGCTCGCCCCCGGCGACGCCGCGCGCCGAGGACGGCCCGCATGTGACGCGTCCTGCGCTGGACGTCGCCGCGCTGGTCGGGGAGTCGCCGTTCCAACCGCCGCCGTCATACCCGCCACGGCCCGTCCTCTACGCCCAGCTCGGCCACACCTTCTTACACGAAGGAGAGCAACACCAGGAGAAACGGCAGCTCAACCAGGCGCGCAGCGCTTATTTGCGCGCCGTCGAGTCTTTTAGCGAGGCTTTGCGCCGGGCACCCGATCACCCCGAGCTGCATCTCTACCTGGCGGAGGCGCACGAACGGCTGGGGCAGGATGCCGAGGCGCTGCGCCAATACGTCGCCGCACTGCCGCTGCTTCCCGAAAAAGCGACGCCGCTGCTCTCCCGCATCCACCAGATGCTGACTGAAGAACTCGCCCCGGCTCTGACCGAGCATGAGGAGGCGCTGGAAGCGTTGGCCTGGTCGCCTGATCTGGAGACGGCGGCGCGCCCACGGATGGAGATGTTGCTGGCCCGTCTGGCGCTCTACCGGAATAACCCCAAAGCTACGCAGAAGGCGATTGTGCACCTGGACCACGCCCTGGAGGCCGATCCGGACAACCTCTATGCGCTGGAGGGCAAAGGCGAAGCGCTCTGGCGCCTGGGCCGGGCAGAGGAAGCGGCGGCGCTCCTGCAGCGGGCCGTCACCCTCAGCGATGCCGGTGCGGACGTGCGCCGGCAGACGACCACGCGGCTGAAACTGGCCCAGATTCTTATTGCGCTGCAGCGTTGGGCGGAAGCGCGCCCCCTGATTGATCAGGGGCTGCAGGGCGACCCCGCGCTGCGCCCGCAGCTCATACTGGCTCGTGGCTGGTGCTATCTGGCCGGCGGTGAGGCGGAGCAGGCCCGCGCCCTGGCTGAAGAGGTGCTGGCCGGCGCCGGCGCGGATCCGGCTATCCGTATTGAGGCGCTTACTCAGCGCGCGAGCGCGCTGCTCCAGCTCGGCGACTATGCCGGGGCGAACGAGGACGCGCGGGCGGCGCTGGACCACGCCCCCAACCACCAGCAGGCTCTGCGCATCCGGGCCGAAGCGCTGATCCGCGATCCGGCGAGCCCGGAACTGGAAAAGGGAATCCAGCTCCTGCAGATCTATCTACGCACCAATCCGGGCGACGTCGCGGGGCTGCGCCTGCTGGTGGAGGCGCTGCGCCGGGCGGGCCGGCCGGCGAGCGCCATCGTCGAAGCGCTCGAACAGGGCCTGCCGGTCCTTCCCGGCGAGATACAGGAGGAGCTGCAGCTGGAGCTGGCTGCAGCTTACCTGGACGACAACCAGGCGGAGAAGGCGCTGGCGACGCTGCGCCGCATCACCCCGGCGGAGGATGGCAAACAGGCGAGCCGCTGGTGGTGGGTGGATGGCGCTGCGCGGGCCACCCTGGGCGATCTCGACCGGGCGCTGGAGAGCTATCATCAGGCGGTAACCCTTGACGCGGACAACGTGCCTCTCATCGAAGAGCACGCCCGGCTGCTTGCCCAGAGCGGGCGACCGGGCGATGCGCTCGCTCTCTGGGAAATCGCGCGCGCGGTTCCGGCCGGGCGAGGCCGGGCGACGCTGGAAATCGCTCGCCTTCACCGGCAGCAAGCGCAATGGTCCGAGGCGCTGGAGGCCGTGCAGGCAGCCCTTGTCGAATATCTGGAGCCGGATCAGCGGCAGGAGGCGCTGGCGTTGAAGTGCGCGCTGGCGGAGGAAGCGTCTCTGCCGCCGCAAGAGGTGGCGCAGGCTTTTCTGGATGCGGGCACCTTCTACTACGACAACAACCAGACCGACCAGGCGATTACGGCGCTGCGGCGCGCTCGCCAGCTGGACCCGGCGCTGGCCCTGGCCGGCTGGTATCTGGCCGACGCGCTGCTGGTGAAGAGCTATCTCCCAGAGCCGCCCTACGTGGATCGCCAGCAGATCGAGGAAGCGCTTGCCGTCTGGGAAGAGACGGCGAAGGTTGAGGAGCCGGGGGAGGAGCTACTCTGGCCTCTGCTCACCCGGGCCTACATCGCCGAACGCCTGGCCTACCTGCCGGGCGCGTCCTTTCTCCCGCTGGTGTCGCAGGCGGCGCTTCTGGCAGAGCGGGCGCTTCTGCGCGGAGGCGGGCCTTACTACGACGCGGCTCTGGCCCGCTTCCACCGGGCGCTGGAGAACTATGCCACCGCCTTTGCCGCCGCCGAACGTGCCTATGAAAATGCGCCCGACGTGGCGTTCATCGTCGACGAATACGTTCTCTCCCTCGCCCACATGAGCCGCTTCGAGGAAGCGGAAGCCCTGATCACCGAGCGCGAGAATCTCCAGCCGGGCGATTGGCTCACCTCTATCCACGCCTTCGTGCTGGGGCAGCAGGGCCGGGTGGAGGACGCCATCCGCGTGCTGGACGCTGCGGCTGAAGCGACACCCGACGACCTGTGGACACGTTCCTACCGGGGCGACTGCTACCGGCGGCTGGGCCAGACGGAGAGCGCCCGCGAGGATTATGCCTGGGTCTGGCAGCAGCGCGCCGACCCGCAATTTGGCTACGCCGGTAACCTCGGCCTCTTCGGCCCGGCCGGTTACGGGCTGGCTGTGCTCACACCCGGCCTCGACGAATCCATACTACGCGAAGCAGCCGGCCTGCTCGCCGAATATACCGGCTTCAGTGCCAGCGCTCCCTACGCCCACCTGATGCTCGGCTTGTGTCATCTGGCGCTGGCCGAGCTGGACGAGGCCGAGCGTCACCTGCGGCGAGGCGTCGATCTGGCCAGCTCGGCCCGGCTGCTGAACGACTTCCAGCGGGACGAGATCGCGCCACTGGAGAAGCTGGCGGAGCCCTGGCCCCACGCTGCCGAAGCGCGCGCCCTTCTGAAGAAAGCCGAGGCGTGGATCGAGGAACAGCTTGCCGCGCTCACGCCGCCTCTCGCGCCGGCGCAGGAGCTGGAGCGGTTCCTGGCCCGCCTCCCGGAGGAAGAGAGGCGGCTGAGCTGGACCTGGATGGGCGTTCAGGCGGGAATCGCCCGCCTCTACGGTGAGGCCGGCGAGTGGGGCCGGGCGGCCGAAGTCTACCGGCAGCTTCGCCAGGCCGACGAGCTGTTCGGCGTCTTTCCGGAGACCGGCGCGGGGATCGCTACGGCCGTCGGCGGGCTGCTGCAGCAGGGCGACGGCTTCCTCGCCGGGGATGAGATAGAGCGGGCTACCGAGGTTTACGAGACGGCCGGGCGGCTGATCGAGCAGATGGGCGCAGTAGCCGGCGAGGATCTGGCTGCCGTAGATGTTCGTCTCGGCTACGCGGCCTTCCGGCGCGGTGATCTGAAGGGGGCGTCCGCAGCCTTCACCCGCGCCGTGGATACGAGCGGCGAGGCCCTGCTCCAGAGTAGCGGCAGCCGCCTCGGCGATGTCGCCCGCCGCCTGCTCCGCGACGAAGACGACTACTGGACGCTGAACAACTTCTGGCAGGAACAGGCGGCCGATCCCGCCGTCGAAGCAGGGTTCCGGGGCGCCCTGAACGCCGCCAGGCAAACGCTCGCCGCCTTCCACGACGAAGCTTTACAGCTCGCGCGGGCCGACGCCGACTCCACCAGCCAGTACCCGGTCGTCACGCCCATTGCCGTGGAGCTGGGCGCCGGTCTCATACCGGAAGACACGAGCATGGAATGGTCGCTGTTCAAGGAGCTGATTCCGGCGCTGCGCGAGCGGATCAACAGCCATTTTGGCGTCCTGATACCCGGCGTGCGTGTGCGCGGAGATGAGGGAACGATGCCGCCCTACCGCTACCTCTTCCTGCTCGACGAGGTTCCCCTGCTGATGGATCAGATCAAGCCTGACCGGCGCTTCTGCCCAAGAGCGCCGGCGGACGTGGCGGCGATGGGTATTCCCGCCGACGAGCTGGAAGAAGCCGTCGATCCGGTCAGCGGCGAGCCGGGTTGCTGGGTGCCATTGGCGCGGGCCGGGCGGCTGGAGGAGGCCGGGCTGCCCCTGTGGCGAGATCCGCTGGCCTACGTGGTTCGCCAACTGGAAGCGCTGCTGGAGAACCACCTCAGCCGCTATATGGGCCCACAGGAGGTGGCTGTCATGTTTAATAGCTGGAACGACGAGCCGCACCTGGCAGCGCTGGCGCAGCGGGCCCAGCCGGACGAGGATAGCCGGCTGCGCTTCGTCTGGCTCGTACAGGCTCTGCTGGACGAGAAGGTGCCCGTTACGGACTGGGAGACCATCCTGCAGAGCGTGACGGCGACCGGCCTGCCCGATCGGGACGTGAGCGGGCCGCTGCAGGCCGTGCGGCTGGCGCTGCGCGAGCAACTGCCGGGCAACCGGCCGGACGTTATCCACCTCACGCTGCCGCCATCGCTGGAACGCACGCTTGAATCGTGGCTCCAGCGCGAGAACGGCGCGTCCTTCCTGGCGCTGCCGCCAGAGGTGACGCAGGAAGCCCTCGCCGAGGTGCGCGCGCTGCTGGCGCCCCACGAGGGCAGCCCCAATCTGGCCCTGGTCGTCAGCAGCGGCGAGCTGCGTCTTCCGGTGCGCCGGCTCATCGCCCTGGAATTTCCGCAGCTAATGGTTCTCTCTCGCGACGAGCTATTGGCCGAGATGACGGAGGAGATCAAAAATGGCCGACGATAACCAGCACCCTCCGCTGCCGATTGCCGTCGAGCTGGCGCCCCGGCTGCTGGCCCGCGCCGAGAGCACGGAGGGCCTGCTCGACGAGGTGCGCCGGTCCATCGCCGCCGGCGTGGGCGACCTTATGGCGCGGCTGGGCGTGCCCGGCGAGCCGGTGGTTACCCTGTCCGCAATCGCAGGCGGCAGCAGCCAGAGCCAATTCCTCCGCCTGTCGGTGGGCGGCACGCTCTGCCGCTACCCCGATCGCCTGCTCGCGCGCGTCTACAGCTTTCTGACCGCAACGCCGCTGCAGCCGCCCGATCTGGAGCGGATCGCCGGCTGGCTGGAGGGGCCGGTGGACGCAGGCGAGCCGGATCGTCTGGCTCGCTTTCTGGGCACAGCGTGCCGGGCGATCGTGGCGCTCGATTCCTCCTGCCTGCTCGGGCGGGAGCAGCTCGACGCCTACCTCGGCACGCTGCCAGGGAGTCCTCTGCCGCCCGAAACGATGCTGGAGATCTTGCGCGAGCTTCTACGCCTGCGGCTCTCCCTGCGAGACCGGGACCGGATTGGCAGTCTCATCGACCAATCTGCCGCCGCCGGCAGCTCGCCGGTCGAGATTGCCGAGGGGCTTATTGCTGCGCTGCGCCCGCAGGTGATTGTGATCACCCTACCCCCGGCCGACCTGCAGCAGCTTCGGGCAGCCCTGCCGGAGGAAAGCCCTTTCATCCTGATGCGCGACGGCCTGTTTTATGAGCTGGGCATGCGCTACCCGGACTTCCGCCTCATTCCCGACCCGGATCTGCCGCCGCACAGCTTCGCCGTGCAGATCAATGATATCGTGGGGCTGCCCTGGGCCGGCCTGAAAGCCGGCGAGCTGCTGGTCAACGAGAGCCTCGACCGGCTGCGCCTGCTGGGGATTGACGGCGTCGAGAGCCAGAACCCGGCCAACGACAGCGAAGCCGCCCTGGTCGCGGCGGAAGAGAGGGGGGGCGTGGAGCAGGCCGGCATGACGACGTGGGATGCTCTGGGCTACCTGGTCCTCTGCTGCAGCCGGGAGCTGCGCGACGCCTCGGCGGCCCTCTTCGACCAGAATCTGGCCGGCGAGCTGCACGACCAGCTGTCGGAAGTTTATCCCGCGCTGAACGAGGCCCTTTCGCGGCGCTTCGGCCTGGCCTTCACTACGCGCGTCCTGCGCCATCTGTTGGCCGAGCAGATACCCATTCGCAACCTGCGCCAGATAGCCGAGCTGTTCCTCAGCTTCGACACCATCGTCGCCGATTCCCGCCGGCTCATCATCTTCGACGATCGCTTGCCGCTCCCCGAACCGCTATCCGGGCCGGCCGGGCCGGAGATGATGACGGCCTACATCCGTACCGGGATGAAGGAACTCATCAGCCACAAAATGACACGAGGCCAGAACACCCTGCCCGTCCTGCTCCTGGAGCCCGCACTGGAGGAAGCGCTGGTCGAGCAGAGCCTGGACGCCGAGGCTATCGACCGCCTGCTCGCCGCCGTGCGCGAGGAAATGGGCGGCTATCCGCCTGGTGCAGCTTACCGGCCGGCCATCCTCACGGATGTCGGCGTGCGGGCGCACCTGGCCCGGTTGCTGGCCCCCGAGTTCCCCGACGTACCCGTGTTGGCCTACCAGGAGCTGTCGCCGACGCTGAACCTGCAGACATTGGGCCGGCTCGTAGTGAACCTATAGAGGCCGAGGCCGCACCTTCGCCGGGCTGTTTCATCTTCGATTTGTGACAAAAATCACATACGATAGCGCCGTTCGGCACTTATCGCGGGCCAATAGGGGCAGTATGCTCACGGTAGCGCCTGGCGATGCAGCGCAACGTGACCGGCTGCACCCTGGCGAAGGAGCAGAGAAACGTATGCACCACCCAACCCGCCGGCTCGCCACTCTTGTGCTATTCCTCGTCTGCCTGGCAGCCGCCCTGCCGGCCCAGGCCGCCGATCCCGTCGTCCGCGCTGTGCTCTTTTACTCGCCGAGCTGCCCCCATTGCCACCAGGTCATCAACGACGATCTGCCGCCGCTGCTCGAGCAATACGGGGAACAGCTTGACGTGCTGGGCATTAACACAGCCCACCCCGATGGCCAGGCGCTCTACCAGGCCGCCATCACCCATTTCGAGATCCCGCCGGAGCGGCGGGGTGTGCCCACCCTGATCGTCGGCGAGAGCGTGCTCGTCGGCTCCGGCGAAATCCCGCAGCAGTTCCCCGGCCTGATCGAGCAGCATCTGGCAGCGGGCGGCGTTGATTGGCCGGCCATTCCCGGTCTGGCCGAGGTCATACCGGCCGAAGAGGAAGCCGTCGAGCCAACCGCAGCGGCTACCGCGCCACCGGCCACCGTGGAAGAAATGGCGCCTGTGGATACGGCGACACCCACTGCAGCCGCTGTCGCCGCCGCCGAAGACGAGCCACCCGCGGCTACTTCTGAGCTGGGCGAGATCGAGGCGGCGCTGGAAACAGAATCGGTTGCCGACCGCTTCCGGCGTGACGTGACGGGCAACTCGCTTTCGGTGAT
>Ga0123329_1004489_pt1 | contig 10901 bp, 7 predicted proteins | sample BioC12SIPDNA_FD_89703 | JGI IMG/M metagenome (GOLD analysis project Ga0123329, IMG submission 89703) | Anaerobic biogas reactor microbial communites from Washington, USA - Biogas_R1_B C12 SIP DNA | ecosystem: Engineered > Bioreactor > Anaerobic > Unclassified | place: Washington, USA | collected... | reverse complement strand
TCCTCACCGCCGGGGCGGACACCGACCCCGCCGCCGCCGCCGTCGATCGGCTGTGGAAGGCACTCGGCGCCCGCGTCGTGCACATGACGCCCGAGGCCCATGACCGCACCGTCGCACGCGTCAGCCACCTGCCGCACCTGGCCGCCGCCGCGCTGATGGTCGAACTCGACCCCGGGCAGGCAGCCCTCTGCGGCCGCAGCCTGCTGGACACCACCCGCGTCGCCAGCGGCGACCCCGAGATCTGGATCGACATCTGCGCGTCGAACCGGAAACAGGTCCGGCAGGCCGTGCTGGACCACGTCGCCGTGCTCCGGCAGATGGCCGACAGCCTGGCCGCCGGGGACCTGGAACCCCTCCGCCGCCTGCTGGTCGATGCCAGGACTCGGCGCGAGGGCCTCCTGCGCACCCGCCCCACGGCCCCCCCGGACAACACGTGAACACTGGAGCCACGGCGTGAGCCGATCCGCCATGCAATACAGAATCGAAGTCATCCGCAAGCAGGAATGCAGGGACCCCGCCGGCCTCAGCGCCCTGGCCGACATCCGCGACCTCGGGATCCGGGACGTCCGCGACGTGCGCGTTCTGGACGTGTTCCTCGTCGACGGCCGGCTCGATGCCGATCAGATCCACGCCCTCTCCCGCGCGCTGTTCGTCGATCCCATCGTGCAGCAGTACCGCCTCTGCGGACCCGAACAGCCGCGCTGGCCCTGGGCCGAGGACGGAGACGTCCACACCGTCGAGGTGAAACGCCGCCCCGGCGTCATGGACCCCGTTCAGCAGAGCGCCCTCAAGGGCGCCGCCGACCTGGGCCTGGCCGACGACGTCGACTCCATCCGCACGGTACGGCGCTACCTCCTGCGCGGCCGCCTGACCCGCCCGCAGATCGAACGCATCGCCTGGAAGGTGCTGGCCAACAACACCATCGAAGATGTCCACATCGACGAGCCCGCCGCCCTCTACCCCACCCACGAGATCCGCTACGAGTTCGCCCTCCGGACCGTTCCCCTGCGGGACGCCAACGACGCCGAACTCGAACGCATGAGCCGCCAGGGCGTGCTCTCGCTCTCGCTGGAAGAGATGAAGGCCGTTCAGAGCTACTTCCGCAACGAAGGCCGCGAACCGACCGACCTGGAACTGGAGATCCTCGCCCAGACGTGGAGCGAACACTGCGTCCACAAAACGCTTAAAGGCCACATCACCTACGACGGCCCCGTACCCCCCGGATGGGATGAACACCGCGACGACCGGGGCCGCGTCGTGCTCGACAACCTCCTGGCAGCCACCATCGCACGCGCCACGGACGAACTGGACAAGCCCTGGTGCGTCAGCGTCTTCAAGGACAACGCCGGCGTCATCGAGTTCGACGACGAGAACTGCGTCTGCTTCAAGGTCGAAACCCACAACCACCCCAGCGCCATCGAACCCTACGGCGGCGCCAACACCGGCATCGGCGGCGTCATCCGCGACCCGCTCGGCACCGGCCTCGGGGCACGGCCGATCATGAACACCGACGTGTTCTGCTTCGGCCCGCCCGACATGCCGGACGACGAGGTGCCGCCCGGCGCCCTGCACCCGCGGCGCGTCATGAAGGGCGTCGTCGCCGGCGTGCGCGACTACGGCAACCGCATGGGCATCCCCACGGCCAACGGCGCCGTCTACTTCGACCGCCGCTACACGGGCAACCCCCTGGTCTACTGCGGCAACGTGGGCCTGATCCCCCGCAACGCAATCGAGAAGGCCGCCCGCCCCGGCGACCTGGCCCTCGTCATCGGAGGCCGCACCGGCCGCGACGGTATCCACGGCGCCACGTTCTCGTCCGTCGAGTTGACCAGCGAAAGTGAGGACGTCTCCAGCGGATGCGTCCAGATCGGCAACGCCATCACCGAGAAGAAGGTCCTGGACACCCTGCTGAAGGCGCGCGACCTGGGCCTCTACCGCGACATCACCGACTGCGGGGCCGGCGGGCTCAGCTGCGCCATCGGCGAGATGGGCCGCATCACCGGCGTGGACGCCGAAATCCACCGCGTGCCGCTCAAATACGAGGGCCTCTCCTACACCGAAATCTGGGTCTCCGAAGCCCAGGAACGCATGGTGCTCGCCGTGCCCCCGGAGAACCTGGAGGCGATCATGGACGTCTTCGCCGCCGAGGACGTCGAGGCCACCGTCGTCGGGCGCTTCACCGGCGACGGCCGCCTGACCGTCCGCTACGACGGCCGCGTGGTCGCGGACCTGGACATGACGTTCGTCCACGAAGGGCTGCCCCGGTTCCACGGCCAGGCGCGCTGGGAGCCCGTGCTGCGGCCGGACCCGCTCCTGCCCGAGTCCCGGAAGGCGGCAACCCCCGCCGAGTCCGATGCCTGCGACCGCGCGCTGGCCGGCCCCGATGACTGGACGGCCGCCCTGGAGCGGATACTGGCCGCCCCGAACGTCTGCTCCAAGGAATGGATCATCCGCCAGTACGACCACGAGGTCCAGGGACAGACCGTCGTCAAGCCGCTGGTCGGCCCGCTGGCCGACGGCCCCGGCGACGCCTCCGTCCTGACCCCCGTGCTCGGATCCACCCGCGGCATCGCCGTCGCCTGCGGCCTCAACCCCCGCTACGGCGACATCGACGCCTATCACGCCGCCGCCTGCGCCATCGACGAGGCCCTGCGCAACCTGACGGCCGTCGGCGCCCCGATCACCCACACGGCCATCCTGGACAACTTCTGCTGGGGCAACACCCGCCGCCCCGAGCAGCTCGGCACCCTCGTGCGGGCGGCCATGGCCTGCTACGACGCCGCCGTCGGCTTCGGCGTGCCCTTCATCAGCGGCAAGGACAGCCTGAACAACGAGTTCAACACCGGGCAGGAGACCATTGCCATCCCGCCCACCCTGCTCATCAGCGCACTGGCCGTCATGGACGACGTCCGCCGCGCCGTCACCATGGACCTGAAGGAACCCGGCAACCTGGTCTACCTGATCGGGGCCACGCACCCCGAACTCGGCGGGTCGCACTACCTGGAACTCTTCGCCCTGACCGGCAGCAGCGTGCCCCAGGTGCGCGTGGAACGGGCACGGCACACGATGGAGTGCCTGGCGCACGCCATCGGCGACGGCCTCGTGCGCGCCTGTCACGACCTCTCCGAAGGCGGCCTGGCCGTCGCAGCCGCTGAGATGGCGTTCTCCGGGGACATCGGCCTGCAGATCGACCTCGATTCGGTGCCCTACCACGGGCCGGACGACCTCCGGCGCGACAGCGTCCTGCTGTTCAGCGAATCGGCCAGCCGCTTCCTGGCGGAGGTGCGGCCCGAACACGCCGCGGAGTTCGAGGGCCGGCTGGCCGGCGTGCCCCTGGCCACCGTCGGCCGCACGGAGCACTCCCGGGTCCTCACGGTCAACGGCCTGCACGGCACCGTCATCCTGAACGCTTCTCTGGGTCGCCTCAAAGCAGCCTGGAAGACACCCCTCATCTGAAACGGCCGCCCCATCACCGCACGGGCAGCCCCAGGCACACGTGCGCGTGGCGGAGCGCGCGCCCTCCCTGCCCGTCCGTCCGTGTCCGTCCGTGTCCGTCCGTGTCCGTCCGTGCCCGTCCGTGTCCGTCCGTGCCCGTCCGTGTGTGGGCCCAGCGCATGCCCGGCCCGGCGCGTCGGCGGTGTTTCTGCCACCTTTGCGGCCCAGAACTGCCATTTTGACCTTGACAGGCAGCCGGAGGTCCGTTAGAATAGCTGAACTTGCCCGTCTGCCATGAGGCCCGGCAGGCGGTGGGGAAGACGTAAGTGTGGCGTGGGTGCGAACTTGGCATCTGCGCCGGCAAGCATGTTCCGGTCTCGTACCCGCAGGTCGGAAAGCCGCTTCACGGGACGTTCGGAGCGGTGCGGGGAGGGACTTTTTTGTGGTAATGAGCGGTCACCATGCAAGGCAAAGAGATACTGCGCCTGGTCAGCACTCTCCATCGCAACAAGGAGATCGAGGAGGAGCTGATCTTCCAGGCCATCGAAGCCGCACTGGAATCGGCCGCCCGCAAGCACTTCGGCCCCGACGTCGACGTCAGCATCATCATCGACCGGCAGACCGGCAACGTGTCGGCCACGTACGACCAGAAGGTCATCGAGCCGGAGACGCTGGGGCGGATCGCCGCACAGACGGCCAAGCAGGTGTTCATCCAGAAGACGCGCGAGGCCGAGAGCGACACGCTCTGGAAGGAGTACTCCGAGCGGATCGGGACGCTGGTGACCGGGACGGTCCAGCGCTTCGAGGGCGGCTCGATGATCGTCAACCTGGAACGCAGCGAGGGGCTCTGCCCGCGCTCTGAGCAGATCCCCGGTGAACACTACCAGCCCGGCGAACGCATCCGCGCCATCATCGTGGACGTGCGCAAGGTCAACAGCCTCGTGCGCATCCTGCTCTCGCGCGCCAGCCCGGACTTCATCCGGCGCCTCTTCGAGCTGGAAGTCCCGGAGGTCGCAGAGGGCGTCGTCCAGATCAGGAAGATCGCCCGCGAGCCCGGCCTGCGCACGAAGGTCGCCGTGATCAGCACCGACCCGCGGGTCGACTGCATCGGCGCCTGCGTCGGCGTGCGCGGCACCCGCATCAAGAGCATCATCGACGAGGTCAAGGGCGAGAAGATCGACATCATCCCCTGGAGCGACGCTCCCGAGACGATGATCGCCGACAGCCTGCGGCCCGCCGAGATACTGCAGATCACCCTGGAAGAGGGAGAACACACCCGGCGGGCGACCGTCGTGGTCCCCGAGGATCACCTCTCCCTGGCGATCGGGTGGAAGGGCCAGAACGTCCGGCTCGCCGTCAAGATGACGGGCTGGGACATCGACATCGAGCCGCCGGAGCGCCCGGCCGGCGAGCAACAGGAAAGCGAGGCCGCCGAGGAGTCGCCGGCCCCCCCCGAGTACCGGGCAAGCGAAGAGGCCCTGGCCGAGGCCGAGGAGGACGCGGACCCGAATCCGACCGCAGAGGAGACGCCCGCACAGCCGGAGACGGGCGCGGCACAGGACGCCACAGGCACGGGGACGGAGCCCGGCCCCCCGCCCTCGGACGACGCGCAGCACACGATGGAAGCGCCGGACCCCACAGACAGTTGAGGAACGCACGGCTCAAGAGCGTCCGGCGTCCATCGAAGAACACGGCCGGTCCGCCCGGCCATATTTCGGAAGTAGGTGTGTCAGGTGGGAAAGAAGGTCAAGCTTCACGAGATCGCCAAGTCAGTCGGCATCACAAGTGCCGAACTGATCGAGATATGCCAGCGGGCCGGGTTCGCTGAGTTGGACCATCACGCACGGGCCGTGTCACTCGAACAGGCCGACGAACTGCGCAAGACGGCCATCAAGCTCTACCGGCCGAAGAGAGCCCCCGTCGCCCCTCCCCCGCCCCCCCCGCCGAAGCCCGAACCGCCCAGGCCGACCCGCAAGCCGGCACCGCCGACCACCTCCGACGTGAAGCCCGTGCCGCCGCCCAAGCCGACCGGCAGCCGCGCACTCGCCGCCGCCGCAGCGGCGGCGGCCGAGGCCCCGCCCGTCGCCCCCAAGGAGGAGCCCGAAGCCAGGGCCAAGCCCCGCTCCCGCCGGCGTGCGGGCCGCCGCGACCAGGACGGCGACGCCGTGCGCACGCGCACCATCGTCTTCAAGCAGCCGAAACGGGAGATCGAAACCCGGCGGATCGAGAAGGTGGAACTGATCCGCCCGGTGACCGTCCGCGAACTGTCCGAGAGCATCGGAGTGCCCGCCGCCGAGATCATCCGCCAGCTCATGTTCGACCACGGAGTCCGGGCCAACATCAACCAGGGCCTGGAAGACGATGTCGTCCAACTGATCGGGCTGGCACACGAGGTCGAGGTCACCCTCAAGGACCCCCGAACCGCCGAAGACGCCCTGATCGACTCGCTGCCGGACGACGCCCCCGAGGACCTGAAGCCTCGCCCGGCCGTCGTCGCCATGCTCGGCCACGTCGACCACGGCAAGACGTCCATCCTCGACCGCATACGCAATACCCGCGTGGCCGAAGGTGAAGCCGGCGGCATCACCCAGGACGTCGGCGCCTGGCAGGTCCAGATCGACACGGGCGTCATCACGCTCATCGACACCCCGGGGCATGAGGCGTTCACCGCCATGCGCGCCCGCGGCGCCCGCGTCACCGACATCGTCGTCCTGGTCGTGGCGGCCGACGACGGCGTCATGCCGCAGACCATCGAGGCCATCAGCCACGCCCGGGCCGCCGAAGTGCCGATCATCGTCGCCCTCAACAAGATCGACAAGCCCGAGGCGAACGTCCTGCGCGTCCGCCAGCAACTGGCCGGACACGGGCTCAACCCCGAGGAATGGGGCGGCGAGACCGGATTCGTCGAACTCAGCGCTCTCACCGGCCAGGGCATCGACGCCCTGCTGGAGCGGATCGTCCTGGAGGCCGAGCTGCTCGAACTCAGGGCGAACCCCGACCGGCCCGCCAGCGGCGCCGTCCTGGAGTCCCGCATGGAGCCCGGCCGGGGCGTCGTCACCAACACCGTCGTGCAGAGGGGCACCCTTCGCATCGGCGACGTCGTCGTCTGCGGAAACGCCTACGGCACCGTGCGTGCGCTGGCCACACCGCACGGGGAGGTGCGCGAGGCCGGACCGTCGCAGCCCGTGGCGATCAGCGGCCTGAACCGCTCGCCCGAGGCGGGCGACACCTTCGTCGTCGTCGGCGACCTGGAGACGGCCCGCAAGGTCGCCGAGGAACGCGACCTGCGCGTCCAGCAGCTCCGCCGCAAGCCGCTTCAGCGCGTGACCCTGGAGACGCTGTTCGACCGGCTCGAAGCCGGCGAGATGAAGCAGTTCAACGTCGTGCTCAAGGCCGACGTCCAGGGGACGCTGGAGCCCCTGATGGACAGCCTGGCGCGCCTGGGCGACGAGGAAGTCTCCGTGCGCGTCATCCACCACGGCATCGGCAACGTCAACGCGAGCGACGTCGTGCTCGCCGACGCTGCGGACGCGATCATCATCGCCTTCCGCGTCACGGCCGACGAGAAGGTGCGCGAGATGGCCGCCATGCACGGCATCGAGATCATATACTACGACGTTATCTACAACGTCACCGACCAGATCCATGCCGCGCTGGAAGGGCTGCTGGAGCCCGAACGCCGCCAGGAGCGCGTGGGCCTGGCGGAGGTCCGCCGCGTGTTCAGCAGCAGCCGGTTCGGCAACATCGCCGGGTGCTTCGTGGTTGAGGGCGCCATCCGGCGCAACTGCCGGGTGCACGTCATCCGCGACGGCGATGTGCTGCACGACGGCGCCATCTCCTCGCTGAGGCAGGGCAAGACCGACGTGCGCGAAGTGGAGACCGGCCGCGAGTGCGGCATCAACGTCGAGGGATTCGACGGCATACGGGAAGGCGACAGGATCGAGGCCTACACGACAGTGTCCGTCAAGCGCACACTGTCGCGCAAGGGTCACAGAGAGGCGTCGCCCCAGCAGAGCGGGGCCGGCACGTCCTGAGAGCCATGATCGTCGGGACACTTGAAGTCCGCCTGCACCTGCCGGATGCCCGGTCCCTGAAGGACAAACGCCACGTCGTGCAGAGCCTGAAGGACAGGCTGCGCACCGGCTTCAACGTCAGCGTAGCGGAAGTCGAACGACAGGACGTCATCCAGTCGGCCGTCCTCGGCGTGGTGCAGGTCGGCAACGACACGCGGTACATCAACGGAACCCTGAGCCGCGTCGTCGACGCCCTGCGCCGGCTGCCGGAGGCGCAACTGGTGGACTACCGGATCGAGTTCCTCTGAGGTCGGACACCCCTGCCATGAACCCCCGCAAGAAGCGACGGATCGAGGAACTCCTGCGGCGCGAGATCAGCAGCATCGTCCTGTACGAGATGAACGACCCCCGCGTCGGCCCGGTGGCACTCACCCGGGTGGATCTGGCCGAAGACCAGCGCTCGGCGCGCGTCTTCGTGATCGTGCGCGGAACGGACGAAGCCGCCGAGGAGTCCCTGCGCGTCCTGTCGGGCGCCCATGGCTTCGTGCAGGCGCTGATCGCCCGCCGGCTGGACCTTCGCTACACGCCCGTCCTGCGCTTCGAGATGGACCGGGACGTCCTGCAGGCCATGCGCACCGAACAACTCATCAAGGAAGCCCGCCGGCAGGACCAGGAGCCCCCGGCCCCGGTCTGATTCCACACAAACCAAGTGGGCCCCGAAGTGAGATCACAGAAACAGCGCACGCAGCAGGCCGCCCGGCTCCTCCGGCAGGGCGTCGCGAAGTACGGTGAGTTGAAGGGACGCAAGACGCGCCCGCCGCTCGACCAGCTCGTGCTCAGCATCATGGCCCGCGCCACCAGCGTGCGCCAGGCCACCCGCGCCCTGCGGGCGCTCAGGCGGCGCTTCGCCGACTGGAACGAAGTCCGCGTCAGCCACCCCGTCGAGGTGGCCGCGGCGATCTCCACGGCCCGCTGGGCCCAGGAGGCCGCCGAACGGCTCGTCTGGATGCTCGGCGAGGTCTTCGAGGCTTACAACCGCCTCAGCCTCGAGTTCCTGGCCGAATTCACCCACACCCAGGCCCGAAGCTGCCTCATGCGCCTGCCCATGGTCGCGCGCGACGTCGCCGACGAAGTCCTGCTGTTCAGCCTGGGCGCCAACGTGCTGCCCCTCTCCCCTGACACCGCCCGCATGTGCTTCCGCCTCGGACTGCTCGATGACGACCGGCCGACGCTGAAGAACCAGCGCGCCCTGGCCAGGCTCTTCGACGAAGACCACTACGCGTGCCTCCATCTTCTGTTCAGCGACTGCGCCGCCGCGCTCTGCCGCGTGCAGGATCCGCTCTGCCAGCGCTGCCCCGTGAACTCCCATTGCCCGTCGCGCGCCTGAGAGGCGAGCGCCACTCCCCTCACCGCCGACCAGCCAGACCGGAGACGCCAGATGAACACCCTCGTGCTGGGAATACCCAAAGGAAGCCTCCAGGACAGCACCGTCCAACTGCTCCTGAAAGCCGGCTACCGCGTCCAGATCGGCCGCAGATCCTACTACCCCGCCGTCGATGACGACGAGATCCAGGCCCGGCTGATCCGCGCCCAGGACATGTCCCGGTTCGTCGAGAAAGGCATCGTCGACCTCGGCGTCACCGGCGCCGACTGGGTGGCCGAGAACGACAGCCGGGTCGTCACCGTCACCCAGCTCACCTACTCCAAGCAGCAACTGGTGCCCGTCCGCTGGGTGGTCGCCGTGCCCGTCGATTCGGACATCCGGTCCCTCCCGGACCTGCAGGGGAAACGCATCAGCACCGAACTGGTCAGGGTCACCACCCGGTTCCTCCAGAAACACGGCATCACGGCCGAGGTGGAGTTCAGCCACGGCGCCACCGAGACGAAGGTGCCCGATCTGGTCGACGCCATCGTGGAGCTGACCGAGACCGGCGCCAGTCTCGAGGCGAACAACCTGCGCATCATCGAGACGATCCTGGAGAGCCACACCCAACTCATCGCGTCCGAACAGGCATGGGCGGACGAATGGAAGCGCACCAAGATCGAGAACCTCGCCATGCTGCTGGAGGGTGCGCTCCGGGCACAGAGCATGGTCGGGCTCAAGATGAACGTCCCCAAAAACGCGCTACAGAAGGTGCTCTGCCTGCTGCCCGCCCTGCGCAACCCGACCGTCAGCGGACTGGCCGACGAGACCGGATTCGCCGTCGAAACCGTCATCGAAGAGCGCGTCGCCCGGTCCCTCATCCCCAAGCTGAAGCGCGCCGGAGCCGAGGGCCTCGTCGAATACCCCCTCAACAAGGTCGTGCTGTAGAGGCCGCCGCGCTCCCCGGCGTCGGCAGCCCCGGGCGTCCCCGCCCGGCGGGCATGCGCGCGGCCGCGCTACCCCCTCTCGTCGGGTCCGCCCGGATGCTCCAGCAGGCCCTTGAGGGTCTGGAAGAATCGGCCCGCCTCCGCGCCGTCCACCACCCGGTGGTCGGCGCTCACGGACACCTCCATCGTCGGCTCGACGACGGGCCGTCCGCCGCGCGCGATCACGCGTTCGCGCACCGTCCCGACGCCGACGATGCAGGCCTCCGGCGGGTTGATGATGGGCAGGAAACCGTCCACTCCGTACATGCCCAGGTTGCTCAGGGTCACGCTGCCGCCCTCGTAGTCCTCCGGCAGGAGCGCGCCCGCACGCGCCTTCCCCGCCAGCGTCTTCAACTCGGCGGAGATCGTCTCCAGGTCCTTCGCGTCCGCATCCCGGATGACGGGCACAAACAACCCGTCCTCCACCGCCACGGCCACGCCCACGTTGCAGGCGCCGTTGAGCACGACGGCGTCCCGGTCGAACCGCGCGTTGACGCGCGGATGTCGGCACAGGGCCTCCCCGATGGCCCGGACGATCAGCACGGTCAACGTCACCCTGACACCGCCCTCGGCCCGCGCCGCCAGGTATGCCATCGCGGCCCGCATCTCGACCTCGCCGAGGAGGTAGAAATGCGGCACCGTCTGCTTGGACTGGGCCATGCGCGCGGCAATCGTCCGCCGCATCGGGCTCAGCGCCACCCGCTCCCCGTCGGCCCCGCCGAGCGCCGCCACGGCCGAGGGCGCGGCGGCCTGGACGTCGGCCTTTCGGACCCGCCGGCCCCGCAACCCCTCGGCCACCGCCACCAGGTCCACCCCCCGCTCGCGCGCGACCGCAGCAGCCGCCGGGGTGTGCGGCACGTCCGCGCGGCGGGCGGCGTATGCCCGCACGTCCGCCTCGACCACCCGCCCGCCCGGGCCGGAACCGGCGACGACGCCCAGCGGCACGCCCAGTTCGCCCGCCACCTTGCGCGCACGGGGCGAGGCGAATGCCCGCCCCCCCCCGCCGGACGCCGCCGCTCCGGCCGGCGGCGGGGCGGACGCCGGGGCGCTCCGGCCGCCCTCGGCGCGGGCCGAGGGCGGTGTCAGGGTGACGTTGACCGTGCT
>Ga0123329_1004488_pt1 | contig 10903 bp, 7 predicted proteins | sample BioC12SIPDNA_FD_89703 | JGI IMG/M metagenome (GOLD analysis project Ga0123329, IMG submission 89703) | Anaerobic biogas reactor microbial communites from Washington, USA - Biogas_R1_B C12 SIP DNA | ecosystem: Engineered > Bioreactor > Anaerobic > Unclassified | place: Washington, USA | collected... | reverse complement strand
TCGCCTTCCGCCACCGTGAGAACGAGCGGCTTATCGAGAAAAACGTGGATGCCGCGGCGGATCGCCAACAGCGCCGGCAGAATATGCTGGTGATTCGGCGTTTCGATGATCACCGCATCGAGTCCATCGCCGACCGCGTTGAACATGTCCTGGTACGTCGCGAACTTTCGCACCCCAGCGTAATTCGCCGAACACGCGGCGTCGTTCAGTGCGGCGACCTCCTTGTCCATGCGCTCCAACTGCGAAGGATCGGGATCGACAATCGCCACGAGCTTTTCAAGAAGCACGGCATTGATAATCGTGCGGCCCTGGATGCCGCAACCGATCAAGGCGACGCGGAGCTTGTCTCCTTTAGCAATCCGCACCGCGCGCCCCTGCCCGAACCCCGCACACCCGATGTTGAAAAGCGGCAGAACCCCTGCGGCAGCCACGCCCTTGAGCACTCGTCTTCTCGACACGTTCATCCTCTTCACCTCCTATCAATCACATTCCCCTCAACCCTTTGCGCGAGCAAGATTGGCGAACGTGGCCTCGATCAACCGATCCGCCGTGTCTTCGCGGGGCGCACCGCCCTCCACAGGCAGGGTCTCATATCCACCGCGCGCGAAGCAAGCCTCCAGCGGCACATACCCGCACGCGCCCATCGCCAGCGACACGGGCCAAGTGGTCTTGAACGGCGAGCGCCGCTTGATGGCCAAGCCCACCTCCGTGAAGGGTTCGCCCGGCAGCGAGGTGACCGCGAAGCGGTCGCCGAACGCCAACGTGACCAGTCGGAAGGTCCTCTTCTTTCCCGAGCAGCGCGCGCGGTAGGCCAGCGTCTGCTCGGCAAAAAAGCGTGCGACCGCGCCCTCGCCTGTGGCAAGCCCCTCGCTCGTCAGGTCGCTGTCTGAGGCCTGGGCAGCCACCCGGTCGAGGACGGCCTGCGCGGCCGCGCACCTCTCTTTCGTTATCGTCCGGAACGGGATGGTGATCGTCTTGTTCACGAGCGTGATCCGGTCAACCGCCAGCGGCTTGAGCGTCTTCAGTTGCGCCACGACGCGCTCCGCATAGCACTGCCCGAGCTGCCACGCCCGGGCGTAGGCGTAGCCCTGGTGATCGTCCGAGCGGACATCGAACTGGTTCACGTTGCCCGCGCAGCCGATCAGGGTCAGCACCAGCGGGTCGTAGCCCAGCGCTGTCTGGACACAGCGCTCCATGCGCCCCGGCCAGTCGGCCGACACCTGGCTGGTTCCAACCGTGTCGGTGTGGTTGACGATGTTCGCGAGAATCGCCACGACCCGGCCGTCCTGCTCGACGGCCAGCACGCCGATCTCCCGGTCCACCGTCCCCTCGGGCTTCACGATATCCGGGTTTTTGACGCCGGGGTTGGTCATCACGCCGCCACCCTTCATCCAGTAGCGGCGGTTGAAGGCGAGCGGGTTGTCTTTCACCCCGCCCAGCTTGAGGACCGCGGGCGCGAGGTTCTGCTCCGCCGTGAGCACCGCCTCGACCGTCTTGTCGACCAGCGACTGCAGATAGTCAGGATCGGGAGACGTCCCGAAAAGCGGCGTCACATACGGCGCGGTGTGCGCGTGGGTGGCGGAGAAAATGAGCCCGTTGCCGTGGCGGAAGCCGGCCTTCTTCAGCCGCTCGAGCACCGTGTCCACAAGGTCGGCGCTCAACATGCAGATGTCAAAGGTGACCCAGCCGCACACAACCTTTCCCTGGCGGAACAGGACGCACCGCACATGCAGGTCGTCCAGCACGCCGGTGTTCGGCCGCGGATTGAAATAGCCCGCCAGCGGCAAGCCCCGCCGCGGGGTGATAATGACTTTTGAACAACCGGCATCCATGTCTGCCACCTTCCCGTGCTAGCGAACCGCCACCGTTTTCCCGCCGCGCTGCGCCGAGGTGTGCGCCGCCTCGCAAAGCAGCACATTATGCAGGCCATCTTCACCCGTCATCGGCCGCCCGACGACGACCGAGGCCGCATGTTCGGCGATCACGCCCTGATAGATGTTCGCGGGCTTCTTAACCGTGAAGGTCTGCTGCCGCGCAAACGTATCCAGCTCCAGGCGCAGCTTGAACGGCTCGCCCGCATGCCCCGAAAGCTGGAACATCGTGCCGTAACCGCGCAACACCGCAGCGTCACCGTAGATCTCGTAGCCCAGATTGGAGAGCGTGCCGCCCAGCCCGCCCCGCGCGTCGCAGAACGACACCAGCGCCGAACAGGCCATGCCGTTCTCGAGGTCGCACTGGACCAGCGCGCCGTCCTCGACCTTGATCGCCATGCGCTTGGGAAAATAGACCGCGCGCACCGCCTTGATCCGGCTGCCCAGCACGAACTCGGCCATGTAGAAGCAGTGGCTCGCCACGTCGCCGATCGGCCCGCCCATCTCGGCGCGGTTCGAGCAGCGCCACGTCGCGGCCTCGGCGGGGTCGTAGCCGTACGCGAACCGCATGTGGAAACAGGCGTCGTTGACTGTGCCCAGCTTGCCGCCCGCCACCAGCTCGCGCGCCTTGAGGTTGAGCACGTTGTGGGTCATCATGTGGTCGACCGAGAGGCTGAGGCGCTTCTTCTGCGCGAGCTTCACCAGCATCCGCGCCTCGCGCGAAGCCGGGGCGAGGGGCTTTTCGACGATCACCGCTTTGCCGGCCTCGAGCGCCTGCCGCGCCAGCTCTGCATGGGAGAGATTGTTGGTCGCCACGAACACCGCATCCACTGCCGGGTCGGCAAACACTGCGGCCGCATCGCGGTACCACGCCAGCCCCAGCGCCTGCGCGGCACGCCGCCGTTTGGCATTGACGTCTGTCGCGCCGACCAGAACCGCCTGCTTCAGCGGCTTGAAGCGCGCGGTGTCGCAGGCGAACCCCTCTTTCGCGATCCGGTTTTCCGCGATCCCGCCAAAACCGATCATGGCATATCGAACAGCTTGCATCCCTTCCTCCGTGTCTGCGTGTTTCCCTATTTGCCCAGCGGATAAATCCCGGCGGCATCAAACCACGTGCGCTCGCCCGACGCCTGCCGGACGCCCAGCATCATGACCAGCTCATCCGCACCCGCCGGCACCTGCACCAGGCCGAAGGCCCGCCGCCAGCCGTCCGGGCCCGCCGCGTCGAATCGGATCGCCGTGCCGGGCAACGCCCAATCCCATGCGCCGGCGCGTTTCCAGTAGACCGTGAGCGCGGGTGCCGCGCCCTGCGCGTAGGCTTCCACAATGAATTCGCTGCCGGGCACAGCCGGGACCGAGGTGCCGAAGCAGCCCTGCTCGACGCCGACGGCGCACAGTGACCACGCATCGCCCCGGCCTTTCTGCGTCTCGGTGCCGAAAACGCCCGCGCGTTTTTTCTCCTCCTGCCAGCTCCACCATCCGGCCGGCAGCACGCCTTTGCGGAAGGCCTCTCCGGCTCCGGCCTTGTCCAGCGCGCAGGCGCTGCTCTTGACGCCGTTGGTCAATGTCCCGGCCTGGCGCTGCCGCGCGAGCCACTGCTCCGCCCAGCGGCGCGGATCGCGGATGCGCGCCAGCGTGTCGAGGAAGCCGGGCAGCTTCGTTTCCCATGTGGGATTCTTCTCGCGCGGCGTTCCCTTCCAGGTGATCCAGTCCATCTTTTCGCCGTAAATCCAGATATACTCTTGTGCCGCATCCAACGCCTGGGCGACATTGCGGCGCAGGTGGTTGAGGCGCGAGCCGTCCAGCTCGCCGAAGTACCAAAGCGAGTTGGTCGGATTCGTATACATGTCAAGGTAGAGCCCGAAACCGGCCAGCACCTGCGTCTGGTACTTGGCCCGGTTGGCCGGCTCCACCAGCGCCAAAGCCTGGTTCTGCGTGCGCCAGCAGGCGAGGTAGAAATCATTGCGGGCCGCCTGGTAGCGGTAGCCGTGTTCGTCCCCGTCGATCATGCGCGCGCCGGGCGGCAGTTCCTCCAGCATGCCGTTGAGAAAGGCGGGCCACAGGTCGTCGGCCTCGGCCACGGCCGCGCCCGGATCGTTGTCCGTGAAGTAGCGCGGGTGCAGGCTCAGCATCCAGAACGACAGCAAGGTGACGTCGGGATATTCGGCGGCGATGCTCCGCATGATCTGCGCCCCGCGCCGGCGCGCCAGCGCGGCGGTCTCCGCGAAGGGCGCGTCGCCGGGAACCAGAAAATACTGGCGCGTTTCCGGATAGTCTTCCGGGTCGATCAGGATGCCTTTCGCCCCGCTCTCCTTGGCCAGCCACGCCATGACCCCGATGCTGCGGGCGAAGCGTTCCCACGCCGCGTCGTCATCCCACGCCAGCCGCTTGTTCGGCGCCCAGAACGTGGTCATGAAATTGTGCTTCAGATTGCGCGAACAGCACTGGCGCAACGACGCGAGCTCTTCCGTGAACCACGCCCGCTGCCACGGCGGATCGGTCATGATCGTGCCGAAGCTGACCGACGTGTCATCCGGCAGCTTTTTCCGCAGCGTCAGCGAAATGCCGTCGAGCGGCACCTGCTCCCAGGCGTCGAGATTCCGCGCCACATCGGCCGGCCGCACGGCCAACAGATCCCAGCTATGCCCGATCATTTTCTTGTCGGCGCCGCGCACGGTCAGCGCCGCGGCGCAAAGGATGAACGCGCCCCATCCACATCGACGTGTCATTACCCCCTCCTTGTGTTGACTCCTGCGTGCACCGTCACGCGGCGCAGCAAACCCCAGCCCGCAGCGGCGGCGACCGCCAGCAGCACCGCGCCCCGCGCGGCAGCGCCGTACAGCATATAGCCGACGCCGAAGAGCGACGCCCACACCAGCAGACAGCCCAGCAGCATGCAGAGCAATCCGTTGGGCACGTTCCAGCCTTGCGGCGCCGTCCCGTCCAGCGCCGCCTCAAAGCGCCGCCAGCCCGGCCCGCCCGGCCGGATCTTGCTGCAGAAGGCCGCCAGCGTGCGCGCGTCCACCGGCGGAGTCAGATAGGTCACGGCGAGCCACGCCGCAGTCGTGATCAGGATACCCAAAACCATTTTCCACGAGGTGAAATCCATGACCCTCAGCCAGCCGGCACGCTCCAGCGTCGCCTCGATCCCCAACGGCGCGGCGCCGAACTGAAAGAAGGCCGCCACAGCGAACGACACCACCATCGCGGTGACCTCGCTCCACACGTTGATGCGCCACCAGAACCAGCGCAGGATATAGAGCAGGCCGGTGCCCGCGCCCACCTGCAGCAGCACGTGAAAAATGGTTTTGACGGTCGTCATGTGAAAGGCAATCGCCGCGGAGGCCAGCAGCATCGCCAGCATGGTCACCCGGCCGACCCGCACCGCGTGGCGCGCCGAAGCGTGCGGGCGGAAGAACCGCAGGTAGACGTCCTGCACCACATAGGAAGAGCCCCAGTTGAGCAGCGTCGCGACGGTCGACATGTAGGCCGCGATCAGCGACGCGACGATCAGCCCCTGCCAGCCGCGCGGCATGCGCGCGACCATGCCGGGATAGGCGATGTCGTGGCCGAGGTAGGTATCGTCCACGCGCGGGAAGGCACGCGCCAGCGACCCCACGCCGCGCGCGTCCGCCCGGCGCAGGCGCACGTCCTCGCGCAGCGCGGGCGGCAGCGCGGCTTTGCCGGCCTCGTACTGACGCACCTCGGCCGCGTGCTCCGCCAGCCACGTCCGGGCAGCCGCCTGCTCGGACTGCGGCGTCAGCGGGAAAACCGCCAGCGAGACAAGCGCCACAAGGATCCAGGGCCACGGCCGCACCGCGTAGTGCAGCACGTTGAAGAGCAATGTTCCTCCGACCGCATGCTGCTCGTTCTTCGCGGCGAGCATGCGCTGCGCCACAAAGCCGCCGCCGCCCGGCTCCGCGCCCGGATACCAAACGTTCCACCACTGCACCGCGAGCGGCAGGATCAGCACCGTCATCAAGGTCGAAAGATCATGGGTGGCCGGTTGGATCAGCGAGAGCTTGGGCAACACCGCAGGATGCGCGAACAGTTGACTCAGCGAGGTGACGCCCTCCGCCATACCGGAGTTGACCGCATACACGGCCGCGAAGATCGCACCCGCCATCGCCACGCCGAACTGGTAGAAATCAGCCCACATGGAACCGGTCAGCCCGCCGAGCGTGGCATAGATCGCGACACCCGTCATTGAAAAGAGCAGCGACATTCCCGGCGAGAGGCCGAACATGATCTGGCCGATCTTGATGGCCGCCAGCGACACGCCGCCCAGAATGATCAGGTTGTACACCACCCCGAGATAGACCGCGCGGAAACCGCGCAGAAAAGCGGCCGGTCGCCCGCTGTAGCGGAGTTCATAGAAGCCGAGATCGGTGTCCAGCCCCGAGCGCCGCCAGAGCCCGGCATAGACAAACACCGTCAGCATGCCCGTCAACAGGAAGGCCCACCACACCCAGTTGCCCGCTACGCCGTTGAGGCGCACGATCTCGGTGATCAGGTTCGGCGTGTCGCATGAAAAGGTGCAGGCGACCATCGAGACGCCCAGCAGCCACCATGGCATGTTCCGCCCCGAGAGGAAAAACGACTCGGTGTTCTGCCCTGCTCGCCGGGCGGCCCAAGAGCCGACCAGCACGACCGATGCCAGAAACCCGAAGATGATCCACGCGTCCAACACGGTGATCGTAATCATGCACCACTCCGAATGGGAAACTTAAAGCTGGAAAGCGCGCAACGCCGCCGCTTCCCAGCCCAGTTTCTAGTTTCCGGCTCCTACTTCATATACGCTGCAGCGACTTTCTTGAACGCGTCGACACACGCCTGCATGTGTGCCTCGGTATAGACAGGATGGGTGAAGAAGCACATCGTGCGGTCGGTCATCCAGCGCGCGCGCGGACAATCCACCTGACTGTAGTCGATGTTGCGCGCCTTGGGGTCGAAGAAGGGATACTTCGCTACGCCGAAACCGTTGCGTTCGACAAAAGCGCGTTCCTTGTACATCTCCGGCCAGAGCACGCTGTAGACCGGCACCCCTTCGGCCCCGATCGCCTTGATGAAGACCTTGATCGAGCAGGTCAGCTTGGAGGTGTCCAGCACGAACGGCGCCCACCAGTAGGAATTCTGCCGGTCCTTGGTGTCCACCGGCGCATGCAGCACCAGCGGATGTTTCTCCAGCGCTTTCTTCAGCAACTTGCCGTTGCGGATTCGGTTCTTGAGATTCCAGTCGTCGAAGCGCCTCAGTTCGCACAGGCCGATCTGCGACTGGATCTCGGTCATGCGGAAGTTGAAGCCGACCCGCTTGTGGATGTACATCAGCTTGCCTTCCATCTCCAGCAGGTTCAGGCGCTCCTTCACGTCGTAGCCGTGATCGCGGAAAGACCGGCATTCCCACGCGAGATCATCGTCGTTCGTGACGACCATGCCGCCCTCGCCGCCGGTGGTGAAATGTTTGCTCTGGCAGAAGCTGAAGCAGGCGACATCGCCGAGCGTGCCGGCCTTGCGTCCCTTGTAGATGCCGCCGAAACACTGCGCACAATCCTCGATCACCTTCAGCTTGTGCCTCTTGGCGATTTTCAGGATCGGCTCCATGTCCGCGACCACGCCATACAGATGCACCACCACGATGCCGCGCGTGCGCTCCGTGATCTTCTCCTCGATCTGCTTGGGGTCGATCTGATGGTCGAAGCCCACGTCGGTAAAGACCGGCAGCGCCCCGGCCTGCAGGACGCAGAACGAGGAGGCGATAAACGAGTAGGACGGGCAGATCACCTCGTCGCCGGGGCCGATCCCCAGCGACGCGATGGCGGTGTGCAGCGCTGCCGTGCCGTTGGTCACGCTGATCGCGTTGCGCACACCCAGCCATTTGGCGAAGGCGGTCTCGAATTGCATGCCGACCGGCCCGGTCCAGTAATTCACCTTGCCGCTCACCAGCGGCTCCAGCGCCGTTTTCAAGGTTTCGTCCGAAAAAGAGGGCCACATGGGGAACCCCTTGTCCCAGACCTTGGGTCCGCCGTCCACCGCCAGAACCGCCGTCTGTCCAGCACCTTTTTTCGCAGTCTTTTTATCTGTTGCCTTCATTCGCGTTTCTCCTTTAACCCTTGATGCAGGCCTCAACCTGCGCAATCGCCTGCAGGTTCTTCTCCTGCCACTCCGGCAGCGTGAAGAACCACGGCGCCATCAGAAAACCTTTCAGCCGCTCCGGCGCGAGGTTCTTCCTGCAGAACTCGACCGTCCCCTTGAAGTTCACATCGTTGCTCCAATTCGACCCTGCCGGCACCTGCTCGAACCCTGCCTTGTCGAGATCGAGATAGGTCTTCACGTACTTTTGTTTCTCGGGCTCGAACGTCGCGCCGTAGTACCAGTTGCTCTGCAGGACCGATTTCGGCATGCGGTTCACGAACTCCTCAGGGTGGTTCCAGTAGAAATCCGACCAGATCCAGGGGCGCACGCCCTGCTTCTCGACCTGCTTCACAAAGAACATGAAGTCGTGCCACCACAGCTCGCCCTGCCGGATGATCGCGATGCTGTACTTCGCCTGATGGCCCGCGGTCTCCTCGTCGTATCCGAGGTGGAAGAAGCGCGGCCGGTCAAAGATCGCGCACACCTCGCGGATCAGGTCCGCGCACACCCTGTAGTAGACCGGGGTGGAGACCTGCCGGCCGTACTCTTTGAGCCACGTATCGTGCGCAGCCGAAAAGTTCAGCTTAGGGATCGGTTCCAGGCCCATGGCCCGCAGCCGCGCCAGCTCTTTGCGGAAGCGCTCGATCGGCCACGCCCCTTTGGCCGCCAGCTCGGGGTGGCTCTCGTACTGCAGCGCCTCGGCGAGATCGATCACCACGAGGTTCATGCCAGCTTTCTGCATGCGCGCGGTCAGCACCTGCCAGACCGCCTCGTCAAAGCGCAGGTGATCGGACTGGCAGACCAGCTTGAGCTGCTCGCCCTTGAACGGGCCCCAACTGTTCACCGGCACGTCAGACCAGCTATTGACGCCCATGTGCAAAAGCGCGCCCCACATCATAGACGGCGCCGCCTGCTGGGCCGTCACACGGCCGGCCCCGGCCGCGGCCGCCATCGCCAGCGAGCCGCGCGCCACAAAATCCCGCCTTGTCCATCGTTTCATCGCATCCTCCCCGGTGTTCATCCCCCTGTCAAACCTCGACCACGCCCAGCGGCTGCGCCGTGCGCCAGGCCCCGCGCGTGAAATCAGGCACCTCGACGGCGCTGCCGCCCTTGAGCACTGATCGCTCGGTCAACTCCACCAGCGAACTCCACGTCACGCCGTCGTAGACATCCTGGTCCAGCGGCAGTCCGTTAAGCAGGCAGTGGCAGAGGCGGTACTCCATCAGATAGTCCATGCCGCCGTGCCCGCCGTTCTGCTTGGCGATCTCACCGATCTTGCGCCACAGCGGATGCGTGTAGGCGGCCTTCAGCTCGGCGAGCGCCTTGTCGTCGAGCCACTCATGCCAGCCGGGCGAGAGCGCGACGCGCAGCGGGTACGAGCGCAGCGTGCCCTTGGTGCCGGAGATCAGGTTGATGCGGTCGTACGGGCGCGGGCTGTAGCGGCCGTACTGCACCATAATGGTCCGGCCCCGCTCGGTCCGCAGGATCGTCGTGTTCATGTCGCCGGTCCTGTAGGGATACCCGGCCCGCGGATCGTCCTTGCCGAAGGTCTCGCGGATGAAGGACGAGAGGCCGAACTCGCCGGAGCCGAGTGAAACCAGCCGTTCGAACCGGTCGCCGCGGTTGATGCCCATATACTGCGCGATCGGCCCGAGCCCGTGCGTCGGATACGAGTTGCCGGCATGGCGCTTGAAAAATTCGAAGGCGTAATCTTTATAGTAGGTGCCGTCGGTCAGGCCGGCGCGCAGCTCGTGGATGTAGCCGCAGTCGCCGTGCACCAGCTCTCCCAGCAGGCCGTTGCGCGCGAGCGACAGGGCGAACAGCTCATCCTCGCCATAGCAGCAGTTCTCCAGCATCATGCAATGCAGGCGTGTCCGCTCCGCCGTCTCCACCAGGCGCCAGCCGTCCTCCACCGTCATCGCGATCGGCACTTCGACGCACACGTGCTTGCCGCACTGCATGGCATACAGCGCCATCGGCACATGGAAGTGCCAGGGCGTGCAGACGTAGACCAGGTTCACGTCCGGCCGCTCGCAGAGCCGCTTGTAAGCCTCTTCCGATCCGAAGTACGTCTGCGGCTTGGCGTGCCCGGCGGCGACCACGTCCTGCGCGCTTTTTTCGGCACGGTCCTCGAACACATCGCAGACCGCCACGACCCGCGTTCGGGGAATGCGGCTGAGCCGTTTGACCGCGCCCGGCCCGCGCTTGCCGACACCGATGAAGCCGACGCGCACCTCCTCCAGCGGCGGTGCCGTCAGCCCCATCACCGAACGGCCGGTCCGTGTCGCTCGCCCCAAGGTCCGGCATCCCGCCCCCTGTACCGCCGCCGACAGCCCCGCCGCCGCCGACGCCACTTTCAAGAACTCGCGCCGCTTTGTCATGGTCGCTCGCCTCCCCCTCTCGCTGCTCCGCTTAACCGCCATCTAAACCGTACCGGAAGTATCTCACAGCCGCATCCAGCCGGCAAGCTCCAGATCCGGCGTTATCAACCCCAAATCCGGCGTGTCGGGGTTTTTGTCGTTGCCGCAGGCCGCCGGATGCCGTATGGTGTTTTCGCTGTTTCGCAACTGGATCACGTCATGAAACTGATCGCTGAAAAACCGTCGCTCCTTTCGGCCACCGACCTCGTCGAGTGCAATCTCGTGCGCGGGCTGGAATTCGGGGATGTCTGGCATTTTCACCCCGCCTGCGAGATCACTCTTGTCCGGCGCGGCGGCTCGGAGCGCTGGGTCGGCGACACCCTGGAGCCGCTCATCCCCGGCGATCTGGTTTTTCTAGGCCCCGAGCTTCCGCATGACTACCGCAACACCCCGCTTCCGAACCGGCGTCCTCGGCCGGTCGAGGCTGTCGTCACGCATTTCATGCCGCACCTGCTGGGCGAGGAGTGGCGCACGCTGGCG
>Ga0123329_1004483_pt1 | contig 10913 bp, 9 predicted proteins | sample BioC12SIPDNA_FD_89703 | JGI IMG/M metagenome (GOLD analysis project Ga0123329, IMG submission 89703) | Anaerobic biogas reactor microbial communites from Washington, USA - Biogas_R1_B C12 SIP DNA | ecosystem: Engineered > Bioreactor > Anaerobic > Unclassified | place: Washington, USA | collected... | reverse complement strand
TTGCTGTACGCCTTGACCTGCTCGGACAGCTTTTCAAGCAGCGCGTATTCCTGCGGCGTGAGGGCGCGGTCGATTGAGAACTGCGCCTGTGAATAGGCGAGGCCGCCGCTGTTCGTGGCCTTGCGCAGGGAGAACCGCGTGACCACGCTGTTGGACTTTCTGCCCTTGCCCAGCAGCCGCTTGATGTATTTGGTGAATTCCTTCAGGCTGCCGGTGGGAAGGGAGAGCAGCAGCGGAAATATTTCACCCTCCCGCAGCACATAGATCCTGCGGCGTTTTTTGCAAGCCTTGCCGCCGTTTTCGCCGGTACCGAAGCGGTTGAGCTGACAGGCGGCGCAGCTGCCGCCTGGGTCGCCCTCGCCGGTCACGCCGTCAAAGCTGCCGCAGTCGGGCGGGTTGTTGCCTCCGGTATATTTGGTTTTGTAGTAGGCCTGCAGCGTGTGATGGTACAGGATGACCGCCGAGAATTCCTTGACCGTATCCGGCTCGTTCGGATCCTCGCCGGGCACCTCGAATACGGTGCTGCCCGCGGACGGAATCTTGATCCGCTCAAAGCTCATATCCAGCCCGTCAAGCTCCTCGGCCATCGCGCCGGTCATGTTGAAATCCGCAAGCTGCGTAAAAGCGTTGCTCTGCTTGCTCAATGCCTTCTCTTTTTTGGTTGCCATAATCGATACCTCCAATTTTTATTTGCGTTGCTTTAAGCGATGCCGCTTGTTCATTTCGCGGCCTTTTTGACCCCGACCGAGGTCTTTTCAAAGACGTTCACCAGCCCCGAAAGCCAGTCGGGTAAACTATCCTCATTCTCTTCGATCCGCTCCTTGACAAAGGACGACAGAGAGTTGGCATGTACGGTCTCGTACACCAAATCGCCGAATCCGGCCTTTTTGAGTGCCGCATACAGCTCATCCTTCCGGCCTGCCACGGCGGACGCCCGCGTTTTGGTGATCAAATAGAACATCACCCCGCTGCGCGTGAAATTCTGCGTTTCGGATTCGGCCATCAGCTCCGAAAGCCGGTAATCCGTCTCGTCGATCTTTTCGTTGATCTCCTGCAGCCGCTGCTCGGCGGCTGTTTTCAGTTCCCGCAGCTCCTTGAGCCGTTCGGCCAGCTCAAACATTTTTTCGCTGTCCGGCATAACGCCGCCTAAATTTCCCGCTTCCATGTGCTCCTTTCACCTCCCGGCAGAAAAGGGGTTGAACCCGTTTCTGTAATCGTCAATCAACATACACGCCAAGTCGGCCTTGTCCCGAAGCGCCTTGATGATCCGCACATCCACTGTGTTTTTAGCTGTCAGGTATATGTAGGTGCAGTTCTCTTTCTGGCCGACGCGGTGGATACGGGCTTTCGCCTGCTCAAAATTGGACATGGAATAATCCAAGCTGTAAAAAACCATCGTGCTGGCGGCGGTGAGGGTCACGCCCAGCCCCGCCGTAGCGATCTGGCCGACAAATACCTGCACCCGCGGATCATTCTGAAACGCCGACACCTGCGCATCCCGGTCTTTCACGCCGCCCATGATGAGGGAATATTGGATTTCCTTCTTTTCCAGCAGCTTGCAAATGGCTTTGATCTCCGGGATGAAGCGGGCGATGACCACCAGCTTTTTGCCCTCCTGCAGCACGTCCTCGATGATATCCGTAAGCGCCGCCTGCTTGGCGGTGCTGATCCGCTGCGGCGCGTTGCCCTCGTCGTCCCCGATAAAGCCGCCCGTAAGCTGGGACAGCCGCAGCAGCCGGGTGAGGATGTTGGTCACCGTCACCTCGCTTTGTCCAAGCTCGGCGTAGCTGTCCTTCACCAAGTCCTTGTAAATCCTCATGGCCGCAGGCTCCAGCTCCACCGTCCGCACGATGTCGGTGACCTCCGGCAGATCGAGGCACTCGGCCTTGGTTGCCCGGAAGGCGATGCTGTGCAGGCGGCGCATCAAGTCCCGCTCCATCGACCGCTTGAGCACCGGCGTGTGGTTGCCGTAGCCCACCATGTCGAAGTACCGGTTCCTAAACACATAGAAGCTCTGGCCGAAGATGGCCGGGTTGAGGAATTTGTACTGGCTGAACACGTCGATGGCTTTATTGGTGATGACCGTTCCCGTAAGCAGCAGCTTGTACCGCGCCCGCGCGCCCAGCCGATGCATAGCTTTGGACGCCGCGATGTTGTGGGTCTTGATCTTGTGCCCTTCGTCCGCGATGACCAGGTCGGGATTCCACGCTTGCAGCTCCTTTTCCAGCCGCCACGCGCTTTCGTAGTTGATGACCGCCACCTGCAGGGGCGTGCCCCGCATATGCCGCAGGGTATCGGCTTTCTTGGAGCCGCTGCCCGTCAGCACCGCCAGCGTGTAATCGAAGCCCGCGAACTTAGCGAATTCCTCATCCCACACGCCGAGGATGGAGAGCGGGGCCACCACCAGAACCCTGCGGATTCTGCCGGATTTGTACAGCGCGCCGGTGACCGCGATGCCGGTGATCGTCTTGCCGGTTCCCATTTCCATGAGCAGCGCCGCGCCGTTTGATGACACGCCATCCGCCGGTACCAAGCCGAACTTGCCGCACACGAAGTTGAAGGCGTTGATCTGATGTTTATATGGCGTCGCTCTGATCGGCATGGGTAGCTGTGGCTTTGACTGCTCCATCCTGACCGTTCCTCCTTTCCGCTGGCGGCGATTTGTCAAGCAGCGCCAGCTTTTTTGCCAGCCGCTTTGACACCACGCTGATGGCGGTCAGGACGCCGATCAATTCCTCCGTCGTTTCCTCGCTTTGCGCCAAAGCGGCATTTACGTTTTTTCTCATGAAACTCACCTCCGATCCGGGGAATAAAAAAACCCCCTCACTATGTAAAGGAAAGTGAGGGGGTGGTTGGCAACCCTGAAACCAAAACTTTTTATGATTTGAGCAGTTTCTCCAGCTTTGCCAGTATTCTGTTTTTCTTCTTATGCACGGCTTGATGCGAGATGTTGGAGGAATCCGCTATTTCTCGCTCTGTTTTTTCTTTGTAGAAAAGCTCGTCGATCAGGAACCTCTCATCTTCGTTCAGCTCCGCAAGCGCCTTGAGCAGCTCGTCCAACAACAGCTTGTCCGCAACAATTTCATCAACAAGCGCCTGTCTCGAATCCAAGTGTCCTGAATAGCCGGTTTCCAGCATCGCATCCAATGAAACTTCATTTTGGGCACGGACTTCCGCCTGCTTCTTTTCCCGCCACTTGGGTTGCTGGTACGCGCGATATACTTCCTCGGTCACGGGGATCAGCTCGCCGTTCAGCTTGATGTGATACTGCTTGCCCATCCTTTTTCACCTCCTTTCCCGAAATCTCAGGGGAAAGAAGGCGCGGGAGGAGCACGGCATCTGTATAAAATGGCGTATAGATAAAAAGGGCCGAGTTTACAAAAATTCGTAAACTCGGCCTTAAAAACTATCGCATCAAGCAGTACCCTGCCCGCAGGATCGTCATCGCCACTTGATCTGTTCTGTTTTTTTTGATGGTGATGGAACCTGTGTCGGCGTACAGTTTTTGCTTTATGTACGTTGGTAGGGAACGGCTTGATGCTGTATGGCGTAATCTTCATACAACATCAACTCCGTCAACTCCAACCTACATGGCAGCACCCGCCATACGGCTTTACACAGGAGTTGAAGACCCGGCAGGTGTTGTCATGCCGAATTTTTCTTCTTAATGCTCATTAAAAGCTGTCCGATTTCTGTTTTGCATGCATTCTGATGCAGCGCAATCACCGCCCTTTTTGTCGCTTTTTTCATGTAGATGCAGCCTTTTAGCGCATTTTGTCGGCGCAAAAAGTAAAGACCTTGAACCGATGCTTTGATTCAAGGTCTTCAACTTTTAAATTTAGAATTTTTCTGTAGCTAATCCATAGTTTTTTTCGTGGTCGTTTCATGGCTTTTCTCCTTAAACAAAGGCAAGTTTTTTATGCTACCGTCTTTATATGAGCTGTTAATTTGTTCAAAGCCTTGTTCAAAAATAATTATGTATCCATTTGATATTTCTTTTTACAGAAGGCATTTAACAACGGCACCATAACAGCAGCCACAATTCCTGCTGAAAAACCAGTGTTATATAAATTCATCCCTCCATGTAAAATGCCTGAGTTCAAGACAACGGATGAGTTAATAAATCCGGCGACCACGCCCCAAATCCATCCGTAATACCCAGCAATCGGCGCAAGTGAAGTTCCGAACAACGCGGCAATTAATATAGCGGGATCATTAATGTTCCACGTCTTTGTAATACTGGCCAAAAACACACCTATAAAAATAGGGATAATGTTCTTTATATGCTTGCCGAAGGCACCAAAGCCAACCACCGTCAATATACCGCCAATGGTTGGCCCGTTCAATTCTCCGCCAACCAACAATACATATCCTGTCGCAACCAGTCCATTGATTCCCATGCTGATCAGAACTGGTTCAAATCCTTCCAGAGCAATAAAATCGCTGCTCAATATTCCCGGATGTTTAAAAATCTGAGGGAGTTTTCTTATTGCATGTTTATTTAAAACAAGGCCTGCGACAATCGTAAATATAAAAAGTACGCATAAAAATATTCCCAGCAACCAATTGTTTCCCGTGCTCCAAACCAGTCTGCTGTAGGCTGTGTATCCGTAGGATTTAAATACTGAAACATAAACTGTTCCCAAAATCCCTACAGAAAAACCAATGTTATATAAATTAAAACCCTTGTGCAGTTTTAGAACATTCGACGATAGGGGCGCAATCAAAATACCGATGCTCACGCCAACGGATATGCTGAAAAAAATCCTAACCCACAACGGCATACTGATAACAAACAAAAGTTCTGTCACAATAGGCGCTATGCTGGTTGCCAAAAAAGCAATATGTACGTGGGTCTTAAATGGCTCCTTGCGTAGTTTTGAATATAGATAAACGCCGAGTATAATCGGCCAAATATTACAGATATTTTTTCCGAAAAGTGCGAAGCTCCCCATCAGAAATATGGAGGCAATGGATATTCCGCTGATATCTACTTTAAGTAAAAACAGCATGATGATGGATATCAGCATTAAAACACCGGCATTGACAAATGCCGCGCCAATACCCCCTACGGAAATATAGTCGGTTATCAGAACAGCGGGCTCCGTGATTATACGAAGCAATCCCTGCGCAATCATGACAGGCGATTCGGCCATAAATCCAAATACCACAAATGAGGCCGCAAACAGCGTTATAACCGTATACTTGATCATATATTGCGAGTTGTTTTCAATCCGCTTGGGCATATATAATTTAATAAAACTCCCTCATTTCTTATTTATGACTGCCCTGATAAAACAAACCCACCATACCGGCTCCGGTATGACTTCCGATAATCGGGCCGGTAAAGCCAATGACAATATCTCCAACATCCATTTTGGAACGAATTGCTTCCTCTAAATAGCGGGCGTCTTCTATGCAATCACCGTGACCGATAAAAACAGTCTGTCTTTGGGCATCTACATAGGTGTTCTGCATATGCTCCATAAGTCGGTTGAGCGATCGTCTTCTGCCACGAACTCTTTCTACCGCGTTAAGCCGCCCATCAACGTCTACATGCAAAATCGGTTTAACGCTGAGCAGCGTACCAATGACTTCGGTGGTGGCAGATATGCGTCCACCACGCTTGAGATGATGCAGATCATCTACGGTAAACCAGTGGCAAAAGCTGTCCCGTGCATTCTCAGCCCATTCCTTAAGCTCTATCAGCGAACAACCCTGTCGCTTTTTCAATGCGGCATGATAGACAAACAGCCCTTCGCCCATGCTGGCGGCTTTTGTGTCCACCGTGATGATGTGCTGGTGCGGATATTGACCCATCAACTCGTCTTCTGCGAGTCTGGCGGAGTTATATGTTCCGCTAAGAGCAGATGAAAAGCAGAAGTAAATAATATCTTTTCCCTCAGATAAAATAGATTGAAACACCTCTATGAACCTGTCTGGCGGTATTTGGCTGGTTGTTGATGTCTTTTCTTCCCTCAGCAAGCGATAAAATTCTTTTATGCTCATTTCCCGTTCATCCGGATAATGAAGATATGAACGGTTATCTACCGAGAATCCCAGCGGTATGACCACGATTCCCAATTCTTCAACCAAAGAATTGGGAAGGTCACAGGTAGAGTCCGTAACAACAACATACTCACGCATATACTTTCCTCCATTCTTTTTTAACCCTACTCACCCGATGCTACCTTGGATATTACGCTGCGCATCTGTCTTTGTGTCATTTCCATACGGATACGCAGATCCTTTTGCGGATCTGCCGCAACCGGAGGAATAGGGACACCAATATGAACAACCATGGTCGGTTTTCTCCGATACAGCTTCTGAATGCAATTCAATGGTTTAAAGGTAATTGATATGGGAATAACGGGGACGCGCGCCTGAGCGGCAAGATGGAACGCACCTTTTTTGAAGCTGCGCAGGCTGGTATCATACGGGGTTAAATCTCCCTCGGGGAAAAAGTGTACAAGCCGACCTTTCATCAAAAGAAATTCCATTTCATCAAAAAACTGCGTCAGCTCCGACATATTGCCCGGTACGGCAACGCCGCCAAGCAACCGCACAATGATTCCGGGCCAGAGTGACTGAACATTTTGGGGCAGCGTAGGGAAAATAAGCTTACGGGGAAAAAGCGCCAGCGCGACCAAAGCGCTGTCAAGCATGTGTACATGGTTGCACACCGTGATCGCCCCCTTGAGACCGCGCAGGTGGCTCTCACCAATGACTCTTACACCCAGAGTGATTCTCGTCCAAAGGAAAAGAACGGGAATTGCGATGATGTAGTAAAATAAGCTTGAGAAAAGCCGATATAAACGCCGTATGACATATGTGTTTTTTCCATTTGGCATGGCAGCTAATCGATAAACTTTTTCGATCTTTTGTATGCTTCGTTCCAGCGCATATGTCTTTGCATGTTGCGCATATGTTTCGCCCGCCTCTTTTAACTTTTGGGGATTGCTGATCCATGAATCAATTTTTTCTGCCAAAGAAGAGGATCTTCCCGCGCAGAATAAATGTTCTTTTCCCAATGCGAACTGCGTAGTCGCACTGCGTCGGCTTTCTGAGATAATCGGCACCAAGCCGCAAGAAAACGCCTCTATACATGAAATGCCTTCGATTTCCACATCCGAGGCGTGAACATACAAATCGCAGCTTCGCATCAATTTAATCAACTCATCCTGACTGTAATAACCGAATATAGGGGGTCGCGGCAGCTTTGCCCCTAACTTCCGCAGACGCCGCTCCCTCGGGCCGTGACCGGCAAAATAAAGCTGAATATTCTGTGTGTTACGTGATTTGCGCACAGCACGAATCAGGACATCCTGCCGTTTTTCAGCGGAAAGCCTTCCCACCATCAGAACCTTAAACGGTTCTTCTGGTTTACGTTCCCGGGAAAGTCCGGGGCAGAATGCGGGATCTACTCCGTTGGAAATAACATGAAGCCTCGCGCGGTAGCCGTGGCTGCGAAGCTGCGCCGCGATGAATTTTGACGGACAGTGGATGTGCTCAAACCGGCGGTAAAAAACAAGGTACAGCAGGAAATAAATAAGATGCGCGGCAGGCGGAAACCACCCCAGCCCGATGTTGTACGTAATGTTTTCCGGCTGAACGTGAAAAGCCGCGATGGCGGGCACGCCCAGTCGCCGCGCAATCCGCTGCGCTGCGCTGCCAAGCGGCCACGGCTGATAAATATGTACAACATCCGCACCGGCAATCGCCTTTTCAAGCACATCGCGCATCGGTTTGGCAAATAGGGTATTTTGCAAATGCGCCAGCCGGCTGGCGATTGGAAGAAAAAGCTCAGGCACATAAAACATTGTAAAGCCACTATCCGATTCGACACCGCTGTTCGCCGGGTCGCCGCATGTGACCACACGCACGGTATGTCCACGCCTAATCAACGCTTTTGCAAAGCGCATGGCAGAAATAGTGGTGCCGTTATTATTGATGTTAAAAGTATCAATGACCAGCGTAATAATCAATATATTCCCCCCTTTACCTCGTCCGGGCAAACGAGTTTTATCCGGTAGAAACTCTCGGTGCCCCCATGTCGGTTGAATACGCGCCGGATTAGTAAAATTTCAAGGGCATTGGGCCGAAGTGACCCGACACTGTACAACCTGCTCGGGTTTCAACGATGCCCTCGAAATCATTACATTTTAAACTGCTCCGCAAACCTCGTCTTTTTCTTTAATTCTTCCTGCTGATGCCACAGATGATCCGCACACGCCGCCCATTTTGCGGCCGCTTCGTCTGTTTTTGCACACAGGCAATGTACATCCTCCGGGGCCTCCATGTCGGTTGAGTGCGCGCCGGACTCCTCAATCATTGCGCGAAGCGCGTCCGGATTGTCCAGCAGGGGGCAGGGGCGAAGATGGTTTTCATTAAACGGTTGGCGCTTGCGGTATGCGGCAAAAAGCGGAGATTTTAACGCCTCAAGCAGAGTAACATCGTGAATATTGACGTTGGAGTAATGGATGAAGGCGCACGGCTCAACGTCGCCTGCCGCGTTGATATGCAGATAACGCCGTCCTCCGGCAATACACCCCTGCGTAAACTCTCCGTCGTTCCAAAAATCCATAGCGAAGATGGGTTTCGTCTCCCGTATCTCGCGAATTCGCCGGTACATGTAGGTGCGCTGCTCGGGCGTTGCCAGCAAGTCGGTCACCGCGTCTTTTCCCACAGGCATATAAGTGAAATTCCAAGAGAAGCGGCAGCCTCTGGCGATCATGTCATCGACAAATTCATCGGAACCAACGCTTTCGGTGTTGTAGCGGTGATAACAGGTGGAATACCCAAACAGCAGCTTATGCTCGCGCATGCGCTCCATGGCTTCGATGACCTTTCGATATGTACCTTGGCCACGCCGCATATCCGTAGATGTCTCGTCGCCCTCGATGGAGAAGGCCAATGAGAAATTCCCCACACGGACAAGTTCTTTGCAAAATGCGTCGTCGACCAGGGTGCCGTTGGTGAAAGCTAAGAAGTAGCAATCGGGATGAGTTTCGCACAGGCGAATAATGTCCTTCTTGCGTACCAGCGGCTCACCGCCCGAAAAGATGTAAAAATAGATTCCCAATTCCTTGCCTTGTTTACAGATGGAATCCAGCGTCTCATAACCGAGATTGTTCTTGTCGCCGTACTGTGCAGCCCAACAGCCGGTGCAGTTTAGATTACAGGCGCTGGTCGGGTCCATAAGGATCGCCCAGGGAATGTTGCAGTCGTATTTCTGTGCGGCTTCGGCGGCAACAGCGCTTCCCTCCAGCGAGGCGTTGATCATAAAGCACTCGACCGCTTTCCGCAATACTTTGGGATCAAGTTCTTTGAACAGCCTTTCGGTAAAGCCGCGCCACATGCTGTCTTCATCGGTGAGAACTTCTCGAAGTGTTTGGATAGCTGAAGTATTGAGCTTTTTACGGTCAAGCGTCTCCGCCAAGTTCAACATGGTTGGGATCCTCTCAAGCGGCTTGCTTGATAAATATCCCAAGATAAGATTCATTGCCGATTTTTGCACCTTGTTCATGGTAATGCCTCCTTCATAAATTTTCAGATAAAAAACCGCGTCGGACAACTGTATTGATGTTATCTATCACCTCTTTCCTAATATAAAACTAACCGGACAGTTTTTTACTGTGTAAATTTTTGCCCCACCATGCCAGATGTAATACAGTGGGGCGATTGTCTATTTATCGGATATGAAATCCGATCTGCCTATGGACATTAACAGATCTCTGCCTTGAATCGGATAGGGGATGATGCTCATACAGATACGGAAAAAATCCGAACGCAAAGTTTCTTCGCTCATGAAACTGGCCTTTACATAATCATTGAAATACGCCGCCATGTTCAGCATCGGCAATATGCCGTAAAAGAATTTTGTTATCATTATATCGCTGGAATAGGTGAAATCGTCGTCCGCTTCCCGAATGGTTTGATACATCGGATTACTTTCCTTCTGTTCCATGAGCTCGAAAAAACGAAACAAGCTTATTGGGTCGTTACCGTGTTTGAGGGATTGCACCAGCATAAGGCGCACGGCGTCCCTATTATCAAGCAAGTAATCCAACACTCCCTCATAATAAAGCCGGCTTTCTTTCATAAATACGGCCATAGCCGAATCGCTTACAAACCGTATGCGGTCCGGGAGGATATCCATATCTCCTTCTTGAAGGGCTTTAATGAAATTATTTGATACAAAGTCCATAGCCCTTATTTTGATACCTGCAAAAAGTTCTTCCAGCAGATGGTTCAAAAGGGCCTCTTTGCTCTCGAAATGATAATAAATCAACGCCTTGTTCACGCCCGCTCTTTCCGCAATCTCATCAACGCGGGTGTTTTCAAATCCTTTTTCAGAGAATAACAATAAAGCCGCCTCTATGATATGCTCTTTGCGTATTTCGTTTTTATGAAGATTTTCTTTTGCCGTTCTGGGCATAATGTGGTCATTCCTTTCAAATCGATAAATAACTAACCAGTTGGTTTTATTATAAACGATCTCTTTCACCTTGCCAAGTATGTATACGGAATTATAAAGTAATAATTTTTGTCTGGATAAAGCGGGCCACACGCCAATACCTTTACTGAAGATATATCGTGTAAAAGTGCACACCCCAAATAAAAAATGCACCCCCCGACTGATTTCCCAGAAGGGGGGTGCATGATTGCACGATAATGGTTCAAATTTTCGGCTAAAATGCCGTCTCTCAAAAGATGAATTTCGCCCATAAACAATGAAAAAGCCCGGCATTGCCGGACTTTTCAACGGGTCATAATTGTATCAATTATGACGTTTGTTTTTGGTGCGGACAACAGGACTTGAACCTGCACGTCTCTCGACACAAGATCCTAAATCTTGCACGTCTGCCAATTCCGCCATGTCCGCAAGCTTTTTTATTATAACACATATAAAT
>Ga0123329_1004466_pt1 | contig 10934 bp, 9 predicted proteins | sample BioC12SIPDNA_FD_89703 | JGI IMG/M metagenome (GOLD analysis project Ga0123329, IMG submission 89703) | Anaerobic biogas reactor microbial communites from Washington, USA - Biogas_R1_B C12 SIP DNA | ecosystem: Engineered > Bioreactor > Anaerobic > Unclassified | place: Washington, USA | collected... | reverse complement strand
TGAAGATGGCCCCCTTGGATTTCGAGTTGACCTCTGCGACGATGAGGAGGGCCTCATTGATGGATTCGTATATTTCCCAGTCCGACGTGATGTTTTTGCTTGTATCCCTAATGTAAAACCTGACCCTTGAAGCTACTGTTCCTGCTTTCATGTCCGATCACCTCACCACGGGGGGGTTCCCGTTACATATCTCGCCCCGCCACGGAAATAGTCTGTCAGTGCGTTTCCGCTCTGGACAGCGGAGTTCACAGCTTCAACGCTGAGACTCCCAGCCAGGGCACTGAGCGTCATGTCGATGACGTACTGGTCGAGATAGGACGGGAAGGGGATATCTGCGTCCCTGTCCGTCAGTTCGGTGAATTCGGGGATGTACAGGACGGACACGTCGTGGCTGGCATAGTTGTCTCCGGGGAGGAGTTCGATGCTGTCACCATTGACCAAGTATCTCGGGCTTGACGGGTTCCACATCTCGTACCCGTCGTACACCACATTAATAGGGAGGACGAGCCTCTTTGCCGTGTTGTCGAACACGGATACGATCTTCATCGGAGGACCGTCAAAGGTGATTTCGTTCCCAGACCCGGTAAACGTCTGCTTCGTATGGAGCTTCGATGAGTTGATCATCCCGCCATAATTCCACAGCATGCGCAGTGCGGAATTGAGATGGGCCATGAGATCAACTTCGCCGGGTACGGAAGCGACAGTGTCCCCAACCCTCCGCTTTACTTCGAGGAGAATGGCCCGGCATGTCGACATGGGTTATTCTCCCGTTCCGTTCGCCTCTGCCGCGAGGATGGAATCTACAATGGCAGACTTGTTCATTCTCGGAGTGACCTTGATGCCAATGCTCTCGGCATGGGCAGTAAGAACCTCCTTGGTGGTCATCTCGAGCTCCTCGCGCCGCTCTTCCAGAAGGGCCTTCATGTCGCGACCGGACATGATTTCCTCTTCAGGAGTAGGCTCCGGCATGGCCTCGATATCCTCGGGGGAGCTTACATCAGGATCTTCCTTCAGGCTCTCCACCGCATCGAGATGGACCGTCTTCGTTCCAAATGGCTGGAGGACCGTCCCCCTAGCCGACGCGAATGTGCCGAACTGCTTGAAGTTGATGGCGAACCGGTCTGAGAAGGTGACACCGGTAATGGTCCGAAATCCGTTCTTCACCTCAACCTTCTCTTCCGGGATCTGGGCATCCATCAGAACCCTCAACTGGGCACCGGAGAGTCTGACGGGCTTCTTCGTCTCGAACGAACTGAGCACACCGTTGTGCCCAACGATGAAGCTCTTTGCGCCGGGGTCGAGGTTGTCTGTCACGGAGACCTCGTAAAACAGGTCATCCCTGAACATTTCATTCATAGTTCCCTTAACATTTCCCACTGTTTATTCCTCCTTGACATAAAAAAATAAGGGGAGGAGCACTATGGCCCCTCCCCTTTCGATCAGTTGGTTTTATCCACCAATAGGGTCAGCAGTTACGGTCGCAACGAAGGTCTTTGTGCCCACTCCAGTGATGATTGCGTTGGTGGCAGTTGAGGGAGCAGAGACGGTCAGAGTGGCCTTCTTCCCTGCCACCCACGTTGCTTCGGGCATGGTGACGGTCACTGTAAGCTGACCTCCGACCATATCGTGTTCGCCAGCCTCAGGATCGATCGTTGCATCAGGTGTGTCATCGTCGGCAATGGCAAGCTTGATCTTGCCGTTGTACCAGTCGAGGAGTTTCCCTGCGGCGTTCTTGAGGCTGATGGTGATGGAGTAGACCACATCACCGGCACCAAGCTCACTCACAAGAGGAGTAGCGGTTGTCTGGGAGAGAGAGATCACCCTGTCACCGGCGAGGGCATCCCTGACCTCTTCCATGTACCTCGCCATGGTGGCGAAGTTCTCATTCATTTCCGCATGGGGCATTGTGTTGAGGGTAGGATAGCTCACTTCAAAACCTCCTTACTTGCTCACGGCGCACTCGAGCCGGATTATCCATGCGTCGTTGAGGATCTTCCCAGTCCACATGGTCTTCCATCCAGCCGATCCCCTCTGGTTCAGGGGGTCGCTGGTATCGCTCCGGTCGGAGTCACCGTGGACCTTGATAATGATCCCGTGGTTGGCCCCGGAAAGAGGAACCTCACCGTAGGCATCCTCGCCGAAGATCAGGACGGGGTACACGTCGGCCTTCCCTGCCGTGTTCTTCACGGAGGTGCTGGAGCCGCCAAGGCCCTCGTAGCACATGGCCTGAGTTGTCTCGACGAAGCGGATCCCCTTGTAGGAACCGATCTCGCCTTCGATCACTCCGCTGTTGGAGGGGTACTTCTCCACAGGCACGAATCCGGTGAGAGCCTCCACGTCGTTGCTCATGTAGGGGTGGATGACAGCGATGTATCCGGCCCGGATGGGAGTGGTGTTGTAGTTGGTGGTCGCGCTGACCTGTTTGGCGATCCGGGGAGTGTTGGCCAGCTTCAGCGTACGGATCGCAACGTCGAGGTCGGATGTGGAGATCTTTGCAACCACGCTGTCCCGTCCGGCAACATTGTTGGCGTACATGACGTTGGAACCGGCGAGGAGGTCGTTCCTCATGAGAATGTCATGGGTTTCTCCCTCCTGCTCTCCAAGCTGTTCGGATGCCTCGGTCAGGAACGGGTCGATTGCGGTCATGAGCACACGGTCGGTCACGGGGATCCAGTCACCGTACTGCTTGATCTGTGCGGTGATCTCCGTGTAGTCGAGCTTGTTGCCGACGGGGGTGACGCCTTCAGTCAGCGGAGTGAGCGCGGGAGCGAGGCTCCCCCACCTCTTGAAGCGGATAACCTCTCCCTTGTTCCGGGGCAGGGGGCGTTTCTGTCCCCATTTCCTGAACGTGATCAGGGGAACGGCCTTCCGAAGCGCGACCCGGTCGTAGAAGTCCCGGATCTCGTTGGGGAAGTTCTCAGTGGTCTGGCCACTGATTGCGAAGAACTGAATGTTGAAAAGTTTGTACATGGGTGTCATCATCTCTCCTTCTCTGGTGTTCTCTGGTTTTTGTGCGACGGGATAAAAATAATGGTGGTGCCCATGGAGGGGTGAACCCGCTCTCTCGAGATACGGGGGCCGCAGGGCAAAACCGTACGGGGATTAAAGTTGCCGGGGCCCGATACTCAGTCCCCGTCCCCCTCCATGGAAATAGGGGTGTTACATGCCGCCGGAACGGACCTTGTTCAGCACCTTCTCGAAATCATCCTCGGAAAGCTTCTTGAAATCAGGGAGACCAGATCCGCTCCTGCCGGAAGAACCCACACCCCCCTTCTCGGCGAACGGGACTGACCGTCCCTTCAGAACGGTTCTCCCGCCGGGTGCGCTGTTCACGGTATCTCCTCCCTTCTGTGGTTGCGGTGCCGTGTTCTGATTTCCGGGAACGGAAGAAGGCAAGTTCGGCATGATGGGCGCGCCGAAGTACCCTTCCCTTCCCAGAAGTCTGCATGCCTTGTCGTACTCCACCATGAACGTGGCGGGATCGGAGTTCATGGCTTCCTGAAGTGGTTTGGGGGAGTTGGCCAGAATTGGCAGAACCTCGCTCAGTCCAGGGTCTGCCATGGCGAGCCGCGCCACCTCTTGTTTCATAGCCGTCATCCTCTGGTTCCGGGCATCGGCCTCCCTCTGCTCGAGAACCCGCCTCACGTTCTCCTCGACGAGCTTGGCCTGTCTCTGGGCATTCCAAGCCTTCAGCCTCTTCTCGTAATCGTCGAAGGTCTCGTCATCACCCTGCTCGGGTTCCGGCTCCTCGGCCACAGGCTGTGTGGTGGGCACTGCTCCCCTCCGTCTCGCCTCGATCATGGAGACCACTTGCTGGGCAAGCTCAGGGTCTCTCTCGACCTCAATGAGATACGGGACATAGGGTGCGATCTGCTGTCTCAGTGCCTCAGCCTCGAGCCCTGCCGTGGCGAAGCGGTCATATTCCTCCTGAGAAGCGACCGGGATCTCCCTTCCTCCGTACTTCAGGACACGGAACGGAGCGGGGGCCGGTGCCGGTTCGTTGGGCCGGGCCGGAACAGATCCACCTTCAGGCTCGCCCTTGTCCGGCTTGGGAGGAGTCTTGTCGAATGGGGAAGCTGACGGCTTCTCCTCATCATCGAACAGTGTCGCGGGGTCAATTCCCTCCGGTGCGTCTTCGTCGAGGACTCCACCGTGGATCAGCGGGTTCTTCGCGTCGAATTCGCTGTATCGGCTGTTCTCGACCTCCTCAGGCTCGATGGGAACAGCCTTCTTCCCCTCATCTGCGACAGGTTCCCCTTCTCCAGAGAAGAAGTCGAGGACGATCGGAGTGACGTAGAAGCGGCGCATCTTCGTGGCCACGTCCATCACACCATCACCTCCTCGCTGAAGGATATGTTCTCCGGGTACTCCTCCGCGAGATTGGCAAGGGACTTGGCCACCACTTCAGCGAAGGGGGCCGCCTTGTCTGCTTCCTTCAGAGGCCATTCGATCTCCCACTCTCCCTTGGCGTGGTCAGTCCTCACGGTACAGGGAACCCCAAGGTACTGGCGAACCCCGCTTTCGAGGATGTGCATTGCCATGGAGGTCGCGGCGCACAGAACGTCCCGCCCGGCCTCGTCGTAGTTGGCATGACCGGCGCAGGCGATCATGACGATCTTCTTCTCCCCGTTCTTGTCTTCCTGAACGTACACATCTACACTAGTCATCCCACTACCCTCCTCTTCGATTCGATCCATGTCAGAAGGGCTCTCGCGCCCTTGATCCATCCCATGGCCTCCATCACGCCATGCTGGTCCTCATGCCTCAAGGCAAAGAGGGCACCGTGAAGCTCCCGCTGGTAGGACTCCTCAACCCTGCGGAGAGCCTCCATATCCAGCCGGGCCAGCCATGGGGCCAGTTCCTGCGCCTGTTCGTGCATTCGGGTCAAGTAGTCCTGTAACCGCTGGTCCCGACGCTCTTGACTGCCCTTTTCCTCCTCCAGAGGAGAGGGCTCCCTGACTGTTTCCACCACCATCGACCCCTCCTCCCAGTCCGGCCCCTGTCACTGCGGCCAGAACATGATATGTTCCCTGCAATACGGCAACGATCTGCTGTATCGGGGGCATCTGCCCTGCCTGTACCATCTGGCCAAGCTGGGCGATCTGTTGCATCACAGCCATAAGCTGTTCTTTCTCCTGCGGGTCTGTGAGGTAGGACTCATAGTCCTTCCATCCCCACAGTTCCATGATCTTCTTCACTGCCTCATGGACGTTCTGCGGAGTCATCACGCCGATCTGCATCAGGAGGGTCACGTGCTGGAGAATGGACAGCATCTGCTCCACCCTCGTCTCCTCCTTGCCGGTCGCGCCTCCAATGTCCACCTGAACGTCGAAGTTCCCCGCGAGGTCATCCGGCGAGATCTCCAGTGCCTCGTTGAAGATTCGGACCACCATCTCCTGATCGATGAACTGCTGGTTCAGTTCCAGCATCATCTTGTAGAGCCTCCGAATGGAGTCGCTCATGATCTGGGCGATGAGTTCGATCCTCTGGGCCGAAGCGTTCATGATTGCGGAAATACCTGTGGCAGTATTCGATGTGAGGGTGAGCCTTCTTCCGCAGACATAGAGTTCATCCTCTGCGTCGACAGTCAGACACCTCATGGGTTCTATGGGTATCTCGCGGATCTTTACGATTGCCTGTTTTTCCCAGTACTTCGGATTCGTCCTCCATCTCGCCGCCTTTGCAGGGAGCGTCACCGGGCAGTACTCAAGAGCAAATGTCACGTGGGCATGAGGTCTGGCATTGGGGAACCTTCTCGACACGCCTTTGCGCCAGTTCACATTCGGCTTTCCACCGAGACTCTCCACAAGGAGAGCAAACCCCATTACAAGGGCCGGTTCCGAGTTGCAGAAGATGGAGTTTCCCTTCTTGTCAACACAGCCGTCCGTGTCCATAAGACCACGGAGAAGGGCAAGTCTCTGATCGAAGCTCCCCTGAAGGTAAATATCAGGAATATGCTTTACATTGGATCTCGTCTCCTCGTGCCTCGAATCACGTAGCACTCCAAGATCCTTCAGCATTTTTCTGAACGGCGTATTTACAAGCTGGTACGTCTTGGCTTTCCCGCTGTTGCTATGGAGGCACTCCTCAACACGACCCTTGTAGAATGTCTTTGCCCATGAGTCGAAGGCCTCGACAATCTCCGGCTCCATCGTTGTGAACCGGTTGGTATGAGCGTTGCCGTCTCCAAGCCATGCCCCGAGGAGATAGGGAGGTATGGGGAGATCCTTCTCCGTGAAATCGACAGGGCCGACACGGGGGATAAACACCTTGTGCCCTGTCTGGATGAGGTCATATATCCGCTCTGTCGGGAGTTTTTCCCATTCGGGGGACATGTTTCTGCTGTGCCTGTCGCACACCTTCACCGACCACCGATGATCACCACCGGCGCGGATGACATCGCCGGACTTGAATGTGATCTCAAAGGCCCTCTCCGGCATCTGTACAGGGTGGGCCTTCAGGACTCTGACTCCCTTGCCGTCAGATCCGACAACTATGTCACCCTCGACAATGTCCTTGTTCAGCTTGTATGTTCCGTCGATGAGCGGGACCAGAGTGTCTAGGGCAAGGAGCTTATTGAGGGACCGTGCGTCGAGCCCCTGATTGTAACGGGTCACGCCGCTTCGCTGTTCAAGCTGGGTCTGGATGAACTCCATCATCTGGAGAGGCGCGCTCCCGAGAGGCTGGGGCGTGATCTCCCTGAACCCCTTGCCGAGGAAGTTGGTGAACACCACTCCTCCCGGTCGCGGATTGATCAGGGACTGGATGTCCACCCCTGCGTTCTCGTCAACCTCCCACATCTGGTTATTCTGGAAAGAAAGGTTGTCCAGCATCTGGCGCATCAGAGCAGTCTTCGTCTGCTGGAATTCGCCGACCAGTTCGGCGATCCCGATTCCGTGGAAACGGAAGAGGTCGAGGATCGGCCTCAGTTCGATGAACGGAGGCAGTCCGTGGGCGTACGGGTTCCGCTCCATCCTGATGATCGTGTCACCGGCCACCACGACAAGGTAGGGCTCGGCGATGCCGTCACCCTTCGTGTCGAGGAGACCCCACCACTCGTAAACCTCTACCTTCCGACGGGCGATCTGTTCCTGCTCGCCGGTATTCGAGAACATCGTCGCGTCACCGGCAGTGGCGTACCGGGTACTTTCCTCCGAATTCCGAAGAGCCTCGTCAGATGATGTGTGGCGTATGACCTCGGCGATACCAGAGTAGACACCCTCCTTCTCCTTCTCCCGGAGATAGCTGATGGTCCTCTTCACCCTGTGGATCACGAAGAGGGCCTCGTCCAGACTCTTGGCCTCCGGGTCGATCAGCATCTCCTCCGGCGGGATCACGTCCACCTTTGGGCCGGAGTAGGTCACGATCCTGCGCTCACCCCGCACGTCGCGGTACACCCTCATCATTTCGATCTGGGGTGGAGGCCATCCGTATCCCATGGAGTTCGGGTCAATGCCCGGAGGCATCACCTGCGGGATCTCCTCTACCTCACCGGCAGTAAGCTCCTCGATGCTCTGGTCCTGCATCAGGGCCTCCATCTGGGGCTCGATGACCTCGGGCAGGTGGAACCCCTTCCGCACGAAGTCCTCGCGCCACGTGACCTTGGCGTAGGATGTCCCGTAGACCAGAGCGGCCTTAATCAGTTCGTAGAGGACGAGGAAACCCTTGCACCTGTTGGTGAACTGCCAGTTCAGCAGTTTCTTGTTCTTCTCCGCTTTTTCGATGTCCTCGCTCCCCTGCGGCTCTACGTTGATGGAATCCTTGCCACCGGCGAAGGCCTTCATAAAGCTGGGCATCATCCACTCGACCGTGTCCATCACGTCGGAGGACACTATCCGGGACCGGCCACCGTCCTTCTCGGTCTCGTTACCGTCGACCGGTTTGGCCCTGTAGAGGGAGTACATCTGGGACCGGAAGGCAGACATCGCGTCCGTACCCTTCTTCCCGGCCTCGATATCGTCCCGGACTACACGGAGAGCCATCTCCTTAAGCTCCTCGTCAGACTGCGCCGGTGTCCCGTACGGACTCTCCTCGGCACTGGTCCCGGCCATCCTCTCGTCGAACATGGTCCCCCATGGGCTTGTCATTCCGTTGTTGAGCACTCTTCCACCCCCTTTCCTTGTGAATGTTGTTTTGCGATCCGGTACGCACAAAAAGTCTTGTGCTTACTGGGGTAGGCAATAAAAAGGGAGCCCTCTGGGGAAGGCTCCCGTGGATCTGATACCCGGCAAGGTAGCGATTTGCCCGGCGGGTGTGACTATGGATTAAATCTTGTTCTCATCGATCTTGTGGTCACCGCACCAGTCGGTGGCGAAGGTCACGGGGAATCCGTTCATGGTGGGACACCGTCTCCGGCACCGGCCAATGGGACCCCTCTCCATCAGTTCGTCATCCTTCATGAGTCCACACGCCTTAGCCACGAAGAAGATGCACGTTCCGCAGATCATTCCGGTGGATCTCCCGGCCCAGTTGTCACCGTTACTCATCAGTAGAATCTCCCTTCCCTTTCAGTCCATTCATCCCCCACTGGAGGACGAATCCAAGGTGCTCCATCAATTTGCACCGGATCTTATACTCCCCATTTCGGTCCCTAATGGGTCCCCATTGGGTACCCATTGCCACCCCATTGCCATCCCATATGGGTGCCATCATCACGGTACGTCCCTCTTAGGGTAGTCGAGGTTCCGTCCGCTCCTCACCCTTTGCCCCTCCATGTCGCGCCACTTCGGACCCATGGAGAGGATCGCCATCAGTGCCTGAATGCTCTTCCGGCCCTGATCCTTCGCCTCACCGGCGCGTCCGTTGTACAACTCCCACAGGAGCCTCTTACACTTGTTCGACACCTGAAGTTTGGGCTTGGAGCCGTTCGAGGCCACGAACAGCCTGTTGAGGTTGGCCACCTGTTTGTCCCAGTCGGACGGTGCCGGGACCATGCGGAATCCGGCTGACATGTAGGTCTGCGCCCACACCCTCCCGCTGATGGGGTGCTCCCTCCACATTGTGTCCGGTGCCGCCAGCTGAATCACCCTGCGGTTGCCGGTCCTCTCCTTGTACCGGGCGTAGAGGGTCTCAGGCGGGAGGTTGGCGAAAAGCTGGTCGTAGACCGTGAAGCACCCGTCCGGGGAGCACGTCATCCAGAGGACCACCACCTCACCCTCCGGGTCTGGAACCATTGCGGTCCAGATCGGCCAGTGGGACGGCACCGGGATCTCGCCAACCACACAGGAGTCAGTGGAGAAGGCCTCGATCAGCCGGTCCACCGTCGCGTCCTGAATCATGGAGAGGGTGTCGATCATATCGTCGTGGCCACCACTGGGGAAGGCCCTCATCTCTGCCTTCAGGCCCTCTACCCACTCGGCGTGTTGCGGAACCCGCAGGGCTCCCACCTTGAGGAGGGGGACCAGTCGGCCACGGATCTTGCTGTTTTTTTCCTTCCGGGTCTTTACTTTCACGAGATTGAAGTACATGTTGCGCTTCTTCATCTCGAGTTCGAGGGTCTGGGCGAGGTAATCCTGCGCGGCTACCGTCTCCACGCCGACGGACTGCGGTCCCCACCGGCTGACCGCACGGAAGATCGCGTCCACAATCCCCGTCAGATCCCTCCGGTCCCTGTCAATGTCGAGTACGTCCCAGTGACCGTCATCCCTGATGGCCACCGTGCAGATCACCGTCGGGTCACTCGAGTTTTTCTGCCCTACTCCGGGGTCGACCATGGTAACAATAAAGGCCCCGTCGAGGCTCAGTGAGTACTCGTCAAAGTACTTCAGATCCTCTGGTTTCAACGGTCTGGACTCTGCGGCCATGGCCTCGCACATCCGTTCCCGAGTCCAAACGTCGATCTTGCCGAGGGACTCAAAGGAGGCTCGTTCCGCGAGGATTTCCTCAGTGGGGAACCGCTCCGGCCACGATGACCTCTCCTGACCGTCGACTGTGTGGAGGATTTTAATCTTCTCCACCGTGAAATCCAGTTCCCGAGCGGATCTGTAGACCCTTTCAATTATGCAGGATTCGCCAAGATTGTTGCCGATCAGGAAGATCCTCGTGGAGTTTCCAAGGAACATGACATCCCCGAGAAACCAGTTCCAGTCCTTTTCCAGAGTGGTCGGGGACCCCATGTCCTCGAGGTCCTGCAGGTCGTTGAGAATTAAAATGTCAGGTCGAAAGTGCCCCCAGACCAGTCCACGAATGGAAGCACCCTTCCCGTAAGCCTCGATCCTGACCTGAAAACCGTCCTTGTAGAGGACCTGAAACGCCTGACCGGAGTCCTCTACGATTTTTTCTACGTCGAGTCTTAACTCTTCGTTAACTTTTGACTGGAACTGGCGCGTCACGTCCTTAAGCTTTGTGCTGGCAAGGGTTTGCGTCGATGCCACCACCACGATGTATCTCCTCCGGGGCACGGGGTACGTCAGGGCGTGTAGGAGGTAGGCCTGAAATACGATCTGGTCCTTGCCTGACTCGCGGAAGCCCTCACAGGCGTAGTGTCCCTTTCCTCGTAGCAGTTGGTCTGACCACCGTTTGTGAAATGTTGCCGGTGCCACGTCGTTCGGACCGGCAAGGTACGTCTGCCGAAACTTGACCAGACTGGAGAAACAGGCGGCCTCATCCCTCAGGATGTCCATGTCCAGTCCGGGGATCTCCTGGGGTGCGGTCTGACCACCGGCCCTACCCATCCTCTTCACCGAAATCGTCCGTATTTAATGGGAGTGCCACCCTGCCGGTGCCGGTGCCGGTGTCCAGTGAGAGACCGTCCTCCTCCCGGATCTCCTCGAGGATCAGCCTCCGCGCCACCCTGCGCCCCTCGATCCTGTGTGTGTGCTGTATATCCACCTGACCGTCAAGGGCAATGGAGAGGGTCCCCCTTGTGGGGTACAGGCCGAGGTGTTTGCCGAGCAGTTCGAGAGCCTTGACCTTGTCCCACTGCTTAACCTTGC
>Ga0123329_1004447_pt1 | contig 10965 bp, 8 predicted proteins | sample BioC12SIPDNA_FD_89703 | JGI IMG/M metagenome (GOLD analysis project Ga0123329, IMG submission 89703) | Anaerobic biogas reactor microbial communites from Washington, USA - Biogas_R1_B C12 SIP DNA | ecosystem: Engineered > Bioreactor > Anaerobic > Unclassified | place: Washington, USA | collected... | reverse complement strand
CAGCGCTGCAAACCCGGAGAGAAATGCGGCGGCCATCCCTGCCGGCCAGCCTGAAGGAAGGGTGGACTGCCAGTCCGGGACCGTGAGCAGGTCCTTCATTTCCAGGAGCGCGGCACCGAATATGGCAGGAAGGGAAAGCAGAAAAGAGAAACGAAACGCCGAATCCGCGGAAAATCCGGTCCTCATGCCGGCAACAATAGTCGATCCGGAACGGGAAATGCCCGGAAGAACGGCAATCCCCTGGGCGAGCCCGACCAGGACTCCACGGAGCACGGTCACCGGCCGTCCGGGCCGGTGACCGGAAAGCCCTGATCCATACCGGAGCACGGCGGCTGTTATGAGAAGCCCGCAGCCGACCGCGCCGGGGAGGTGCATGGTGCGCTCTACGAGAGGCTTCAGCGGCAGCCCCACTGCTGCCGTTGCCACGGTTCCGGCAAGGACAGCCCAGCCCAGCCTCCATCCTTCGGAATCCCTTCGCCCCGACGGGAAAAAACCGCTGCCCCATTCACAGAAAAGGGAAACGATGTCTTTTCCGAAATAAAGAAGTGTCGCCAGCATGGTAGCGAAATGCAGCATCAGGTCATACGCAAGTGCAGCCTCTTTAATTCCGAACAGCTGCTGCAGCAGTGCAAGATGTCCCGAACTGCTGACGGGAAGAAACTCGGTTATCCCCTGGACGAGGCCCAGAACAAGAGCGGGAAGGGAATCGATCATTTTTTCCTTCTTCCCCGGCCGGAAGAGGCCGCAGCGGATCCCGACTGAAGATATGACCCGTCAAGAACTGTAATCAGCGGGCAGATGACGGGCTTGCCCCTTCCGAACCTGCGGAGGGCATCCCGCATCCTTCCCCTGACCCGGGTTTCCAGAAGCCCGATATCCCCGGCAGCCCGGCTGCCGAGCTGACCGACCGTTCTTTCCACTGCCAGCGTCAGTTCTTCCCCGAGGCTTGCGGCATCCTCGAGGTGGAGGAATCCTCTGCTTTCGAACCTGGGTGGCGAGGCAAGGGTCCCGTCAGGGAAAAGAACGATGGAAGCGATGACTGTTCCTTCCTCGGACAGTTCGCGCCGCTCCTTGAGGACGCTGCCCTGCATCTCGCCCAGAGCGATCCCGTCGACCATGACCCCCCCTGCCTGCACATGTTCCCTGACGGAGGCCTTTTCACCCTCGATGGCGAGGACATCCCCGTTGACCATGACGAACGCGTTCTTCTGGGCGACCCCCATCTCCCTCGCAAGCTGGGCATGCCGCACCAGGTGACGGTATTCCCCGTGGACAGGGACGAAAAATTTCGGGCGCACCATGTTCAGCATGATGCACAGTTCATCCCTGGCCGCATGTCCGGAGACGTGGATCGCCTGCTCCTTTTCATAGACGACTTCGCATCCGCAGGAAAAAAGCCGGTTGATTGTGCTGCTCACCATTTTCTCGTTGCCCGGGACAGGAGTGGCGAATATGGCCACCACGTCCTTCTCGGTCAGAGTGATCACCCGGTGTTCACCCCTGCTCATGAGGACGAGCCCGGAAAACGGTTCCCCCTGGCTGCCCGTTGTCATCACCACGAGTGACCCCGCAGGGACACCGGAAATCTCCTCTATGTCGATGATCGTTTTGTCGTCAGCGTGGAGGTAACCGAGTTCCCTGGCAAGCTCCACGTTTTTCACCATGCTTCTTCCCACGAAGGCAACCTTCCTGTTGAAGCGGGCAGCGGCATCCACGACCTGCTGTACCCGGTGAAGGTTGCTGGCAAAGGCGGAAATGACGATCCTCCGGGTCCGGTGCTGCCGGAAGAGCCTGTCGATGGTGCCCGAAAGGGTGTGCTCCGACTGTGTGAAGCCTGACCGTTCCACATTGGTGGAATCCGACAGGAGCAGGAGGACGCCTTTCTTTCCCTCCTCGGAGAAAGCGGCATAATCGGTGAGCCTGCCGTCTATGGGCGTGGGGTCAAGCTTGAAGTCCCCGGTGTGCACCACTGTCCCGACGGGAGTCTCTATCGCCAGCCCCACTCCGTCAGGTACCGAGTGGCAGACCGCGATGAACTTCACGGTGAACGGACCCATTTCCACTTTTTCCCCGGCTTTTATTTCCCTGTAATCCGGGATGAGAGCGGGAGCCCACTCCGACAGCTTGTTCCCCACCATGCCCAGTGTGAGCTTCGTTCCATAGAGGGGGGCGGGGATCTTCGGAAGCACGAAAGGAAGGGCGCCGATATGGTCCTCGTGGCCGTGGGTAATAATAATACCGACGATTTTTTCTTTTCTCTCTTCCAGGTAGGCAATATCCGGGATCACAAAGTCTATGCCGAACATCTCGTCGTCGGGGAACATCAGCCCGCAATCCACCACCAGGATCGAATCGCCGTACTCCAGGGCATACATGTTCTTCCCGACTTCTCCGAGACCGCCCAGCGGAATATACCGGAGCTTTCCCTCCTGCTTTTTCGGGAGCGTCTTTTTCTTCCGGCTCCTGTTTTCACGCACCATCTGCACACCTTGCCTTTCTCTATTTCTCCATCGGCCCCGGGAATTTTATCATCCAGTATTGCCGAACAGAACATTCTTTGTTAGAATTCCATATCAAACGTAATAAGACCTTTTCCTCGCTCAGAGGACGTTACCGGGAGGTAGAAAGTTTGAGCAATCATAACAGCGACAGCCCTTCCACCATGACCCAGAAGGGGTACGACAAGCTCATGGCGGAGCTCATAGAGCTCCGAAGCACGGGACGAGCGGAAATTTCCCGACAGCTCGAGGAAGCGAGATCCTTCGGAGACCTCAGTGAAAACGCCGAATACGCGGCAGCGAAGGAAGAACAGGCGAAACTCGAGACGCGCATCTCATATCTTGAATTCCAGCTCAGCAAGGCAAAAATCCTCGATTCCTCCACCATCGACAACAGCAGCGTCACCCTCGGGACCACGGTCACTATCCAGGACATCAGCAACAAGGACGTATTCTCTTACACCATAGTGGGATCCGAAGAATCCGACCCCAGGGCGAGTAAAATATCCTCCGCAAGTCCGGTGGGGCAGGCGCTGCTGAACAAAAAGGTCGGGGACGAAGTGCACGTCAAGGTGCCCCGGGGAATGCGGCATCTACGGATAAAGGATATTTCCGTTCTCTGCTGAGCCGGTTCCGTCTCCGCTTTCAGGTGAAGGGACAGGGTTCTCCCCTGTCTCTTTCAGCCTGGTGGGATCAGACCAGTAGGTCACGTTGTCGTCTCCCCACTGCTCGTCATACTCCAAAGGCTTCTTCGAGGGAACCCCTTCCCTCTTCTTTCCGTGGAACTCTCCCTGGTTGGGGAACGTAAAGGGAAGGTTCTTGTCGCCGAAAACAAGGGGAGTGGCCGGAAACGCCTTCACCATGAACCTCAGGGACATCCAGTCGTCGTCCGCTCCGGTCTGGTCATCGCGGAAAATGAACTCCCAGCGGCTGCAGTCCTGGTCGAGGATCAGCCGGTAGTCCATTTCCGTGATGCTGTGGGCCCGAATGTCGTACGTTGAAAGAGCGGAGAGATAGAGATCCCGTCCCACAGGAAATCCCAGTTCAGTGTAGAACACTTCCTTGTCGCCCAGCCTGTCCCATCCCATGGGGGACCGTCCGCTCACCCTCTGGATATGCCAGGCATTGGCGAAGTCGAACATGCCGAGCCGGGTCCGGAATCCAAGCCACATGGCTGAAACATTCTGGTAGTCGATTTCGTTTCCCCTGTACAGAATCGGGTCGGAGTAATCAAACTTACGGTACTGACCGCGCCAGAAGGGGCGGATGTCTCCGGCTTTGCTTATGTACTGGGCCTGGAGTTCCCACACGGTCCTCGACGCCATCCGGATTTCGCCTGCCCGCACTCTTGACACTTCGTAGTCACCCCACGTGCCTGTGACCCTCCACTGAAAATCCTTTATGGACCCGACATTCCACCAGGGGCTGGAGATAGTCAGTTCAGGCTCCCGGTGAAGCATGTTCCTGTAGTTTTTCGTCACTGTTTCCCCGTCGATCTCCTGGTTGCGTTTCTCGATATCCAGGTTCTCCCTCTGTGACCAGAGGAGGGTCGCATTCCACCCGTTCCGGGAGAAGCGGGCGCCCCACTGGGGGCGGTGCTTCTTCTCGCCGATGCTGTTGCCCTCTTCGTCCTCTTCAAGTTCTTCCCACGAATAGTCCACGTTGGCAAACACGGAAAGGTTCCTGCCGAAACGCTGATTCAAACCCACTCTATACTCAAAGTTGACATCGCTCCAGTACCTGAACGCCATATCGACCTCGCCTGTATCCCAGGCGTAGGGGCCGGTGAGGGCATAGCCGACTCCCTTGTCTGAATCATAAATGACGCTCGGGATGAAAATGCCGAGGACGTAATCCTTTTCGCCGTGAAGGGGAACCACGTAGTCAAAGGGGTATGAGAAAAGAAATTTCTCCGCAATATAGACGCGGGGATTCTTTGCAATGACACGAACCCCGGGAACCACCACGAGGCGTTTCGTCATGAGACGATAATGGGGTTTCGTGGACGGGCACGTGGTCATGGAGGCATCGGTCCACTTTGCGACCTGTTCCTCCTCGTCTTTTACCCTCCTGGTATGGCGTTTTTTGATCCATTTTTTCTCCACGGCGGTATCAAGAGGAACGACATCGAGGTTTTTTCCCCTGATATACACAGTCCCCCCGTGCATTCCCGCCGGAAGGTCCCCCATGGCATCGGTCAGAACACCCTCCCGGGTGGTCATGTCATATTCCAGCGTCTTCCCCCTGAAGCGGTTTTTCCCATAGAGCAGTGTCACCGCTTCGCCGGGTTTTGAGGTTGCAACGGCCTGCTGGTTTATGGTGTCATATTCCATGCGGTGGGAAAAAATGCGGACATCATCCTGCCGGAGCCTGGAGTCTCCCTCTGCTTCGGCCATTCCGCTCTCCTGGTCGTAAATCACCTTGTCCGCATCGAGAATAATATCCCCGCGTCCCTGTTCGGCACCATTCGAGGGCAGAGCTCCCAAAAAGACAAGGATGATCAATAACGCCGGCACTGAAGACATTATCCGCTTCATTCTCTTTTCCCCTCCGGATCGAACCATACCAGCGACGCTCCTTTCTCGGCCTCCAGAACACCTTCGGGCAGAAGTTTCACGTGAGACCCGCTGAAGCGCCCCATATCCCCTGAAGCCACAACTCCTTCAGGGAACAGGATAATATTGGTCTTCTGCTCCCATTTCGCCAAAGGAGCCCTGTAGTAGAACACCATGCCCTTTTCCGTCATCGTTCCGTCCGGATCGCTGATCTCGGCGCGCATGTTCTTTTCGAAATACCTGCCCTTGGGGGCCTTGAGGGTCCAGAGCTGCCCCGTTTTACGGGTCAATACCACGTCTATGTCGAAAAAGTTCGCCCAGTCCTTTCCCCGTTCGACCTTCCCGATGTCAGCCTTCCACAAATCACCTTCGATTTCCCGGTCGATCCTGATGTTCTCGAGGATCGTGTCGGGAACAGCCGACGGGATCCTGCCCTCGCTCAGGTCGAGGGCAATATCACGAACCGCTTCAAAGGCAAAATACCCGCCTGCGGCAAGAACTGCCAGAAAAACAGCAAATTTTTTCAAGCGGGAAAAGCTCTTGTTTTCGGGTGTTTCCGACACGATTGTACCACGTCACTTTCGAGTTTCGGGATTGAACCGCAGGGCCCGGCAACAGTACCCGGCCCTGCGGCAGACATTGAGAAACCATTCATTTTCCATACCCGGGGTTCCGGGAGAAACACCCGGAGCCTGGATCAGAGCCTGACGTCGATTATAGCCGACACGCCTACTCCCTGGACCCTGCGGAACCGCTGGACCGGATTTTCCGAATCGATGGGAACAAGGATCTTCACCCGCAGCCTGTCCATGAACGTCGCCTCGATCTGGGCGACAGCTTTCGTGCTGGTGATGGCATCACCTCTCGGCCCGGCTACCTGGGCGGCCCCGATGTGGGTCCCTGAGCCGATGGAAACTATGGGAACCACCTTCGTGTGCCCCTCGACCTTTGCGCCCTTGTTCAGGGTTATGGTATTTATGAAATCATTGAGGGGCCCAGCGATAGCCGAAACGACAAATCCGCCGCCGATGACCCCGATAAGGTCACCCAGGTTGAATGCCCATGCGCTTCCGCCGACTGTGATCATAAGGGCGGCCAGAAGCGCGAGCCATCTGCTCCTTATTTTCTTCATGAATACCTCCTACTGTGCTTCAGGGACCTTGTCTCCACTTGCCGGTTCCGCTGTTTTCAGCATACCCTGCAGTCCTGCAGGGACCGGGTAGGCAGACACCCTCATGGCCCGGGCGCTTTCAGCGAAGACCACCGAACCTGCCGGGATCTCCTTCAGGTCGCCGCGGACAAGGAACCCTCCCGCAAGACCCACAGGTCCAAGGAGGATCGCGCCGACAACGCTCGTACCTGCAGCAGCCAACTGTGCCGACTCTGCCTCGGATGCCTTTTTGGCCTGTTCCCCCACTGTGAGGGCTATTTCCTCCGGCCCGAGCGGGAAAAGCTTTTCGACTGTTATCTTCACTTCTCCCGGACGGCCGAAGCTCCTCGGCTTCGTTACTTCCGTCACTGTGGCCTGCATCCTGCTGCCCCTCGGAGCGACAAGGCTTGCCCCCACCACGAAATCCGACTGGAGAACGATGTCCACTATGTCGCCTTTTTTTGCCGTTTTCGGAGAGAGGGTGCTTACCGTGGCGCCCTTCACCACCGAGCCTGCAGGTATTTCCGCATCCTGCATGCTCACCGGTTCGGAGAGCAGCAGGCTCAACACGCGCTCAAGCCTCATGGAAACCGGGCGGTCCACCTGGGGTGTTCCCTCGAGGTTGACCTCAAGTGCCTCCACCCGCTTCACCGCAGGTTCAAGGGCGTTGATCTTCTGCTCCACCGCCCACTCAGCAACGCCGAGCTTGAAGAGCACGGAAGGCTGCTCGAGGGTTCCCTTCTCGATAAAATTCAGCAGCGCGTTCTGCCTTTCGGCGATGCTCCCGGGCAGTTCCCGCCCGAACATTTCCTTTTCAACGGTATTCAGCCGTTCGATCAGGCCCCCCGTGCGCTCGCTTCCGTAGAGAAGGCGCTCCACCCTGCCCATGAGCAACACCGTTGACTGGGCATCCTCCGCAGCAGCAGCCATACCGCACGAAACCGCAACAAACGCCGCAAGACAAAGGCCGAAAAGTACTTTTTTCATCCGTTTTCCCTCCCAGATGTTGAATTCGCAAGCTGAACCGCCGCACCGATGAACCCCATGAACAACGGGTGTGGCTTCACCGGGCGAGACCTGAACTCAGGGTGAAACTGGACTCCCACGAACCACGGGTGGTCCGGAAGTTCAACTATTTCCACAAGGTTCTTCTTCGAATAGATCCCCGCTATTTTCAGTCCCTTCTCTTCCAGGCGGCTTCGATAGTCGTTGTTGAATTCGTACCGGTGCCGATGGCGCTCGAAAACCTGCGCTTCGCCGTATGCCTCCGCAGCCCTGGCGCCGGGAACAAGATCACAGGGATAGGCCCCCAGGCGCATGGTGCCTCCCTTGTCCTCCACGTGAGCCTGTTCCTCCATCAAGTGTATCACAGGACTGGTGCATCCGGGGTCAATTTCCGAGCTGTTCGCTCCCGGAATGCCGCACACATGGCGGGCGAACTCCACTACGGCCACCTGCATCCCCAGGCAGAGTCCCAGGTAGGGGATCTTCTTCTCCCTGGCATATCTCGCTGCAGCTATCTTCCCCTCTATTCCCCTCGCGCCGAATCCTCCGGGAACAATAATTCCGTGGGCTCCGGAAAGGATCGCCCCAGCGCCGTGTTCCTCAATATCCTCAGCTTCCACCGACCGTATGCGCACGCGCACATCGTGATGTATCCCTGCGTGGTACAGCGCCTCCGTGACACTCAGGTACGCATCCTTGTGGTTGATGTACTTGCCCACCATAACGATCTCCACTTCCCCCGACGGATCACAGAAGCCGTCGACCACACGCTTCCAGTCCGCAAGATCCGGTTCTGCGGGAGACTCGAGGGAAAGGAATTTCAGCACAAGCTCGTCAAACCGCTGTTCGTAGAGGCTGAGGGGCACTTTGTAGATCGTAGGCTCATCAAGCGCCTGGATAACGGCCTCCGGGGGAACATTGCAGAAAAGAGCCATTTTGTCCCGCATCCCGTCCTCGATGGCATAATGGGAACGGCACACCAGGATCTGGGGAAGAATTCCTATGCGGCGAAGTTCCTGGACGCTGTGCTGGGTGGGCTTGGTCTTCAGCTCCCGGGCAGCCTCGAGCCAGGGGACAAGGGTCACGTGGCAGTACACCACGTTATCCCGGCCCACCCTGGTCGCCATCTGGCGGATGGCCTCCAGAAACGGCTGCCCCTCGATATCTCCCACCGTGCCTCCTATTTCGGCGATAACAACGTCCCGATTTTCACCAGCCCTCAGGATCCGTTCCTGGATTTCGTTGGTTATGTGGGGTATCACCTGGACGGTACCGCCGAGGTAATCGCCCCTCCGCTCCTTGGAAATGACGGATGAATAGATCTTCCCGGTGGTCACGTTATTGTCCGCGCTGAGGGATTCGTCAATGAACCGTTCGTAATGTCCGAGGTCCAGGTCCGTCTCCGCACCGTCGTCCGTAACGAAGACCTCGCCATGCTGAAAGGGGTTCATCGTTCCGGCGTCCACGTTCAGGTATGGATCAAGCTTGATGATGGAGACGCGAAACCCTCTTTTTTTCAGAAGCACGCCCAGCGATGCCGCCGTGATCCCCTTGCCCAGGGACGATACTACTCCGCCTGTTACAAAAACATACTTCGCCATTTCCCCAACCTCCACGGTAAGAAAGATTTCAGCTGCACGCCTCAAAAAAACATGGACCAGGGAAACCCCGGTCCAGAATAGCGAAATTGTTTCAGGATGTCATAGTCAGTATTGCCTATCTTAACATCTGCAGCGGATTAATGGGACTCTTGCCCTTCCGTATCTCGAAATGAAGGTGGGGCCCCGTTGTCCTGCCCGTTGTTCCCACATACGCCACGGTCTGCCCCTGAGAGACCGACTGGCCCTTTCTCGCTGAAAGGGAGCTGCAGTGAGCGTAGAGGGTGGAGTACCCGTCGCTGTGACGGATCACGAGCACCCGCCCGTATCCCCCCATCCAGCCGGAATATTCCACCACGCCGGATTTGGACGCGGTGATTGCCCGCCCCCTGGGAGCCTTTATGTCAATGCCCGTGTGAAAGTCTCTTCGACGCGTCACGGGGTGCCTGCGCCATCCGAACGGGCTGTTGATCTTCCCCACCACCGGCCACCGGTAGCTTCTCGAGGCTGTGGAGATGGTGATCGAATTTTTCTTCGCAGCAGAAGAAGGTCTCGACGAAACGGATTTCTTGACAGGAGCTTCTTCCACCGCCTCGGGCCTGGCCCCCGGGAGGAATATCTCTTTGCCCGGGACTAAGGGGGAAAGCGCGCCTTTGTCGTTGGCTTTCCTGATCCGATCCAGCGGTATGCCGTAGCTTGAGGCTATTTTTTCCAGCGCGTCGCCCTTTTTGACCGTGTAGAAAATACCGTCCTGGTTGGGGATCCTCAGCGTCATTCCGGGCCTGAGACGGTCGGGGTTTTTCAGATCGTTGCATCCGAAGAGGGTATCGATCTCGAGCTTCTGGGAACTTGCGATAGTCCACAGGCTGTCCCCCGCTCCCACCACGTACGCCGTCACTTTCACGGGCACCACTTTTTCCTGTGCGGCGGCGATCCGCGCCTTCCGCAGCAGCACTTCCTCCAGGGTGGCTTCAACTGCGTCGCCGTTCTCGGGGATGAGAAGCAGCTGCTTCTCCGAAAGCCTATTGGGATCCTTCAGTTCGTTCGCCTTCACGATATCGCTCATGGAGACGCCGTACTCGATTGCGATATCCGACATGGTCTGTCCCGCCTTCACGAGGTGTTCCTTCCAGTTCGGCTTTACCTCCGTCAGGACAACGTCTTCCTCTTCTGCGGAATTCTCGGGGTCCTCCTCTTCCGGCAGATTTTTCCCGTCCGATGCGGCACTCAGCACTATATCCTCGTAATCGGACTCCATCTTCCCGGGAAGGGATTCCTCGGGAGAAGGGTCTTTCTCCTCCCCCGGCTGCTTATCCTCTTCGGCCGCGGATGCCGGAAAAGGAGACTGTGGCTGAACTGAAAAAGACGGGAGCCGCGACTCGCCTGAATTGGCAAAGGTCATTCCGGAAATTCCGAAGGAGGTCCCCTCTACCGGAAGGTTCTCCGGCATTCTGACGCGAAAACCGGAGAGCCGCGATTTTCCCGTATTGGAAAAGGGGCTTTCCGAAACGCCCGCCGCACCTCCGTCAACACTCAGCCCGGAAGGCCATTCGAGAGAACTGTCAGCGCCGGATGAAACCCTGCCTCCTGAAAAAACCGAGGGTGAACCGTTTCCGGGAAACCGGTCATCGGCGAACTCCTCCCGCGGAAGCCATGACAAGGCTTTCTTCTCCTGTCCGGAACCGCCGGACGTCCCCATCCCCGGGATCACCGGGGCGAAAAAGCCCCTGGAACCGCTGTTGAACCTGACGCTTTCAGGATATACGTTCGACATGTCTACAACAATGAAGCCCGATGAAGGTAAAATGAACTCTTCCGGGGCTGCGGAATCCGCCAGCCCTCCCCACGCCACGCCGGCCGTCCTGTTGCCGGCAGCTACGGCGAGAAGCACCGCCGAAGCGAACATAAGTCCGATGGCAAGAAGGAAACCGGGCCGGTCTTTTCTGATGCCGTTTCCGCCCTGCTTCCTGTCCCGGCTGCTGTCGCAGGTAAAAGGAGAATGGTCCTTTTTCATCTCCTCTGCCTCCTCTGCTGTCTTGAAATTTGCGCCGCCCCAGTTCCACCTCATGATTTCTTGATGGTGAGCAGAAAATCCCTGTTGGTGGCAGACTGCTTCAATTTATCGATGATCAGGTTCACTGCGCCTGACTCGTCCACGT
>Ga0123329_1004445_pt1 | contig 10966 bp, 15 predicted proteins | sample BioC12SIPDNA_FD_89703 | JGI IMG/M metagenome (GOLD analysis project Ga0123329, IMG submission 89703) | Anaerobic biogas reactor microbial communites from Washington, USA - Biogas_R1_B C12 SIP DNA | ecosystem: Engineered > Bioreactor > Anaerobic > Unclassified | place: Washington, USA | collected... | reverse complement strand
GAGTACATCCCTCGCGGACCTTGATCCAGTGATCAGCCTTCGCGAGGGAATTTTTTCGCGCCCATCAGGCAACTTGCGCAGATTCTGCCGGTTATCCCGCCCTGATCTCGCCCACGCTCACTGGGCGGCGGGTCCAACAAGGTCACTGCTTCCGCCACTTCCAGCACCCCCGAAACGCCGCTGGCGTTGTCGTCGGCTCCGTTGTGAATGCGTCCCCAAGGCCCGCGACTGTTCCTCCGCGTGCCATAGCCGACGTGGTCGTAATGAGCGCCAAGCAACACGTACTGGTGCTTCAGTTCGGCATCGGTGCCGGGCAGCACTGCCAACAGATTTCGGTAGGCGCCCCGTTCAAACGCCTGCATGTAACTATCCCCGTCTCCGGCAGGCCTCAACGCCCGTTCAGCCAGTGCCTTGCTCAGGTAATCCGCCGCCGCCCGCCCGCCGCGAGTGCCGGATTCGCGGCCCTCCAACTCATCGTCCGCCAGAACTTCGATATGAGCCAGGAGATCCGGGCCTGAGATCGAGCTCATCGCCCCGTTGAATTCGTCGGCGCAGGCCGGAACACCCGCTGGCACCGGGACTGCAACGAAAAACGCCACGACGATCGAAACTGTCCAACGCGACATGCGGCCCGCTCCTGCACCTCGCGGCACCCCGTTCGACGCTTCCGGCTTGGCCGAGCGTCTGAAGCAAAAGAAGCCGCAGATCCTCTGCAAATCATGCTTGCTGACAACAAGCATTTACCTGAATATGGTACGTGGCTTGAAGAAGACCAGCCAAAGTCGGCCAAAGGTGACTTGCAGACCAGTCGATCTTTCGTCACAATCAGCATTATAGACTTTCAGACACACCTGACGCTGCTTTCTGAGGAGTCTCATGGAGAGGTGGCTGAGTGGTCGAAAGCGCCGGTTTGCTAAATCGGTGTAGGGTTCACACCCTACCGCAGGTTCGAATCCTGTCCTCTCCGCTCGTCCGAAACGGCTCTTCGTAAGTGGCTTTCGCCATTAGACTTACGAAGAGCCGTTTCGTTTGGCACACCTAACTGTGCCACAACTGTGCCTTTTCCCGGCCTTGCGCACTCTCGTCTGGACAAATCGACGGTCGTTTCGCCAGGGGCATTTACCCCCGGCATGAACCGTCCGGATGCAAGCCGAGCTGCAAAGCCGTCAGACTTCACCGTGGTGGCCTCCTTCCGCTGCTGATGGTGTGGTTGTGCCCGCAACCACCGCGGTGGCGGACCCTCCCACGAAGTTCAAAAGCTGCATTTGCCGCTGGGCCTCGTCGTCGTGCAGGTGGTAGTAGTGACGGACCATCGCCGAATCGTGATGGCCCAGCCACCGCATGACGACCGGCTCCGGGACGCCGGTGTTCGCGCAGACCGAGCAGAAAAAATGCCTGAACGAGTGCAGTCGGCCGTCTTCGAATCCGATTTCGCCCTCGGGCGTCGGGAAGTTCTTGGCCAACGGGGTCAATACCTCCTTGATCAGCGTCCGGCGGGCAATATCTGGACTCAGCACGCCATCTCGCGGACCATGGAAGACCCGCCCATCCGCGTGATGTTCGATGCGTTCCAGCGTCGGCCGAAGATCATCGTTGATCGGAAAGGACCGGCTGCGGCGGTTCTTGATCTGCCGTGCAGTGCGCCCCCTGTCGCGAACCACCTTCGCCGTCTCGTCGACCAACTTGATGACATTGACACCGAAATCGATGTCGGACCAGCGTAGGGCCGCCAATTCGGAGATCCTCATCCCTGTGCAGGCCAACGCGGTGAGCACGTCACCCAACCAAGTCAATTCGGAGACCTCGTTGCATCTCGCCAGGATGGCGGTGACTTCTTGCACGGTCCAGCAGTACGTGTCCGTGCCTGTGGGCCGAGTTAGCGGCAAGCGAATTCGACACGTTTCCGGCAGGTGTTTTTCGTTGATGAACCAGTTGACCGCCTGCTTGATGGTGGTCAGTTCGAGGAACTCCGTGCGGTAGGCGTAGCCCTCACCATCCAGCCACGCGGCATAGCGTTCCAGGAGACGGGCCGTGACGTCGTTCCAGAAATGCACACGTTGCTTGATCGCAAACGGTTGGAACTTGTCAAATACGGCCCTGTAACGCTTCTGCGTCGACGGGCGTGCGCCGCCGGTCACTCGGCTACGGCCAACGTGGTCTCTGTACAGTTGGATTCCATCTGCGAGGCTCAAGCGAACGTCGAGTGAATCCTCCAGCACAGCCGGGTCGGCTAGATGCAGTTCGACGGCCTGGACAAGGTCAAGTTGCCGTAGGGCGTCCAGTGCCTCCGTGTAATCCTTCGTTCCGAGCGAATGACGTCCGGGGCTTGGTTCGTTGGCTCTGCCATCCGCCTGCCAGAGTCCGCTGGTGCGGAGATACAGCCGCCACTTGAAATAGCGGCCGGTAACGTGTTCGTACTTTGTCTTCTTCGGCATGGTCGTTTGCCTCCAATGTCATTTGGGGCGCCGAGGCAGGCGACGCGTCCAACGGGGACGCGGGCCAGGGCGTGGTTCCGTGGGCGTCCCCGTAGATGGTGTCAAGTGAGTCTGTTCGCTCTGATCTTCGATCCGGGCGGAGGCCGTCGTGCTGTTCGTTTGTTCCAAGGCGTCGACAGGGGCTGCAGCCGGACAAACTGCAGCGTTCGCCGTCGTGTTGTTCGTTCGTTCCAAGGCGTCAACACGGAGAAGAATCTTCTTTCCCTTGCCCCCGACTTGGACGGCTGGCAGGCTGCCGTCGCGTACTCGTCGACGGACGGTAGACTCGGAAAGCCCCGAAAGGCCGACAAATTCCTGGAGTTTCAGATATGTCCGGTCACGCACTTCGCGATCCATCGCCGCTGTCCACGAGTTCAAAGAACGATGGCCGAAACACTCGCTCAGCCTGATCGCGAAATGATACGCCAGGCATCTTGGGACAGTCGAGCGCGCGAAGCGTGGAAGCAACACGCACTGTTTGCGCGTTAGTGAAGTGGGAAACGGCACAGAAGCCGGCAAGGGCTACCGGAAGCCGGGACCAGCCCCTTTGTGGTCACGAGTCATGGTCCTGCCACAGTGCCGGCTGAGGCGTCCGTGACCGTCGGCCTCGCTCGGAACGGCGGCACGAATCGAAGAGCAGGGGAGGGGGCCGGCCAGGGCTGGCAGCGGCGGCTAGAAGGGACCCGTGGGGAATCCCTGGCCGCGACTAATCCAGTCCGAGCCCAAACGTCTGCGAATCCAGAACAGGTCCCTATGGACCGTATCCCAGGTTACTTCGAGAAAGGACGAAATCGCCTCCTTCAGCAATCGAAGCTTTCGTCGAATAGCGATTGGGTGCCGGTGGTGGAGAATCCGCCAGTAGTGCTGGACCTCGAACACACGGGCGAACTTCAGCAAGGACCTCTTGGCGGAGTTTTCTCGCGAAATCAGCTTCATCCACTCCGTGAGGTGGTCAGGCGGCGCGGTCCCGTGCAAGGCATCGTCCAGAAGGTTGCGGAGGGTGTCGCGGCTGGGAACCGGAAACGTGTCCGGCAGGCAAAAAGCGCCGCCCGAGTTGTTCAACTGCGAAACGGCCGACAATGGAACGCATCCAGCCATCAGCGGTTGCAGCGGAATGGGGAGGTACGGTGCAGCAAGTCCCAGCAGTCGCCAACGAGTGAAAAACTCGTTGAACGCCGCTTTGTATCGTGGCCAGGACGGGTCCGCGCCAGGGTCGTCACCGGGCAGGAACATCCCTGTCATCGGAGGAGTCCCAAGCCGGTCAAGCCCCCACCGCTGAATCATTGGAGTCCATGCTGCGAACAACTCGTCGTGTTCGTCGAGGAAATCACTGTTCGTGAGGAGCCAGCCCACGTAGGCACGCGTGGTCCGGTGGAAGACCTTCGCACGATTCTCGAACGCCTGAGCGAGATGCTTCAATTGGATACTGTTCTTCTTTAGGATGGCGGCACACTCGACGGAAGACAGGTCTAGCGGCGATTCCCGCAGCAGGTTGTAGGAAAACACTCGCCCCTGCCAGAGGCCGACATTGAAGCTGGCATCACCGCACATGTCCGAGAGCTTCAGTTCGAGTTCCACCGCCTCGGCATCGAAGGCTTCTTGACCGATTTTGCTGTAGACCGAGTCCCAGAGTGGACGCGGCAGCGCGAAGAGATACCGGCCCTCGACCAAGGGATGATGGAGAAAGCGAGCGGGCACCGTCCCGTTATTGAATCGCGGATCGAGTGCCAGGATTGGACGCCCGATGAAACGGACTTCCGCATTTGGTGGCACGCCGAGTTCGACCCGAATGTCAGAGTCTGGCGCGATGACCTTGGCAAGTCGTATTGCCTGCTCTCTGCCCATAGCGGCACACCCCATCGTGATTACTAGAAGCAACCAACCTTCGTTTGCACGTTTTCCTGCGTGCCTTCCACCACAACGATAAAGGGTCACGGCGGGAAGTCAATCGCAGTTTGGACCACAGAGGGCTTGATCGGCAAACAGGCGGTTGTGTGCTCGCGCACCGGAACGTGCTCGGTGCAGTGAGAATCATCGTCGGGTTGCAGACGGAAGCAGACGCGGGCATCAGCGTCGGGCAGACGCCTGCCCGACGGCAACCCAACGACTAAACCAACTTGTGAGCCCAGGGGCCGGCTCGGTTTGGTATTTCGGCAAGACGATCTAGGGCGATTGCTGCCCGCAGAAGCTAACCCATGGTCATCATGTATTATGCCGCGAAAAGCCGCGAAATTTAGCCCCCCCGGAGTATGCATGCCAAGCCGCGTCATGTTTTGGTCGGCAGCCCTCGAAACGGAGCCAGAATTAGGACCGAAAAGCAAGCCTCACGGACGCGGGACGGTATCGACCTCTTGCGTTACTCTCGCGTCGACGGGAACACGCAGAGCGAGCAGGGCGCCGCCAACGCGACAAAATGCAGCCGGAATCGCGTGCGAGAATGGCTAACTCACCCCTCATATAGATATGCCGCAAAAACAGCCAGAATTTAGCTGCCACGTCCGCGGATCTGGTGACGGAAGTGGGCAAACGGACCGTAATCCCTTAACTTCAAGCGGTTTCCGTCTGCCCTCGACGAGGGCAGGCCAATGGCAAACGGGCAGGCCGCTCCTTCTCGTGGTCGCGCTAAGCCGCCGCGCACTCCGCGGCCAGTTGTTCGGCAGTCGGGAGGTCCGCGAACGGCGAAGAGCCATCGGCGATGCCTTCCGGCACTGCGAAACGCCACGGACCGTTGGCGCTGTCGCGTTCAGCTGTGATCAGGCCGTCCCGCCGCAGACGATCGAAGTGCGCGCGGACCTGTTTTGCCGACCACGGGCGCAGTCGCCGAGCCAATTCGCGGGCTGATGACCTTCTCCAGACACGTTCGGAGACCTGTGCGTCAACGATCCCCATTCGCAAAAACGAATCACGCCCGCGGCGAGACCGCTGAAGCTGCTCAACCAAGCCGATCACGGTCACCGACCGGACGTTGCCAATATCTGCCAGCTCGCGGCGGGTGATGAGGTCGCGTCGTGCTGGATGCCCGCCGTATTTGTCCAGGTAGTCGAGCTTCTCCACTTCGGCCTCGGTCAAGCTGTTCTGGCTGTGGCCGTACCTGACGGACAAATACACGTTGGCCCGGTTGATCATGTCCGCGGCCAGAGGGTCCTGCTCCGTGGAACTTGTATTGGCGGTCAGCGAACATAGCACATTCCGCACCAGTTCGTAGTCATCGAGGTTGGCCACGGCTGCAGCCGGGACTTCCTGGTCCGGCTGAGACGACCGCAGGACGCAGGCACCTGCCAAGAGCGCCCGCAGAATCCGTGACTCCCGAAGGCTGGCGAAGCGATCACCCGGTTGTGCAGACGTCCTCGCAAACAGCGTCTCGATCCGAGGGTCATATTGAACGCTGGTCGGTGTATGCAGGTCGCAGCCGCAGGCGTCATCCGAGTGAGCCCGACCAGCGAGCCAGTCGATGACCGAAGCGGTCTCGCGCTCGGTGCAGACGACGGAGAGAACGGCTCCGGGATCGTCTTCGGCTGCGTACGCCGCCGAGCTAAGGAAGACGGCTGGCCGCGGCTGCGAGGCGTCGGCCAACTGGATCGCCCACGAGACCTCGCGACACAGACTGTCCGTCTGAACGATGACGATCCGCAGGCCTGCCAGCATCTCGTCCAGGTCTTTGAGGTCCTTGCGAGTGCGAACGCGGAGCACTTGTCCGAGACCAACGCCTTCGGTAAAGTACCGCCATAACTCGCACGAGATCATCGCCGGGAAGTCTCGGAAGTTCAGGGCCAACGACTGCCCCACCAACCCCGCGGCGATTGCCAGTTCACCGAGTGCGACAGAAGGTGGCCGGGAAGCGAGTTCGGCCGGTTGATTTAGCCTTGCCATGTGCGATTCCCCCCTCTCAGAATGGGTCCGCCGTGGACTTTGCCACGACGAACCAGGGGCGACCGGAGCCGCAACTCCCGTCGCGGCAGAGGCTTTTGCTCAGACAACGCAACTAAGGTATTCCGCGCGCCCGCTTCCGAGAGCGCGCCCCATACCTTGATTCCGTTGTCATGACCGCGTCAGTCGGACTGGCTCGCTGCCTATGCGGTTCCTTCTGGGGGCCGGACTGCGGCCGTCCGGCCGATGTCCCACCACTTCCCTACGACCAGCGCGAAGGACCAATGACGACACCACTTGTCTCGTTGTCTCGTTGTCTCACGATTTGCGTTCGCTACTGCGTGGTCAGGACTTCGCTTAAGGGGATAATCTTGCCGGTTTTGGGTCTGGTGCCATTGTGCCATTGGAGCGATCAAGATTGCCGCTGGCAGGTACTGGGCGACTACGAGGACATCTGGCTGCTTCGAGCTGACCGGGGATGTTAAGTGCGGCAAACACCGGCAACGCCCAGATCCGTCGGTCAAGATTGTCTTCGTTTGGTTCCCCAGGGCGTCATACTCGAACGTGGTGGACTGAATCCGCGGATCCTGTGGATCGTCAATCTGAATCGTTCCATCCGGCAGCGTGATTTGGCGAATGTTGGTGCGTTGCTGATAAACCTGGCCGAGCAAGTTGTAGATCGTCTCGCTGCGCAAGGCGACGAGCGTGCCCAAGGCGTATCCGGTCAGGCGGACTTCCTGGGCTGGCAACGGGTGACCGATCGTGGCGTTTTGGACCAGAAATACTCGGTAAACGGATCGGGCGTGAAGGCGGCGGGGATGGGGCCGCTGGTATCCAAAACGCGCACGCCGCTGGCGCTGGGGTTAAACGACGACACGCCCAGCGGCAGCGTGCGGGTGAGCTGACGGCCTTGCGCGTCGAAGGTGAAGCGGGTCTCACGAACATCGGCGCCTTCGTGGCCCACGCCCGTTTCGTGGTCGTAGGTAATTGTGCCGTCGGTTCCTTGGGCCACGTTGTCGCGAATTAGCGTCTGGTTACCGTTGGCGTCGTAACCATATTCGTAGCGCGGCCGCACCAACTGGCCCGTCTGCCAATGCGCGACGGCGGGCAACACGACCGCACTCAAGCGGCCACTGGCGTCGTACTCGAGGAACTTGGTGGGCAGCGCATCGAACCGCTTCCGTCCCTACCCGACGTCAAGTGTCAGGAGTTGACTCCATCGCCACGTCACCGCATTTGGGCCAAGAAAGGGGTAACTTTGTGTGAATCGTCCTGGCAGCCTCCAATACCCAATTACCGGCCTGTTCAGGGGTGTCACCCTGCCCGCTCTCGCTCGGAGCGAACCTAGAAAACGGCGGAAGGTAGTCTTCGAGCTGAGAGTTCTCAAGTGACACCAGGAACTCGCGAGACGCTCTGGAACGAAGATGTTGTTTGAGAGCCAGCTGAAACTGCCACGGTTTGAATGCTCCGTAGTCGGAATCCCAAAGCCAGCCACGCTTCCTCCCCCAATCCATGATTTGCACCAATTCGACAAGTCCATCGTCGGGCCGGATAAAGCGTGGGTCGATGCTGCAAATCCTTCCCAACACCGTACGCAGGTCGCATACGATGTCGCGCAGTGGAGCCGGACACGCGATATCCGCACAGAACTGCTCGTTTTCCCGGGGCGCTCGTGAACGAAGATACTGCCGCCGAATCTCGACCATCGGGTCTCGAACGAACCGATCCTGCAACAGTTGAACAAACCGTCCGAACAATCCCGACCTCATGAATCTAACAACTCCACGCCGGCCCTTATGTTGTACCCAACCAGGTAGCCAGCCATGAACCCGAGCGCCCCGTGGCCACCCCAAAACGCTGCAGTTCGCATACCATATATTCCGATAAACTCGAGCAGGCTCGCAGTAATGCCAAGACGTACAGCGAGCGAGGTTCCCGCGATGGTTTCCGACCAGTGGCTGATCATCTGTCCGATCACGCCTGTCTCGAACAGGACGGCCAAGGCTCCGGCCGATACGGGGAGGGCGATTGGCTCTTGTGCGTAGCCAACGGGAAGTCCGGCCAGGAAACCAACAATCGCAATCAGCTCAGAGCGAGAATGGCTAACACCTAGCCTTCCCAGGAAGTCGCTTCGAAAGTGCCTGAACACACGCGCGTGCTGGGTCCAGCCTTGGACAATTACCCTCGCGATTGCGGGAGCGTAATAGACCCCTGCGCCCGCAATCGCGCCAAGTGCAGCACCAATCACCAATCCACCAGCCGCGTAAGCGAGCGTGCCGCGAACAGTTCCTGTGGTGTACGCGCCATACACACCGCCAGCGACCATTCCTGCCAACCCTCCAACAATGGCGCCGGTCATCATCGCGCCGCCCAGAGTCCACTCACCGCTTGGGTCCGCTCCGTTGACAGGATCGCCATGCGTGTAGAGGTACTTATGCAGGCTCAGCGGATCTTGGATGTTCCCAAAGAACGGATCCAGGCGATTGAACCTTCGCGCCCGCCAAACGCACTGCCGTATTCCAAGGCGACATTGGGCCTAGAGCGGCAAGGACTTGCGCTGAAGAATAGGGAACAGGCGTGCAGGTGGTTCTTGCAGCGGGACCCGGTAAACCAGTTTCTCCAAGTGTGCGGGCCAGGGCACGATTCACCTTCCGGCCGAAAGGGCTGCCTGCTGAGCGCGGGAAGTCTGCCGCGCATCCTTGTCCGGCAGGCGTGTTGGCCTGCTTGGATTACCGAATTGTCAGAGAACAATCTGCGGCGGTGCCTCCGCCGCTCGTATCAAATGGTCCGCTCGTCTGCTCCTACCACACGGGCACCGTCAATAAGCGACACCTGTCTCGCTTTCCTCCCGGGCCAAGGCCCTGTGCCAACTCACCGAACTGAACGGGAAACCAGTGCGTCTCCTGCAGCCCTGGTCGCCGGCTGACGCCCAACTCGTCGACGCAGTCAATCGTCCTGAGTTCGCACTCAATGGACTTCGCAACCGCGACCTGCGCTCGATTCTGTTTGGCGCCGGCGAGGCGTCCGCGGTACAGACGCGTCGCCAATCGGCCAAGGTGAGCCGACGGCTGCGTCTGTTACGCGCACACGGCTTGATCTTGAAGGTGCAGCGTACACATCGCTACCAACTGACCGTCCGAGGTCGCACGATCTTGGCCGCTTTGCAGGCCGCACGTCAGGCCAATCCCGAGCAACTCGCCAAACTCGCCGCCTAACTCCCGAGCCGCGCCGCTACAACCGCGGGCCTCGGCCCGCAAATCATTGCGGCCTTCGACGAAATTCAACCTTATTGTTAAAGAGCGATTTGCGGCGCCGTTCGCGCCGCGGGCATTGAACCCCTTGTCCGTTCCTAGCCGACGTCAAGTGTCCCGAGTTGACCGCATCCCCGTGCCGCTCTCATTTTCGTCGCCCGAGCTCCGCTTTCCCGGCCCCGGCGGGCTAGTGTGCGGCCATACTAAGCCCTCCCGCAAGAAGCAAAAGCAGAAGCCCACCAACACCAAGACCCAGAATTGCCGCGACAATGCTGACAATAAGGACCACGCACGCGCTGATCCAATCTCCGCCTCGAATCGCCTTAACGCCCGAAACAAGGCACTTCCAGGCAAAAACTATCGCACCTACTGCAACCACAAAAGCAAGAGATAGTAGTGCCAAGTATCCGAGAACGTACACCATCCCTCGCAGCCAATCCCAGAACATGTCCATGGTTGTACTTTCGGAGGTTCTCTGGAGAGGGAACTCAGCAACATTTATGCGCCCGCAGTGAAATCACCGGCATGGGCCGTCATGCCATGCGGCCACAGAACTGTGTCCGGCCTTGCATTCTGGATTGCTTCCTCCGTTGGCAACGGCGGGTCAATATTGGTCACCCAGTTCCATCCGTACGCCGCCCAGGCTATCTTGCCGGAAATAGTCTCAATGTCAGGCTTCAAGGACAGGAACTGCTGCGTGGCGAAGATCCCGCCCAACGCAACGCGGTACAGTTCGACCTTTCTGATAACGCTGTCGAAGTTCGTTTGTGCAACAGCGATACCGTCCTCGAAAGCAAGATGGTTTACGAGCCCCCAAAGCAAGTAGTTCACTTCGGCCACAGGAAAGACTTTTCCTTTGTAGGTAAGGGTGTTCGCGATCACGTCGTCTACCCCCGTCACGTGTTCCGTCCAAAGCCGCTTCTTGCTACCCACAAGTTCGTGAATATCCCACGAACGCGCCGGGCTGGAGATACTGTGCAATTCGTTAATGACAGCCTGTTTTTCCGAACGGCTGAAGTATGACGGGTTTCTCCACCAATTCACGAAGCTATTCCGGAGTTGCAGCAGCTTTACGTCGGCGCGGTAACCTCCTTGCCCGTATTCGTGTTTCTTGCGGAGAAGTCCCGTGAATTCATTCACGGTATTAAAGGTGCTCAATGCACCGTAAGATACACCTGCAACGTTCCCGGCATGAGGCCATAACCATCGCGCGACGGTAAAGGCGGCTTTGGCACTTCGTGCAGCCAAGGAAAGGGTGCGATCCCGGAATATGGCGACGCCAGCGGAAATGCTAGCATGAGGGACCGTGCAAAGAAATTGGTCTGGAGCCGTTCGAGTTTTTTCGGTCTCCTTGCAATACGACGAACGTCTGTT
>Ga0123329_1004442_pt1 | contig 10973 bp, 7 predicted proteins | sample BioC12SIPDNA_FD_89703 | JGI IMG/M metagenome (GOLD analysis project Ga0123329, IMG submission 89703) | Anaerobic biogas reactor microbial communites from Washington, USA - Biogas_R1_B C12 SIP DNA | ecosystem: Engineered > Bioreactor > Anaerobic > Unclassified | place: Washington, USA | collected... | reverse complement strand
CAAAGAGATGATCGAGGCTGACGTCATCGGCACCGTGGAGCAGGTGGTCGCTACCAACGATGTGCCCTATGGCGACGTCTACTTTTATGACTGGTACCGCAACTGGGACGAGGTAGGTGGACTGTTCCTGCAAAAGGCTACCCACGACCTGGACTATGTGGGGTACCTGCTGGGCGAGACGCCCAAGCAACTCTGCGCCATGAATGCCCGCGGCGTCTATGGCGGCGACAAGCCGCACGATTTGCGCTGTGTCGATTGTGAGGAGTGGGAGACCTGCCCCGAGAGTCCGTTTAACCTGTTCTACCAGCGGTTTCGCGGGGACAGGGTCGACACCAACTCGGAGCGGATGTGCCTGTATTCGCGCGATATCCGTAACGAGGACCTGTCCAACCTGATCGTCGAGTACGAGGGTGGGGCGCAGCTCTCGTACACGCAGAACGTGTTTGCCCGCTTTAGTGCGGCTCGGCGGGGTGCGCGGCTGTATGGCTACAAGGGAACCATCGACTTTGACTGGTACGAGAACGTGATTCGCCTGTACCGGCACCAGTCGCCCGAGGTGGAGACCATCACCTACACTGGCGAAATGCCCCACTTTGGCGGCGACCGCGAGCTGCTGTGGGACTTTATCCGGGCGATGCGCGACGGCACCCCCTCTCGCAGCCCGATCGAGGCTGGGATCCAGTCGGCGCTGACCTGCCTGTGGGCGCGCGAGTCGGCCGAGCAGCGGCGCTACTGCGACGTGGTGATGCCTTCCGCCTAAGCGTACGCTTTGCCTCTGGCAAGCAGAAAGGGCGGGGATTCGATCCCCGCCCTTGACGTGTTCAAGCCCGTCTAGTAGAGGTCTTTCGACTCAGTGTCGTCCGCCAGGCTCAGCGAGCCGAGGGCGGCCTGGGCGGCGGCCTGCATAAAGCGCACATCGCTGGCCAAGGCCAGGAACTGCCACCCCTGCTTGATGCGCAAGCGCACCTCGTGAGCGTCAAAGCAGTGCTTGCCGACCGGCACCCCCAGGCTGCGGCCGACCTCAAGGACCCGCATGATGGCGGCCTCGTGCTCTGTGCCCGGGCCGGTGTCGTCGTCGGCCACCCCCATGGAGAGGCCTAGGTCGCGCGGCCCCACGAAACAGGCGCCCACGCCCTCGACCGAAAGGATCTCTTCCACGTGCTCAACGGCCGTGATGGTCTCAACCATCGGGATGCAGAGGATGTTGCGATCGGACCAGTCCTCCCATCGCTCCTGGACATAAGGCCGCAGCCGGCTGCCGCCGGAGCTGCGCTGCCCACGGGTGGCATAGCGCGCGTTCGAGACGGCACGGGCGGCGTCATCGGCCGAGTTCACCATGGGGATGATCAAGCCCATGGCGCCGGCATCGAGAGTGCGCTGGATCCAGACGGTGTCGTTCCACGGCACGCGGGCCATGGGAACGCTCCCCGCCAGTTGGATGGCGCGAAAGCAGTTGGTGAGGGTCTCGAACCCGACCGGGCTGTGCTCGGCATCGACCGAAACCCAGTCAAAGCCCACCGTCGCCAGAGATTCGGCGGCTTCGGGGGAGCAGAACGTGACCCAGCCGCCTACGGCCGGTTCGCCTTGGGCTAGCTTGAGCCGTACGGGGTTCTCTTGTAGGAACTGTCGCATGGAGTCTCCTGTCTACCAACGCTCATGGTGCACGCGGGCCTCATCATATTGGGTGCGAGGCTCTTTGTGCTCGGCGGGATGACCAACGGCAATGTACGCAAAGGGGATCGCCTCCGCGGGGATGCCCAGAAGACGACGAGCAGAGTCCTCGCGTTCGGGGATGGGATGCACGCCACACCAGACGGCCCCGAGGCTGAGGGCCGTCGCCGCCAGCAGGATGTTCTCGGTGGCGGCTGCGCAATCCTGAATCCAGTAGGCCTCGCGGCCGGGGTAGCTGGAAGCTGGTAGGCCACACGGCACGATGCATACGGGCGCCTCCGCGACCATCTTGGCATAGGGGTGATCGGCAGCCAACTGGGAGCGGGTGTCGGCATCGGTTACGACACAAAAATGCCACGGCTTGCGGTTGCCGGCCGACGGCGCGGCCATGGCCGCCTCCAACAGGGTACGCACCTGTTCCGCCGTCACAGGCTCGGCCGTGAACCGACGGATGCTGCGACGGGCAAATAGGTTCGGGATCGTCAGTTGGGGCATGGAGACTGCTCCTGATGGCGGTGCGGGGATGCGCCGGCCACCTCCCCGCACTCGACGCGACGCTCAGATCTGGAGGATCAGGCTGGTCAGGTCGTATACGGTGATCTCGCCCGGATCGCCGTCGCAGGTCAGCGTGACCGGTACGCCCGGCTGGAGGGCCAGCCCGTTGTCCGACAGCTCCACGTCCTGCTCCGTCTCGACGAACACCCCAAAGGCGGGCACGTCGCTGGTGAGGATGATAGCGTCGCCGTCGCGCTCCACCGTAATGGTGGGCGGCTGCAGCTCCAGCCAGCGGTAGCGGTCAAAGACCAGATGGTTGGTATAGGTGCGGTCGCCGATCTTGAGGTGGACATAGACGACCGTGTCGAGCAGATCGCCGTTGCGCTCTACGGGGACGGTGGTCGACCCGCGATCCTCGGGCAGGACCCGCGCCCGGTGCCCGACGCCTAGCTCGCCGAGCGAGAACGTCTTGAGGTGGGTGACGGCGTTAGGCAGCACGGTGACACCAAAGGTCTGCTGCGCCCGCACGTTACCCCGCAGGTCGTAGGCGATCACGGTCGCCTGGCCGGCCGCCTCTGCCAGGCGGTCGCTGTCGACCGAGAGGGTCACGGCGTCGTCCTCGAACTGGAGAATGGGAAGCACGTCATCGAAAAAGCGGCGGCTGGCGTACCAGAGCGCCTTCTTGCGGCGGTAGTAATCCAAGCAGGACCAGCTCGCCACCGGCCAGCAGTCGTTGAGCTGCCAGTAGAGTGCTCCGCTGGTCAGGAACTTGCGAGAGCGCCAATGCTCTACGCCGGTGCGGATGGCCTCAGCCTGGTTGAATTGCGTCAGGTAGACAAAGCTCTGTAGGTCCTTGGGCAGGCCGATGCGGCCAGCCAGGAAGCGGAGCAGGCGTTCGTTGCCATCGACCATCTTCTGGTGGCTCATCATCACCGGCGAAAAGAGCTTGCGATCCTCGGGCTCGGTGTAGGAGAGGACGGTCTTCCAGCAGGGCATGGCCTGGAAGCCGAACTCGCTGATGAACCGGCCGCTGTCCTGGAGATAGCCGGCATAGTCGCGCCAGCCGCTCCAAACGTCCCACGAGTGACGGTCGCCCTCTTCCATGCCGTTGGGTGAATCCCCGCCATAGGGGCTAGAGACCCAATAGGGCCGCGAGGGATCCAGCTCGGCGCACACCTGGGGCAGGATCTCGCGGTAGATATAGTTCCCCTCGAACTTTGGTACGCCCGTGTGCCACCAATCGGCGAATCCCCAGTTGTTCTCGTTGTTGCCGCACCAAAGCACGATGCTGGCATGGTTGCGAAGTGAGGCCACGACGGACCGCGCCTCGTCCTCGGCGAGATCAGCGAACCAGTCCAGCTCATCGGGGTACTGGGCGCAGGCATACATGAAATCCTGCCAAACCATGATGCCTAGCCGGTCGCAGGCCTGGTAGAAAGCGCGATCCTCATAGATGCCGCCGCCCCAGATGCGCAGCATGTTCATGTTGGCATCGGCGGCCAGCTGGATGAGCTCGTCATAGTCCTCGGCGGTGAGCCGTGGCAGCAGGCTGTCGGCCGGAATCCAGTTGGCGCCCTTGCAAAAGACGCGCACGCCGTTGATAGCCAGCACAAAGCTGCGCCCTTCGGCGTCGGCCTCCTGAAGCAAGTCGATGGTGCGGATGCCAAAGCGGGTGGTTGTCTCGTCCACCACCTCGCCCTCGACCAACGCCCGCACCGTCAGGTCATAGAGTGGCTGAGCGCCCATGCCGTTGGGCCACCAGAGCTCGGCCTCGGGCACGGTGAGCAGCAGCTCGCCGCCGGCGCCTTCGGGCGTCGGCGCGGCCCCCACCGTCCCCTGGGCTACCAGCTGGCCCTCGCGACTGATGGCGAACTCGAGATCGGCCTCGGTGCAGGCGCAGAGGTCGATGCTCACCGAGGCACGGATGTGCGCGTCGCCTTCGGAGACCGACTCGGTCCGGACGTAGGGATCGTAGAGACGCGCGCGATCGGACACATCCAGGTAGACGGACCGCCAGATGCCCACTTGCGCGATCCGTGGGCCCCAATCCCAGCCATAGCTGTATTGCGCCTTGCGGATATAGTTGCGTGCCTGATCGCTGGTGGCGGTGAGGTTGAGGCCGCTGTTGCGCTGCCGGGCCAGCGGCAGATCAACCGGCGAGTAGAGGCGCACCGTGAGCTCGTTCTCGCCTACGCGCAGCAGATCGGTGACATCAAAGCGAAACGGCATGAACATGTTCTCGATCTGGGCCACGTAGGTATCGTTCAGATAGATCTCGGCGATGGTGTCAACGCCCTCAAAGACCAGCTCGACCATGTCGGCCTCGACGGTCTCACGATCCAGGTGAAAGGCGTGTCGGTAGACCCAGTTCTTGTGCTCGAGCTTGATCGCCTCGACCTCGTTGGTGCGGTAAAAGGGGTCGGGCAACTGATCAAGGGCCATCAGGTCCATCTGCACGCAACCGGGCACTTGTCCAGGTTGCCATGTGTCCCCATCGGCATCGCGAAACTGCCACGTCCCGTCGAGGGATATCCTCTCAACCATCCTGCTTTCTCCTTACACAAGGGCTAGCCAACGCCCAGCTTGATCTGTCTGGATCATACAGGCCGGTGGGGGGTGGGTCAAGGTCGCGGTCCAACGGGGCCACCACGGCGCCTCCCGCAGGATCGATAGAGCTGGACTGTGCAGACTCGCAGCGCCGGCCAGTGCTTGTGTTTACGCCAGTTTGACTGCCAATTGACGCAAGCTTGACCCATACGGGGCACGGGCTCTGCTATACTCTCGCCCAAGTTGCATTGGTCACTCGGGGCAGTCTGTGTCGGACCCCGAACTAACGTGTAGTCTAGGGAAGGCTGTCGCGGACACCGTTCGGTGAAGCGACGCTGGTGGGCGAGTAGAGCCCGCAAGGTACAGGAGGATCGATGTCAGAGGGTGGCAAGACCGCAGTGCAGGCGGCTCAAACGGTTGAGCAGGGAGCCGTTCCGACGAGGGCAAAGGGTCCAGAAGCGCCAACCGCTCCGGCGCCCACGCAACGGACCGAACCTCCAGAGATGCAGGACGACCTGGAGCGGGTCCGGCAACTGATCATGGGCGGCGGCGACGGGGCGCGCCAACCGCTCCGCGATGCAGAGGTCAAGCGGTTACGGGACGCGCTGTTTGGCACCAAGATGGAAGAGTATGAGCGCCGCTTTTCCGACCTACGCCGGGAGAACGATCGCCTCTCCAACGACCTGCGCCAGGCACTGGCGGCAGTCGACGAACTGCGAGAGGGCCAGCGCGAGCGTGCGGAAGGTGTCGAGCGCGAGGTCGATCGGTCCATCGAGGAGCTGTCCCGCGGTCTGGAGCAGGTGCGGGCGCAGTCGCCCTTGCTTCAGCAGCTTCTGACGCAGACGCGGCAGCTGCAGACCATCGCCAAGAGCTTGGCGGAGCAGGTCAGCGATCTACAGGCGGCGCAGACTCGCGAGGCGCAGGATCTGCGCGCGCTACGTTCGCTGATCGACCAGTATCGGGACCAGTACGACCGTGGCATCGAGACGGTCAAGCGCGAAAAGCGCCAGGCCGAGGACGAGCTCAAGGCCGAGCTGCGGCAGATGGCCGACAAGCTGGATAACCAAAAGGTCGATCGCCGATCACTGGCGGCGGTGATGCTCGAGATCGCCAGCCGGATCGAAACAGGCGACGCGACCACCGATATCCTTGCCAGCTTTGTGGAGCCGGTCAAGGACTAGGCCATGTCGGCTGACAACTACTCGAGAGAAGCGCTCAACGAACTACGGACCATTCTGCTTGCGCCGGCCTATCTCTCCGAGGCCCTGGCGCCGCTGATCGAAGAGGTGCTGCGGGAGCGGATCGCCGCCGACCCGGCGGTGATGGCCAACGTGCTGGCTCCGGCCGTCCAGATCGCGTTTACCTCCATGCTGGATGGGGACACGGGAGCCGATCCGGCCAGTGATGATGTGGCCTCGTCGATGAACAGGTTCGTCGCCGAGGCTTGTGGGCGTTGGGCGCGTGAGCACCCGGGCGAGCTCTCGGGCATCGTGCGCGATGCCTCTGGCGCGCGTTCGGGGCGACCTGGGCGCACCACGCCGCCTAAAGGCGACCAGACGGGTACGCCGACCGAGCAGACCGAGGCGGCGGCAGGCGAGCCTACGGCACGCCCCGAAAAGGCCAAGGGCCTCTTTGGCCGATCACGCTTGCTCATGGCCGGGCTGGCGCTGGTGACGACGATGAACTTGGGGCTGCTCGGTCTGGCGGGGTGGGGTGCCAGCAACGCCGACGCCCCTGGACCGGACCTGCCAGCGTCCTCGGTGCCAGATGCATCCTCGCCCTCGTTGGCGGCGGGCACAGGCTCCGTGCAAGGACCTGGTGGAGTGGCGGCGGCCCAGGCATCGCGGCTAGAGATGGCGCGCGTGAGCGACCAGAGTTGGTACATCGCCGCGTCCCTCGTCGAGGGGAGCGATCCGTCCGACGTTGCTAGCCTGGCCGAGACGGCCGCAGCGACTGGCGATAGCGATGATCTGGATGTGAGCCTGCCCACGGCACCTGTGGCGGCCGACACGCTACCCCCGGTCGTTGACGAACAGGCCGTCGGATCGGACAGGGTGCTCTACCTGACGTTCGACGATGGCCCGAACCCGCGCTGGACGCCAGAGATCCTGAACGTCTTGGCGCGCCATGGGGCGCATGCCACCTTTTTCGCGCTGGGGCAAGAAGCGGCCAAGTACCCGGAATTGGTCCGCGATATTCTGGCCCAAGGACACAACATCGGGCACCACTCATGGGACCACCCGCTCATGGCGGGCATGGACCATGATGCCTTGATGGAACAGATATGGCGGACCGATGAGGCGCTGGGCGGCGACGTGAGCGCGTTTCTGCGGCCGCCCTACGGGGTGATCGATGATGCGTCGCGGGCCCTGGTCGAGGAGCTAGGGCTGCGCATCGTCCTGTGGGACATTGATCCGCGCGACTGGATGGCCGATGGCGCCGAGGCTATCGCTCAGCAAGTGCTCCGCCAGGCCGCACCGGGTCGGATCGTCGTCTTGCACGACGGCGGCGGCTACCGCGGCGAGACCGTCCAGGCGCTCGAGATCGTGTTGGCAGAGCTCGGGCAACGGGGTTACCGTTTCGAGGCGATTCCTCTGGACTGACAAGCAACCCATCTGGCTCTGGTGCCAGAACATCACAAGGCGCACGGAGGCTCTGCGGTCTCCGTGCGCTGTTGTTTGCGTCGGTTGCCAGCGAGGCGGTTTGGCTCTACCCTGGCGCCATCAAGTAGCGGGAGGAGGCGCGATGAAGGCTGAATTGGCGACGCTGGCGGTGCATGCCGGGATCGGTACCAAAGAGGCGGGTGCGGGATGGCGGGCCACCGCGCCGCCGGTGCACCACAGCGTGAGCTACTCGTACGACCGCATGGCCAGCCTGGACGCGGTCTTTGAGGGCCAAGCGGAGGGCTACACCTATGGGCGCTATGCGAACCCGACGGTGGCACAGCTGGAATCGGCCGTCGCCGCGCTGGAAAGCGCCGAGGCTGCGGTGGCCTATGCCAGCGGCATGGCCGGGGTGCACGGCGCGTTGCTGGGAGCTGGGGCCTCGGGGGGCCGCGCAGTAGTCTGCGCCGAGGACGTCTATGGCGCCACCCGCGGGCTGATCGACGGCGTGCTAGTTCCCCAGGGCCTACAGGTGGCCTACATCGATGTGAGTGATCTGGGTGTGGTGAGCCGAACGCTGGAGCGTCTGCGGCCGGCAGCCCTGCTGTGCGAGGCGATCTCGAATCCGCTGCTGCGTGTGGCTGACGTTGCCGCGCTGGCCGAGCTGGCCCACCAGGCCGACGCCCGGCTGATCGTCGATAGCACTTTTGCCAGCCCGTGGCTGCTGCGGCCGCTAGAGCTGGGCGCCGACTATGCCGTCGCCTCGGCTACCAAGTACCTTTCAGGGCATGGGGATGCCCTGGCCGGCGTGGTGGCATGCTCTCAGGATGCCGCAGCAGCGCTGGACGTGACGCGCCGGCTGATGGGGCCCAGCCTGGCCCCCCAGGAGGCCTGGAAGGTGCGGCGGGGCCTGATGACCCTCGCGGTGCGGATGCGCGAGCAGTGCGCCAACGCACAGCGCGTGGCGGCATGGCTCGAGTCCCAGCCGGCCGTGGCTCGGGTTCACTACCCTGGGCTGGCCAGTCATCCTCAGCATGTCCTGGCTAGGCGGCAGTTCGATGGAAGGGGATTCGGGGGCGTGGTAGCGTTTGAGCTGCGCGACGCGGGCCGTCCGGAGGCGTTCGCCTTCTTGGACGCTCTGCGACTGGTGCAGCCGGCGCCAACGCTGGGTGACGTCATGAGCTTGGCCTTGCACCCGGCCAGCTCGTCGCACCGTACCCTCGCGCCGGCCGAACGGGAGCGCCTGGGCATCGGTGAAGGGTTGGTGCGCCTGAGCGTGGGCATCGAGGATGCCGAGGACATCATGGGCGATCTGGCGCAGGCGTTGGCGACGCTGAACTAGACGGGGCGAACTGGCCGCCCCTCGCCATGGACCAGCCAGCGGTACGACTTTTCGATGCGGTCCCAGTTGTGCTCGCGGTCCAACGACCAAAAGCGACCGATGAGCGACACAAAGGCGCCGGTGCCCAGAGCCTCGCAGGCCTCCTCGACTTGCTGGGTGTAGATGGCGCCGCTCTCGGGCTTTTCGCCGCGACGCCCCAGCATGCCGTGGATGTACACCTCGGGCACGCCCAGCTCGTGAGCCATGCGTAAGAGCGCCAGCAGGTGCTCCACCGAGCCGTGCGAGCTGTAAAAGGAGATGATGCCCAGCAGATGGAGGGCCTTTCGGTCGCGGATGGCACCCTCCATGGCCCAGCGTAGGGCTTGGTTCCGCAGGAGAGAGCCGTCGGCGATGGCGCGCTCCACCCGCAGCCGGTCTGACGGGACGACTCGCCCTGCTCCCAGGTGGAGGTGCCCGACCTCAGAGTTCCCTACCGTCTTGCCGGGGCGGCCGGGAACGGTTTCCGGCAGACCAACAGCCTCGCCGGCCGCCTCGAGCCGCGTGTAGAGCGGCTGACGCGACAGGGCGTCCATGCAGGGCGTGTGGGCCTCGGCGATCAGGTTGCCGGCGCGCTCATCGCGGGCGCCCCAGCCGTCTAGGATCAGCAGGGCGACGCGGTGGCGACTGGTAGTCGTGGCATGCTGGAGCAGGGGACGGCCTTCCATCGCCGTGGGGATCGGCAGCCCCAGGAGCGCGAGCACTGTCGGGGCCACGTCGATCAGCGTGCCGCCCTGGCGCAGCGCCGCCTGGTCGAGGCCGTCGTCGACGATGGCCAGCGGCACGGGGCTGTCGGTATGGCCGGTATCGATGGTCCCGTCCTCATAGAGCCACTTTTCGACGGTACCGTGGTCGGCGGTGACGACGGCGGTGATGCCCTGCGACCGCGCGGCCGCCACCACCCGAGCCAGTTGCGCATCCACCGTCTCGACGGCCCGCAGAATCGCGCCCCGGTCCTCGCTGTGCCCAATCACATCCACGTTGGCCCAATTGACGGTGATCAGGTCGGCATTGCCATGCATCTCGTGGATGGTGGCATCGGCCACGGCGGCGGCTCGCATCTCGGGCGGAGGCAGGTACCCCTCGAACTCACGCGAGGGGAGAAAGCGACGCCGCTCGCCTGGGAAGGGGGTCTCACGCTTGCCATTGAGGAAGTAGGCCAGGTGTACCGCCTTTTCCGACTCGACGATCTTGACCTGGCTGAGCCCCGCGCGACTGACGGCCTCGCAGAGGGTGTCGGCATAGGGGCCCTCGGGCGGAAACGCGACGCGAACGGCGAGATTGGGCTGGTACTCGATCAGCGTGACCCAGTGGGTGTCGATTGGCTCGGTGGCGAAATGGCCAAAGGGCTGCTCCACGAACGCCTGGGTGAGCTCGATCTCCCGCTCGCCGCGGAGATCATAGAAGATGACATAATCTCCATCGCTGATGCGGCCCATGGGCCGGCCGCACGCATCCACTCGCACCAGTGGCTCCATCGTCTCGTCGTCTTCGGGGGCGCCCTCTAGCGTGCCCTGGTAAGCGCGTCGCACGGCCTCGGCTAGCGGGTAGGGTGTTCGCGACATGAGGGGGTGACTCCTTGCTGCAGGGATGCTACGCCGAGTCTAGCATGGTCGGAGGGGCGCGCAAAACGTGTTCGCGCGCACAGGGGCAGAAGCTGCCCAAGGGGTGTATGGGATCGGTGAGAGGCCGTTTGGACAGCCTCGTTCGCTCCTCTATAATCGCGGTATGCAGCGTTACGGTCGCCCGCTTCGAATCCTGGCTGGATGGCCCCTCCTGGTGGCAGCCTTGCTGCTGGGGTTGGCGGCCTGTGGGCGTGAGACGCCCACCCCGGCTCTAGTCGCTAGCCCAACCCCTGCGTTGCCCGCCATTCTCACCATTCACACCGAGCCTGCGGGCGCCCTGGTGACGGTCGGCGACGACGCTTGCGGTGCAGCGCCGCTAGAGCTGTCGCTAGAGCCCGCGATCTATGACATTGCCCTGGCGTTGCCGGGGTATGCCTCGGATCTGACCCGAGTGACGCTGGTGAGCGGTGAGCGCGTGACCATTACGCGCGAGCTACAGGACGTCACCCCGCCGGTGCTGACGCTCACCCTGGGTGACACGGTGATTCAGCCGGGCGCGGGCCTCAAGATCGACGCCCAAGCCGAGGACAATGACGGCATCGCGTCGCTGTGCCTGCTGCTCAACGGCGCCCTTTGGGCCGAGCACCCGGGCGATCGGTTGATCCACAATCTGGATACGCGGGGCCTACCGCCGGGCATTCACGAGCTACAGGT
>Ga0123329_1004437_pt1 | contig 10979 bp, 9 predicted proteins | sample BioC12SIPDNA_FD_89703 | JGI IMG/M metagenome (GOLD analysis project Ga0123329, IMG submission 89703) | Anaerobic biogas reactor microbial communites from Washington, USA - Biogas_R1_B C12 SIP DNA | ecosystem: Engineered > Bioreactor > Anaerobic > Unclassified | place: Washington, USA | collected... | reverse complement strand
CGCGGCTCTCGAGCTCGACGGTCGCGTAGTACTCGCCGTCCTCGAGCGCGGGAAGCGGCGCGGGCGTGGGCGTCGGCGTCGGGCGCGGGCGCGCGCGGCCGAGGCTCGCGGGGAGGTCGGCGAGCGCCGTCAGCGCAGCTTCCCGCCACTCGATCTTTTCGAGCGCCATGCCGGGGTAGTAGAACTTCAAAATTTCGGTGTAATCCTTTTCGTACTCGCCGGCCATCCACTGCGCGCCGCGCTGGCTCATGCCGACGCCGTGCCCGAAGCGGCGCATCTCGATCGTGAACATGTCGCCGTCCTGAACGACGCTCACGAGCTCGTGGTCCGAGCCGTTGAGCCCGAGCGACAGCCCGTCCTTGATGTCGTCGTATACGCCGAGCTCGACGACCGGATTCTCGGAGAGCGCCTCGCGGCCCGACTTCTCGACGTAGGGGAGGCCGAGCTTTCCGCGCCGCGCGAGCGAAAGCCCCGAGACCGAGGCGAGCATGTCGCCCGAGAGATTCGCGTCGCCGGTGAACATGGGGCTCGTCGCATCGCCCTCCTGCGGCCCCCAGCCCGTCGCCTCGGCGGAGGCCGAAAGCGTGAAACGGAGCTTTGTGTACATGCGGCTCCCGGCGTACTTCGGCTCCGCGGGTTCGATCGACACGATCGATTCGAGTTTAACATCCTTCTCCGGGAGGTTCAGGCCGTCAAGCGCGTCCCCGAGCATCTCCCAGAGCGTTGAGCTCCCCTTGCCGGCCTTTGAAAACGTGAGGCTGTTGACGAGGCTCGACGGGTTTTCGAGGTCGTAGGGGTCGTCGACCATCGAAAGATAGCCGTAGTCGCCGGAGCTGCCCCAGATGTCGGTCGCGAGCGCGGTCTGCCCGCCGTTGCTCGCGGCGTAATAGCACATCGCGAAGCCGCCCTTGTAGGTGCCGACGATGCCGCGCGTCTCCTCGACCGCCTCGATCACGTTCGTGTAGCGCGCGTCGAGCCCCTTGAACACCTGGTCCGCCGTCGTGTCGACGACGTCGTAGTCGCGTCCGGCGCTCGACCACTTCTTGCCCATCGCGTAGGTGCGCGCCGCGACCGCCTGCGCCTTGAGCGCCTCGAGCGGGAACGAGTCGCTCATTTCATAAGCGACGACGCCCGAGAGGTAGTCCTCGATCTGTATGTTCAGCACCGGCCGGAGCGTTCCGCCGGACTCGGAGATCGTCAGGTCGCCCTCGAACAGCGTGTTCTTTTCGGACTCGTGGATGTAGATGCCGTTTTCACCGTCGGTCGCATGCCGGGTCAAGGTCAGCGAGTCGCCCATGTCGATCGTCAGCCCGCCGACGGACAGGAGCACGCTGCCGTTGTCCGCCGCGAGCGCGATCTCGGTGTCCCGCGCGAAGCGGAACCCCCGGTCGCCCTCGACCGTGTACGAGCCGGCGAGCGTCAATCCCAGCGCCTCGGGGTCGCCGAGCGACTTCAGGTACACGCGGAGCATGCCGTCGTCCTCGATCTGAGACGCCGCCGGCGCGTTTGTCGGGCCGCCCCCGAACAGGAACTCGAGCGCGGACGCCGGCTGCGCGAGCGCGACCGCGAGGATCATAAGCGCCAAAAGCGCGCGTTTCAAGCGATGTTGCATGGATGTCCTCCCAAATATATACATATACCATAGACGCGCCGGGCGGCCGATCGGTTCACGCGGCGACGAGCCATTCATACGCGAGCTTGGCCACGAGAAGAACCAGCACGCCCAGCATCACGAATCGGATCAGCCGCGCGCCGACCTTGAGCGCGAGCTTTGAGCCGACGAAGCCGCCGACGACGGAGCAAATCATCGCGGGGATCGCGAGAGCGAACAGCACGTGGCCGCCGAGGAGCATCGAGGTGACCGCCGCCGCGTTCGACGCGAGGTTGACCGGCTTCGACGTCCCGGACGCGGTGACCATGTCCATGCCCGCGAGCCAGGTGAACAGCATGATCAGAATCGTCCCGGTGCCCGGGCCGAAGATGCCGTCGTAGAACCCGCAGCCCAGGCCGATGAAAAAGCACGCGGCGTGCCTGCGGCGCGTCATGGGCTTCGGCTCGACCGGCGTATTGCGCTTGAAGGCGAACAGCACGGCAACCAGCGGTATCGCGATCAGCATGATCATCCGGACGGTGCCGTCGCCGATCCGCTTCAACACCTCCGCGCCCGCGTACGCGCCGGGGAAGGCCCCGGCGACCGCGAGCAGCGCCGCGACCGGCAGTATCTTCTTGCTCCGCCAGTAGCGGATCGTCGCGACGAGCGTTCCGAAGCTCGCGGAGAACTTGTTGCTGCCCGCGGCGAGCTTCGGCGGGAGCCCGGCCAGCAGGTACGCCGGCAGCGAGATCAGCCCGCCGCCGCCGCCGATGGAGTCGATCAGGGACGCGAGAAACACCAGAGGACACACGACGAGCAGCATTTCGGTCGTTACAGCCATATTCTCATCTACCTTCCCAAGATATTATATCATCGACGATCGTTAAAGCGAAAGGTGAAAATAACGGCATTTTTCGGGCGCCCCGGTAGTCAACGCGAATTTAACACAATCGTGCTATGATGAAGCCAGTCTCTTGAGGGGAGGTGCGCGCGTGAGCGACGGCCTGTACGAGATACTCGCGCTGGCGGCGCGGTATTTCTTTGCGGCGCTGTTTTTGCTGATCGTCCTGCGCGCGGCGCGGATCACGCTCAGGGACGGCAGGCGCGCGAAGAAGCTGCGCAGATGGGCGCCCGAGACCGGCCTCTCCGGGGAGCTGATGGTCGTCGAGGGCGACGAGCGCGCGAAGCGCGGCATGCGCTATCCGGTCATCCGCGAGGGCGTGCTCGGCTCCGGCCGCGCGGCGGACGTGCGGATTCGACACAGCTCGGTTCGGAATCGGCACGCGCGCTTCGAGTTGACGGAGGACGGATTGCTCGTCACCGCGCTCGAGGGCGCGCGGCTTCTTTCGTCGGAGGGCCGGCGCGCGCGAAAACTGCTCGCGAGGGACGGCGACAGCTTCTGGGTCGGAAAGGTGCGATTGATGCTGGTATTGATCGACGCCGCGGGCCGCGAGGGAGAGATCGCCGCGGACGACGGCCTGTTCGACGCGCCGGCGGAGGCAACAATGGACAGCCCCGACGGGCTCTTCGGCGATTCGGACGAATTGGACGAGGATTTTTACGAATGAGACGGGCGAGCGTTGAAAACATGCGAAAGGCGCTGATGCGCTCGAATACGCGGCTGCTTCTGTCGGCGGTGATGCTGTTTCAGTTCTCCGCGATGCTTCTCATAGCCTTTCAGGAGAGGCCGTACGACGCGCAGGCGCTGATCCTCGCGGCCGCGATTCCGGCGGCGACGTGGCTGGTGACGATGCTGTTCGGCAAGATCTGGCCGGTCGACCGCGCGATCGTCATCCTGGCGATGCTTCTGTGCTCGGTCGGCGTGATCACGCTCTCGGACATCGCGCGCGCGAAGAGCACTCCGCTGACGCAGGCGATCTACGCCGCGGTCGGCGTCGGCGCGATGGCGTTCGGCATCGCGTTCATACGCGGGCTCAAGAACTGGAAGCGGCTCGTGGTCCCCGGGATGGTGCTGTGCCTGCTGGCGCTCTTGTCGCCGTGGGTGCTCGGCAGGTGGCAGTACGGCGCGCGCAACTGGATCGTGCTCGTCCAGGACAAATTGACGATCCAGCCGTCGGAGTTCATGAAGCCGGCGCTGATACTGATCCTCGCGGCGGGCTTTTCGGGCCGCCCGCGGTTTTTGAAGTGCGCGCCGACGATCGCGTTCGCGGCGCTGTGCTGCGGCGTGCTGCTCTCGCAGAGGGATCTCGGCGCGCTGCTCCTGTATTTCCTGACGACGGTGCTTATGTACTTCGCGGCGACGTCGAACTGGGTCGTGACGCTCGGCGGGCTCGGGCTCGGGGGCGCGGCGGCGGTGATCGCGTACCGGGCGTTCCCGTACGTGCAGACGCGCGTCGCGATCTGGAAGAACCCGTGGATCGACCCGCTCGAGAGCGGCCACCAGATCGTGCAGGCGCTGATCGCGATCGGCTCCGGCGGGCTGTTCGGCATGGGGCTCGGGCTTGGGCGGCCGCGAAACATACCTCTCTACCACTCCGACTTCATCTTCGCGGCGATCGCGGAGGAGTTCGGGCTCGTGCTCTCGATCTGCCTGCTCGCGATCTACGTGCTGGTGATCCTTCGCGGCATGGTCGTCGCGATGAACGCCCGGACGAGCTTCCACTCGCTCGCGGCGTTCGGCATCGTCGCGATGCTGGGGCTTCAGACGATGCTGATCGTCGGCGGCAACACGAAGCTGATCCCGCTGACCGGCGTCACGCTGCCGCTCGTGTCCGCGGGCGGCTCGTCGCTCGTGAGCACGTTTCTGTCGTTTGGCATATTGCTCGGCATATCGTCGTTGAACGCCGAGGACGAGGCGAAGGACATCGAGCGGATGGAGCTTCGCGAGGAGGTGTTCTCGTGAGGGAGCTTCGCGGAAAGATGCGCTTGATCGGGACGCTGATCGTATGCCTGTTCATCGGCCTCGGCGCGTGGTACGGCATGACCGTCTACTCGCAGGGCAGCATTTGGGCCTCGAACCCGTACAATCAGCGGTCGAGCGGCTCGACCGCGCACATGGGCGACATCTCCGACCGCGACGGCAACCTGCTCGCGCACACCGCGGCCGACGGCACGCGCGAATACATGCCGAACGAGAATGTCCGGCGCGCGCTCTCGCAGACCGTCGGCGACCAGATGGGCATGAGCGGCACCGGCGTCGAGAACTACTACTCTTCGACGCTTCTCAACATCTCCGGCTCGCTCGTCGACAGGCTGCGCTCGGCGTTCTCCGGGGCCGAGCGCGTGGGAGGAAGCATACAGCTGACGATCGACGCGGAGCTGACCTCCTACATCGCCTCCGCGTTCCCGGACGGCAAGAAGGGCGCGGTCTGCGTGATCAACTACCGGACCGGCGAAGTGCTCTCGTGGGTCTCGATGCCCAATTACGATCCCGTCGACCTTCTCGACGGCCGCGCGGACGACAACGTCGAGGACACGGCCTATCTGAACCGCTGCCTGCAGGGGCTCTACACGCCCGGCTCGACGTTCAAGATCGTGACGCTCGCCGCGGCGCTCGAGGCCGACCCGAACGCGCTGAACCAGCGGTTCACCTGCTCCGGCTCGTGGGACTACGAGGGCGGGAAGATCGTCTGCGCGGGCGGCGCGGTGCACGGCGAGCTCGACCTTCGAACCGCGCTCGCCGAGAGCTGCAACGTGACGTTCGGAAAGCTCGCGTACCAGCTCGGCGCCGAGCGGCTTCGCGCGACCGCCGAGCGGTTCGGGCTCAACGAAAACCTGAAGTTCGGCGACTTCATGATCTACAACTCGGCGTTCCCGGTCTCCGCGCGCAACGTCGGCGGGCTCGTCTGGGCGGGCGTCGGGCAGGGCGAGGTGCTCGTGACGCCGATGCACATGGCGATGATCGCGGGCTCGGTCGCAAACGGCGGCATGATGATGAAGCCGGTGCTCGTGAAGCGCATCGAGAACTCATTGGGCATCGCGACGCACACCGGCGCGCCGTCTTTGTACCGGCAGGTGACGAGCGCGTCCGTCGCGGACGTGATCACCCAGTCGATGTACCAGGCCGTCCGCTCCGGAACCGCGAGCAAGGCGGCGATCCCCGGCTACACCGTCTGCGGAAAGACCGGCTCGGCGGAGACGAGCGACGACAAGTCCGTCGCGACGAACGCGTGGTTCGCGGGCTTCGTCGCCGACCCCGAGCACCCGTACGCGGTCGCGGTCGTCGTCGAACGGGGCGGCGCGGGCGGAACCGTCGCCGCGCCGATCGCGCAGAAGGCGCTCAAAAAGGCGATTGAGGTTATAGGGTAAAGGTAAGCATATGCGCTCCGAGGAATTTTCGCTGAAGCTCAAAAATCTGCCGGACTCGCCGGGCTGCTACCTGATGAAGTCGCAAGGGCAGATCATCTACGTCGGCAAGGCGGTCAACCTGAAAAACCGCGTCCGGCAGTATTTCCAGTCCCCGCGCGGGCACTCGCCGAAGGTCCGGGCGATGGTCGAGCGCGTCGACGACTTCGACATCGTGCTCGTCGACGGCGAGATGGAGGCGCTCGCGCTGGAGCTCAACCTCATCAAGCGGTACCGGCCGAAGTACAACATCCTGCTCAAGGACGACAAGCACTTTCCGTATTTGCGCATCGACCTCTCGGAGGACTTCCCGCGCGTCGAGCTCGTCCGGCGGCAGTTGAACGACCGCGCGAAGTACTTCGGCCCCTACAAGGGCGCGACCGCGGTGCGCGAGGTGCTCGACGTCGTCCGCAAGGTGTTCCCGATACGCACCTGCGAGCGCGTGATCCGCCCGGACCGGCCGACGCGCCCCTGCGTCCACCACCAGATCGGCCAGTGCCTGGGCCCCTGCGCGAACCTCGTCTCGAGGGAGGAGTACCACGCCCTGATCGCCCGCGTGATCGAGTTCCTGCAGGGCAAGTACCAGCCGGTGCTCTCGGAGATGAAGGCGAAGATGGCCGAGGCCGCTAGGGAATTGAACTACGAGCGCGCGGCCGTCTACCGCGACCGCATCCAGGCGGTCGAGGCGGTCATGGAGCGCCAGAAGGCGATCTCGACGCACGTCGTCGACCAGGACGTGATCGCGGTCGTGCCGGAGGAAATGGACGCGGTCATCAACATGCTGTTCGTCCGCTCGGGCCGGCTGATCGGCTCGGAGCACTATGTGCTGGAAGGCGGCGGCGCGGAGCTCCCGGGCGAGGCGCTGCTGCAATTTATTCTGCAATACTACGGCGAGGGCAACATGCCGCCGCAGGAGCTGATATTGTCCGCCGAGCCGCCGGAAAAGGACGTGCTCGAAAAGCTCCTGACCGAGGTGCACGGGCGGCGGACGTACATACTGTCTCCGATGCGCGGCGACAAGCGCAAGCTCGTGCAGATGGCCGAGAAGAACGCGCGCGACGAGGCCGAGAAGCGCAGGAAGAAGCTCTCCCGGAGCCGCGACCGCACCGTCGGCGCCGCGGAGGAACTGCAGTTGGCGCTCGGGCTTCTCAACTATCCGCGCAGGATCGAGGGCTACGACATCTCGAACACGCAGGGCGCGCTGTCGGTCGGCTCGATGGTCGTGATGATCGACGGCGCCTCGGCGAAGAAGGAGTACCGGCACTTCCGCATCAAGACCGTCGAGGGCGCGAACGACTTCGCGTCGATGAAGGAGGTGCTCTCGCGCAGGCTCTCGCACGCGCTCCGGGAGCCGAAGGGCAAGTTCGGCGAGCTCCCCGATCTGATTTTGATCGACGGCGGCCGCGGGCAGTTGAACGCCGCGCTCGAGGCGATGGGGGAGACGGGATTGTCGATCCCGATGTTCGGCCTCGCGAAGCGCATCGAGGAGATCATTTTGCCCGGCCGCGACGAGAGCCTGTTGCTCGACCGCGCGAGCCCGGCGCTTCACATGATCCAAAGGCTTCGCGACGAGGCGCACCGCTTCGCGATCACGCACCACCGCGCGCTCCGGGCGAGGCGCTCGGTCGCGAGCGCGCTCGGAAATATCCCCGGCGTCGGCGAGAAGCGGCAGCGCGCGATCCTGACGCACTTTTCGTCCGTCGAGGCGCTTCGGGCCGCGTCCGTCGACGAGATCGCCGCCACGCCCGGCGTCCCGAAGGCCGTCGCGGAATCCGTATGGAAATTTTTGCATCCGCAAGATTGACACGGGATTGCGAATCCTTATAATGGGATGGGGACAAGTAAGGAGGGCATTCATTTTTATGAATTATGAAAGGCTCGACGCGCTGATCGAGGCGCGCAGGGACGAATTTTTGGAGGACCTCGCCCGGTGGCTGGGCGTTCCGTCGGTCAAAGCCGCGCCGGAGGAAAACGCGCCGTTCGGGCGCGAGCTCCGGAAGATGCTCGACCTCGCGCTCTCGGACGCGCGCCGGTACGGGTTTGCAACCCGGGACTTCGGCGGCTACGCGGGCGACGTCACGCTGGGGGCCGGCGAAAGGACGATGGGCATACTCTGCCACCTCGACGTCGTGCCCGCCGGCGACGGCTGGACGGCCGAGCCGTTCGGCCTGACGCTTCGCGACGGAAAGCTGATCGGTCGCGGCGTCATCGACGACAAGGGCCCGGCTTTGGCCGCACTGTACGCGCTGCGCTGCGTGCGCGACGCCGGCATCGAGCTTCGGGACGCCGTCCGGCTCGTGCTCGGCTGCGACGAGGAGAGCGGCATGACCGACATGGTCCACTACAAGGCGCAGACGACCCCGCCGGACTACGGCTTCTCGCCGGACGCGGAGTTCCCGGTCATCAACATCGAAAAGGGCGGCATCGGCATATTGCTCTCGAAGAACACCGGGGGCGAGGGCGGCGCGGGGATTCCCGTGCACTCGATGACGGCCGGCGAGCGCCCGAACGTCGTGCCGGGCTTTGCGAAGGCCGTTGTCGGCACGAACGGCGCGTCGCCGGAGGAGATTCGCGCGTCGCTCGAGGCGCTGAACCGCGCGCGCGGGTTCAAGCTGACGGTCGAGCCGATCGCCGCGGGGCTCGCCGAGATCGCGGCCGCGGGGCTCTCCGCGCACGCGTCGACGCCGCACCTGGGCGTCAACGCGGCGGGGATGCTCTTGATCGCCTTGAAGGAGCTCGGCGCGGGCGGCGGCAGCAGGGACGCGATTGCGGCGCTCGCGGACTTGATCGGGCTCTCCGGCGACGGCAAGGAGCTCGGCATCGCGATCGAGGACGAGCTGTCCGGGAAGCTCACGTGCAACCTGGGCATTTTGCGCTACGACGGCAGTCACCTGACCGCGCAATTGGACATCCGCTATCCGCTCTCGGCGTCCGAGGAGAAGCTCTGCGGGCAGATCGCAATGGCCATGTCGCAGGCCCGGGTCGCGATCACGCGGCTCTACGGCCACGCGCCGCACCACGTGCCGGCCGACCACCGGCTCGTCAGGGGGCTGATCAAGGCGTACAGCGACGTGACCGGCAAGAAGGGCTACGCGTTCGCGATCGGCGGCGGCACGTACTCGCGCTGCATGCCCGACACCGTCGCGTTCGGCCCGAGCTTCCCGGGCGATATCGACACCTGCCACATGCCGGACGAGAACTTTTCGCTGGAGAAGATGATGCTCAGCATCCGCATCATGGCGCACGCAATCGCGGACCTCGCGGGGCGGGAGAGCTGAGATGCCGCGCGTGTTTTCGATCGCGATCGACGGCCCGTCGGGTGCGGGCAAGTCGACCGTCGCGAAGGCCGTCTCGGAGCGGCTGAACGCGACGTACCTCGACACGGGCGCGATGTACCGCGCGGTCGGGCTGTTCATGCTCAGGAACGGCGTGCCGCTTGCCGACCGGGACGCGATCGCCGAAAACTGCGCGCGCGCCGAGGTCGACGTGCGCTACGGCCGCGACGGGCGGCAGCGCGTGTACCTCGGAGGCGAGGACGTGTCGGACGCGATCCGCACGGCCGAGGCGTCGCTCGCGGCGTCGGCGGTCTCGACGGTGCCGGAGGTGCGCAGGCGCATGGTCCAGCTGCAGCGGGAGATCGCGCGCGGCCGGGCGGTCGTCATGGACGGCCGCGACATAGGCACCGACGTGCTGCCGAACGCGACGCTGAAGGTGTTTTTGACCGCGTCGATGGAGGTGCGCGCCCGCAGGCGGCACCAGGAGTTGCTCGAAAAGGGCATGGATGAGCCGTATGAGAAGGTGCTCGAGGAATTGAGGCGGCGCGACGAGACGGACACGAAGCGCGCGGCCTCGCCGCTTCGCCGGGCCGAGGACGCGGTCGAGCTCGACTGCTCGGAGATGACGCTCAGGGAAGTGGCCGACAGGATCGTCCGGCTCGCGGAGACGGCGATCGGGGAGGGGGCGTGAGCATGTGGTTCTACGACTTCCTGCTTCCGGTCGCGCGCGCGTTTTTCTGGCTTCTGTATCCGCTTCGCGTATCCGGCGCGGAGAACATCCCGAAGGAGGGCGGGTTCGTGCTGTGCGCGAACCACGTGCACGCGCTCGACCCGTTCGCGCTCGCGGCGGCCTGCCACGGGCGGCGGCTGCGGTTTCTCGCGAAGGCGGAGCTGTTCCAAAAGCCGCTCTCGGCGAAGTTCTTCTCCGGAATCGGCGCGTTTCCGGTCCGCCGCGGCGAGACGGACCTCGGGGCGATCCGCCAGTCGATCAAGATACTCTCCGACGGCCACGCGCTCGGCATCTTCCCGCAGGGCACGCGCAGCCGCGAGAACGACCGCACGCACATGGAGACCGGCGTCGCCCTGATCGCGCTGCGCTCGGGAAAGAGCGTCGTGCCGGCCTACATAGACGGCCCGTACCGGCTGTTCAAGAGGACGCGCGTCGTGCTCGGGAAGCCGGTCGGCCTCTCGGACCTCGGCCGCAAGTTCGACCGCGAGGCGCTTAGCCAGGCGACCGCGCGCATCGAGGAAGCGATCTGGAAATTGAAGTAATTGCCCGCAAAAAAAGAGCCCTGAGGCTCTTTTTTGCAGGGTTACGAGGGAAGGGGCGCGATCACCGCGGGGTTCGCCTGCGCCCGGAGCCAGTCGGCAAGCGAGCGGAGCTCCGCCGGGAAGACCAGGAACGCCGCGAAGGTGAGGATCACCGCGATCAGCAGGAGTATCAGCGCCGCGATCGCGAAATTGCGCTTGGACTGGGACTTCGCCAGAAACGCAAACAGGAAAAGCACGACGATGTTCACGCCGGGGATCGAAAGAAGGATCAGCGTTCCCATCCAATTCCATACGGAAACGCGCTTGCGGGGCTTATTACGCTCGTGGTTCATTTGCGGCGCTCCTTCCGGGACGATTTTGCTTCTGTGAATCGTATGATACTCCCGCATTATACACCGCCGCCGCATCTACGTCAAACGCCGCGGGCGAAGTTTCGAGACTTTGTCGAAATTCGCGCGCTTTTTTCACAAACTCAACTCTTCTTGATGATGGTGCAGTACTTCGAGAACAGGAACGCCTGGAACTCGGGGTTCGCG
>Ga0123329_1004436_pt1 | contig 10981 bp, 8 predicted proteins | sample BioC12SIPDNA_FD_89703 | JGI IMG/M metagenome (GOLD analysis project Ga0123329, IMG submission 89703) | Anaerobic biogas reactor microbial communites from Washington, USA - Biogas_R1_B C12 SIP DNA | ecosystem: Engineered > Bioreactor > Anaerobic > Unclassified | place: Washington, USA | collected... | reverse complement strand
GGAATGGACGATGACGAGGGGTACAGTACATCTCCATTATCTGTGGTTATCACATAGGGTTTTGTTCCGTAAGTTGAAACCGTTCCTGTTGTTACCCAATACTTACCCAGAGAATAGGAGTCATCATCATCCTCGCACGCAGGCAATAAAAACACAAGGCTCAACAGGCTGCTCCACAACAAAAACTTTTTCATACTTCTTACTGTTTAGTTTGACATATTTGATTTGTCAGTTTCTCATTGTCTGATCAATTGATGTTGTTTTTCTGCCATGGTTGCTTATATCAGGTAAAATTTCATATTTGACTGAGCCTGCATTCCTTTTGGTCTGAGAATTGTACCATAATTTCATTATTTTAGCGATCTCACTTAAGATAACATTAGCATAGTATGCACACTATATTGATCCGCTGCCTGTCACCACGGGTAATTTTAGCAATCACCTTTCTAAGCCTGACTCTTAATGCCTCAACAGGAAATTATCCTCAATGGAATTTCCACTTTCCGCTAAGTAACCCAACGACAATTAGCGGCAGTTTCGGGGAAATCCGCACGGGTCACTTCCATGCTGGTATTGATTTTACAACGGATCAAAGAACTGGTTTTCCAATCACCGCGATTGACGACGGTTATGTAATTCGTATTGCTGTATCCCCCACAGGATACGGCAAGGCTGTGTACATAGCCCATCCCAATGGCTATACTTCGGTCTATGCACACTGTGAATGGTTTTCCGATAAGATAGATGCTATAGTTACCGAATTGCAGTACCAAAAGAAATCCTTTGCCCTGGATGTTAACTTCCAGCCAGGTGAAATCCCGGTCAAAAGAGGCGAACTCATTGCCTTATCAGGCAACTCGGGGGGGTCAGGTGGTCCTCACCTCCACTTCGAAGTTCGTGAAACTGACGGAGAACGCCCCATCAACCCGCACTTCTTCGAAATGCCTGTCACAGATGAAACGCCCCCGGTGATCGAGGCTATTCGCATCTACCCTCTTGATGAAGGCAGTACTATTAACGGCAGCAGCCAACCACTATATATTCCTGCTGTCTTTCATGATGGTCGCTACCACCTCAAAGGCAACCCCGATATCATGGTTAGCGGCACGATAGGTGTTGGCGTCCAGACTATTGACTATGCCGGGGAGAATTGGAGACGTAACGGCATCTATACAATCAAACTGATGGTAAACTCGAGCCAGTGGTTCATGTCGAGTATGGACGGCTTCCATTTTCATGAGACACGCTATGTCAACAGTCATATTGACTATGCTTTCAGGAAAAGCACCGGAAAGACCATCCAGAAAAGCTTTGTTGATGAAAACAACCGACTGCCAATATACACAACCACACCGGAGCGTGGCCGTATTCAGACCCAGCCCGGCAAGTCTTACGACCTGGAATATGATATAGCTGACCCATATGGCAATATCTCGCGTCTTTCCTTTAAAATGAAGGGAATTGAAGCAGATCCGGAAGCAACCAAGGGGGCTGAACAACATCTACTTTACATAGATCCTTTCAATCCGTATTTTATAAGTATGGACAACTTTAAGGCGCGCTTCCCGGCCAACTCGTTCTATACTAAGGTTCCGGCGGTCTTTGAACTGATACCCGGCAATGGTATTGGAATAGGTACTTATTTTAAAGTTCTGAGCGAGGATGTCCCGGTACACAACTACTTTGATATCACCATCCCCATCCCTGACGAGTACAAGGGAGTCAAAGGACTGACCGGTGCAAGTATCAGTAAGGGTAAGCTAAGCTATGCAGGAGGCAAGGTCGAAGATGGCAATATGAAGATTCGTACTCGTGAAGCAGGAATCTACTGTCTGGCCATTGACACTGTACCGCCGACTATTAAACTAGTGGGAGCACCGGCTGGCATGGACTATAGCAATAATGAGAAAATAAGTATCGAGATAAAGGATGACTTTTCAGGTATAGATTCTTATAATTGTTATATCAATGGTGAGTGGATGCTCTTCGATTACGACCTGAAAAGCAACAGACTCAACGGTTTCTTCAGAAACCTGAGAATCAAACCGGGGGTTCCGCAAGTTCTGGAAGTACAGATTAGCGATAAAGTCGGCAACAAATCATCATTAACTGTGGAATTCAAATATAAATAAGGGCACAGGTATAACGCATAATCTAAAACAAATGAGAAAGATTCTCTACATATTGTGCTTTCTGACAACTTGCAATACTATTCCAACCTTTGCCCAGATTGACACCGACCGAATGATGATAATCGGCCGGAACGCCCTGTATTTCGAAGATTATGTCCTTGCTATTCAGTATTTCAACCAAATTATCAAAGCCAAACCCTATCTTAGTGAACCATACTACTACAGGGCAATAGGCAAATATAGCCTCGATGACCTAAAAGGTGCCGAACAAGATATCACCAAAGCTCTTGAAATCAACCCTTATTATGTAGAAGGATATAACCTGCGGGGAGTTATCAGACAAAAGCTGGGACTTACTGCAGAGGCAGAGCAGGACTACAACAAGGGTCTTGAATACAACCCCGAGAATATAAACCTATTGGTAAATAAGGGCATAGCGCAGATCAACGGCAAACGCTACGAGGAAGCCATACAAACCTACAACGAGGTTATCCGGCTGTCACCCAAGCTGGTGTCAGCCTACCTCAACCGCGGCCATGCCAAGTTGTCTATGAACGACACCATCGGTGGTCTTGATGACTTTACTCTTGCTATAAAGGCCAATCCCTTAATCCCCGACGGATACGCCAGTCGTGCCATTGTTCATTACCAGATGAACAACTTCGATGAGGCGCTCAATGACCTGAGTAAGGCTATCGAACTAAGACCTGATGATGCACGGTTCTACATGAACAGGGGTGTAATCCGCTATCAGCTTGATGACCTCAGGGGTACAGTCGAAGATTTTGACAGGGTTATCGAACTGGAACCCCGAAATGCATTGGCATACAGCAACCGTGGTATCCTACGTGCTCAGATTGGGGATATTAACCGTGCAATTGAGGATTTTACACGGGTAATCGCCCTTAACAGAGATGATATTCTTTCAGTCTACCACAGAGCCCTTCTCTATATTCAAATCAAAGAGTGGGGTGCTGCATTAAGAGACCTGAACGTGGTAGCAGACCATTACCCGGATTTTGGTCCGGTTTACGAAAACCGCTCCTATGTAAAGCAGATGCTTGGAGATAACTACGGTGCTGAATTGGACTATGGAACTTTCGTGAAACTGGAACTTCAACGCAGGGCTGATTCAGGTAAAGCTGAGGATGCTCTGGCATCCTCAGGAAATGCTTCCAACCCCGGCAGTACAGCCCAAGGTGGAAGAACAGGCAGGTCGGATAAATCATCCGACAAAGACTCTGACAATAAAGATCAGGGAAAGTCAGCTAAACGTAAGGCAACACGTAATGAGTCTGATAAAGATATCCGCAATTACGACAAGATTGCCGTGCTTGATGATTTCGGTAATGAACCCGACAATACCATTGCTACTAACCCCTTGAGAGGACGCATTCAGGACAGGAACATTATTATTGACATGGAACCTGTTTTCTGTATTAGTTTCTATCCCGGCGACATACTGGTTCACAGACTCAGATATTTCAACCTGTCTGTTGACTCGATCAACAGACACAATCCGGTTGATAAAACACTCAAGATTACAAATGCCGAACTGGAAGTTGACAGGGACAGGGCTGCTGAGGTATTTGCAATGATTAACCAGATAAATGATAAGTTGGCTACTGCTGATGACAGCGAGAAGGCTCTGCTCTATTTTATAAGGGGAACGCTCTATAATGCTGTATTAAACCTGAGCAATGCCATGGACGACTACAACAGGGTTCTTGCTATTGAACCCGACAATACCCTTGCATTGTTCAACAGGGCTTATACACGCTTCCGCACTGTGGAGACAATCAGAAGTATTGAAGCAGAAAGTCCTGCAGTTCCGGTAATCAGGACTCCTGGTATTTCTCAGACTACCTCTCCCTTGAGTACGGCTGAGGAAAGAAGGATACTTGACTACGACCTCATCGAGAAAGATCTCGAAAGGGTGCTTGAACTGGACCCCAAATTTTCATTTGCTCATTACAACCTCGGAATGCTTAGAGCTATACAGAAGGATTATCAGGGAGCTATTGACCATTTTACAGAGGCTATCAATGCAAATCCTGATTTTGCAGAAGCGTGGTACAACAGAGGTTTGACAAATATTTACCTTGAAAATGACTCTACCGGTACGTTGGATTTGAGTAAGGCGGGAGAACTTGGTATCTTTAAGGCGTACAATGTAATCAAACGATACGGTGTAAGCTCGGAAGGAGAAGAAGAAGAATAATAAGCTCCGGGACGAACTTAAAACAGGGATGGAGTATATTCAAGAAAATATCGACACCGACAATGCCGAATTTCAGACCGCATGGAACCTGATTCAGTATAGTTCGGCATCTGTCTTCCTTACCGGAAGGGCAGGTACAGGCAAGTCAACCTTCCTTAGGTATGTTTGCCGTAATACCCACAAAAAGTACATTGTTCTGGCTCCAACGGGTATTGCTGCAATAAATGTGGAAGGTGTCACGCTTCACTCATTCTTTAAGATTCCACTTAGACCGATTCTGCCCAATGATCCCGACCTGAGTGTTGAGAATCGTCGCATATTTGATTTCCTCAAGTACAACAAGGCTAAAAGAACGCTACTCAAGGAGGTTGAACTGATCATTATTGATGAGATATCAATGGTAAGGGCTGACATCCTGGATTTTGTGGATCAGGTACTAAGAGTATTTACAGGCAATAAGCACCTACCTTTTGGTGGAAAACAGCTTCTTATGGTGGGCGATGCCTTCCAGCTTGAACCAGTGGTCAAGAAGGACGAATGGCAGATCCTGAGCCGCTTTTATCCAAGTCCGTATTTTTTCTCAGCAAATGTATTCAAGGTACACCCGCTAGTTCAGATTGAACTTAAACAAGTGTACCGTCAGAATGATGCTGCCTTTATTGATATCCTGGACAGGATAAGACTAAACCAGGCCAACCGTTCTCATCTTGAGGTAATAAACAGCCGACTTAATCCCAACTTCACTGCAAAACCGGAGGACTTCTTTATTACTCTTGCAACAAGACGGGATACTGTAGATTATATAAATGAGATTAAGCTCAACGAGCTGAAAGGAAAGGAGTATTCCTTTGCCGGCAGGATTACGGGTGAGTTTCCCGAGTCCTCCCTCCCAACCCTGAAAAACCTTGTTCTCAAAGAACAGGCTCAGGTTATGTTTGTCAAGAACGACACTGAGCGTCGGTGGTACAATGGAAGTCTGGGCATAGTTGAGGATATAGATGATGAAGGTATCTATGTCAGGCTCGAGAATGATGAACTGCATCTGGTAACACCGGAAAAATGGGTTAACCTACAGTATAAGTACGACGAAAAAAACAACAGGATTACAGCCGATGAGCTTGGTGCCTTTAGCCAGTATCCTCTGAAACTGGCCTGGGCCATTACGGTACACAAGAGCCAGGGACTCACATTCCAGAATGTAATGATCGACCTGAGCGGAGGGGCCTTTGCAGGTGGACAGTTATACGTGGCTCTTAGCCGCTGTCGCACGCTTGAGGGCATGGTGCTCAAAACTCCGGTTAGGCAGAGTGATATAATAGTCAACCGTGAGGTAGTTCAATTTGCAGCACAGGCCAACAACAAAAAGCTTATAGAGGAAGAACTAAGGAAGGCCAAGGCTGAGACTTCATACCTTACCGCCCTACATGCATTCAGAAGCGGAAACTGGAAGCAGGCTGTCAACAGTTTTGCTGAGGCAATAAGCTACAGGAACGACCTGGAGAATCCTTATTTCAGGCGTTTTATTGCAAAGGAAATGTTATTTATTGATCATTACCGTCACCAGATTGCCGATCTTGAAGCCAAGCTTAAGCATCAGCAGGAAAACCTTAAAGACTTTGCAAGAGAATACTACCTCATGGCCAATGAATGCGAGCTCAAGTTTAACGATACCCGCGCTGCGCTGGGCAACCTCAACAAGGCTATCAAACTGGATCCTAAGTTTGTCGATGCGCTGTTGAGAAGGGCCAACCTGCTCTTTGCTTCAGGTGATTACAGCGGTGCGGAAAAGGACTGTACTGCGATACTACGTAGCAAAAGACGGCACTTCAAAGCCTTGCTTCTAAGGGGACAAATCAGGACTCAGACCAATGCTCTGGAACTGGCATACAAGGATCTTCTGGAAGCAATGAACCTAAAAAAGTCCGACCCCGAGGTGTACCGTGCTCTGAGCAAGGTATGTGCAAAAATGGGCGAAGACGCACTTGCAGAACAATACAACGATATTGCAAGCAACCTTGAGGATATGAACTACGAATAGCTGGTGAACATCAGTATAATATCAGAGGTATCTGAAAATTTACGAATAAAAAAAGGCAGCACCTCGGCTGGGTGCTGCCCTACTTTTGGGTTATCAATACTTTCAGATCTTAGCTAAAGCCTGATCAAGGTCTGCCTTGAGATCATCAATATGTTCAATACCTACTGAAACCCGTAATACACCTGGTATAACACCAGCAGCTACTTGAGCTTCAGGATCTAGCTGTTCGTGGGTTGTTGAAGCCGGGTGGATTATCAGTGTTTTTGCATCCCCAACATTTGCCAGATGGCTAATCAGTTGAAGATTGTCAATTACCTTGTCTGCATCATTTGCTGTGCCCTTCACCTTGAATGAAAGCACTCCACCGAAGCCTCTCTTGAGGTATTTCTTAGCTACTGCATGGTATGGATTTGAAGGCAGACCCGGATATTGAACGTTCTCAACCTTGGGATGCTTTTCAAGCCATTGAGCTAGTTCAAGGGCATTCTGAACTGTTCTGTCCAACCTCAGTGAGAGGGTTTCAAGTCCCTGTAGCAACAGGAAGGCATTAAATGGGCTAAGAGCCGGACCGTAGTCACGCAGACCTTCTACCCTTACCTTTGTTGCAAAGGCAATGTTTCCGAAAGGACCATCAGTTCCAAAGACTTCCCAGAACTTAAGTCCATGGTAACCTTCTGAGGGTTCAGAAAACTGAGGGAACTTACCATTACCCCAATTGAAGTTGCCTGCATCAACAATTACTCCGCCGATGCTTGTACCATGTCCTCCAATCCACTTTGTTGCTGATTCTACAACAACGTTGGCACCATGCTCAATTGGGCGAACCAGATAACCTCCTGCACCAAAGGTATTGTCTACTACCAATGGTATTCCATGTTTTTGTGCAATTGCTGCGATAGCTTCAAAGTCGGGTATGTTGAACCTTGGATTACCAATGGTTTCAACATACAGGGCTTTGGTTTTTGAATCAATTGCCTTCTCAAATTCTGCTGGTTTATCGCTGTCAACAAATTTGACATCTATGCCAAGACGTTTGAACTGAACCTTAAACTGGTTGAATGTACCTCCATACAGATAAGAGGTTGACACTATATTATCGCCTGCCTGAGCAAGGCTTGTAATCGTAAGAAATTGCGCTGCCTGTCCTGAGGCAACTGCTACTGCCGCTACTCCACCCTCCAATGCTGCAATGCGCTTTTCAAACACATCAGTTGTAGGGTTCATAATCCTCGTATAGATATTGCCAAATTCCTTCAGGCCAAACAGGTTTGCCGCGTGCTCAGCATTATTGAAGACATATGAGGTAGTCTGATATATGGGTACAGCCCTTGAATTAGTTGTAGGATCCACCTGCTGTCCGGCATGTACTTGTAGAGTTTCAAAGCGTAATTTTTGTGATGACATAATAAAATAGTAGTTTATGTGTTAGTAATCGAGCATAGGTTTGCTATAATAACAAATTATCTCTTGTTTTTAGTAATAAACGCATTCTAATTTATGAACATTGAGGCTCACAGGAGTAGGATTGACAAGTGTATCATATATCGGGCATCTGGTTTCTACAACTTCGAGCCAGCGTGACAATACTTCCTCGTCTGAATCGCTGTATACCTGAATGTCAACATCAATATTCTGAAATCCTGCCCTTTCCTTAAAAGAGCGTCCGTTTGTACGGTCAGTGTTAATCTCCCCTGAAACCTCAACAAACAGCTTATGAATCAAGATACCCATTTCCTTGGCCACCATATGACATACAGCATTCAAACAACCGGCATATCCTGCCAGGATGTATTCGAATGGACTGGGTGCATTAGTCCTTCCACCCCTGTCCTCAGAATGGTCTACAGCCACTTTGAATCCGCTTGCATCAGCATATAACCTGGTTGCGTTGCGGCTTTCTCCTCCGATGGAAAATCTCAACTGTGTCATGGTGTTTGTTTTTGAGTTACTTAATTCAGTATTATATGATACAAAAGTGGAGAAAAACAGAGCTGAATTAAATCCCACTCTTTAGGCATATTTTATACCATATTTATGGTATGAGCCTTAGCAGGGGGTAACTAATATACAAACACCGGCCGGATCAGAAATAATCCAGAGTCTCGAGTATCCCTGAAATAAACCTGTTCTGATCAAACTCATCCTTCCTGGAAAAGCCTGTGCGAACTATCACAAGGTGCTTCGAAGGTATAATATAGATAAACTGACCGTCATGTCCACGGCAGCAAAACATATCACGTGGTACGTCGGGGTAATCCTTGCCTGCCAGGTTGAGCCAGAAACCGGCTCCATAGACTCCACCAGAACCCTCAGACGAAGCCGTTGTATATTCCACCCATCCTTCAGGCAGGATTTGCTCACCCAGCCAGTTACCCTTATTGAGGTAGAGCAGACCAAACCTGGTATAGTCCCTCATGGTAGCATAGATATAGGAAGACCCTATAAAGGTACCGGATGGATCAGGTTCAAAGATGGCACTCTTCATCCCTATCTTTTCAAACAATGCCTCACGTGGAAAACTCAGATATGCTGCATCATCACCAATAGCCTTGCGCATCAGCAGGCTAACGATATTTGTCGAACCAGAAGAATACTCAAAGCAGGTACCCGGCTTATAGTCTAGCTCCTTAGCTATTGTATAGGCCGCCATATCTCCCTTTTTAAACAGCATCTTGTTGACATCAGAGTTATTGCCGTAATCCTCATTCCACTCGAGTCCACTGTTCATCCTCATCAATTGATCCGGGGTAATACTCCTTCGCTTGTCATTCTTCCACTCTTCTATATCTGCCGGAGCATAGATATCAAATATATCCGCCCTAACCAGAATGCCGGCAAGGGCACTTGTAATACTTTTGGCCATGGACCAACTCAGAAATCTGTTTTCTGGTCCAAAGCCCACAGCGTATCTTTCAGCAACTGGTTGGCCTTTATATGTTACCATTACGGCAAAAGTGCCCTTATATGGCAGGTTGCCTGTAAATACACTGTCAAGGAAGGTATTCAGCCTATCAACGTCAATTCCAGATGGAATAGTATCGGCAATCAAATCCCCTGCTGGCCAGGGAATAGAATCCTGTTTGTGACGCCATACAGGCCCTGGCCTGTATGGCCTGGACTTGATCTCCTCAATGCTATAATCATTTACAAGGATACTACCATAGCCTTCGATATAAACAGCCCGGGACTTATGCCATAGAAAGCTGCTCTCAACTACCTGATTATCGTAGTCAACCTTATTCTTTACATACTTAATAAAGGAGAAATTCAGGTCTGTTGCTTCGAGTGATTCCTGGGTGCGATTGCCAAGAAAGATACCTGATGCCATATTCTTGGCTGCATACCCTGTGATTATTGGAAGTAGTGGATTTAGGTAGAGCACTCCGCCAATCAGCACTGCCACAAGCAGCAGCGGAAGGATTATCCTAAGCTTTTTCATGATACCAGGTTTTAATTTTACCCAATGGATCAGATATAGTATTCTATATTATCAATCCATCCGGCTTTAATCGCAAACATTATCAGTTCAGAACTACTATTAACCCCCAGCTTCCTGAAAATGTTCTTGCGGTGTGTCATTACTGTGTGAAAACTGATGTTTTTCTTTGCAGCAATCTCCTTGGTAGTCATTCCCTCAGCCACCATTCTCACTATCTCGGTTTCAGTCTGAGTCAACTGACCGCTGTCTCCGTTTGTAGTCTTCCTCTTCTGTTCATCCATCAGAACTTCAAGTACCTCCTCGGAGTAAAACTTCCTACCCTTAAGGGCAAACCTTATGGCCATTACAAGTTCATCTCTGTCAATGGTCTTGCCTACAATGTGTTTGATACCCAACTTGCTAAACTCCAGCAGATCGGCCTTTATTATCTGGTTGGTAAGGATCATAACTGTCATGCCGGGATACTGCTGCATCAGTGTCTTAATGGAATCAGCCCCCTCATAATCAACTGTTGCATAATCGGTTATCAGCAGATCTGGCACCTCCGTACTCAAAAGTTTTTCAAGTTCAAAGGCATACTTTGCAACCCCGATAAGCCTGTAGCCTTCGGATTCCAGGAGCAGCTTCAGCGAGTCAATCACTAAAAACTGCGAGTCGGCCAGTATCACACCAGCTTGTTCCTTACCGTTCACATTCATAATAATACTATAAAGGTCGGAAAACACCAGACTAAACTACGATATTCCTGCAAGTCATCATATAGCAAGGCCCATTTTTTACCTCTTAAATATGTATGGTTTATTGGTTCCCCAATGGATAAGTGGGTTAGCACAAAAGAAAGTGGGATGACAAATAAAAGGAAGCACTGAAAATGGGACAACATAACTCAGAAAAAGACATAAAAAACTATGTGTATGCATTAAGAAGAGTTGGCTGTGAAAACACCGAGTCGGCAGAAAAAAAGAGGGCCTCGTGGCCCTCTTTCTCTACTGGTTTCGTGTTCTTACTTCTTTTTACCTTGTGTGTCGCCACCCTTCTTATTTGCCTGTGAAGGTTTCTCAGTACTGTCGGCTTCCTTTGCCTGAGCAGCACCTGCCTTCCTGGCTGCACCCTTGCGACGTTCAAGTTCTTTAAGCACAGCATACTTGGCT
>Ga0123329_1004428_pt1 | contig 10992 bp, 6 predicted proteins | sample BioC12SIPDNA_FD_89703 | JGI IMG/M metagenome (GOLD analysis project Ga0123329, IMG submission 89703) | Anaerobic biogas reactor microbial communites from Washington, USA - Biogas_R1_B C12 SIP DNA | ecosystem: Engineered > Bioreactor > Anaerobic > Unclassified | place: Washington, USA | collected... | reverse complement strand
GCACCCTCTTGAGGCGGTTCAGGTCGCACGGCTTTACCAGGTAGTCGCTCGCGCCCAGCCGCATCGTCTTGACCACCTTGCTGATCTGGGCGAGCACCGAGAGCACGACCACCTGCGGCTTCGGGGCCATCCCCGCGATGTGCGAGAGCACAGACAGGCCGTCCCGCTCGGGGATCACCATGTCGAGCAGAACCAGGTCCACGGCGTTGTGATCCAGAAAGTCCACGGCGGCGTCACCGTCGGTGACGGCCCGGACCTCGTACTCGTTGGCCAGCGCGGCCACCAGGCTTGCGTTCATGCAGTCGTCGTCTTCAACGACCAGAATCCTGTCCATCGCCTGCTCCTTTCTGAGACTCTTCGCCGGGTTACCGGCCCTTCAGTTGTCTCAACTCCTCCAGGTGTGAGATTCGTTCGATGTACTCCCGGCACATCTCCTGGTAGACGACCGACTGCGTGGAGTCCCTCAAAAGCTCGAAACGCCGACGGGCCGCCGCCAGGTTGCGTCGGTCGTAGTGGTGTACGCCGAGGCGATAGTGGGCGTCGTCCAGTTCCGGTGCGCCCGGGTACTCCCTTTCCAGTCGCACCAGGAGGGCCTGCGCCTCCTCGATGCGGTCGGTGCGCAACAGGGCCGTGAACATCACGATGAGGCACCACATGCGCTGCGTCGGGTCGGTCAGTTCGGCCTCGACGGTTCGGAGCGTTTCGTAGGTCTCCGCGTTCTTCCCGCCGACGTAGTAAAGACTGCCCAGCATCAGGCGGCCGCGCGCGTCCAGCGGGCCGTGGGCGGCCTGCCAGCGCTCCAGCGCCGAGGCCACGGGCTGGGGCACGCCCGCCTTCAGGGCCTTGTCCGCCAGCCGCAGCAGGTTGTCGCGCGCGCGTTCGGGCTCCTCCTTCGCCAGCGAGAGGGCCGCGTAGGCGTCGACGAACGGCGTTGCCTCCGCGCGCCGGCCCTCGTCCAGCAGGGCGCCTGCGCACTGCCCAAGCATCAGGGCGCCGCTCATCCAGGGCTCGCGCCCGGCCAGGCTGTCGTCCAGCACACCGGCCGCCAGGGTGCGGGCCGCCGTGCGCGCGGCCGCGTAGTCGCAGCGCGCCCGAGCGGCGAAGTAGCGCAGCAGGCCGGCCTCCGAGCGGCGCGCGCCGGGCGGCAGCGACTCGAAGGCGCTCCTGAGCCGCTCCTCGACCGGCTCCCACAGGCCGTTCAGGCGCCCGTAATAGTCCGCCGGGGACGCCGCCCCGGCGGTCTGCAGCGAGCGGACGCAGCGCCACTCCGCGCAAACGTATGCGTCTGCGCGCGCGGCGTCCGTGGGCGCCTCGCCCAACCGAACGAGCGCGGCCCGGGCGGCCTCGTCCGCTGCGTCCGGCTCCAGCGGCCGTCCGGTGTCCGCCGTGACGTCGGGGTCGGCCAGGTCCTCGAACAACTGCAGGTCGGGAGCGACCAGACGGTCCAGGAAGACGGCCGAGACGACGGCGTTCGGGCTGTCGCCGCGCTCGATGACGATGCGCAGGTCGGCGGGGCCGATGGCGGCGTAGCGGCTGTACTTGCCCTTGAGGAAGTCCGCGATCTGCGAGGTGACCAGCGGCTCGTCCTCGCCGGCGGCGTAGATGCGGATCCGGTAGGAGCGGTACTGGACCCAGTCGACCTCGAAGAAGTAGAGCGACAGGAGAAACGGGCCCTCGGGGATCGACAGGCGGAAGTGCAGGTCCGGGCCGGCACCGAGCGGCCGGACCTCGCCGTGGTCGTCGTAGATGGCCGGGGTCCGCCGCAGGCCGCTCGGCTCCCGCAGCACGCTGCGGTCGCCTTCGGCCGGTGCCGTGGATCGCCACGCGCGGACGGCCTCCTCGGGGTCGCCGGTGGCGGCGGAGAAGTCGATCGGCCAGCCCTCGCCCCCGTACAGGGACGACGGCGCGCGCATCCCGCAGAGGATGTACACATACGAGCCGTAGCTGCCGATCCAGTCGCCGCGGGTGTCCGCGTCGTCCGGCAGAGCCACGACGAACGGTCGGGCCGCGCCCTCGCCGTCCTCGGCCCGGGCGGCCTCCGCACGCGGGCCAACGAACGCCGACAGCGCCGCAAGCAGCAGCAGGGCCGAAAGGACGTGCACGTGTTGCCTCACTGCGCTTGCCCCTCCGTGTCCGGAGCTGCCGGGACGTACGCCATCCGCACCTGCGCGGCCGCCTCGGGGCCGGCGGTCTCCGCAGGCGTCGACAGGACGTGGCACCGGGCGCCCGCGATCACCGTCGGCCGGAGCGACCACGGCGACTGCGAGCGGAGCGTCAGCACGCCGCCCTCCTTCAGGACGACCGTGGCGGTGTGGGTGCCGTCCGGCGTGTCGCGGCCGAGCGTCGGTTCGGCGGGCGCCTCCTGCACGGGCACCGCCAGCGCGAAGTGCACGGCCGGGGCGGCGCCGTCGGCGGCGCGGGCGGTGCAGCGGAGGGTGCCGTCAGCATCGAGGGAGGCCCGGCAGACGGCGGGCCGCCCGCCCGACTCGACCACGGCGCCCATGGGCGGCGCCCCGGCGGCCGAGGCGGAGCGGTGCAGCCATTCCAGGCGCGGCTCGACCCAGGCCAGGCCGCCCTCGGCGATCTTCCGCCCGGCGGCGTGGACGGCCGCCCGTCCGTAGGCGTTGACCTCGCATACGGCGGCGCCATCGGGCGCCGTGGCGCCATCGGGCGCCGCGGGGCCGTCGAGGGTGGCGCGCTGCACGGATGCGCCTCCCAGACGCATCTCGAACGCGAACGAGCCCGTCTCGCCCCGGCAGAGCGAGCGCGTCAGTTCGGGGTCCGAACCCGTCAGCCAGTAGGCGTTGACGTGCCAGAACCGGTAATCGCGGAGCTGCCAGTCCAGGGTGCCGTCGCCTGCGATGCTGACGTGCGGCGTGCCGCCGAACGCGATGTCCGCCGCCCGGGCCCTCTCGCTGTGAACGTCCCAGAAGCCCAACGTTTCGGGCATCTCCGTGGAACCGAAGCCGGGCCAGAGGTCGATGTGCCCGTCCGGCGCCTTGTCGACGGGGACATGGAGCGTTACGCCGCACGTGGTGATGACGCGCCGGGCCAGCGGGGTCACCTCGTAGGCGACCCGCAGGCCGTTCGGGAGGACCTTCGTCTCCTGGACGTATGAGAACCGCGGCGTGCCGTCGACGTCGTGCAGCGTCCCGTGGAAGATCAGCGTGGAGACGTCGCCGGGCGGCGTGTGCCAGCCGTCCTCGGCGCCTGATCTGCGGATCTGCGTGCCCCATTCCTTCCACTCGGGGCGCGCGTAGACCAGCCCGACGTCGAACAGCGCACGGCCGTCCCGCGACACCATCAGGGCGCCGTTGCGGGTGAAGTCGACGCGGTAGCCGTCCACGAGGGCGTAGGGCAGGTCGTCGCCGGGCAGGACCAGCCCGGGGGGCGGTTCCTGCGCCGATGCGGACAGGGCGAGCGCGAGGAGAAGGGCGCCGACCACCGCGAGGCGGCGGCCGGAGGGCCGGCGACCGGCGCTCGGCGGTCTGTGTGTTCGGGTGAGGTTCATTCGGAGCACGCCAACTCGAGGAGGTCTGCGCCTGCGGCGCCCGGATCCGAGGCCGCGGATCGGCGCGCTCCCGCGTCGATCCGCTCCTCTCGGACGGCGCTCAAGGGGCTCAGCTTCCGGACGGCCGGCACTCGAACACCGGGCCGGCGTCCACTTCGACCGTCATCCCGGGCGACACGTTCACGGCGCCCGTCATGAGCAGCACGGACATCTGGGGCTCGATCGCCTCCCGGGCATCGATCCAGGCCCCGCCCACGCCGCGCGGCTCGGCCTCCACGCTCCCGAAGACGGCCACGGGCGGCGTGAGGGACAGGGGGAACATCGGGTCCTCGAAGTCTTCGGCGAGAGCGGGGGGCGCCAGGACAACGACGACCGTCAGGGCCAGAACGAGGGCCGTCATCCGGGCCAGAAACCGGCCTTCTGCACTCCGCATTGCGTCTCCTCCTGAGATGGACCCGCCGTCCGGGCGGTGGGCCGCCCCGTGCGGCTGTGGGCCGGACCGGCGAACACACGTTTGGACCAAGGACGTGTACCCTCCGATTTAGCAACCGCCGTTCCGTCCGTGCGCGGCGGCCGCATTTTCCGGAGAGGTCCTCATGGTCAGGAGGGCGCTACGCCCTGTGATTCCGGGGCTTGCGTGGGCGCGTGCATTCCTCGGGACACCCGGTCAACCGCGTGCATACGGCCGGGCGCGGAGCCGGTCCCGCAGCCAGCAGCGGTGTGCGGACAGGGGGCCGGGGCACAGGCCATGGTGCCGCCGGCGCCGTCAGGCGCCGCTCAGCGGCAGCGAGACTCGGAACCGTGCGCCGCCGTCCGGGACGTTCTCCGCTGTGATGCGTCCGCCGTGCTCCCGCACGACCTTCTGGCAGAGCGCAAGTCCCACGCCGGACCCGATCTGTTTGCCGGTACGGAACGGCTCGAAGATGCGTTCCAGGTCGGCCTCGGGGATGCCCGGGCCGGTGTCTTCCACGATCACCTCCACGTGGCCGGCGCCGCGGCGCCGCACGGCCAGGCGCAGTTCCCTGCGCGGCGCGGCGGCCATGGCTTCGAGGGCGTTCTTCAGGAGGTTCACGAGCACCTCGCGGATCCGCTCGCCGTCGGCGAAGACGGTTGGCACGTCCTCGGCGAAGTCCGTGCGGACCTCGACGGCCTGCTCCCGGACCTCCGGCGCCAGGGTGTCCAGCGCCGCCTGCACGAGCTTGCACACCTTCAGCGGCACCTTCAGGAGCGGCGTCTGCCGGGCGTATTCGAGGATCTGGCTGACCGCGCCGTTCAGGCGATGGATCTCGCGCGGCACCATCTCGAACACCTTGGCGCGGAGGTCGGGCTCCTGCCAGCGGTCCTGCAGGGCGCCGAGCATGATCTGGATGGAGCCGAGGGGGTTCTTCACCTCGTGGGCGATGAAGGCGGCCACCTCGCCGATGGCGCGGAGGCGTTCGGCCAGGGCCAGTTCGGCCCGGGCCTCGTTCAGGTCGTTGAAGAGTTGGGCGTTGCGCAGCGCGATGCCGATGTGGTTGGCGAAGACGCCGAGCAGGTCAAGCGTGTGCGGGCTGAAGGCGCCGGTGACCAGGCGGTTGTCGGCGTAGACCACGCCCAGCAGTTCGCCGCGCGCCGTCAGGGGGGCGGCCATGACCGAGTGGAGCTGCAGGTTGATGACGCTGGAGACCTCGGCGAATCGGGGGTCGCGCGTGGCGTTCTCCACCAGGACGGGCCGGCGGTTGTCGGCCACGTCGCGGACGACGGCATGGCTGACCTCGTTCTGCGGGTTCGGTACGGGTCGCCCCTTGAAGGTGACGGCCGCGCGGAACCGGATCTGCCGGTCCGGCAGCAGGTCGGCGATGAACACGCGTTCGGCCTCGAAGATGTCGATCACCTGTTCGGCTGCCATCGCCAGGACGCGTTCCACGTCCAGCTCTGCGTTGATCTGTTCGATGACCTGGAGCAGGTCCGCCAGGCGGTCGTCGTGAGTGCTCGTGGCGGGGTCGGCGGAACGGCGCAGCGCCTGCTCGGTTGCGTGCAACTGCACGCGTGCGCGTCGAAGGGGGTCGTCGCCGCCCGGCGTCGCTTCCTTCTCTGTCACCTCGTCCTCCCTCGAACTCGTCTCAGGATTCCGCGACCTGTGCGTTCAGCGCGGATGCGGCGTCGAACAGGGCCTGGCGTCGCGGGTCCGCCAGGAACACGGCACGGTTCCCGGGCCTCAGCAAATGGCTTGCCACCCGTTCCACGTTGTCGAGTGCAGTCCGCAGATGGAGCATGGCGAATCGCGGGCGGCCCAGTCTCATATGCGAAAGCGCCAGCAGCAGGGAGACTTCTGCGATCTCGTCCCAGACACGGGCCCTCTCGAAGAAGGAGGACGCCGCACTGAGTTCGGCGAGGGCCTCGTCGGCGCGCCCCATGGCCAGGAGGATCTTGCCCCGGACGGTCTGAGCGACGGCAAGGACGGGTTCGTGGGAGGACGCCTCGGCCTCGGCGCGGGCGGCGCATGCGAGGTCGTACGCGGCCGGCCTCTCGCCCGAACTCATCATGACTTCCGCGAGCCTCGCGGTGCCCAGGGCGTGTCGCTCCTTCCAGTGCCGCTCCTCGCACAGCGTCAGTGCGGTCCGGAGGTGTTCCCGGGCAGCGAACCATTGGCATCGGAGAGCCGCTATCTCGCCCAGTGTCCTGTGCCCGGATTCGAGAAGGACCTCCAGCCCCGATGCTTCCGCCAGCTCTATCACGGTCAGTGCGGATTGCCAGGCGGCAGGCAGGTCACCGAGAGCATACTGCGCTCGAGCCAGTCGGGTCATCGCGTGACAGCACACGCGGTGGTCGCCGGGCAGCAGGGCGGCCGCGTCTTCCGCCCCTGCAATCGCCGCCTCGAGCAGACCGCTGGAGGCGTGCAGTTGGGATAGGTTGACAAGAGCAGTTGCGCACCCCATCAGGTGCCCCAGCCGTTCCGAGATGGCCAGAGCGGCTTCGTAGTGCTGCGCTGCTTCGGCCCACCCACAGCCCTTCTGGTGCACGGACCCGAGGCAGACCAGGGCCCGGGCAAGCTGGCGGAGGTTCCCGGTCTCCTGGAGTTTCGGCAGTGCCTGACCGATCAGCTCCGTTGCGCGGTCCCAGCGTTGGCCCAGCATGGCCACGTAGCCGAGCGCGGCCAGGGCCGCCGCTTCGTCGCTGGCAAGGCCGGCCGCCTGCAGTCCGCGTGCCGCCTGTACGAGTGCCTGTTCCGACTGTTCCAGCGCGCGCTGCTCCAGGTGCACCAGTCCGAGGCCGTGCAGGGTCTTTGCCGTCAGGCATTCGTCCCCGAGTTCGCGTGCCAGCCGGGCGGCTTCCTCGTACCGGTTCTGGGACTCGGCGTACTTGCCCTCATAGCAGTCTGCACCGCCCAGCAGGAGCGTGATGTTGGCGCGTTCGGCTTCCTGGGGGGCCGTGCATTCGTCGCAGGCCGCGAGCGCGCGGTGGAGTATGCGGCGGGCCTCCGCGTAGCGGCCCGCCTCCGTGCAGGCGTGGCCGAGCTTGCGCAGGAGGCGCACGCGGTCCGGGGCGGCCAGGTCGCGGGGGCGGGCGGCCTTCTCCAGCAGCTCGACGGCCTCCGGGAAGCGCCCGCGCGCGGATTCCAGGTCCCCGGCCGCCTCCAGCAGTTGCCGCCGGGCGGGGCCGCGCGCACGGGCGAGCGCCAGGCGCACCAGTTCCAGGTTGGCTGTATGCGGGCGCCGCCCGGCCTCTCCGGAGAGCAGGGCGAGCACGAGGCGCACCCCCTCGCCGGGCGTGCGGCCCTGCAGCCGGTGCCGGGCCACCGCCGCCTCATCGCCGGCGGCCGCCAGGGCGTCGGCCAGCCGGTCGTGCAAACGCTTCTGCTGCGCCCGGGTCGTCCCCTCCAGCAGCGCGTCGGCCAGCCGCGGGTGCTGGAGCTTGCAGAGCGTCCCGCGGTCCGTCGGGCGGCAGGAGACCAGCCGCGCCGCCGGCCCGGTGCGCAGCATGGGCAGCAGTGCGTGCGCCTCCAGCCCTGCGGCCGCGGCCAGTGCGGCCGCAGGCACCTCGCCGCCCACGGCCAGGAGCCGGAGCGCCCCGCGCCCCTGCTCGTCCAGTGCCCCGGCCGCGTCCGCCAGCAGCGCCGAGAGCCCGTCCGGCAGGGACGCGGCCAGGTCCTCGCGCACGCGCACGCCGCCGCCCGGGCCGGCCGAGAGGGCGCCGTGGGCGATCACGTGTTCGAGCGTCAGGCCGATGACCTCCGGCGACCCGCCGCCGCCGTCGGCCAGGGCCTCGACCGCCGCGGCCGGGGTCGCCGAGGGCAGGGCGGCGCGCACGAGCGTTCTGCGGTCCTGGCGGCTCAGCTCTTCCAGGGCGACCTCCACCAGCAGGCCGTCCCGGCGCCAGGCCTCCAACGCCGTCGAGACCGCGTCGTTCACGGGCGCGCCGTCCGGCACTGTCAGGCCGAAGCCCATGCCGTTCCGCAGCGTGCCGCGCATCAGGAACAGCAGGCACTCGACGGCGTCCGGCGGCAGGGCGTGCACGTCGTCTACCAGCAGGGCGGCCGGGCGCGCGCGGGCGTTCGCCACCAGCCGGTCGGTCACGGCGTTGCAGCGCCGCAGCAGGGCGGGCGGCAGGCGCACGGTGCCCTCGGCGGGGCCCTCCGGCAGGCCGCCCGAGGCTGCCGGGAGCGCGGCGGCCCGGTGCGGCGGCGGGGTGCCCCCGGCCCAGCGCTCGACGGCGTCCAGGAGGCCGTCGGCCGTCTGCGGGCCCTCCAGGCGCAGGGCGTGCAGGCCGGCGCACTGCGCGCGCACCTGGCACTCGCGGAGGAAACGGCTCCTGCCGAGCCCCGCACGGGCGCGCACGAGGACGGCGCGCGCGGGTTCGGGCGGGACGGCGGCCGGCGGCTCCAGGGCCTGGTCGAAGGCGCGGAGGGCGGCCTCCCGGCCCACCAGCGGGGCGCTGCGCACGCGGCCCAGGAGCGTCTCCGGCGTCTCGGCCGGCCGTCCGGTTCCGGCGGCCTCCTCGATGGCGGCGATGGCTTCGGAGGCGGTGCGGTAGCGTCCTTCGGGATGCTTGCTGAGCAGGCGTTCCAGGACGCCGGCCAGCGCGCCGGCGTCCTGCATGCGTGCGGCGGGTGCGGCCAGATGCTGGGCGGCCAGCTCGCCGGGCGCGCCGTCGAAGAGCCGGCGGCCTGTGAGCGCCTCGAAGAGCATGACGCCGGCCGAGTAGAGGTCGCTGCGCGCTTCGGGCGTCCCGCCGGCGACGACCTCAGGGGCCATGTAGCGGAGCGTGCCGCGTGCGCCGGGGGGCGCCTGGTCCGGGCCGGCCGCGCGGACGGTCAGGTGGAAGTCCAGCAGCCGGGCGTATGGGCGGCCGTCAGAGACGCCGCACAGGACGTTGCCCGGCTTCACGTCGCCGTGCACGAGGCCGGCGTCGTGCAGGAAGGCGAGGCCGCGCAGCACCTCGACCATGACCCCGCAGGCGAGGACGGCGTCGCGGCCGGCCGCGGCCGCGCCGGCAGCGGCCGCGCCGGCGCCGAACGGGACGCCGTCGACGAACTCCATGGTGGTCAGCGCGAGCGGGCCGCCGGGGGGGATGTCGAGGTCGAAGTAGCGGGCCAGGTTCGGATGGTTGAAGCGGGCGGCCAGTGCGAATTCGGCGCGGGCGGCCTGGCGGGCGTCCGGACGGCCGTTCAGGACGGACAGCTTGGCGGCGCGCACCTCGCGTCCGGCGGACAGGTCGGCGACCTTCAGCACGCAGGCGGCGGCGCCGGTTCCGACGAATGCGAGCACCTCATAGCGCGCGCCCAGGGCGTTGCGGACGTCGGCCTCCCGGATCCCCGGGCGGCTGAGGGCCTCGACCCATGTGCCCCGAGGTGCGTTCATGGCAGGGAGGGGCTTTCCTCGCGGATGCCCAGCTTCTTGATCTTGTTCTCAACCGTGTTGCGGTGGACGCCGAGCGCGCGGGCCGTGCGGCGGTGGTTCCAGTCGTGGATGCGTAGTTGCTCTTCGAGGAAGCGGCGCTCGAAGTCCCGGATCACGCGCTCCAGCACGTTGCCGTCCGAGGCGGCGGCGGTCTCGATCTCCACGGTGCAGGCGAGGATGTGGGCGGGCAGGTAGCGCGTCGTCACCCACTCGCCGTCCTCGAGGGCCACGGCCATCTCGATGACGTTCTGGAGTTCGCGCACGTTGCCCCGCCACCGGTAGGCCGTCAGGAGTCCCATGGCCTCGGGCGTGATGCCCTGGAAGGACCGGTTGGTCCGGGAGCAGTGTTTGTTCAGGAAGTAGCGGCAGAGCGCGGGGATGTCCTCCTTGCGTTCGCGCAGGGGGGGGACCTCGATCGGGACGACGTTGAGCCGGTAGTAGAGGTCCTCGCGGAACTTCCCCTGGCGGATCGCTTCCATCAGATCGGCGTTGGTGGCGGCCAGCAGGCGGACGTCGACGCCTATGGTCTCCTGGCCGCCCACGCGTTCGAACTCGCGGGTCTCGACCACGCGGAGGATCTTCGACTGCATCTCGGGCGACGTGTTGCCCACTTCGTCCAGGAAGAGCGTGCCTCCGTGGGCCAGCTCGAAGCGGCCTTTGCGGGTGCCGGTGGCGCCCGTGAACGCCCCCTTCTCGTGGCCGAACAGCTCGCTTTCCAGCAGCGTGCCGGAGAACTGGGCGCAGTTGACGGCCACGAAGGGGCCCTCGCGCCGGTTGCCGTCGCAGTGGATGGCCCGGGCCACCAGTTCCTTGCCCGTGCCGCTCTCGCCCGTGATGAGCACCGTCGCCTCGGACCGCGCCATCTTGCGGGCAACCGCCAGGATCGAGAGCATCTGGGGGCTCTGGGCCACGATGCTGCCGAAGTGGAAGGGGCCGTACAGCTCGTTGCGCAGCCGCTGCACCTCCGTGCGCAGGCGCCAGTGCTCGTGCGCCTGCTGCACGCACAGCAGCAGGTCCTCCTTCTCAAAGGGCTTCTGGATGTAATCCAGGGCACCGGACTTCATCACCTCGACGGCCACCGAGATGTCGCGCGATACGGTGATGACCACCACGTCCAGCGGCATGCCCGTGGCGCGGATCTCCTGCAGAAGCTCGGTGCCCGGCCCGTCGGGAAGCCCCAGGTCCAGGAGCATCAGGTCGGGCCACTCGGCCCGGAGCATGGATCGCGCCTGGGCCAGCGAACGGGCCACGCGCAGCCCATACTGGGCGCCCAGGATCATCTCGACCGCCGTGACCATGTGATCCTGGTCCTCGACCAGGAGGATGCGGTAGTTGGACTTCGGCATTGTTCGACTGCTCCCTGAGTCTGCCGGGCGGCGGTGGTTTCCGGGCCGGAACTGCCCCGGTACTTGTGCCTCCGGGCGCGGACAGCACAAATGTCAGTGCCAGAAGTGTACACCCGCGCGGTCCGTTCTGTCAAGACGCCCGGGCAACTCGATCCGGTCGGCATCGGACCGTCCGGACCGGCCGGCGGCGCGCCGTTGCGTCGGCCGCCACCCGTGCGCCCGTGTCGGGCGGCGTGTGCGCGGGACGGCTCGGGGG